>Ga0247837_1001568_pt1 | contig 46843 bp, 48 predicted proteins | sample LaCtaG_2_FD_187115 | JGI IMG/M metagenome (GOLD analysis project Ga0247837, IMG submission 187115) | Freshwater microbial communities from meromictic Lake La Cruz, Castile-La Mancha, Spain - LaCruzMarch2015_14.5m | ecosystem: Environmental > Aquatic > Freshwater > Lake | place: Spain: Castile-La...
AAAAGTTGGCACAACTCTTAATGACAATCTTTTAATTGCTTGTAAAGATTATGCAATTCAAGTTTTAGAAATACAAAGACCTGGAAAAAAAATTCAAAAGGTAAAAGAATTTTTATTAGGATTTAAAATTCCAAAAGCATCACAATTACTGTAAATGCCAAGATTAAAATGTATCGTAGAATATGATGGAACCCAATTTGTAGGTTGGCAAAGACAATTAAATGGTCGGTCAATTCAAGAAGCAATTGAGGTGGCAATTGAGAAAGTAGCTGAAAAAAAAATAACAATTTTCGGAGCAGGAAGAACAGATGCAGGAGTCCATGCAGTGCATCAAGTTTTTCATTTTGATTTTAATAAAGATATTGATGTTAAAAAAATTACTGATGCCTTAAATTTTCATTTAAAAAATGACTCAATTAGCATTTTAAAAACTGAATTAACGCAGGATGATTTTGATGCAAGACGAGATGCAAAATTGCGAATTTATAAATACGTTATTATTAATCGAGACTCACCACTGTCCATAGAAAAGGATCGAGCTTGGCAGTTAAAAATAAAACTTAATGAAGAAAATATGAATAATGCTGCACAAATTTTAGTAGGTACTCATGATTTTACTACGTTTAGGTCAGCATCCTGTGGAGCAAAATCTCCAATAAAGACTATGAAGAAAATAAATATTTTTAGAAAAGACGACTACGTTTATAGCTATTTTGAGTCAGAGTCTTTTTTACAACATCAAGTTCGTTCGATGATGGGATGCATAAAGCTTGTAGGAGAAAACAAATGGGAAAAAAAAGATCTACTAGATGCATTAAATTCTAAGGATCGATCTCAATGTGCTAGTCCAGCGCCTGCAGCAGGATTATATTTAGAAAATATTATTTATTAATTCAAACCTCTAATAAAGCTTCGACGTGATATTTGGCACTCTCCTGAATAGCTGAAAGATTATAGCCACCTTCAAGTATTGAAACTATTTTATTTTCACAAACTTTTTTTGCAATTTTCATAATTTCTTTTGTTAGGATGTAATAGTCTTTAGACTCTAAATTTACATTAGCTAATGGGTCATTTTTGTGAGCATCAAAACCTGCTGATAATAATATAAATTGTGGACTAAACTCATTCAGTTTCTCATAAACTTTCTTATAACTATTAAAAAATTCTTCAGAAACAGTTCCTGCCTTTAGAGGAATATTTAAAATATTATTAAATTTACCTATTTCATCTTTAGAACCTGTACCTGGGTAGAATGGAAATTGGTGGGATGAAATATATAAAACTTTTTTTTCATTATAAAAAATATCTTGAGTTCCATTTCCATGATGAACATCAAAATCAATGATCGCTACTTTATTTAATTTATATTTTTCTAATAAATAAGTAGCACCGACAGCTACATTATTAAATATACAAAATCCCATGGCCTGCTCTTTTTCAGCATGGTGGCCAGGAGGTCTTACAACACAAAAGGCATTATTAAATTTTTGATTCATTACGGCATCGATTGCATTTATGATTCCTCCTACAGCATCGTAAGCTGCTTTTTTACTGCCCTTAGAGACAATTGTATCTCCATCAAGAAAAACTAAATCTTCTTTTGGAAATGATTGATTAATTTTTTCTAAATATTTTTGCGAATGAGTTAGCTCAATGTATTTCTCATCAAAAGACCCAATTTCTTTCCAGATTAATTTTTGTGATTGTATTTTTTTTAAACCATTTAAGATTGCTGGGATTCTTTCAGGGCATTCTGGATGACCAGGGCCTGTGTCATGCTTAATAGAGGAATTCGATGTAAATATACAAGTTGTCACTTAAAATAATTAAAAAGAATGTCTCGATATATATTTTTTAATTTTTTTAAATCAGCAAGTCTAGCCATTTCATCAACTTGATGAATTGTCTTAGCAATTAAACCAAATTCAACACAAGGGGATATTTTTTTTATAAAACGAGCATCGGAGGTTCCTCCAGTTGTAGATAGCACAGGATTAATTTTGGTACTTTTTTTTATAACATTTTTAATCATATAAACTGTTTTATTTGGTTTTGTTAAAAACGATTCTCCTGAAACATGGTATCTAATTTTATAATTAGCTTTAAATTTTTTAGATGTTGATGAAAAAATTTTATTTAGTTTTTTCTTAATAGAACTAGAGGTATGCAAATTATTAAATCTTACATTAAAAGAAGCATTTGCTTCAGCTGGAATGACATTATCTGCAGTATTATCGATATTAATTTTTGTAATTTCAAGGTTCGAAGCTTCAAAATCTTTGTTACCTTTATCTAGTTTTAATTTCTTAATTTTATTTAAAACTTCAACGATGATTGTGGATGGGTTATTTGAACTATGAGGATAAGCAACATGTCCTTGTATTCCAATAATTGTTAGATGACCAGTAATACTTCCTCTTCTTCCAATTTTGATCATTTCTCCTAATTTATTTTCATTAGTAGGCTCTCCAACTATACAAAAATTAATTTTTTCTTTTTTTTGTATTAATTTCGCAATTACTTTTTTTGTCCCATTAATTGCAACAGTTTCTTCATCGCCAGTTATAAGTAAACTTATCGATCCATTAATCTTTTTATTTATTTTTAGAAATTCACTCACAGCTGCAATAAAACAGGCAATAGAGCCTTTCATATCGCTTACACCGCGACCAATTAATTTTTGATTTTTAATTACCCCTCCAAAAGGATTAACAGTCCATGATTTTAGATCCCCAACCGGAACAACGTCAGTGTGTCCTGCAAAACAAAAATTTGGAGAATTTTTCCCAATTTTTGCATATAAATTTTTAATTTGTGGAGTTCCTTTTTCTTTAAACTCCATAAACTGACATTTAAAACCTAACTTTTTAAGATTTTTTGCAACAATATTTATTGCACCATCATCTTTAGGCGTTACACTTTTGCATCTAACAAGATCTCTTGCTAAAAAAACTTCATTAATAGTCTTTAGCATATTAATCTCTTAGTAAGTCGTTTATTGAAGTCTTGCTTCTAGTTTTTTCATCAACCGTTTTTACAATAACAGCACAATACAAGCTTGGTTTATTTTTATCCTCATTTGCAAGTGTTCCTGAAACGATTACTGAGTAAGGGGGGACTTTTCCATAAATAATTTTATTTGTTTTTCTGTCTATAATTTTAGTTGAAGCACCAAGGTAAACTCCCATAGAAATTACTGAGCCTTCTCCAACTATAACTCCCTCAGCCACTTCTGATCTTGCTCCAACAAAACAATTATCCTCAATAATAACTGGGTTTGCTTGAAGAGGTTCTAATACTCCACCTATGCCAACGCCTCCAGATATGTGGCAATTTTTTCCAATTTGCGCACATGAACCAACGGTTGACCAAGTATCAATCATAGTTCCATCATCAACATAAGCTCCCACATTTATAAAGGATGGCATTAAGACAACATTTTTTCCAATATATGCAGATTTTCTTATGACACCATTTGGGACGGCTCGAAAACCAGACTTGAGAAGTTTTTTTTCATCCCAAAGAGCCGTTTTACCATCTACTTTATCAAACCACTTAGCGTAAGGACCAGATAAAACTTTATTATCATGAATTTTAAAACTTAAAAGAATTGCTTTTTTTATCCATTGATGAGTATGCCATTCATTATTTTTTTTTTCACAAACTCGAATAGTACCTGAGTCTAAATTTTCTAAAGTTTCATTAATTGCTAAAATAATTTTTTGATCAGAATTTTTATTTATTGAATTTCTGTCTTCCCAGGCTTGTAAAATAATATTTTCTACACTCATGCTTATTTAATTAACAAATTACATTGCTCAAGAAAATGATCTAATTGATTTATTTTAAAATGAACGTGGTCTTCATCATGACCTTCTTTTGCCCAATTATCGTCATTTATTACCCAGCCTGTTTTCATTCCAAGATCATGTGCGGGCTTAAGGTTTCTTGCTATATCCTCAAAAAAAATACTTTCTTCAGGTATGATATCATATTTTTTAATAAGTCTCTCATAGGGAAGCTTTTCTGGTTTTGGAATAAAATCGCAGTCGACAATATCAAATATTGAAAAAAGATTTTCATCAAGTTGTAAATTACTCACTACATTTTTTGCATGTTTTTTTGAACCATTGGTAAATATAATTTTTTTTCCAGGTAAATTTTTTATTTCTTTGTTAAGTTTTTCATTCTTTTTTAAAAAACTGTAATCGATATTATGCACAAATTCTAAAAATTGATGCGGATCAATGTTATGATTTTTCATTAGACCATTTAAAGTTGTTCCATGTTTTTTAAAATAATCATTTTTTATTTCAATAGCCTCTTCATTACTTACATTTAAATTTTTAGTTATATAACTTGCCATCAGTTTATCAATTTTTGAAAATAAATTTGTAGACGAAGGATAAAGCGTATTATCTAAATCAAAGATCCAAAATTTTATATTTTTTATTTCGTTCATCATTTTACTATAAGTGTTCCAGCTCCAAGATTGGAGAATAATTCAAAAAGAACCGCATGAGATTTTCTTCCATCAATAATAACAACACCATTTACGCCGGATTCAATTGCACTAATACATGTTTTTATTTTTGGGATCATTCCCCCAGTAATTGTTCCATCATTAATTAAATCTAGTGCTTGTTGAGTTGATAGTTGCGATATTAAATTTCCTTGCTTATCATTGACTCCTGGCACATCAGTCATTAGCAAAAGTCGTTCTGCTTTAATTTGATTAGCAATCGTTCCAGCAGCTGTATCTGCATTAATATTATAAACCTGTCCATTTGCATCCATGCCCATTGGAGCGATTACAGGAATGATTTTTTCCTTAAATAATTTATTTAAAATTTTAATATCAATTTTTTTAGGCTCTCCAACAAATCCTAATTGTTCATCGATAGATTTATCAATATGAATTACATTATTTTTTCTAACTGTTACAGATTCTGCTTTACCACCATAATGAATTATAGCATCTCTAAGATCAGGATTTATTTCATTTAATAATACATCCTCAACAACTTTTATAACATTTTTATCAGTGACCCTTAGTCCTGAAATAAATTTGCTTTCTAGATTTTGAGCATCTAACTTAGTTTTGATTTGTGGACCTCCACCATGAATAACTGTTACATCAATATCTAATTTTCTTAAAATAGCCGCATCTTGAGCAAATGCTTTTGATAAACTTTGGTCAGACATTACTTGCCCACCGTATTTTAGAACTATTTTTTTATTTTTATATTTATTTAGATAAACTGAAGCTTCTTCAAGTGATGGACCAAGTTCTGGCCAAAAAGACTTTATGTCCATCAAACAGTCTTCACAGTGGTTTTTCCCATTATGTAATATTGTTGTGCCATTGTTAAGATGTTGCTAGCAGTCCAATAAATAACAAGTCCTGATGGAAAACTTGCCAGCATAATTGTTATAATAAAAGGAAACCATGCAAATATCTTAGCTTGAATTGGATCTGGAGGCGCTGGATTTAATTTTTGTTGAAAGTACATGGTGACGCCCATTAAAATTGGCCAAATTCCAATCATTAAAAATGTAGGTGGTTCCCAAGGAATTAGACCAAATAAATTAAAAATAGTTGTTGGATCGGCGGCTGATAAGTCTTTAATCCATCCGAAAAAAGGCGCATGGCGCATCTCAAGAGTTACAAAAAGCATTTTGTATACTGCAAAAAATATTGGGATTTGCACCAAGATCGGCAAACATCCAGATAACGGATTAACTTTTTCTCTTTTATAAAGAGCCATCATCTCTTGTTGAGTCCTTTTTGCATCATCTTTATAAAGTTCTTTTAATCTAAGCATTTCTGGCTGGAGAACTTTCATTTTTGCCATGGATTTAAATGAGTAGTTTGAAAGTGGAAAGAAAACTATTCTTACAAGTGCCGTTAATATAATAATAGCCACTCCAAAGTTTCCAACAATTTTAAAAATATAATCTATTACGAAAAATAAGGGTTTGGTAATAAAGTAAAACCAACCCCAATCTATAGCTAAATCAAATCTGTCAATTTTTTCTTTTTCAGCATAGTCATCGATGGGATAGACTTCCTTTGCGCCAATAAAGATTTTAATATTACTCGTAGTGCTCTTTTGTGGACCTATTGTATTTGGCTCTGATATTATAAAATTTGCTTTATAATTACCAGTAAAGGAGTACTCACCTTTAAATGATTTTCCACTTTCAGGAATAATAGCAGACATCCAATATTTATCAGTAATACCAAACCAACCACTTTTGCCATTATAAGTTTTTTTTTCTTTTTCTACCGCTGAATAGGTTTCTTCTTTAAGATTTTTATCTACAACACCAGTTAGTCCCTCATGAAGAATATAAAAATTTTCTGTTGCAGGCTTTGCATTTTTAGTGATCTGACCATAATGGAATAAATCAACTACTTTATTTTTATCGTTTCTTACTGTTTCAGTAATTTTAAATAAATATTTATCATCAATTTCAATTTTTTTTAAAAAAACTAATCCTTCTTTATTATTCCACTCCAAAGTAATTGGATAATTTGGCGTTAATTTCTTACCATCTCTAATTTGCCAAAGAGTATTATTATCTGGTACTTTGACATCAGACTTTGTAGTTGCCCAACCAGATTCCACAAAATAACCTTGCTCATATTTTTTTGGACTAAGTAAAACAATAGGTTTGCTATTAGCGTCCAATGTTTCTCGGAAATTTTTTAGAATAATGTCGTCAATTAATGCTCCTCTCAAGGATATAGAGCCAGATAAATTTTTGTTCTCAATTAATACTCTTTCGCTTTCTTTTAAAGCTTCATTTCTAGAAATAGATTTAGATGGATTTGCTTTTGAAGGTTGAGGCGCTTCTGGTTTTTGAGTACTTGTTTGAGTTTCTGTTTTCCCCTGCATTTCAGCTCTTTTTCTCTGAGCTTCCTCAGGATTTTCAAAATAAAATGACCAACCAATTAAGATTGCAGTAGACAATATTACAGCTAGAAGAACGTTTTTATTTTCCATTTTTAATTTTTTTATTTATTACTGGATCATAACCAAATCCACCGCCTAAAAATTTAATAGGATGACATCTTAAAATTCTAAGTATTCCTTTAAAACTTCCTTTAATAAAACCAAATTCTTTTAAACATTGAATAAAATACTCAGAGCACGTTGGATCGTAATGACATGCATTATGAAAAAAGGGTGATATTAAAAATTTATAAAATTTTATAATGCCTGTAAGAATTAAAGAAAAAAGATTATCAATTTTTTTTATCATTATTTTAACGAGCTAAATTTATATCCGAGTTCTTGAACAATTTTATTAAAATCAACATCATATATTTTTGATTTTGCAAAAACAGCATACTTATATTTATTGTTAAATGAATCAATCTCAGTAATCGCTTTGCGTGCAGCCATTTTTAATCTTCTTCTTATTTTATTTCTTTTTACTGCATTTCCTAGCTTTTTAGCAGAGACAAAACTCATATGAATTTTATTTATTTCAGGAGCAGTTTCTTTATCAGTGTAATAAATAGTAAATAAATCAGAGCTAACCTTTTTTGCTGACAAAATTTTTTTAAATTCAGAATTGCCTTTAAGACTTTCAAATTTTAGAGTCTTGGGCATGACTTAAGCAGATACAGATTTTCTTCCCTTAAATCTTCTTCGTGCAATAACTTTTCGACCACCTTTGGTTGCCATACGTGATCTAAAACCGTGTCTTCGCTTTCTTACTAATTTGCTTGGCTGATAGGTTCTTTTCATTGTGATAATTAGAATTTGGCTATTTATAAGTAAATTGTTAAATCATGTACAGTAAAAGTTTTTATTTAATAAGTTTTAAAAATGACGCAATTATCAAAGCTTAAAATTATTTTAGGATTAATTTATCTTTTAATTGTAGCGTTGGTCACATATTTATTTTTTTATTATGAAATTTACAATTATGTAAGTTCTGATTTTATAAAAAATGATCGTAAAGTAATTATTACTTTTATCGAAAAAAATATTTTTATTTACTCTTTTTTGTTTTTTTTATTTTCTGCCATTTGGTTTTTTTTACTTGGTTTTGGCACTCCACTCGTGATCGCAGCAGGTTTTATTTTTGGTTCTTTTTTAGGATCAGTCTTATTACTCATGGGCTTTGCTATCGGATCAACAGCTCTATATGTTTTTGCAAATCATTATTTTAAAGATTTAGTTTTTAAATATTTTTCAAGTAAATATAAAAGTTTAGATAGTCATTTTAAAAATAATGATTTTGCATATTTATTATTTTTAAGACTAGTTCCTGGTATCCCATCGCAAGCAGGGACATTGATACCAATATTATTTAATATGAAACTTAAAAAAATATTTCTTTCAAATATTTTTGGAGTGGCGCCTGGTATTTTTATTTCTGTTAGTTTAGTTTCAGGTATTAGTTCTAAAATTGAGGAGGGGGCACAATTTAATTTAGATTTACTCTCAGATCCAAAGATCTCAGTACCCTTAACAGCTCTCGGTGTAATGGTTTTGGTAGTTAATTTTATAAAGCAGAAATTTTTTAAGAGTAAAATTTGAATACATTTTTTAAAAATAGTTTTTTAGATATTAAAGATATTTGTGTACCATTATATAAAATATTAATTCCCTTTATTTTTATCATCAAAATTTTAGAAGAGATTGGAATTGTAAAAGTTATTTCAAATTTCTTTGAGCCTATCGTTCAATTAATGGGTCTGCCTGCTGAATTTGGTATTATTTGGGTAACAGCTATTATTGTAAATGTTTACGCTGCCATTATTTTATTTATCAATATTGTGCCCACTTTAGATTTAACAGTGGCGCAAGTTACGGTTTTAACTTTGATTATTCTAATTGCTCACAACATTTTAATTGAAAGCGCGATTTCTAGAGCTGCTGGAATATCTTTTCTTTATGCGTCTTTTTTGCGAATTGGAATTGCTTTTTTAGCCGGATTTATTCTTAACAAAATTTATTTCCATATAGGATATTTACAGGAAAAGTTTAGTTTGGTTTTGGATCAGAGAATAGTTGCAACAGATTATTATTCTTGGCTTTTAGGGCAAATTGAAAATCTTATCTATATTTTTTTTATAATTTGTATTTTAGTTTTTTCATTAAATATTTTAAAAAAAATTGGAGTTGAGCAATTTATAAAAAAACTCCTCGAAGGCCCATTAAAGCTTATGGGGATAGGATCTAGTGCTGTTAATATAATTATTGTCGGCTTGACCATTGGTCTTCAATTTGGAGGGGGACTATTAATTAAGGAGGCAAAATCCGGCACTGTTGATAAACAGAGTATTTTACTTTCCTTGTCTTTATTAAATTTAATTCATGCAATTATCGAGGATACAATTTTAATGATGATTATTGGCGGACATATTTCCGGAGTTTTATTTTTTAGAATTGTATTTTGTTTAATAATCGTTTTTCTAATTCTTTATTTGTATAAAAAATTCAGCGGATTATTTAAATTTGTCTTTGTTAAGATTTAAATTTTTAAGAACCAAAAACTATAATTAATCCTGCCATCCCCATGACAAATGAGATTTGAGTTAAGCCAGTTTTTGTTGGGGATAATTGTTAGAGATTAATAAGTTCATTAAATTAACGCATGTATACAAAGAAAGTTATGGTTTAGGGTTCTCTGTTAACGGCAATAAATTTAAACCAGTTTCAGTTAGTTATTTGCATGATAAAACTTAATTATTATTTAATAAAAAAAATAAAATAAGATATTAAATTTATCTTAAATTAATAAGCGCCCGTAGTTCAATTGGATAGAATGCCAGACTACGAATCTGGAGGTTGGAAGTTCGACTCTTTCCGGGCGCACCAATTAATAGTTTATTTAACTTTGATAAAAACTTGTTAATTTGATACAAATTACTAACTATGAGAGTAAGTAGAAATTCAAAATATATAATTCCTTATTTAGAAAAATTTTATGAAGTGACTTCATATTATTCTTATTCACTCATTCGATTTGTCGCAGGCGCTATGATGGTGCCACACGGATATAGCAAATTATTTGTAAATTTAAATGGCACAGCTGATTTTTTTAAAAGTGTTCAATTAGAGCCTGCTTACCCATTAGCAATCTATGTTGGTATTTTAGAATTTTTTGGCGGAATATTTTTAGCATTAGGTTTTTTAACACGATTTGTTGCAATTCAACTTATTGGCCTTTTAGCAGTTGCAACTTTTTATATTCATTTAAAAAATGGCTTTCTTTGGATTAAAGGTGGATATGAGTATCCATTATTTTGGTTAGTGATTATGATTGCAATATTTTTTAAAGGCGGTGATAGAGTTTCAATAGATAATTCTCTACCAAAAGAATTTTAATTTGTGTTTAGATATTTAAATAATCTTCCATTAGACAAAGCAGTCATTGTATTTTTAATTTTTATTGCTGCGGTAATATTATTGATTAGTTTTTTTATCTAATTCTATTTTTACAAGAAAATAATTATTTTGGTCGTAGAGAAATGGTGAGTGCTTAGATACTTGATTGAAAAATCTAGATTTTTCTTCACTAGACTAAATTAACTTAACAAGGGCACAAAGCATATAAGCACTCAGTTAATTTTATTATCTTATGGATATTACAAATTAATTAAGAAATTATGAATTTTTAAATCTTAAATTAGAGTTTTAAGTATTTAAGCGTCTCCTATAAAAAGTAGGTTAGCCAAAACTTAAACCTTGCGTGTGATAGAAATAATTTCCAAGACCAGAGGAAAAAACTATATTTCCATATAGTCCATGCTCTACAGAAACTTTAAATAATGATTGATGTTGTGAATATGAAATTGCCATCAATAAACCTCCAATGAAAGTAAAGATAATAACAATAGGGTTAAGATAAATAATATGCGCAAAACTAAATAATAACGCATTTGTAATTATTAATATTTTTTTATTTTTAAATAATTTGTCATATCGTTGGAAAAAAAATTTTCTATATATAATTTCTTGGGGGAATGCAGAAAAAATTGGATAAAGAATCAGTATTAAAAGCCACAAGAAAAAATGTGATGTTGGAAGATTTAAAAATTTTTCCTTATCAAAAATGTAGGAAAATAGTAAGATTAAAATGGCAATAACAAAAGCTTTATAAAAAATTTTCTTAAGAGGTTGATCAAACTTAAATTCATTTTTATCAAATAAGGTAATTTTTTTATATCTCAAATAAATAAAGCAAAAAAATGCAACAAGTGAAAGTGTTGCAAACATAATAATATTTGAATTAATCGGTATAAGAATGGCTGGAATTATTATAAAGAAAATTATTATTTCAACTATTTTCGTTATCTTAGTCATATTAAATTCTTTATCAGAATTTAGATTTTAATTGCCATCAATTTACTTAATTTAATTTATTTTTTAATAAATTTGTAACATTAAAATGCTTATCTATGGTTGTATTGATTCGAAAATTAAATGCTAAAAAAAGTTAATCAAAATAAATTCGATAAAATTTTTAATTACAGAAGTATCTGGATATCTGATTTTCATTTAGGAACAAGAGGTTGCCAATCAGAATTACTATTAGAATTTATAAAGCATACCCAATCAGAAAAATTGTATTTAGTTGGAGATATTATTGATGGGTGGGCCTTAAAAAATACTTGGTATTGGCCACAATCACATAATGACGTTGTTCAAAAAATTTTACGTAAGGCAAGACATGGTACTGAGGTATTCTATATATCCGGTAACCACGACGAAGTAATGAGAGGATTTGCACCAGTAAACTTTGGTGGCGTTAGTATTTTAAATCAAGTCATTCATGAGACGGTTGATAAAAAAAAGTATTTAGTCGTTCATGGAGATCAGTTTGATGGAATAATTCAGTGCGCAAAATGGTTGGCTATGCTTGGCTCAATTACTTATGATTTTTTAATATATTTTAACAGGTATATAAATTTTTTTAGAAAAAAATTAGGCTATGAATATTGGTCCTTGTCAAATTATCTAAAATTTACAGTAAAAAATGCAGTAAAATTTGTAAGTGAATATGAAAAATTAGTTTGTAATTATGCGAAACAATTTAAAGTTGAAGGGATAATTTGTGGTCACATTCACCATGCGAATATGCAAAATATGAATGGGATTCATTACATTAACGATGGAGATTGGGTTGAAAGCTGCACTGCTTTAGTTGAGCATTTTGATGGCAAATTAGAATTAATTAATTGGACTGAAAAAAGAAAAGAATTATTCAATGAAACAATAGATCAAAATTTGGAAAATTTTAAAATAGCATCATAATTAAATGAAAAGTTACAAAATTTTAATTGTAACTGATGCTTGGCATCCTCAGGTTAACGGTGTTGTAAGAACTTTAAGTTATTTAGTAAAAGAATTAAAAAAACAAAAGCACGAAGTTTATTTAATAACACCACAAGAATTTATAACATTACCCTGTCCTACATATCCTGAGATTCGGTTATCTATAAACGCTTATCCAAAAATATATAATAGAATAAAAGAAATAAATGCTCATATTGTTCATATTGCAACTGAGGGACCATTAGGTTTCTTTGCAAGAAGGTATTGTATTAAAAACAACATTAGATTTACAACGTCCCTTCATACAAAATTTGCAGAGTATATTAATGAAAGAACTCATATTCCTGTAAGTATTGGATATTCTTTTTTGAGATATTTTCACAAGCCCTCTAATAAAGTTTTAGTAACCACTAAAAACATGGAAAAAGAATTAATAAATAGAAATTTTAAAAACTTAGTCGTTTGGACCAGAGGTGCAAATACTGATATTTTCGGAAAAATTAAAAAAATAGAAATCTCAAAACCTGCGCCTATATTTATTTATGTTGGAAGAGTTGCAATTGAAAAAAATATAAAAGCTTTCTTAGATATAGATATTCAGGGTTCCAAGGTTGTGGTGGGCGCGGGACCACAATTAGACGTGTTAAAAAAAAAATATAAAGATGTGTTATTTACCGGTATGTTAGATGAAAAAGATGTAGCTGCTTATCTTGCAGCGAGTGATGTTTTTGTATTTCCAAGCAAAACAGATACTTTTGGCATTGTCATTATAGAAGCATTAGCTGCAGGAATACCAGTTGCAGCTTATCCAGTTACTGGACCATTAGATATTTTACAAAATACAAAAGTAGATTGTTTAGATTTAGATTTAAAAACATCTATGTTGAAAGCTTTAAAAATTAAAAAAGAGGACTGTAAAGAAGTTGCAAAACAGTACACTTGGGAAAATTGTGCAAAAATATTTATGCAAACTGCTAGTGTAAATTTGCAATTTTAAGAGTTTCGGATCTTAAAAGTTTAGCAATTTTTTCGTTTTCTAAATCCTTAAAAGTTTCACTGTCTAATAAATTTCCGCATTCAGCAATAAATTTTTTATTAGATTTGTTTATCAACTCTCTTGCGAATAATATTCGTCTGAATTTATAATTTATTATACCTGTAAGTTGAAATAAAAAACTATTTTGCCCAAAACAATAAATTGGTAAAATTTTACATTTTACTTTTCTTAGTATTGATCCGATCATTGGCTTCCAATCTTTTTCTACAGCAGCTTTAAGAAAGATTTCAGAGGTTGCAACTTCTCCAGAGGGAAAAATAATAACTAAACCCCCATTATTTATAAATTCTATTGCTTCATTTTTCGATTTAATATTAATACGTGCTGCATCTTTACTTATGTCCAGTCTCAAAGGAAGAAGATAACTTTTTATATGATCAATTATTGTAAGTTCTTCATTAATTAATATACGGTAATCTTTTCTTAGTTTTGCAACTTCAGAGCAAATAATTAAACCATCCAGTATCCCAAAGGGGTGATTCGATACAATTACACAAGAGCCCTCTCTTGGAATAAGATTAGAACTTCTAAGAGTATATTGAATATTTAAAATTTCTAAGGTTCTTTTCCAAAAATTATTATTTAACTCTGGATCAAGGTAATTTTTTTTATAGAGAGATTTTAAAAATGAAAAACCAAATATTATTTCAACTATTTTTGTTACTAATGTTTTGATCATTGCTAATCAAAAAATTATAAACTAAATTTTTTTAAATATTCAGGTTTAATTGAATTAAAGGGAAGATATATAAAAACATCAGTTGTTTTAAATAGTTTATCAACTACTGCTCCATCACCAATTTTTGCTCCTAATCTCAAATAAGCTTTGATTAACGGCGGTAGTCTTTTAATAATAGAAATTTCAGACATACCTTCAGTTGAAATTAAGTTCATTTCAGTTTTTTTTGAAAAAATCGCATCAACTCTAATGTTCTCTGGCATTAGAAATTTTTGGTAAAGATAGGATAACTCCTCTTTAATTAAATTAGGATTTTCCTCTAAAAAACTTGCCATTCCAAAAAGTACATCATTTTTATTATGTTGAACGTACTCGTTAATTTTAGACCACATTAAATGAAGCACATTTTTTTTTCTAAATTTTAAAGACACACAAGATCTGCTTAATTCTAGTGCGTTAAGAGGCTTGTCGGCAGATTTATATAAAGTATTTAAATTAAATTCCTCTGAGGAATAAAAACCATTTTGTTGTAAAGCTACTTTTTGCTGAAGCAGCCTGTAAGTTCCTACAATTTTAGTTTTGCTAAATTTTGAAGCCTTAAATGTAACAATGATATGATCACTATATTTATCAAATTTATCAGCATCTCTTTTAAATGAACTTAAATTAAAAATTTTTTGTCCATTTCTTTCATTAAAAAAAATTTTATATCGAAGTCTTTGTGCTTTTTTAATTTCACTTTTACTATTTGCTAAATAACAATCAAATTTTGGTTGGAAGAAACTAGCAGTTGAAATAAAGAAATTATTACTGAAATTTTTAAATTTTAAATTATCTATAATTGCCATGTATTCACCAATTAGGTGATTTGTATTAAAATAAAATGAAATATATGTGTCTTTTTTATTACAAAGTTTTATTAAATAACTTTGATATTATTAGATTATACTTCGATATATGCTTTATTTCATATGTGCAATCGCGATTGGAATTAATATAGTCTTTTATAATATTTTTAAATTCAATTTAACAATATTAATCTTAAATGTTTTATTTTTTTTAATAATTGTAACTTTCTTTTATAAAAAAAAGAAAAAAGAATTTTTCGAAAAAAAAAATTTAGATATTAATTACAGCACAGAATTAGACAAGAAGGATTTAGAGGAATTATTTTTAGATAAAATAGAGGATATAATTATCGTTTTAAGTAAATTTAATATTATAATTTTTGCTAATAAAGCGGCTATTAATAATTTTGGTTCAAATTTAGAGGGCAAACATATAACTGTTGGAATTAGAATTTCAGAACTATTAGATCAAATAGATCAACATAGATTAGATAATAAAATAAAAATATTTAATGTGGAGATAAAAACTCCAATTTTTAAATTTTATAAAATTAACATTAGTTCTATTCAATCAGAGCAAATATTATTAGTTTTTAAAGATTTTACTGAAATACAAAAATCACAAGTAATTCGTTCTGACTTTATAGCTAATGCAAGTCATAATTTAAAAACACCATTAGTTTCTATTAAAGGTTTTTTAGATACCATAGGAAATTCTGCAAAAGACGATCCACGTTCTCAAAAAAAATTTATTGAAATTATGAAAACTGAGGCAAATAAAATGGAGATTTTAATAGAAGATTTAATGACTTTAAGTCGAATTGAGCAACAAGAGCATCTCTTCATTGATAATAAAGTTAATGTAAACAAAGTAATCGACGATATAATTGTCTTAATTTCTAATAGAATAAAAGAAAAAAAAATTTTATTAAAATTAAACTTAGATGATAATAAAAAATACGTGAAAGGCGATGCTGAAAAATTATCAACTCTTTTTTTAAATTTAATTGATAATGCAATAAAATTTAGTCATCCAGAAAAGACTATTGAAATTAGAAATTCAAATCCTGATGAATTGTTTGAGGAATATATTTCAATTTCAATAATTGATCAGGGAATAGGAATTAATGAGGAAGATATTCACAGGGTCACAGAAAGATTTTTTAGAGCTGAAAATACAAGAAAACTAAAAATTGAAGGAACAGGATTAGGTCTATCCATTGTAAAGCATATTTTAAACCAACACCGGGGTGAATTAAAAATTTTAAGTAAATCTAAATTAGGAAGCGAATTTATTGTTAGATTGCCTAAAGCATAGTTTTAAAATTTAATAATGATTAAATTATAAAAAAAATTTCAACTAAAAGGTTAATTTTGTAACAAAATTGTCATTAATTTGTAATAATTTAATCATCTTACGAAAATATAGTCAAAAATAATTAAATAACTAAGGATAATTATGATTAAATTAAAAACAATATTTATCACTGCAGTTGCTGTTATGATTTCGTCTCAAGCAATAGCACGTGATCAAATAAAAATAGTTGGATCTTCAACAGTTTATCCATACACGACAGTAGTTGCTGAAAGATTTGGAAAACAGGGAAAATTTAAAACACCAGTTGTTGAAAGCACAGGAACGGGCGGTGGATTTAAATCTTTTTGTGGTGGTGTAGGCGTTCAACATCCAGATATGACTGGAGCTTCAAGAGCGATTAAAAAAGATGAAGTGGAACTTTGCATTAAGAATGGTGTAACTGAAATCATAGAATTACCAATCGGTAATGATGGTTTAACATTTGCACATTCAATTAAAGGAAAAGACGCTAATTTTACTAAAGCACAACTTTGGAAGGCAATTGCTCATGATGTTGTAGTTGATGGAAAATTAGTAAAAAATCCATATAAAAATTGGAATGAGATTGATAAATCCTTACCAAATTTAAAAATTGAAATCTTAGTCGCTCCACCAACATCTGGAACACGTGATGCGTGGGATGATTTAATAATGAGCAAAGGTTGTGACGATGCTTTTAAAAAGTTAGCAGATCCAAAAAATTGCACAAAATACAGAGAAGATGCAGCTGTAATTGAAGCGGGTGAGAATGATACATTAATTGTTCAAAAACTTGGCTCCTCTCCAAATGCTTTCGGATATTTTGGATATAGCTATCTAGTTGCAAACAAAGATAAAATAAAAGCTGCAAAAATTGATGGAATTGCTCCAACAATTGAAGGGATACAAAAATATACTTATCCTGTTGCAAGACCATTATTTTTGTATGCTAAAAAAGCTCACGCTTCAGTTATTCCAGGATTTAAAGAATTCTTAACTGAATACACTGGAAAAACAGCAGTTGGCTCAACTGGCTATTTATTTAAAGTTGGTTTAGTTCCTAACGCTAAAGAAACAGAAGAAAAAGTTAGAGACGTTGCTACTAAATTAGTAGCGATGAAGAACTAAATTAAAATTTAGTTAAGTTAATTGAATTTAGAGCCGAAATTATTTTCGGCTCTAAAGACAAAAGTTAAGCAGAATCAAATAATACAATTCAAATGAACCTTACAATTCTATCATTGATTGTTGTCTTTAGTTTATCTTGTTATTTTTTCGGCAAATCAAAAGTTTTAAAACAAACTAAAATAAGTGGAAAAAAATTCCACTCATTACCCGAATACTATGGTTATTACTTAGCAGCTTGGTGCGGTTTACCAGCTTTAATAATATTATTTTTTTGGTCTTTTTCTGAATTATATATTGTCAAAATTTTTATTTTATCTGATTTTAGATCAGACCCATCAATTGATGATAATAAATTAAATTTAATATTTTCTGAAATTAAATCTTTAGCTGAGAAAAAATTTTCAGGGGCCATTCCTCAAAATTTAGTCCCCTATGCTGAAAAATTTTTAAGCCTTAATAAGATTTTAGAATTATCAAAATTTGCAGTTATTTTTAGTGTAATCATATGTTCGTTATCTTTCGCGTATTCTCAAATCTTAAAAAATATAAGAGCTCGAGAAAGTGTAGAAAAAGTAATTAGAGTTGTGATGTTTTTATGTGCAGCTATTGCAGTGTTTACAACTCTTGGGATTGTACTCTCATTACTTTTTGAAAGTATTAAATTTTTCACAGCAGTTTCTATTTTTGACTTTATAACGGGTACTAATTGGGCACCAGGGCGAGCCTTTGTTAGAGATGCATCAGTTCAAACCGCTGATATTGAAAATGTATTTGGAGCAGTCCCTTTATTTTGGGGAACTTTTTTTATAGCAATGATTGCTATGTGCGTTGCAGTTCCTATTGGACTTTTCTCTGGAATATATATGGCCGAATATGCATCTAGCAAAGTTAGAAGGATTGCAAAGCCATTAATTGAAGTTTTAGCTGGAGTTCCCACAGTAGTTTATGGTTTTTTTGCAGCATTAACCGTTGGTCCTTTTTTTAGAATAATTGGTGAAGGGATTGGATTAAATGTATCCTCAGAGAGTGCCCTAGCAGCTGGAATGGTCATGGGGGTAATGATTATTCCTTATGTTTCTTCACTTACAGATGATGTAATTAATGCTGTTCCAGTTTCATTAAGAGAAGGCTCTTACGCAATGGGCGCGACCAAATCTGAAACTATAAAAAAAGTTGTCTTGCCAGCCGCTCTTCCAGGGGTTGTTGGATCAATTCTTCTTGCAATATCAAGAGCTGTTGGAGAGACTATGATTGTTGTTATGGCAGCAGGACTTGGGGCTAATTTAACAATAAATCCACTGGAGGCATCTACGACTATTACAACACAAATAGTTACTATTTTAGTGGGCGATCAGTCATTTAATAACCCAAAAACACAGGCTGCTTTTGCGTTAGGTATTACGTTATTTTTTTTCACATTAGTAATAAATATTATCGCCTTAAATATTGTTAAAAAATTTAGAGAAAAATATGAATAGTAAAGAAAAAGAAATTTTACTTAAGAAAAGATATAGTGCTGAAAAAAGTTTTAGATTTTTTGGCATTTCATCAATCATTATAGCCTTATCATTTTTATGTATTTTGCTTGTAAATATTTTTACTAACGGTTTAAGCGCTTTTTCAAGAACCGAAATACTTTTAAAAGTTAATTTTAATGAAAAAAAAATAGGTATTAATTTAAACTCAGCCGATAAAGAAATTAAGCAAGCTAATTTTGATGAAATTCTACAAGAGGCCCTACTAAGTTTGGCTCCTAACGCCCCAGAGCTAAAACAAGCTGAACTAATTGATTTAGTAAGCATAGACGCAAGTTCTGAACTTAAGAAGTTCTATTTAAAAAATAAAGGTATTTTAAATAAAACAGCCGAAGTAGCTCTGACGCTTTCCGATGACCTTGATCAACTATATAAAGGTAATTTTCCAAGAGATATTCCAGAAGATAGAAGAAGATTTTCAGATTTTCAGCTGAAAATCTTCGATGAACAAAATGCAAAAAATAAAATTATTAGCGAATTCAATTGGCCATTTGTTCTAAATGCCGATTCGAGAGAACCAGAAATCGCAGGTGTGGGAGCTTCGTTAATGGGGTCCTTTTTTACTTTAATTGTTTGTCTATTATTATCTTTTCCTCTTGGAATTTTAGCTGCAATTTATTTAGAGGAATTTGCGCCAAAAAATAAAATTACTGAAATTATAGAGGTAAATGTAAATAATTTAGCCGCTGTGCCATCCATAGTGTTTGGATTGTTAGGACTTGGGATTTTTTTAAATTACTTTTATTTACCAAGATCAACCCCGCTGGTAGGAGGTTTAGTTCTTGCTTTGATGACATTGCCTAGAATTATTATACCATGCAGGGCAGCCTTAAAAGCTGTTCCTCCGTCGATAAGGGAGGGAGCTTTAGCTTTAGGAGCATCAAAAGTCCAAACAGTGTTTCATAATGTAGTACCATTAGCTATGCCGGGAACTTTATCAGGAACTATCATAGGACTTAGCCAAGCTTTAGGAGAAACAGCCCCACTTTTATTAATTGGAATGGTAGCCTTTATTAATGTTGTGCCATCCACTCCATTTGATCCATCTGCAGTTTTGCCTGTACAGGTTTATTTATGGTCAGAGTCGGCTGAAAGAGGATTTGTTGAAAAAACTTCTGCTACTATAATAATTTTAATTTTTTTCTTAGCATTTATGAATTCGTTTGCAATTTATTTAAGAAACAAATTTGAAAAAAAATGGAGCTAATATGAAAAATGAAAAAATAAAAATCTCTACAAAAAATCTAAATGTTTTTTATGGAGCGAAACAAGCATTGTTCGATATTAATTTAGAATTACAAGAAAAAAAAGTTACAGCATTAATAGGACCCTCTGGTTGTGGAAAGTCTACTTATATAAGATGTCTTAATAGAATGAATGATGTAATTGATATTTGTAAAGTTGAAGGTTCCATAAAAATAGATGGACAAGAAATAAATAAAAAAGATGTGGATGTAAATTTATTAAGAGAAAAAGTAGGAATGGTTTTTCAAAAACCAAATCCGTTTCCTAAAAGTATTTATGATAACATTGCATATGGGCCAAGAATTCACGGACTAGCTAATAATAAATCTGATTTAGATAATATTGTAGAGAGTAGTTTAAAAAAAGCTGCAATTTGGGAGGAAGTTAAGGACAGATTAGACCAGCCAGGAACGGGACTTTCAGGAGGTCAGCAGCAAAGACTTTGTATCGCAAGAACAATTTCTATCAATCCAGAAGTTATTTTAATGGACGAGCCTTGTTCGGCTTTAGATCCGATTGCAACGGCTAAAATTGAAGAATTGATTGATGAGTTAAAAAAAACGTTCACAATTGTGATAGTTACTCATTCAATGTCGCAAGCAGCAAGAGTTTCACAAAATACAGGTTTTTTCCATTTAGGAAAAGTGCTAGAATTTAATTTAACTGAAAAAATTTTTAAGAATCCTGATAATAAGTTAACTCAAGATTACATAACAGGGAGGTTTGGTTAAAATGTCAGAGCACATAGTAAGTTCTTACGACGAGCAATTAAAAACTCTTCATGCAACAGTTTTGAAAATGGGAGCTCTTTGTGAAAGTCAGTTTTCAAACTCTATAACTGCGTTAATAAAAGGAGATGACGAGTTGGTAGATAAAATCATTGGAAAAGATGATAGGATTGATGAATTAGAAAGAAAAATTGACGATCAAGTTGTAAACTTGATAACTTTAAGAGCGCCAATGGCTATTGATTTACGAGAAACTGTCTCAGCCATGAGAATTGCATCTGAACTTGAGAGAATTGGAGATCTTGCAAAAAATACAGCAAAGCGTGCAAAAATTATCAAAGGATCTATAGATATTAATATTTCAGCATTAATTAAATCTGCTGCTGAACTTGCTCAAATTAATTTAAAAAAAACTTTAGACTCTTATTCCAAAAATGATGAAAAATTAGCACTTTCAGTTTGGAATAGCGATAAAGAAATAGATATTATGATTAATAAACTTCTACAAGGACTTATGTCCAACATTAAAAAAGAAAAAAAGAATATTGAAGTTTTTAGCCATCTTCTTTTTGTAGCTAAAAATATTGAAAGAGTAGGAGATCATTCAACTAACATTTGCGAGTATGTTCATTTTTTAGTAAAGGGTGAAGAAATTCAAGGAAATAGACCTAAGTCTAATTAAAATGTCAGCAAATATTTTGCTTGTTGAAGACGAAAAGTCAATAGTAACTTTAATAAAATACAATTTAGAAAAAGAGGGTTTTAAAGTTTTTACCACAGAAACTGGAGAAGAGGCTTTAAAAATAATTAAAGAAAAAACACCAGATATAATTTTACTTGATTGGATGTTGCCTGATTTATCAGGAATTGATGTTTGTAGACAAATCAAGAAAGATAAAAAATTTAAAAATATTCCTGTTTTAATTTTAACAGCAAAAGGAGAGCCAGATGATAAAATTAAGGGTTTTGAAGTAGGGGCTGATGATTATTTAACAAAGCCATTTAATAACAAAGAATTGTTACTTAGAATAAAGTCACTTATCAAAAGATCCAAACCGTCTTTATTAGAAGAAACAGCCACTTTTAAAGATTTGAAAATTGACAGAGTCACAAAAAAAGTTTTTAGAGATAATAAAGAGATAAAATTAGGACCTATTGAATTTAAGTTATTAGACTTTTTTATAAAAAGTCCGCAAAGAGTTTATTCTAGGGAACAATTACTTAATAATGTCTGGGGAGAAAATATAAATGTCGAGAGTCGAACTGTCGATGTCCACATTAGAAGACTTAGAAAAGCAATAAATTATGATAAAAAAATTGACCTGATAAGAACAGTAAGATCTTCAGGTTATTCTTTAGATACGTAGAAAATCTTTCGGATTTTTAAAGAAAATAAGTTCACCAGATGATATTTTTATATTTGCCCAATTATTACTGTTAAATTTAATATGTGCGATGCCCGATGTGGTAAAATTTTTTTTAATAGATTTTAAATATTTTTTTTTAATTAATTTAATCATTAAATTTTTACAAGCGGGTTCATGGTTAATGAGTAATAAATTTTTGTATTTTCTTTTTGTTGTTTTTATAAAATTCAAAATTAAATTTTCATCAGCTAAATATAGTTTTTTTTTAATAAGAAATTTTTTTATTTTAATTTTTTTTTTTATTTTTTTAAAAGTTTGTTTTGTTCTTTTTGCTGAAGAAACGTAAGCAAGATCAAATTTAATTTTTTTTATTTTTAAAAATTTTAATATTGCTTTAATTTCAGCTTGGCCCTTTTTAGAGAGGGGACGTTCAAAATCTATTAAATTCTTATTTTTCCAACTAGATTTGGCATGGCGCATGACATATAAACTTAACATTATTAAATTATACTAACCAAAAATGTCTAAGCAAGTTAACTTAAAAAAAAAATTCACAATACCGTACAGATATATAAATCGTGAAATTTCTTGGTTGAAATTTAATTTACGAGTTTTAAATGAAGCGGGGAATAAAAATATTCCTCTTCTCGAAAGGGTAAGATTTTTGTCGATTGCAGCTAATAATCTAGATGAATTTTTTATGGTTAGAGTAGCCGGTATTTTTAATCAAATTAAAGAACGTATTGATGTTGTTTCCGTCGATGGATTAAATCCAGAACAACAATTAGAGCAAATAGTAGATAAAACTAAAAAGCTATTAAAAATCTCAAATGATACTTGGGCCAATTTAAAGCTAGATTTAAATAAAGAAGGAATTTTTTTTGTTAGGTACGATGAATTAAATTCAAGTGAAAAAACAAGATTAGGAAAATATTTTAAAGAAAATATTTACCCAGTACTTACACCACTAATTATAGATCCTACCCATCCATTTCCTTTTATTCCAAATCAGGGCCTTTTTGTAGTAATGTCTATGCTAAAAAAGAAAAAGAGTAAGATCAAAAAAAAATTTTCTTTGATCTTGATACCAAAAAAAATCGATCGTTTTGTAAATATAAGCAACAAAGTAGGTATAAAAAAATATATCAGTATCGAAAATATAATTAGTAGTTACGCAAGTTATCTATTTACAGATTATAAATTAATTAAATCTACTTCAGCGAGGATAATCAGGGACAGTGATATTGAAATTGAAGAAGAAGCTGAAGATTTAGTTTTATATTTAGAACAGGCATTAAAAAAAAGAAAAAGAGGAAGAATAGTCAAACTTGAGATTAGATCTAATATTGATGAAGATATAAGAAAATTTATTATTAAGAGCTTAGAAGTTAAAAAAGATCATATTTATGAGATAGATAGTTTTGTAGGCACCCACCAAATAGATGAAATATACAACAAGAATAATAGTAATCTTATTTTTAAGCCTTTTAATCCCCGACCATTAGAGAGATTAAAACAATATAATAATAATTATTTCGATGCAATAAGGGCAAAAGATTTTATTGTGCATCATCCATATGAGACTTTTGATTCTGTAATTCAATTTTTGAATCAAGCTGCACAAGACCCAGATGTAATTGCGATTAAGCAAACACTCTATAGAACTACGGTTGACTCGCCCATAGTTAAGGCGTTGATTGATGCTGCAGAAAAAGGAAAATCTGTAACTGCAGTAGTAGAAATTAAAGCAAGATTTGATGAAGAAAAAAATATTTCTCTTGCAAATGCCTTGGAAAAATCAGGAGTTCAAGTTGTTTATGGATTTGTAACCTTAAAAACTCATGCAAAAGCAAGTTTAGTTGTAAGAAAAGAAGGCAAAAAAATGCTTACCTACGTTCACATTGGAACAGGCAACTACCACCCGATTAATGCTAAAATATACACTGATTTATCGTTTTTTAGCTCTGATACTATTATTGGAAAAGATGTAGAAAGTTTCTTTAATTTTGTAACAGGTAATTCTAAACCTAAAAATCTCAAAAAAATTGTTTTATCACCTCACGGTATAAGATTAAAAATTTATAATCTTATAGACCAAGAAATTAAAAATTTTAAAATTGGAAAAAATGCTGAAATATGGGCAAAAATGAATTCGCTTGTTGACCAAGGAATAATAGATAAATTTTATCAGGCATCTAAAGCAGGAGTTAAAATATTTTTATTTGTTAGAGGAATATGTTGCTTGAGAGCTGGAATTCCTAATTTATCAGAAAATATTACAGTAAAAAGTATAGTGGGAAGATTTTTAGAGCATTCGAGAATTTTTTGTTTTGCAAATGGTCATTCCATGCCCTCAAGATCTAATTTAGTTTTTATTGGTTCTGCAGATTTAATGACAAGAAATTTAGATAGAAGAATAGAAATCATTATACCAATTATAAATTCAACAGTACATGAACAAGTATTAGATCAGATTATGGTTGCTAACTATAAAGACACTTCTCAAAGCTGGTTGTTAAATAAAGATGATAATTATGTAAAAATTAAAAATACAAAAAATAATGAATTTTCTGCTCACAGTTACTTTATGAAAAATCCAAGTTTGTCTGGAAGAGGGCAGACGAGCGGTTTATATATGCCAGAAAAAATTAAAATTAATTAAATGATAATTGAGAAAGCGTTAAAAGAAAAAAAATTAATAAATAAAGAAGCTATTATAGATCTTGGTTCAAATTCAATTCGAATGTTGATTTATGATAATTTATTAAATTCACAAATTCCAGTTTTTAATGAAAAAGCTATTTGTGAATTAGGAAAGAATTTAGATCGTACTGGAAAACTTGATCCTAAAGGATCTGAGTTTGCTCTTAGTGTTTTACAAAGATTTAAAAGAATATTAATTAATTTAAAAGTAAAAAAATTTAAAATTATAGGAACAGCTGCAGTAAGGGAAGCCACTGACTCTAAATTATTTATATCTAAAGTACAAAAAATTTTTAAAAAAAAAGTTGAAGTTTTGACAGGAACAGAGGAAGCCGAAAATTCAGCATTAGGGGTTATTATAGGATTTCAGAGAGTAAATGGAATTGTTGCAGATCTAGGAGGGGGCAGCTTAGAACTTGCTAGGGTTGAGAAAAACGTTGTATATGAAAAAATATCATTACCTCTAGGAGTTTTAAGGTTATTTAATCAACCAAAAAAAAATAAAGATAAAGTAAATAGCATTATTAGCTTTTACTTAAATAAAATTGAATGGCTAAGAAAAAGTAAGACAAAAAATTTATATTTGTGCGGTGGTACATGGAGAACACTCTTAAATGCTCATATTTTTAAAACAAATTATCCACTGTCTATACTTCATCAATATAAATTATCCGCAGATTCAATGTTAAGATTTGCTAATAAATTATCTAGTGTGAAATCAATTAAATCAGAAAAATTAGATGGTATTACTAAATCAAGAACAAATTATATTCCAATTGGTTCTTATATTTTATCTTCATTAATTAAGATTTGTGATCCTTCTAATGTTTTATGTTCGGTTTCAGGCGTTCGTGAAGGATCTTTAATTAACAAAGCTTATTTAAATATTTTACAAAAAAATTCACTTAATCGTTCTATTCATTTTATAGCAATTAAAAAAGGAGATTTTGGTGAAAATTATATAAAACTTTATAGTTTTTTAAAAAAAATTCTTCCTAATAAGGATGATTATTTTCCAATAAGATTATTACTACCTGCTTGCTCATTGAGTAATTTTGATTGGGGGCTTGGAACATATCAAAGAGCAGAGTTAGTTTTTCACGAAGTAATTAATTCCCCTATTTTAAAACTATCTCACAATGATAGAATAAAACTTGGGCTAGTCTCATTTTGGAGGCATTGTTCTACTAAATATTATCCAGATATAGAGTTTTTAAAATTATTAAGTAACAATGAGATTATGGTTTGTAGACGAATTGGAGCAGCTTTAAGATTTGCCTCTTCTATTTCTGTTATCTCCTCTATATTTTATGAAAAAATTAAAATTTATATTGCAAATAATAAAACTTTAACTTTAAAAGTACCAAAAAAATATTCGCAAGTTATTTCTAATCAAGTGCAAAAACGTTTAAAATCTTTGGCAGAGGAAATGAATTTAAAACAAGAGATTGTTTATACTTCTTAAATTAAGCTGATTTAATTTTCTTTTCAAGAAACTCCGGAAGCTCTTCTGTTGTTCCTTTTGTACTTTTATTATCCTCCTCATCATTTTTCCAGCCTTTAGGCTGGTAAGCATGAAGAACGTGTAATTTACAATAAACTCTTTCTTCCATAGGATTTCTTCCACAGAAGTAAAAATTAGCTTCATCTGGATGACCAATGGGCCATCTGCACGTTTTTTCGTTTAAATTTTCTAATTTAGTTGGATTTTCAGGCTCAAAATCTTTTTCAATTATAATAGCTCTAAGACCACGAGGTTTTCTTAATCTTTTTAAAGGAACACTATTTTTGTGATGAAATTTATTTTCACTTTTTTGAATGTAAATATTTCTAGAATGAGATCTGCTCGCAAGTCCTAAACGGTGTGATTTTCCAATGACAGCATTTCTTGAAATACCATCGCCAAGCATTGCAGCGATTTGACTTGCAGTGTGCCCTTCGTTCCAAAGCTTTTTTAACTGCTCAGTTTTTTCTGGTGTCCATCCCATAAAGACGTTTTAAATACTATATGTAGTCTAAGCTAAAGTAAATTATACTATATATAGGTTAAAAAAATACAGAAGAATCAGTGATTTATTTAATTTACATAAATTTATCCACATTTATCTGTATATTTTAATAATACTTAAAAATATGAACGCAATTAAAGATTATAAAATTAGAGTTCCTAAACCGATGTCCATAAATTGGATTGGTTTTTATACGCTTTATAAAAAAGAAATTTTAAGATTTTTAAATGTTTGGATACAAACAGTATTCTCTCCAATAGTTACTCTTATACTTTTCTTAGCTGTTTTTACTGTGGCTTTAGGCCTAAATAGAAACAATGTTTTAGGTCATGATTACGGTGTATTTATATTACCGGGCCTTATCTGCATGCAGATACTGCAAAATGCTTTTGCAAACACTTCCTCATCATTAATGATCGCTAAGATACAGGGGAATATTGTTGATATATTATATCCGCCATTAAGTGCAATGGAGGTAACCACCGCGATGTTGCTTGGTGCAATTACTAGAGGATTAATTATTGGATTATTTTCAATTTTAGTAATGATACCCTTTGCTCATATTCCGATTTATAACGTTTTTATAATTCTTTTATTTGCGCTACTTGGGTCTTCAATGCTTGCATGTTTAGGATTTATTACAGGCTTATGGTCTCAAAAGTTTGATAATATGGCAACAATTACAAATTTTATTGTTATTCCTTTATCTTTTCTATCTGGAACTTTTTATTCTATACAAAATCTGCCTTCAGTATTTTATTTCATTAGTCATGTTAACCCCTTCTTTTATGCCATTGACGGATTTAGATATGGTTTCTTAGGTCAAGCTGATGGATCTATTATGATAGGATTTTTTTATTTAACATTTATCAATTTAGCTTTATGGGTAATATGTTATATCCTTTTTAAAAAAGGTTATAGAATAAAAAGCTAATTTTCATGAGTTCAATATTAGGTACATATAAGAGAAGAGATATTTCTTTTTCTGAAGGAAAAGGGGTTTACCTTACCTCAACAGCGGGTGAGAAATATTTAGATTTTGTATCAGGCATAGCAGTAAACTCGTTAGGCCACTGTCATCCTTATTTAGTAGAGGCTATAAAAAAACAATCTGAAAAGTTGTGGCATGTATCGAATGTTTTTACAATTCCAGAACAAGAAAGATTAGCAAAAAGATTAACTGATAATAGTTTTGCAGACTTTGTTATTTTTGTAAATTCTGGTGCAGAGGCAACAGAAGCGAGCATTAAAGTTGCAAGGAAATATTTTTTTGAAACCGGTCAACCTGAAAGAAACAGAATTATTACTTTTGAAGGAGCGTTTCATGGAAGAACTTTAGCCGCTTTATTTGCAGCTAATAATAAGGAGCATACTTTGGGATTTGGCCCTAGAGTAGATGGTTTTGACCAAATTCCATTTGGTGATCATGAAGCTTTAAAAAAAGCGATTACAAAAAATACAGCTGCAATCATGCTTGAAACGGTTCAAGGAGAAGGCGGAATCAGAGTTGTTCCTGATTATTGTCTAAGGCCTTTAAGAAAACTTTGTGATGATAATGGAATTTTACTTATTTTAGATGAGGTTCAGTGTGGAATTGGAAGAACTGGTAAATTATTTGCATTTGAATGGGCAAATGTTGATCCAGATATTGTTCCTATTGCAAAAGGAATTGGTGGAGGTTTTCCTATAGGCGCATGCTTAGTAAATAAAAAAGTTGCAGTTGGAATGAAACCTGGCACACATGGAAGCACTTTTGGTGGAAATCCTCTAGCCATGAGCATTGGTAATGCTGTGTTAGATATTATTTTAAAGAAAGAATTTTTAGAAAACGTTCAAGAGGTTGGTAGTTATTTTGAAAAGGAATTAAAAGAAGTACAAAAAAAATATAGCAATGTTATTGAACAGGTTAGAGGAATGGGTCTTTTAAGAGGAATAAAATTAAAGGTAGATACTAGTAAGTTTTTAGATCATTTGTTTAAAAATAAGATGCTAGCAGTAAAGGCTGGCGATAACGTTATAAGATTATTGCCCCCGCTCATCGTTGAAAAAAAAGATATTGATGAAGCGATAAGAATAATCTCAAAAACTTGTTCTGAGTTTTAATTATGAAACATTTTTTAGATTTAAGTTTGATTGATAAAAAGGAATTAAGACAAATCGTTGAAAATTCTAAGACTAGAAAAAAGAATAGAAATAATAAAGGAAAAGTTCTAGTTGATAAAGACAATCCTTTAGAAGGAAAAATGTTACTTATGGTTTTTGAAAAACCATCAACAAGAACAAGACTTTCTTTTGATTTAGCAATGAGACAGTTAGGTGGTCAAACAATTGTCATTAACTCTGAAAATTTGCATGTGGGTATTGGCGGGGAGACCATCGAGGATACAGCAAGAATATTCTCCGTTTTTTCTGATATTATTATGCTCAGAACTTTTGAACATAGTACTTTATTAAATTTTTCTAAGCTTCTTACAGTTCCAATTATCAACGGTCTAACCAATGATAGTCATCCTTGCCAGATCTTAAGTGATGTTATGACTTTTGAAGAAATCAAAGGATCTATACAGGGCAAAAAAATTACTTGGGTTGGGGATGGTAACAACGTTACAAATTCTTTAATAGAAGCTGCTGCACAATTTGATTTTAAATTAAAAATTGCATGCCCAAAAGGTTATATACCCTCCAAAAAAGTTATAGCGTGGGCTGAAAAGAAAAAAGCAGATTTTGAGATACTGCACGATGCAAATGATGCGGTAGATAGTGCGGATTGCATTATGACTGATAAGTGGATTTCCATGGGGGACAAAGGTAATTTAAATAAAAAAAGAAAAGCTTTTAAGAACTTTCAAGTTAATGAAAAGTTAATGAAAATTGCAAAAAAAGATGCAATTTTTATGCATGATTTACCTGCGCAAAGAGGAGAAGAGGTAAGCGCTGGAGTTATTGATGGCAAACAATCAGTTGTTTGGCAGCAAGCTGAAAATAGACTTCATTGTCAAAAAGGAATTATTGAGTGGTGCTTAAAAGGTAAATGATTGAAAGGGCAATTGTTTTAGCTGCAGGCTTTGGAAAAAGAGTTCTTCCCCTTACCAATACTACTCCAAAACCACTACTCAGAATTAACAATGTAAGCTTACTTGCAAATACCTTAAATTTTCTAAAAAAATCTGGGGTTAAACATTTTGCAATTAATACTCATCACCTTGGTGAACAGATAGAAAGTTTTGCAGAAAGCAACAAAGGTATTTACGATATTAAAATTTTTAAAGAAAAAGAAATTCTAGGAACAGGAGGCGGCATTAGAAATGCTTTGTCTTTTTTCTTAGACAAACCTTTTATCTCCATTAATAGTGATACTATTTGGTCCGATGAATACTTATCTCCTTTAAAAAATTTATATAAAAGTTTTACAAAATTTAATGCAAATTCGGGTCTTTTAATGATTAAAAGAGAAAATAGTTTTGATAAAAATTTAAAAGGAGATTTTACTATAAAATCAGAGCCTTTTTTATTTAGACAAGCCGGCGATACTAACAATTTAATTTTTACAGGCTGTCAGATTATTAATCCTATTTTATTAAAAGATAAAAAAAATGAAAATTTTTCAATTCAACCTGTTTGGGATGAAGCAATTGCTGATAATAAAATGGTTGGTGAGGTTGCGCAAAATATATTTTATCACTTAACGGATTTAACTATTTACGAGAAGTTAAAAAAGTTAGACCTTATTCGTTAATTAAGATTTTTTTGGCTCTTTTTGGATCTAAATATAAATACTTTGATAAACTCATATCATTTTTAAATGTAATATGAATTGGATTTCCTGTTGGAATTTCTAATTCTAGAATTGAGTTATCAGTAATATTAAATATTTTTTTACAAAGAGATCTTAGGCTGTTACCATGTGCTGATATAATTATATTCTTTTCCTTTTCGAGAATTGGAAAAATATTTTTTTCATAATAAGGGATAACTCTTTTAAAAGTATCTTTGAGCGATTCTGTATCAGGAATTAAATTTTTATTAATATTTTTATAAATCGGAGAATGAACAGGGTGATTAGGATTACTTTTATCCATGGGAGGAGGTGCGATATCATAACTTCTTCGCCAAATTTTTACCTGTTGTTCACCGTGTTTTTTTGCTGTTTCTTCCTTATTGAGACCCTGCAAAGCTCCATAATGTCTTTCATTTAATTCCCAAGCTTTAAATATATTTTTAATACTGAAGTTAAGTTTTTTGTTTATTTCTTCCAGTGTAAAAATTGCTCTTTTTTGAAAAGAAGTGAAAGCAAAATTAAAATCAAGGTTGAGATTTTTAATTAAAGAACCTGCCTGTTGAGCTTCTTCTATTCCTTGTTTAGTAAGTTCAGCATCGTACCATCCTGTAAATCTGTTTTCTAAATTCCATTGACTTTGACCATGTCTTACTAAAATTAAATTATACATTTTTTATTTTTTAAATTGTGATACTAAAAAATTATGAGTGATTATAAATTATTTTACATGACTTGTAAGAATAAAGTTGAAGCAAATAAAATCGCTTATGCTCTAGTAAAAAAAGATCTAGTTGCTTGCGCAAATATTATCCCAAATATAAAATCTTATTTTAAATGGAATAACAAAAAAATTAATGCTCTAAAAGAAAGCATTCTTATTGGAAAAACAGTAAAGAAAAACATTAATAAAATTATTTTATATGTAAAAAAAATTAGCTCTTATGACTGTCCTTGCATCGTTTTTGTTGATATCGAAAATGGCAATAAAGAATTTTTAAGTTGGATTAAAAGCTCTACCAAATAAAATTATTTAAACTAAGTTTAGTTTAATGATTCGAAGTAAATTTAAATTTTTATTATATTTATCACTTCTTATTGTCACTTCTTGTATTTCGGCTCCAAGGGATACCTCTAATACATGCTTGATGTTTACCGATAATTATTTTTGGTACAAATTTGTAAAAAATTCAGAAAAAAAATGGGGAGCTCCTGTGGAGTTGCAAATGGCAATTATTCAAAGAGAATCTGATTTTGATTGGTTAGCAGCTCCAGAGTGGGATAAATTATTTAAAGTTATTCCCTATAAAAGAAAATCTAGTGCATTTGGATATTCGCAGGCAATTAATAAAACCTGGGAGCAATTTCAAAAAGAAACCAATCAGCCTCTTGCACTTAGAATAAGTTTTAATGACTCCGTGGATTTTATTGGGTGGTATATTAATAAAACTAATCAAATACTAAAAATTCCAAAAGATGATTATTTTAAACAATACATTGCTTATCACGAAGGCTGGGGCGATTATAAAAATTATCAAAAATCCCCAGTGGTCATTCCGTACGCACGATCAGTTGAAAGAGTTGCAAAAAAATATAAAGCACAACTCAATCAGTGTAAAAATCAGTTAACGACGAATAAATATTTTATTTATTAGAAGCTTCTTTTAGCTGTTTTTCAAGTTCGATTTCAACAGCGTCTATTCTTTCCGTTTTTTTTCCAAGAACTAAGTACATGACCGGAATAATATATAGTGTGAATATGGTTGCAAATAACATGCCAGTAAAAATAACAATACCCACCGTTGCTCTGCTAGCTGCACCTGGTCCTGTTGCGATTATTAAAGGTACAACGCCAATTATTGTTGAAGCAGATGTCATTAAAATTGGGCGCAATCTTACTCTACAAGACTGAATAATCGCCTCTTTAATTTGCATGCCTTCTTGTCGTAGTTGATTTGCAAATTCAACAATTAAAATTCCATTCTTGGCGGCAAGACCAATTAAAACAATAAGTGATATTTGGCTGTAAATATTTAAAGAACTACCAATAATCCAAAGTCCAATAATGCCTCCCAAAATTGCAAGCGGCACGGTTAACATGATTGTAAGCGGGTGCCGCCAACTTTCGAATTGTGCTGCTAGTGATAAATAGGCAGTAAATAGCGCAAGTATAAATATAAAATAAATATCCGAACTAGTATTCTTATATTCAAGAGACTCTCCTTTGTAATCAATTCTTGCTGTTGGAGGTAATTTTTCTTGTGCAATATTTTCCAAATAACTAAGAGCTTCACTAATAGTATAATTTCCGACTAATCTTGCTGAAATTGTAACGGCCCTTTGTCTATTATATCGATTTAACGCTGTATAAGTAGATTCATCATAAAAACTTGCAATACTAGTTAATGGAACAAGTTTCCCAGTATTAGACCTTACAGAAACTTTATTTAAGTTAGATGGCTCTTGTCTATTTTTTAAGTCAGCCTGCAACATGACAGAATATTCTTTTCCGTCTTTTGTATATTTTGTAACTTCTTTCGAGCCATACATCGTCTCTAATGTTTTACCAATTGTATCAATGTTGACCCCTAAATCTGCTGCTTTATTAGCATCAATTTTTATTTTAAGTTGAGGACGGGTTAAATCTAAGTCGTCATCCACATTCACAAGATTTTTATTTTTGGTAATTTCAGATTTTAATATTTCTTTCCAGCGAATAAGTTCTTCGTAAGAATTACCTTTAATAACAAATTGAACTGGCTTATCGCCAGCTCCACCTCTTAATCCTTGAGGCATTATTGGAAATGCTTTGACTCCTGGAAATGAACTTAGTTTTTGAAATATTTCCCCTAAATTTTGACTAGAAAATTTTTTTCTTTTAGACCAATTTTCTAATAAAACAATTACAAAACCTGAATTGACTTGATCGCCACCACTTTGAAAACCTGGAACTCTAAGTAATACATCCCGATATAAACCTTTACCAAGATCTGCTGTGAAAATTTTTTCAATATCTTCACTTTGCTTTTTTGTATATTCAAAACCAGAACCATCAGGAGCTTGTATAATTACAAAAAAAACACCACGATCTTCTGGAGGTATGAGCTCCTTAGGTGTTATTTTAAATAGAATAACTACAGAGATTAAAATACCTATTAAAAAAATAAATATCTGTTTTTTTTTAAGAAGTAATAAAATTAGAGTTTCAAAATAAAAATTTGAAAATTTTTCTAAATAACTATCAAATTTTTTTAAAAAGTTAGGTTTAGTATGCGTTATTTTTAGATATTTAGAGGCAAGCATTGGAGATAATGTTAAAGCTACAAATGCTGAGACAATGATTGAAAATGAAAGTGTTAGCGCAAGTTCTGTAAATAATTTACCAACTATTCCTTGAATAAAAATAAGCGGTACAAAAACAGCAATTAGCACTACAGTTGTTGAGATAATTGCAAATGATACTTGGCTTGCTCCTTTATAAGATGCAACGAGTGGAGTTTCGCCAGCCTCAACTCTTCGATAAATATTTTCTAACATCACAATGGCATCATCCACTACAAGACCGATTGCAATGACAAGGGCCATTAAGGTAAATAAATTTAAAGTAAAGTTTGCTCCGTAAATTAATAAAAAAGTTGCAATAAGTGAGACTGGAATTGCAAGGGTTGGAATAATTACTGAGGTTAGGTTACCCAAGAATAAATAAATCACTCCAATAACCAAAATAATTGAAATGAATAAAGTTATATAAACTTCATTTACGGCTACTCGTATATAGTTTGAACGGTCAAAAGCTACATCTAGCTGAACACCTTCTGGTAAACTTTTTCTAATCTCAACTACTTTTTTTTTTACACCATCTGCAACAGCTATCGTATTAGCATTTGATTGTTGGTAAACCCCAATACCAACTACTGGATAACCATTTCCTTTAAATAGTGTTCTAAGATTTAACGGACCAAATTCTACTCGAGCTACATCTTTTAATTTAATTAAAGATCCGTCACGAGATTTTTTTAAAGTTAAATTTCTAAAATCTTCAACTGTCTTATAATTTTTATCAAGTTTAAGACTAAGATCGATTTGCTTAGATTCTAATCTTCCAGATGGAAATTCAATATTTTCTTTTTGTAAGGCAGTTTCAATATCAGCGATTGTTAAATCTCTTGCAGCTAATGCTATAGGGTTTATCCAAACCCTTAATGATATCTCTTTTTCTCCAGCTAAAATGATTTGTCCAACACCTTCAACACTTGAGAAATAATCTCGTAAATATCGACTTGCATAGTCACTTAACTCTAAATCACTCAAGTTCTGACTTCTTAATCTTAGCCAAATAGTTATGGCGTTTCCTTCAGAAGTTTTAAATATTTCGGGCCGAGTTGCATTTTCTGGTAAATTATCAATTATACGAGAAACTCTGTCTCTCACTTCATTAGTTGCCTCTTCAACACTTACTCCAGGCTCGAATTCCATTTTTACAGTAGAGCGTCCATCTTCACTTTTAGACTCAATAGTTGCCATTCCTGGGGTTCCACCCACAATATCCTCAATTTTTTGAGTAATTTGTGAATCAACTATTTCTGCAGAGGCCCCTTTATAGAGAGTGCGAACAGTAACAATGCTTGGATCAATATCAGGAAGTTCTCTAACTGGGATCTTATTAAATACAACAAGACCAAAAATGACTAAAATAATAGAAAGGACAGTTGCAAAAACTGGACGCTTAATACTTATGTCAGTTAAGAACATTTTATTTACTAATTAATTTTATCTGAGCCTTATCTCTTATTTTTGAAACACCTTCTGTTACAATTTTATCGCCTGCAGTTAGGCCTGATAAAATTTCAACTTTTCCAAAATTTCTTATTCCAGTTTTAACTTCAGTTAGAGACACTGTTTTGTCTTCGATAACTTTATATACAACTGTTCTTGTACCCTGTTGAATTATTGACTCTTCTGGAACTCCAATAGATTCTTTTTCATTAAAGATAATTTCAATGTTTATAAGCATCCCAGGAATAATTTTATAATTATTATTTTTTATTTTTGCTTGAACTAATATTGATCTTGTAGTCGGATCAACTCTTGAGCTAATTACATCTAGATTACCAAAAAATGTTTCATTTAATGATTCTGACGTTGCCTTGATTTTTAAATTTCTTTTCAAAATACTAGAATAACTTTCGGGGACTTTTATATCTAATTTTATATTTTCAATATCATCTAATGTTGCGATAATTGAGTCTTCTCCGCCTAAAATTCCAGGCGTAATTTCTCTGATACCAAGTCTTCCTGAAAAGGGTGCAATAATTTTTTCATTTTTTAATTGTGCAATTAATTGATTTTTTTGAACCATTAAATTTTTATCAAACTCTAAAGAACTTATAAGTTCTGTTCTTTTTATTCTGATAGAAAAGGATTGATTAGCTATTGCAGTTCCGAATGTTTCAATTTTTTCGTAAAATTCAGTTTTTTTTACCTCTAGCGCTACTACTTCAGTGGGTTTGGTTTCGTTTATTTTTTTTTGAATAACATTATTCAAAATCATTCTTCCTGCAATGATTACAACAACCAAGAAAGTTATAATGCTTACGGCTATTATTATTTTTTTTGAAGTATTCATGAGGAAGGATGTAATAACATGCTTTAATTCAAAAAAAAATTTCTTTGTTATCTAAATATACTTGATTTTAGTAGTTTATTTATTGACTAGCCCATTCGGTCCAGGAGCCATCATAAATGGAAAATTTCTGTCCTTCTATAATTTCAAAAGCCTTAGCAACAATACATGCGGTAACTCCAGAGCCACAAGAAAATGCAACCGTAGAATTTTTATTAATATTTATTTTTTCAAATTTTTTTTTAAGTTCTTCTTTAGATAAAAAACATTTACTAATAGGATCAATACATTCCATCCATGGTAAATTAAAGCTTTTAGGGATTGATCCACTTTTTATATCTGGTCGTGGTTCATTTTCAGTGCCATTAAATCTTCCTTTGCTTCTCGCATCCACTAATTCAAACTTTTTATTGTTAATATTTTCTTTAACTTGGTCAATGTTCACAAGCATTTCATCTTTTGCAATACATTTAAAATGACTTTTTTGAGATGTTTTCTCAGGTCCATTTTCTATTTTTTTATTTTCATTTTTCCACTTTACTAACCCGCCATCCAAAATAGATATTTTTTTATGCCCAAAGTAATTAAACATCCACCAAACTCTTGGAGCGCTAAAAATACCAAGACTATCATAAACGATTATATGATCAGAATTTTTAATCCCAATTTCAGAGCTAAGATTTTCAAATAAATCTGTTGCTGGAATAGTATGGGGAAATTTTGCTAAAGGATCAGAAAATTTATCAATATCAAAAAAAATTGATCCCGGAATATGCTCTTTTAAAAATTCATCTTTCCCTCTTCTTTTAGTATTTGGCATATGCCAAGAACAATCTAAGATTTTAACATCTTCCTTTAAAATATTTTTTTCCAGCCAATCCGTTGTAACCAATGACATTAATATTTTCCAAGTTTTTTAAGATATTTCTGATGATATTCTTCTGCTAAATAAAATACATCAAATTTTGTAATTTCGGTTACAATTTTATTATTAAAGATAGTTTCATTCATTATTTTTTTAGATTCTTCAGCTTCAGTTTTTTGTTTTTCACTTAGATAAAATATTGCAGAGCGATATTGTGTACCAATATCAGGACCCTGTCTATTTAAAGTGGTAGGGTTATGACAAGACCAAAAAATATTTAACAGTTCTTTATAAGTTATAATTTTTTCATCAAAATTTATTCTTACAGCCTCAGCATGTCCTGTTTCTTCATAGCAAACTTGCTCATAAGTTGGATTTTGAGTTTTGCCGCCAGTATATCCAACCTCAACTTTAGTTACACCTTTTGTGAGATCAAATTTTTTTTCGATACCCCAAAAACAACCTGCTGCAAAAATGGCAATATTCATAAAAATTTATATTAAAGTTATTTTTATATGTTATGAAAACATTTAGGTAAAATATATTCATGCCATCATCTAATAGATCAGGTTCATATTATATGCTGTTAAGCGTTATCTGTTTTTCTATGATGGACATTTTAGTTAAATTAACGACGAAAGATTATCCAATTGGTGAAATTGCTTTTTTTAGAGGACTCTTTGGGTTAATACCTATTTTTTTTTTAATTCCTAAAAATAAAATTTTTACCTTTTTTAAAACTGATAAACCTACATTACATTTTGTTAGAGCTTTTGCTGGAACATTTGCAATGATTTCAACGTTTATTGGCGTTAAATATATGCAATTAGCAGATGTTGTTTCTATCGCGCAGGCTACCCCAGTTTTCGTTACAATTTTTTCAATAATTTTTTTAAAAGAAGTTGTTGGATACCGAAGATGGTTATCAGTTATAGCAGGTTTAATTGGTGTTTTGTTTATTATGAAACCTGGAACAAGTCTTTTTAATGCATACAGTATTTTTCCAATTTTTTTCTGCATAGGGTTTAGTATTGTCGCAATCTCAATTAAAAGATTATCAAAAACTGAACCAGATTATTTAATTGCTTTTTATTTTACTGCTTTATTAATAATTGTCAGCTCCGTAGCAATTTTTTTTGAAGAATGGAAAATGCCGAGTATTTTAGATTTTTTTTATTTATTTATGATTGGAATTTGTGGATCGATTGCAAACTTATTTATGACGACAGCTTACAGAAAAGCTGATGCATCTTTAATAACCCCGCTCAAATATTTAAGCGTACTTTCAGCAATTATTTTTGGTTATATAATTTTTTATGAAATTCCATCAGTAACAACTATTATTGGAGCGATAATAATCATCATAAGTTCTTTTGTAATATTTAAACGTGAGCAAATAAGAAATAAGAAGTCTTAATTTGTGACAAAAAAAACTAAACCACCTCATTATTGGCATCAAGCAAAGAAATTTTTATCGAAAAAAGATAAAAAATTGGCAAAAATTATAAATAAATACGATGGATATTTAGTTTCAAGAAACGACCCTTTCTACTCATTATGTAGATCAATAATAGGTCAACAAATCTCTGTTAAGGCTGCAGATTCAATATGGCTAAAGTTTGAAAAAATTATCAAAAAAATAAAACCTGTAAATTTAATAAAATTATCAAACGCAAAACTTGCTTCTATTGGTTTATCTCGTCAAAAAATTTTATATTTAAAAATAACAGCAAAAGAATTTTTAAATAAAACATTAGATATAAAGATCTTACAAAAAATGTCAGATGATGAAGCTATCAAGAGTCTAGTAAGGATTAAAGGTATTGGAATCTGGACTGCACAAATGTTTCTTATTTTTAATCTTAATCGATCAAATATTTTTCCATTTTCAGATATCGGTTTGATCAAGGCAATTTCTAAGAATTATAAAAAAGAATATCCTTTAAAAAAGGATGAACTAGATTATTTTAAAAATAAATGGCATCCCTATTCAACGGTTGCTACTTGGTACATGTGGAGAAGTATAGATCCTGTGCCAGTTGCATATTAAATTCCCTCAACAATCATTAAATCTCTAACAACAGTATTTTTAGCTATAGACCATGCATCTTGATAATTTTTAGATCTATAACAAGTTAATGCCGTTTCATAATCTTTAAATTCCCAAATAACTGTTCGAATAAATTCTTCACCTTCAAGGGTTATATATTTTCCTCCTCTTACCAAAGGCTTTCCTCCAAAATCAGTTATAGCTTTTAAAGCTTTTTCTGCATAATTCCCTAATTTCTTTATATCTTCAGCTTTTTTATATTTTGCAATCCAGTAACCTTTCATAAACTTCTCCTTCTAATTTGATAAAACGAATATATATTTTTTTTACTACTTTTAAATAAAACAATGCCAGTTGAATTTGATCACTCTAAAGAATAAATTACATTCATCTAAAATATAAATTAAATATAAAATTGCAATATATTGAAAAAAAACAACAGTTAATTGAATATTTTTTTGAAGGTTCTAAAACCAAAGATAGATGGAGAATTGGAACTGAACATGAAAAATTTTTATTTAATATAAAAAATAAAAATTGCATACCTTACGATGGTGATATCAGTATTTTAAAAATTTTTTCAGAACTCATAAAAAATAATTGGATACCTATTAAAGAAGGAAAAAACATTCTTGGGTTAATTAAAGATAAAAAAAATATTACTTTAGAGCCTGGTTTGCAATTTGAATTATCAGGCGATGCTGTTAAAAATATTCATCAAACCTGTAATGAAATTAATTCCTATCTAAAAGAGTTAAAAATAGTTTGTGCTAAATTAGGAATAGGTTTGCTAGGAAATGGATTTGCTCCGATTGTGAAATTAAGCGATGTTTTTAAATCTCCAAAAAAAAGATATGAAATAATGAGAAAGTATATGCCAAGTGTTGGAAAAAATGGACTTGATATGATGCATAGAACATGTGCTACCCAAGTTAATTTAGATTATTTAGATGAGATAGATTATAAAAAAAAATCTAAATTAATAGCAGCTATTACTCCTGTGGCTGTTTCTTTATTTTCAAATTCACCATTTAAAGAAAAAAAATTAAATGGATATTTATCTTATAGAACTCATATTTGGCAGAATACTGATAAAAATAGGTCTGGAATCCCTGAATTTTTTTTGAAAGAGGAAAATAGTTTTGAACGTTATGTTGATTTTGCACTGAAAGTTCCGATGTATTTTATTATAAAAAATGACGAATATATTGATTGCGCAGGTGAAAGTTTTAATGATTTCATTTCTGGAAAATTAAAAAATTATCCAAATAAAAAACCAACCATCCAAGATTGGGAAAATCATGTATCAACTATCTTTACTGAATTAAGATTAAAAAAATATTTAGAAATTAGATCAGCAGACTCGTGTTCATCTGAGGGTATATGCTCAATTCCCGCATTTTGGACAGGACTTCTTTATGATGAAAATTCCTTAAGTCAGGCTCTAGAGTATGTAAAAAACTGGGATTATCATGATATTTACAATGCATATTTAGAAGTTCCTAAAAAAGGTTTTGATACCGAAATTAAAAATAAAAAAATATTTGAACATGCAAAAAAATTAATAAATTTTTCAGCTTTGGGATTAAAAAATAGAAAACAGCTTAATAGTAAAGGAATGGATGAGAATATTTTTCTTAAAGATATTCATAATTTTATTGAAGATAAAAAATCGCCAGCTCAATCTCTTATAGAAAAGTATAATACTCGATGGAAACAGGATATATTAAAGATATTTGATGAAGAAGCATTTTAAGGTAGCCATTCAAATGGATCCATTAGAGTCCATTAATATTAAATCAGATAGTACTTATATTTTAGCCTTAGAAGCACAGAAAAGAGGACACTCTCTATTTCATTACTTACCCAGGGATTTGAACTACGAAAATGGAAGAGTATCTGCAATAGGTAATAGTTTTAAATTATTCCCTGGAAAAAAAAAATTTTTTAAAAAATCTAAAACTTTAAAAATCTTCCTTGAAGATTATGATGTTATTTTAGTTAGGCAAGATCCACCATTTAATATGAGTTATATTACAGCTACTTATCTACTAGAGATGGTTTCTAATAAAACACTTATTTTAAATAATCCAAAGTCAATAAGAGATTATCCAGAAAAATTATCAATGTTTAATTTTAAAAATATTATTCCACCTACTCTGATTTCTAAAAATATTGAACAATGTTTTAATTTCCATAAAAAATATAAAAAAACAATTATTAAACCACTCTATGGTAACGGGGGCGAGGGGATTTCAAAATTAGAGGGAACAAGTACTATTCTAAGAAAAAAAATTTTACAATTAATAAATAAATATAAACAGCCAATAGTAGTACAAAAATACTTAAATGAAATTAAAGATGGGGATAGAAGAATTATTCTAATAGATGGGGAATATGTAGGCTCAGTTGCAAGAGTACCAAAAAAAGGAAGTGTGACTGCTAATTTTCATACAGGCGGAATTGCAAAAAAAGTTGGCTTAATTCGAAGAGACAAGAAAATATGTAATGTTTTAAAACCTTTTTTAAAAAAAAATAAATTATTTTTTTCAGGAATTGACGTGATTGGAAACTATTTAACAGAGATTAATGTAACCTCTCCCACGGGAATTCAAGAAATTAATCGATTAAATGGAGTAAGATTAGAAAAGTTCTTTTGGGACCGAGTTGAGAAAAAATTAAGATAGTATTTTGCAAATTTTTAAAATAAATCCATATTCCATCGCAATTTCTTTAAGATAATCAAATCTACCACTTGCACCACCATGCCCAGCAGTCATATTCATATGAAGTAATAATAAATTATTATCTGTTTTATTTTCTCTTAATTTTGCAACCCATTTTGTCATTTCCCAATAGGTAACCCTTGGATCAGAAATCCCGCCAGTAATTAACATATGTGGGTAGTTTTGTTTTTTTACATTGTCGTAAGGAGAGTAACTTTTTACGTAAAGAAAAGATTTTTTGTCATTTTTAATGTCCCCCCATTCTGGAATTTCAGTAACTGTTAAAGGTAAATCTTCATCTAGCATTGTGTTGCAGATATCAACAAAAGGTACCTGTGCAATTATTCCAAGAAATAAATCTGGTCGTTCATTTGCAATAAAACCCATTAATAACCCTCCTGCAGAACCTCCTTGAGCAATAATTTTTTTATGAGATGTATATTTTTCTTCACATAATTTTTCAGCACAACTTATAAAATCTAAAAAAGTGTTTTTTTTGCTTAATAGTTTTCCATTTTCATACCACTCATATCCTTTTTCTTTGCCACCTCGTATATGAGCAATGGCATAGATAATTCCTCTATCAACTAAGCTTAATCGATTAGTAGAAAAACTACTTGGTATCGATATTCCATAGGATCCATATCCATAAAGTAATAAATAATTATTTGAATCTAATTTAGTTCCTTTTTTATAAAGCAGCGTAATTGGAATTTTTTCTCCATCATGTGCTGTTGCAAAAATTTTTTTGCAAATATAATCATCTTTATTATGACCAGAGGGAATTTCTTGAGTTTTTTTTAGTTCTTGTTTTTTTAATTTACAGTCATAATCGAAAATACTTTTTGGCGTTGTAGGAGAGGAATATGTATACCTAAATATATCTGTTTCATATTCATAGCCATGATCTAATGAAAGTTGATAAGCTTCTTCACCAAAACTAATTTTATGTTCATGATTATTATTAAGATTTAATATAATTATATTTTCACGACCTTCAGTTCTTTCTAATCTAATAAGCCAGTCTTTTAATAAAATAAAATCTAAAATTAAGTTAACCTTTTTATATGGAATAAACTCTTCCCACTTCAGAAAAGATTGCTCATGACTTTTCATTATTTTAAAATTTTTAGCATCATTGATGTTAGTCTGTATTAAAAAAAAATTTTCATGATGTTCTAGATCGTACTCAATTTTTTTTTCCCTTTTTTTAAAAAGAGTTGGCATTGTCTCATTTATTTTTAGATTGATAAAAAGATATTCAGAGGTTTCGTGATCTGCTGTTCTAATAAAAAGATATTCTTTTGTTTTTGATAAACTGATTGAACAAAAGAAAGATGGATCTTTTTCCTCATAAATTAAAAGATCATTTCCTACATGCGTACCAATTTTGTGCTTAAAAACTTTTGTTGGTCGATGATTTTGATCTAATCCAACATAGAAAATATAGTTATTATCTAAAGACCAAATAATATTTCCAGTAGTATTTTTAATTTCTGAACTTAATATTTTTTTTGATTCAATATCCTCAATATATGCAGAAAAATATTCAGAGCCATTTGTATCAATATTATAAGCTACATATTTATGATTATGACTGTGAGATAGTGAACCTACATTAAAGTAAGCATGCATTTTAGATTTTTTTTCACAATCTAAAATAATTTGCTCATAATTATTTGTAATATTTTTTCTATAATAGATCGGATATTCACTATCTTTGTTATATTTATAAGCATAAAAATAATTACCATCTCTTTTTGGAACTGAATTATCTTCATTTTTAATCCTAGATTTTAATTCATGAAAAAGTTTATTTTCTATATTTTTAATATCTTGAAGTTGATTTTCTTTAAATAAATTTTCTTCATCTAAATATTTTTTAACTTCAGCGTTTAATTTTTTTGGATCTAATATTACTTCTTTCCAATCTTTTTGTTTAATCCAAGAGTAATTATCAATTAATTCTTCGTTATGTATTTTAATTATTTTAGAAATTTTATTTAACTTTGGTGCTAATGTGTTCATCAAAATGTATATTGCTATAATTTTAATTATATATATGGATATATTGCAATGGTCATTAAAGATTTTTTAGAAGTAATAAAATATTTTTTTATTAAAAATAAATTAATAGGTTTTATTTTATTATTTCCTGTAATTCTTATGATTTTATTTTTTACTCTATGAATAAAAAAAAAATTATTATTTTTTCTATAGTTTTCTTAGTAATAACATTCATAATTTTCGATTTTTTAAGTTACAGAGTAAACAAAATAGTAAAAAATTTAATCGTTAATCAAGGAAGTCAAACTTTAGGTCAACAAGTGTCTGTTGGAAAGATAGACACCAGTATAGCGAGTTCGTCTATTAAAATTAGTAATATCGAAATTAAAAATTTAGAGGGCTTTAAGAATAAAAATATTATTCAAATTAAGAATATTAATGCAGATTTTTTATTTACTAGTTTATTTAAAGACACCATCATTATTAAGAATATAAATATTGAAGGTGCCACTTTGTATTATGAGGTGTTAATTAGTAATAAGGAGGTTAAGGACAATGTAAGCTCATTTAAACCTGCCGTTAAAAATGCTGCTACTTCTTCAGTTAAAACAACAGATGCTAGCAAAGAACAAGAAACTAGTAACCAATCTAAGAAAAAAAATAAAGATTTTTTAATTAATCAACTAACTATTAACAATTCTACAATAAATGCTTCTTCAGAATTCTTGGATATTAAAAAAGATATTAATCTAAGTAAAATGTCATTTAATAACGTGGGCACCATTGAGCAGGCAACAAAGTTTAGAGAAGTGCTTCAAATGATTTTTTCAAATGTTTTATTAAATATTAACAATGAAATTATTCAAGGTGATTTGAAAAATAAGATAAAAGATAAAGTAAAAAACTTAAGAAATAAAATCTCTCCAGAGTCTTTAAAAAAGTTAGAGAAAACTTTTAGATAAACTTCTTAACTTCTTCCAGGACCTGATCCACCGTTATTTGACTCATGGCAAAAGAGTTATGCCCCACAGTTTTAAAATTTTTTGGGATAATAGGAAAAATATTTTTACTATAGTTTGCATAGGATAATGGCGTATCTCCAAAAAGACCAATCGCCGGTATATCTAAACCAGCACTTAAATGCATAAATCCAGTATCATTGCCGATATATAATTTACTTGAATTAATAATTGGAATAATTTCCTCAATAGTTAAAGAACACAAAGATACAACTGAATTTTCTTTTGTCTCAGAAATAATTTTATTGGCAATTTGATTTTCAATCTCATTATTTCCACCGGCTAAAAAAAATTTAATGTTTTTGTTATTAATTCTTTTTATTAGCTCAATATAGTTTTCTGTTAACCATTTTTTAGTAGGGCCTGACGATCCTATCCCAATAATAATTTGATTATTATTTTTGTTATTATTATTTGGGTAAGCAATTTTTGTTTGACTAGAAAGATTATTATTATTTAACCACCGTTTATTTTGTTCTAAAGCATTTAAATAAATATCTACATTTTTTTTTATTATTCCATATTTATAAATATTTTTTATTCCTGATATTTTAGCTAACAAAAACCAAAAAACACTAAAGTGCATTATATAAATTTTAGAAAAATTATTTTTTTTAATAAAACTTAATAATTTTAAAAAATTATTTATTTTTGATTTTGTTATTCCTAAGTTTTCATCTTCCAAAAAAATAATTTGATTAATCGATTGTTCATATTTTAATATTTGCTTTGCTGCTGTTCTTTTTTTAGTAATTAAAGTAAATTCAAAATCTTTATTATGTTCTTTGATTTGCTGTATGTAAGGAAGAAACATACACAAATCTCCAATACCTGGTCTGGTTTGAACTATTAGCCCTTTGTTCATTAAATTTTTTTAGATAAATTGCTTGTTGATATTTATTTTAAATTATTGTTTTTTTATAGATAATATCTACAACCATTCTAATTAAAAAATTATATCATGGAAAAAGCAGTTTATTCAGCAGTCTTAACCCCCTTTAAAAAAGACTTAAGTATCGACGCTAAATTATTCATCTCGCATTGTGAATTTTTATTAAAAAATAATATTAGTTTAGCACCATTAGGAACAACAGGAGAAGCAAACTCAATTTCTATATCGGAGAAGGTAGATTTAATTAAAGTACTAGCTAATAGTGATTTACCAAAAGAAAAAATAATAATTGGAACTGGAAATACCTCTTTTATAGATGCTAGTTTACTAACTAAGACAGCAGTAGAAAATGGAATATACTCAGTGTTATTGCTACCTCCATTTTATTATAAAAATGTTTCAGATGAAGGTGTTTATCAATATTACATAGAGATTATCAATGGAGTAAAATCAAAAAATCTTCGCATATTCCTCTATAATATTCCCCAGGTAAGTGGTGTTACTATTTCAATAGATCTTGTAAACAGACTTAAAAAAAAATTTTCAGATATTATTACAGGAATAAAAGATAGCTCGGGTAATTTTGAAAATACTAAAAAATATAAAGAAATAAAAAATTTTATTGTTTATCCTGGCAGCGAAAAATTTCTTTATGATGGTCTTCATATTGGCTGCTCTGGCTGTATTAGCGCAACAACCAATGTAAATATTGAAGCCTCAAAATTAATAAATTCTTTTGTTAAACCAGAAGGAGAATTAATAAACAAAAAAATAAAAGCTGTTAGAGATGTTTTTGAAAAGTATCCTGTAATTGCTGCTTTAAAAGCTACAAAAATTAAAGAAGATATTAATTGGTCTAGCGTTAGACCACCTTTGGTTGCTCTTAGTGATCAACAAAGGTCTAATTTAGCAAAAGATCTAAAACAAATAAATTTTTTATAGATAA
>Ga0247837_1001570_pt1 | contig 46813 bp, 31 predicted proteins | sample LaCtaG_2_FD_187115 | JGI IMG/M metagenome (GOLD analysis project Ga0247837, IMG submission 187115) | Freshwater microbial communities from meromictic Lake La Cruz, Castile-La Mancha, Spain - LaCruzMarch2015_14.5m | ecosystem: Environmental > Aquatic > Freshwater > Lake | place: Spain: Castile-La...
GTCCAAGTTGCGGCTGTGGGGTCACTCGCCAGTCCGAGTAAGTCTCCGAGGGCTGCGTCCGAGCAGGTTTGACCGGGGTCGAAGTAGTAGCAGACGTGGGAGCCGCTGGCAGTGAGAGTAGGTAGCGAAGGGTCGACTCTCTGCAGGAAGGCCTTCCAAGTTGCCAAGTCGTAGGTAGAACTCCAAATCAGACAAAGTACCGAAAGCGTCACCCAAACTTTTCATATTTTTACCATCTTTCGAAGTCTCGATTTAACCCAATTTTTAATTGAGCCACAGACGTTGAGACCTTCACAGGGAAATTTCGCCTAACTAACCCGAACTCTGCAGGCTACCTAGTAATGCTTGCCAAAAGGCGAGAGATGCATTGCTTTTCCTCAGAGGAAAGGCCACGCGGTCTGATTTTTAGGTCGCGGGTTTCTTATAATGGGAGACACTCACCTAATCCACTAGTACCTTTAGCTAAGATAGGCTAAAATACCCTGTAAAAGGGCTCTGCAGAGTCAGTTTGCCCACTCAGCGATAACAAACCACCCCAAAGACAAGGAGGTAAAGCCTACGTCTGGCACAAAGCACCACTTCGTACTTATTTAGACTCTAAAGCCGCGATATAGCTCCAAACTGCCCTAGGTCCAGCTTCTTTGAGGTCCTTTTACCTCAATTCGGCCGATTGCAATAGGGGCGAGGTCACTATGCGTGGGATTTGATGGAAAGCGAGGTTTTAGTCGGCGTATAAAGACAGTAGCAGGTGAAAAGCGACTTACTAGGCTGAGGAAGCGGAAATAGCCTTAAAAATCGGGCTGTATCGCGGCCAATTGTGTCCATTCTCGAGGCACTCACTGCAGATTTCCCTGCTTATGCCTCGATATCTCCCAGTTCTGCGTAAATGACTGGGGAAATAGTCCGTATCGGGTCTTTTCTCTGCGGGATAAAGTGAAAGGAGTGCTATTTTGACTGCTTCCCTGAGAATACGGAGAGGGGAGCTAATATTTGCAGAGTTCCTCTAAATCTCCAAAAGAATGCCTATATGCAGGACTTTCGACCCAATCAGCGGCCTTGTCTCCTTTGAACTTCAGTTTCCGCAGCACAGTGGGAGTAGCCCAGTTCCACTTTATTCCTGTATCACTCACTTTCTTGAGCACTGGCGGGCTTACAGGAGTCCCAGGGGTCTATAGTAGAGGAATTCCATTGCGCGCTGCAGAAATGGCCGAGAAGAGGCTGCTAGGCCTTGATTTAATGGGCGCAAGACAAATGTCCCAATATGAGTAGGAAATCCCTAAAGCCAACAGTATGCAGTAATCTAGAATACCAATCTAATGTAGGAACCACGCTTATACTGGCCACCTAGGCAGTGCTGGGGAAAGACCTCCGTACTTGCGACATCTGCTGCCTTTTCTCTCAAAGAATGCTTATATATGGAGGACTTTAGGCCGAACCAGCACGTCTTCTCACTATCTACACTGCGCACTGTGCTGTTCCACACCTTCGCCGACATCGCTCCTCCCCTGCAAGCCTCCAAGTCCTCAAGTTCCCTGCTCTGCATAGTGTACCGAGTTTCCTTCCAATTCCTGCACCTCCTCAACCTGCTGAGTCTAGTGTTCCCCCTGGCCTACTCAGCCAAGGGGTACAACTCGCAGAGTGTGGTGTGGAGAGTGATAGGGTACTCCCGCTATGATGCGGTGCTGGTGGCTTTGGGGAGTGAACAGAGTGCATTGCTTGTAGCGTACTGCCTGACGTTAACTCCCTTTGCTCTGCTGGTAGTGTCGGCTGCTGCGAAGGTGCTGTTCCCTGCCTTGCGCCTCACGGTTCTCAAGCACGCTTTGCGTATATCGCTCCTGCTACTCGATGAAGCGCTCATTATCCCAACTGCCACTGTACTCTGGACGGGTCTATTCGGCCCCCTGCTCTCCCCAGATTTCACCTACATTTACCCGAACTACGTCCCAGGAGCCCTGGGCAGTGCCACCAACAGCTGGCTGTCCCTCGCAGCCCTCACCTGTCTAATCGTCCTGCTCTTCCTGCAGCGAAACATGCTCTTCGACATCTGCTGGCTCAACAGCAACTCCACCCTCTTCGCCCGCTACACCGCCTCTGCACATGTGCGGGCAGTCCTAGTCAACATCTCCCTGTGCGGCAGTACCTTGCTGTGGCGGTGGCAACTCTACAACGCCCAGAGTGCAGTGTGTGCACTTGCAGCTCTTTCACTAACTTGGCGCTTTACCTCTGTGATGCCTTTCTACAACAAGCTGATTGCATGCGTAGTGCCGATCAAGTATCTGATAGTCGCTAGTGCGGTGGGAGAGCGGTACTTGGGAGAGTACTTGGAGTCGGAAAATACGGCCTGGACGCTGCTTTTCTGCATTTCGCCTATGTTGGTAGTGGGGTATTGGCAGGTGTATGGCTGGCGAATGGCGCAGGTCAGTGGACGCAGTCTGACAAAGCGGAATTTCCAACTCTTAGTGCTCAAGAAGCTGCAGAAAGCTCCTGCGGACTCGGCACATGAAGAGATCATGCAGCTTTTCCTATCAGCGAAGGCGAAATTCGGGAACAAGCCGCAAGTCTGTCTATTGGAAAGCCTGTACTTCCTGCTGACTAAGGGCAACTCCGAAGTGGCCCAGCTGAAAGCCAGCCTGTGCCCTGCGACCTTTTCCCTGCAGTACTCCTTCCTGCGCTTCCGCATCCTCGCCCAAATCGCCACTCTCGCCCCGAACGACAAAAACAGGTACGTCTTTTTCAACACGGAATTCAGCACAGTTAAAAAGTGCGACGAGTATTTCTGTCTGAAATATGCGGATTTGCTCAGTGAAGTGGCCTGTTGGAGTAATAATGACTTGACTACCTCTGTGGAGCTTTTTTCGCATTCGCTGGTCGATCTGGAGGGGAAATACGCGAATATGCTGAAAAACTACCCACACGATGCGACCGTTTTGACCACTTTCGCGGAGTTCTTGACAAAGATGAAAAGGGACGATGAACGGGGAAAGGAAATTAGTAAAAAAGCGGATATAATGAAGAAAAACTCGAATAAAGGCCTATTTGACCTATCAGATCCTCTATTTATTTGCCAAGCAACCGGCTCCCGCCGTATAATCTTCGCAAATCCAACCTTCAAACAGCTGATTTCTCCCGAAAACGAGCAATTTCCCTTGGAAGATCTCGACTCCCTACTGCATCCCTCCCTCCGAGCCGCCCACTCCAAGGCAATCCCCCTCCTTCTGTCCTCCTGCGACACTACAACCTATACCCACAACGATGTGTTTCTATGTGTTCAGGGAATTAAAGGCGTTTTGGTGAATCTAAGGGCGGAGTTGATAGCAGTGGGAGGCAGGGCTTATATGATAGTCTCGGTGCAGCCTAGAGAGAATTACATTGCAGTGGGTGCTGTGGTGGATGGGAATTTGGTGTTCCACACAGAGGACTTTTTGAAGGTAATGGGATGTGAAGCCTGTCCGACCTGCCCTGTCCCAATGGCAGACATGATCCCCGGATACGACCCTTTGTCAGGCATTGTCACACTTACAGCGGGCAGAGGCAGGATGGAAACCACCAGGCGAGAAGTCGCAATTGGCAGTTTGAAATATTCGCTGATAGAGACGTTTAACTTCAAGCGCAGGTCGAAGGCAAGGAAAGAGACCTTGGAGCCCTCTTTGCAAGGCAGTCCCACTCGACTCTGGTCCCTCAAGCCCTTGGAAACCCGGGAAGTCGAGGCTGTTTCCACCAAAGCAGTCACTTCCACCGCGGGGAATTACAGAGAAAAGGACTCTCAGAGACGCAGGCAAAGGGCAATTCTGCGGCTCACGAATTTGCTGATTTTCATAGTAGGAGCTCAAGTCTTGCTTCTGATTCTCGAGTCTTTCCTAATGTTCGCGCTATATTTCCAAGTTGTGGATGAAATGGACTCAGTGGACTCGATAAATGAACTCGGCGCCCGCAGAAACTTGGACGTACGCATAGTGATGCACGCCCGGCAATTGGAGTTAATGTCCCACGGATATGCTTTCCTCGATTCCGAGTCTTCAGTGAGGAGCAACTTGCAGGCCGCAATTAGCGCTTATTTGGATATAGTGGAAAACATAAGGGAAAACTGCACTTCCTGGGTTGATGGGACGAGTGCTGATATGTACACTCAGAGAGTAGTGCCGATATGGACGCTTACAGCCGGGAAATCTGATATCAGTCATGTTTCTCTAATGGACGCTATGAGCAATTTCCTACTGCGTGCCGGGATGCTAGCGAATTCCGACCTACAATCCCTACATAGAGAGGACTTATTTTACGTGTTTCAGAACGGCCTCGGTCCTACTTTCGACTTCCTCAACAGCAGTACCTTTTTATACGTGCAGGAAATGCAAAGTAGTCAACTCACTAAAGCCGCGCACTTGCACTATATCAGCATTTTCTTAGTGGTCGGTACTACTATACTGGCTGGGGCACTCGTGGCTTTGGTGCTTTGGCAACTGGAAAAGAGATATGAGGAGTGTTGGGAAATAATTATAAACGCTAGTACTGGGACAGTGCAAAGACTGTGGGATGGAGTAAGGAACAGACTAGAGTTCATACATGGACTGGATACAATTGCCATCCCGCCTAAAAAGCAAAAATATACCAAGAAATACACACGAAGATACCAGAAAGTCGCACTTGTCATATGTATTTTTGCGCTGTGTAGTGTGTCCTATTTCACCTTCGTATACATAACTGCAGACAACTATGTAAGTCAGACAATGGTCACGAAGGCGAATTACATGAACTGGGCCGGCCTCAGAAGAGCCCTTTGCTCCCTGTTATCGACCCTAATAATCGAGAATTATATGAATGCGACTTCCCAATATGGGTATTTTTCCATAGTGAACGAAGGGCAAATATTTAAAAATCTCCAGGAAAGGATCTCTGCGGCTGCCTACGCTTTGCACAAGGCAGAGAGAATAACGACTTTAGGAGACTCCGATTTCCATGTGTCGGAAGTAACGATGTCCGCTGCACACTCCGCGTTCCTATTCAGCAATTCCTGCAGTCTCCTGAACCTCACCACTTGCACACATACTGCCTTGGCCAAGGGAGTCCACCTCGGCCTTATTGACCTATTAACCTCTCTAAAAACCCTTACAGCCGCTATAGCTGACGAAACAGCCACCTGGCCACAAGTGCAGAAAATGACCACAACTGGGCTAAATGTAGGAAACGCATTTGTGAAGGCCGCGGAACTATTCAACATAGACAGTTCCCAAACACTGGAAAGGTTCAGAGGGACGCTTTGGACGTACCCCGGCGGGTACTTAGCAGCAGCGCTGTTAGTGTATCCACTGATCCTTCTGCCAGTTAAGACAAGGTACAAGGACAGTTTGATGGCAGTGTGGAGAGCGAGTAGTCTGTTCCTAAGGGAGTAGGCGTGCTAACCATTGCAGTGGATGGAGGGCTAAAGCGGCTATTCTTTAGCTGTTCTTGGGCTTTAGACGCTGCGCCTGGTACTGCTGCCATAGCACCGACCCTTGATTCACGTCCATGTGGTACTCGGGCTGCTTCTTCTTGAGCAGGGTTCTCAGTCCTACGAGGAGCAGTAGCGCTATGAGTAGGTAGACTGTAATAGTCTTCAGCCACGCGGACACCTCCTCAGGCCCCATTACAATGCGCCGCTTTGCTACCAAAGTGCTCTACGTCGGCCTGGGCACAATGGGCTTCCCAATTGCTGGCGTCCTGGCCAAGACCTTCCCTACCGCAGTCTGGAACCGAACTCCGGCCAAGACCGAAGCGCACGCCAAGCAATTCGGCTCCATCCCGCTACTCGGGAAATCCCCGTGGGAGCATGATTTGAGCGACGTGGATGTGATGCTGACCTGTCTGCCGACATCCACCGAAGTACAGACTATCAGCAGGGATATGGGGAATGCGAGAGTGAAGCCGGGATTAGTGTGGCTGGACAATACGTCCGGCTTCCCTGCGGTTTCCAAGGAAATTGGAAAGGAGTTGGCAGCCAAAGACGTCTTCTTCCTCGATACTCCTATTAGTGGCGGGCGGAAAGGCGCAACCAATTCCGCACTCACAATCGGCATTTCAGGCAACAAACAGGCCTATGAGCGCGCTCTCCCAGTCCTGCAGCAAATGGGCAAAAACATCACTTTCCTTGGAGAAACGGTAGGCACTGCGCACGCCTGGAAAGGCCTCAACAACCTCCTATACGGCTGCAACCTCTTACTAGCCATGAAGGCCGGACAAGCCTTTGAACAGCAAGGAATAGACGTGAACAGTGCTCTAAAGGCTGTTATGACCTCCTCCGGAGGCAGTAACTCCATGGTACGGGTGCATGAATACATGACTCACAACCGTACCATCGATTACAGCTTTCTAGCGTCTTTCCTCATAAAGGATATGAATATCGGTCTGTCGTTGATAGAGAAAAGGGATGAAAGTGACCCGACTTATAGGATGTTTACGGCGATTAGGGATTTGTATGTGGAGGCGGCGAAGAAAAGCGGGTATGACACTGCGGAAGTCTTCGATGCGTTTAGGTTCATAGAGAGATAGGTAATGGAGTAGGGAAGAATAGATGAAATTGCTGGGAAAATTGACATTGGTGGACTTAAATGGGTATTGTAACCGTCGAAATAGATATGAAGTTGGGAAATCCTGAAATCTTGAGAGTTTTTGTATCTATTTCCCCCAAAGTTACTCGATTTATCGTCTATTTGTCTTTTCATAATCTTAGGAAAGGCTGAAATTGCCTTCATGGAATTATGGCTAAATCCCAAATACTCCCTCAGTTCCCAGTTCCAAGACTCTGACCAGCTCAAGAGCAGTCAGCGTGAAGCAGAATACGGCCTCGTCCAATCCAAGGAAGTAGTTGCACTGAAAGAGCAAGAGTTGGAGCGCAATCACAAGGAGGTGGACCGCCAGGCGCAGGTCATATTTGCGCGAAACCAACTACTCACTGACGTCAAAGCCAGGCTCGAAGAGGCCCGGAGAGCTAGGAAATTCGAAGGGGAAGAAACGCAGTCGCCCAAATCTGGGAAAGGGACGAGGAAATCGCGAGGTACGAGAGTTGCTGGAAGGGAAAGAGGAGTCTTTGGAGTCAGCGGTGGTGCGACATGACATCGTTAGGACGAAAATGCAGGATTTTTGGGCTGAGCAAGCATGGCAACTTGAGAGAGATGGGCTTTGGACGTATACTGGGAGAGAAGGCGAAATCAGTGGTGCTACCTGGGTAGACAGACCTTCCAATGACTCCCACAGAGTCTAATTAGCGCTATCCAGTGTAGCAGGGCGAGCTGGGTTCTTTGTATGGCATCCTATGTCCCCACAAGCTGAAGTCAGGTGAATCTGCATCCGACAGACAGCATTGGTTACTCGCATGCAGTATTACTGGTTTGATACATCACAAATGAGTCGACAGCATTCCTCGATGCAGCCCGTCGTAAAGCAGTTCTCAGTGAAGCTGTAACAGCCATCGGACTCTGTGGGTACTGTTATCACAGTCCCTGGGTTTATGAAGTCGGGGAGAATGGGGTTGAGAGAGCCCTGAACACGTTTGACCGGGATCGAAGTAGTAGAGACGTAGGGGTCGCCCATACTGGACAAAGCAGGGTTGACTACCTGCAGGAAGTCCTTCCACGCTGTCAAGTCAGCCAAGTTAAAGCCAGCGTGCCTTCTATCCCTTCGAAGTCTAGAACCAGCCCAATAACAGACTTCCAAAATTTCACAGGGAGAGCTATCGAAACTAAGCCCAAGAACTCTGGAGTACTCGCCAAAAACGAGAATTGCGCTGCTTTTCCTGGGAGGAAAGACCCCACTGAAGTCCCTAATGGCACACAGCGACAATCAGGTTTTTTTTTACTTCGTACCTACTTAGGCTCCAAAGGCCGCGACATTGCCCATAGAAGTTTCCCTGCAGAAACGGCCTAGAAAGGCTGCATCAAGTCCCTACATCTCTATACCAATAACCTGCTTCTACTGCAGGAAGAAGGCCTCAGTCCAGCCTCGGCACCAGGACAGGGAAAGCGAAGGGTCGAGCCTACAGCGGTATTAGGGGACACTTCCTTGGCCTATTTGCTGGGTAAAAGGAGTAGAAATGCGGCTGGAAGACCTCGCTATTGGAGCTGCTCCCTGTCTCAATGTAGGAATTACGAACTAAAGAGCTTTCCGCATCCAGTACACATCTGCTTAGAAACCCAACTCTATCCCAGCCAAGTCAACACATACTTCAAAAAAAGACGGAAGACTCACTTCTATTGCACCTCTGAGTGAACATCTGCGCCTAATCAAAGAAACTTCATACATTTACTGGAGTAGTGCGGTGGACACCTACAGGGTCTGCACTTCAGTGCACCCACAGAGTCAGAATTATGAGAACTAAGCTTAGGTGCATATCTCACTATATTCGATAGTGCCCTGACAGCACGCACTCAAACAATCGGCCTCACAGCAGGGTCTTAACATTGCGGAGTCACAAAGTCCATCCGAGCAGTCGATCGGCGGGGTTTGTGTTAGGGCATTGCAGTCCGTGTCTGTGATGAAATCGGGGAGAGGGATGCTGGTACCGTCATAGACGAGATTGGTCTGCATGCACGACACAGTGGTCCAGTCAAACACCCCGTTCAGAGCCGCCATAAAGGCCGCGTGGTCCACTTTCAGTGAGTAATAACCCACTCTCAGCACCCAGGTCTGCACCATTAGTTCGAATTCGGCCACTCCCGCTGAAGCTATGGCGTCTCCAAAGAGGCCAGCCGCTACTCCTTCCGCATATACCCGCTGTTGGTCAAGGAGAGTTTCGCACTGAGGAGCGCCAGTGGGAGTCCAAGTTGCGGCTGTGGGGTCACTCGCCAGTCCGAGTAAGTCTCCGAGGGCTGCGTCCGAGCAGGTTTGACCGGGGTCGAAGTAGTAGCAGACGTGGTGGCCGCCGGCAGTGAGAGTAGGTAGCAAAGGGTCGACTCCCTGCAGGAAGGCCTTCCAAGTTGCCAAGTCGTAGGTAGAACTCCAAATCAGACAAAATACCGAAAGCGTCACCCAAACTTTTCATATTTTTACAATCTTTCGAAGTCTCGATTTAACCCATATTTGAATGGAGCCCCAGACTTCGAGACCAGACAGATCTCTCATACCTAACCCAAATTCTGCAGGCTGCCTAGTAATGCCTGGCAAAGTCGAGAGTCACCCTGCTTTTACTCAGAGGAAAGGCACTGCGGTCTAACTTTTGAGGTCACTGGTTTCCCATAATAGCAGGCACTCGCCTAGTTCACTAGTTCCTTTGGCTTCGACAGACTAAAATACCCTGTGAAAGCCCTCTGCGGTGTCAGTTTGCCCATTCAGTGACAGCAAAGCACCCAAAGACAAGTAGGTAAAGCCTACGCCTGGCACAAAGCACCACTTCGTACTTATTTATACTCTAAAGCCGCGATATAGCTCTAACTGCCCTAGGTCCAGCCTCTTTGAGGACCTTTACCTCAATTCGGCCGATTGCAGTGGGGGCGAGGTCACTATGCGTGGGATTTGACGGAAAGCGAGGTTTTAGTTGGCGTATAAAGACAGTAGCAGGTGAAAAGCGACTTACTAGGCTGAGGAAGCGGAAATAGCCTTAAAAATCGGAAATAGTCCGTATCGGGTCTTTTCTCTGCGGGATGAAGTGAAAGGAGTGCTATTTTGACTGATTTCCCCTGAGAATATGGAGAGGGGAGCTAATATTTGCCGAGTTCCTCTAAATCTCCAGCCAACACCCGCTTTTCTTGTATTCCGCAGAACTATCTTTCGCGAATTTGCTGCCTGTTCTATACAATTCCCTTCAAGTGCTTCCTTCCAGTTATCACAAGCCTACCTACTCGAAGTACAGCTGGGCAGTGCAAACAGTTGTCCCTCCTGCAACCTGCTCTGGCTTACAGCACCCTCACCCTCTGCGTCCTTGTCAACATCTCCCTGCAGTATCTTCAGGTGGTGGTGGAAACTCTATAACGTCCAGAGTGCACTTTCACTAAGTTGGCGCTTTACCTCAAATGCCTTTCTATAGCTAAGTGCATGCGTAGCTCCGACAAGTGCCTGGTGATTGGCAGTGTTGTGGGCTGGGAAAGGCTGAAGTTGCCTTCATGGTAATATGGCTGAATCCCCTCAACTCTCCGCCTCTGACCTAAGTCCGCCCAAATACTCCCTCAGTTCCCAATCCCAAGACCCTGACCACCTCAAGAGTAGTCTGCGTGAGGCAGAATACCGCCTCGTCCAATCCAAGGAAGTAGCCGCGCTGAAAGAGCAACACCTCGAAGACGCCCGGGAAGAGCTGGAGCGCAGTCACAAGGAAGTGGACCGACAGGCGAAGGTCATATTTGCCCAAAACCAGCAACTCACTGACGTCAAAGCCAGGCTGGAGGAGGCCCGGAGAGCTAGGAAATTCGAAGGGGAAGAAGCGCAGCCGCTGGCTTTTCAAACCCAAATCCGGGAAAGAGACGAGGAAATTGCGAGGTTGCGGGAGCTGCTGAAAGGGAAAGAGGAGTCTTTGGAGTCAGCGGTGGCGCGACATGACATCGTTAGGACGAAAATGCAGGATTTCGGGGCTGAAGTCCAGCAGAGAGACAGTGAACTTTCCTCCCTGCGCAAACAACTTGTGCATCTACAGCGCACCGCTGACACCGCCGTTCTCTCCCGCAAGGGCGAAGGCCCGCTCATGGTCCAAGTGGAACACCTCAAATCCGACAACGAAAGACTCATCAAGCTGCTCAAAAGCACTAAGGAATTCCGCGACTTCAGCGAATTCGCAGGGAGCATGACTGGGGCAGTGGCTGTGGCGCCCCCTGCGGAGGAGGACGAATGGGTGCCTTTGGACGCCTTCAGCCTGGCTCATGAGTTCTTTGGACAGCAAGACGGAGAACTGACGGAAAGAAAGGTGAATTTGCTGCTTGCGAAGCTGAATGGGATATGGAGAGAGCGGGAAAAGACCCAAATCTCTCGCATAAAAATGAACTGCGCTCGAGAAATCGAAGACCTGCGCAGAAAACTAGTGATGCGAGACCCTGCCACCCAGGTGAAGGCAGAGTCAGACATCCAGCGCCTCCACGGAGACCTGAAGCTGGCCTACAAGCACATGCGGGAGAACATTAGCGCCAGTGCAGGGAGTCAGCGGGCTGCCGCGAGGCCTGCTAGTGCATCAGTGCAGCAAGTCAGTGACTTGAAACGGCAAATCAAGTCACTGACTAGTCAAGTGCAGACTTTGAGGACTACTAAGCCGGGTACAGGGGATGTGGATAGTCCGAAGGGGGATTTCTTTGATGGGGCGGCTTGGATTGGCCAGTGGATTCAGAAAGAAGCGGTGAAGCTGCAGGAAGCCATTGTTCCGCGGGTTGCAGAGCTGCTAAGAGGACTGCAGGACTGCCAAATGCCGCTGACTGCCCGCCGACAGCAAGAAAAGCAGCTAGAAGCGGTGGAAAGCCGAGTGAGGGACTTCAAATCTGCAGTGGACGCAGCAGTGCAAAAGACCTTAGTTCAGCAGCGACTAAGTTAATCCTCAAAGGCCAAATTAGTACTTTGAGACCATTTTCTTCTTGGGAATCGACTTGGAACTCGCCTCAAAGAGCTTCTTCAGGTCAGGGCAGAGAAGCCGCACTTTGAACCCGATATTTAGCAGTTTCCCGCTTATCTCTACCTGCCCAGTCCAGTGGGCGAAGACCTGGTTGATAGTGTCGAGGTAGAAGGGTAGGAAGGACAGCGGCACTAGCACAGCTTTTTGGAACAGGGTAAAGAACGCCCCTGCAGTCATGCCCCCGGCCTTCATGTCCTCTGGCAGACTTGCAAGACTATCAAAGGCCAAATCCACCTGCAGCCCTTCGAACAGTCCCAGCCACAAAGAAGCGTGCTCGCCGTCAAAATAGCGCTTCCGCCGCTCACTGCTGACTAGGATTTCCAGCATCTTCACCCACATCACCCACTGCACATTCAACTGAAAGCGCTCAAAAAGACTCAACATCATTGGCTCTGAGGAGCGGTTTTGCAGGTCTTGGACCCCTGAGGCCAGATTAAGCTCGAAGTGCAGGCTTTGGTCCAAGGGAATATCCAGCAAATTAGTGATGTTGTCCATTGCCCTGCACAGTGGCTCACAGTAGTCATCATCTGTATTAAGCCACATTGAGGAAACCACGGATTTCCCTATCGAACGGACATCCACGCCTACCAAGTTCCGCATCACAGCACTGTCCGCGGACATACTCATCACCATTTCGAACTGCGCTTTCCAGAAGCCGTCCAGCGTCTTCACTAGACGAGGGTCCGGGGAGGCTGTACTGCAGGGCAGCACTATGGCTAGCCAGGTGGGTTTGGTAGTGTAGCCCAGTTGGCTGGATAGGGCCACTGTTAGGGCTTCTCGGGCCTTGCCGGAGCCGAGGTCGAGGGAGAGGGACAGCTTTGGGGGGAAGTCGGGGCCGATGGAGAGTTGGAAGCTGCTTTGGCTGCCTTGGTACTTCTTTTCCTTCTTGTGCATGAGTGCATTTAGCTCCCTGACCGCTCCCGGCACCTGCGCAGAAGTCCGCTCCGCCCAGGACTGAATCGCCTTATGCACACTCACAGCGCCCTGTCTGCCCCTTTTCCACCAGTCTCTGAACTCTGCAAAAGACACTTTCGAGTCCTTATTCGCGTCCATTTCCCCCAGGGCAGTTTCCACCTCTTGAGCACTCACTTCTTGCTTTAGTTCCCTAGCAGCTTGCACCAGTTCTCTGCCCTCTATAGCCCCGCTACCGTCTGAGTCGATCTTCTGGAACACGGTTTTGAGCAATATGTGCAAGTCTTTGTCCGCGGACAGCACCTTGGCTATGTAGTCCTCCCCTGCAGGCAGGACCTGCGCCTCCGTTTCCGATATAAACACGTCGATTTCAGTGCCTTGAGCCATCGACTGCACCAAGTGCAGCCACACATGTTTGTACTTCGCATGCACTTCCTTAGCCTGTGCAACTTCGGATTTGTCACTAATGAGGTATAGCACCGCATCAATGACTCTAGGCAGGGATGCGTCTTGCAGACTCGTCACAGTCAAGGGAGTTATAGCGACTTCACGTCCTGCGTCGAAACGCTGAATAGTAGCAGTGGCAAAAGGCTCCAAAGCCTCTGCTTGACCTGCCCATATTAGCACTGTATAGTGAGCGGTGGGCGTGTAGTCCGCTAGTTTGGGGTCGGGGACAGACTGCTTGGCAGGGACGACTGCAGGCTGGACAGCGGGAGTTGAGGCTGTTTCCGAGGGTTTTGGAGGGGTTGGGATAGGAGCGTGGGGAGAGAGTGCTGAGACTGGCTGAGGTGGGGGAGGGTTCACAGGTCTGGCAGAAGTGGAGAGAGGTGCAGGGTTGGAAGAGTTATTAGACGGCAGCATTTGAGGCACAATGACGTCTTTCTTCTTGCTTTCTCCGCAGCCCATTTTCCTAAGAAATACTGCTAGGTGCTGTTGGAAATGCAAAACCGCCCATTCTCGCTTTTATTTTCTACCTGCTTTTCTCTCTTTTGTTCTGATTATCAGACTGATTCACTTAGTCGATTCGCGAAATTGGAGTTTTTCCTAGTGCTAGAGCTCTATCAATTTTTACCTATAAGTAAAATGTGAAACCGTCGCTAGTGACTTTCCCCCCTCTTTCCCCTAACACCTCCCCTCAAAGCCACCCAGCGATCCCTTCCCAAAGCCAACTTCCCCCTTTCCCCTCTTCATTCCTTATAAAGTTCAAAATGGACTCTGCAACTCTGACCTTTGCGCCCGTCTGGACCGTGACAAGCCTCGGCTTCATCCTTCTCGGCCTGGTACCTCCTACCTAGGCAGGGCTGTCCCTCATCGAAGTAGGCATGTGCCGAGCTGCCTTTTCCCAGGGTGTAATGGTGAAGAATGCGGCGCAATTTGGCCTGGGCATAGTCGTGTGGTGGGTTGTGGGCTTCGCCTTTGCGTTTGGAGACCCGGACGGAGGCTTTTTGGGGCAGAAGTACTGGGCGGGGGATGAGTGGCGCGGGAGCCAATTAGGCACGGAAGCGGCAATTGTGGGCTTAATTGGGATCAGTGTGCTATACATCATTAACGGCACTATCGCGGAAAGGACCCAAATCCTTCCCTACTTGCTTTCCACCTTCTTTGTGATGGTGTTTGTCTGGCCTGTGGTGGTGAGTTGGTCCTGGGGCGGTGGCTGGCAGGCGAAGATGAATGTTCCCTTTGAAGATGTGGGCGGAGTCGCGGTCGTGCATCTATTCGCAGGCACTTTCGCCCTGGTCAGCGCTCTCATACTCGACAGACGCGCAGGTCGCTGGCAGTCCAATTCGCAAGTTCCCGCCTTCACCTACAACAGTCCCCCGCTCCTGGCAGCCGGCACTCTCCTTTACTTCATCCACCTCTGCTTCCTGAACGCCTACCGAACAGATGATTTCATATCGCGAGGCCGGGCTGTGTTCAACACCTGGCTATGCGCGGGCACAACTGCCCTCACCACCACTCTCCTGGGCACCTTCTCCAACAAGTCCCTGGAGAACCACTTCGTCACAGTGCTCAGAGGGTTCATAGGAGGCGCGGTGCTAATAGCGGGAGTCGCGTGGAATGTGGACGCCTGGGCGGCCTTTACCTTTGGAGTGTTTGGAGGACTGCTTATGGTCGCTAGTCTGTTTATGGTGGATTACTTGCGCATTGATGACGTGACTCAGTCCATATCCGTGCACTTCACTATGGGGCTGGTGGGTTGTTTCGGAGTAGGACTTTGGGACAACGAGCGAGGCGGGTTCCATGGGAAGGATGGAGCGTTGCTAGGGTCTCAGCTGGGCAGTGAACTAGCGATCGTGGCTTGGGTCTCTATATGGGCTGCGGCTATTTTCGGCCTTTGCAAGTTTGCGAAGGTGCTAAGAGTGCCGGAAGTCGTGCAAGCCCAAGGGTTCAACGAAGCGCTATTGACGTGGAAAGGCTTCCAGGCCCTGGGCAGACAGGTGCTGCCCAATAGAGACACGCAGAGTATGGATCAGGGAGGCAAGAATGAGACGGAATTGGCGGGCAGACTGCACGAGTCTACTATGCCGAGGACTGATAGCTAACCCTAGAGAACCAATAGAGAGGGCGCTTTCGGCGAGGAAAGGTCTATATCGGGTCAAAGTCGCTGAATTGCTGCAAGGAGGAGAGCCGCTTTCCTACTTGCGCCTGGAAACGGCACTACAATGGGTTAAATGGGAGTCATTGGAAAGGCTACACTCCCTCCCTACTTCATTCTCAGTTAAGTCTCTCCGCTCTATCCTTAAAACTGCCAATTTGCCCTTTTCCATCCTTTCCAACAGGTTCCCTACACACTGTCCAATTCCCATCTATTGTCTTTTCGAGAATCGCCAACTCCTTGTTTCCCTTGTCTGGCCAGTGGCGCCTTCCTCTAGTGCGCTGTCCCTATGTCCTCAGCCTTCGCAGCCATCCATAATGAATAAGGCCGTGGCCTTGGTGCTGAACAAGGTGCTGGGCGACTGGCTGGAAGGCATCGACTCGAATAGTCTCAACCTCTCCCTCCTCAGCGGCTCAGTGCGCCTGGGACCGATCCAAGTCAAGCACGAGGCTATTAACAGTCTGGGCTTCCCTTTCACCCTGAGAGCTGGCTTCGTCAATGAGATCAATGTGTCCATCCCCGTGATGTCCATCGGCAGCAAAGCCATGGTCATTAACATCGACGGGCTCTACATCTTCGCCTCGCCTAAGAGCAAGGCGGAGTGGAATCCGGACACTGAGCTGGACAATCAGAAAAAGGCGAAAAAGGCACAATTGGACAACTTCGAAGTGATGAGCAAGGAAGAACTGCCCTCCGACCCCGGCTTCACCGGGCGTTTAGTGGCCAAAATCATCGACAACGTCCAAATCAACGTCAATGGCGTCTACATCCGCTACGAAGACTCCATCTCCTCCAAGGACCCCTTCGCCCTAGGAATCGTGCTGAAGAAGCTGGAAGTGTACACCTGCAATGACCAGTGGGAAAGGGAGTTCCGGGAAGATGCGAAAATCAACTACCGCAAGGTGGGGATTGAGGGCTTTTCCGTGTTTCTGGACTACGGCTCCACGCGCCAGGTTACCTTGAAAGAAGTAAAAGGCCTGTCCGAGCCCAAAGTCTTCGAGCAGTACGGCAAAGTCGAAACCACGCCCGGCTCCAAGCCCGACCACAAGTACATAATTCACCCCCTCTACCTCAACATCCAACTCATCCAGAGCAAAGACCCCGCCAACACTGCAATTCCGCAGATCCAGGCCGAACTCGCCCTGGGCAGACCCGACTTCCCCTTTCAGTTCGCGTTTGAAGCCCCGCAAGCCACTCATTTGATGCGCGTTAGTGCCTATTTCGCTGAGTTTAAGACCTTTCAGGCGGGTGTGTTCAGCCAACGTGTAGACAAACCGTACGACAATGATGAAGGAGAGTACTATAGGGGGAGGTATAGCGTGTGGAGAGGGCTTATGCAGCAAGGAAACACGAAAAAGGCCCAAAGCATGGTCGCAGAGCTGGAAAGTTTGGAAGATTACCACACATTTGAGGAAATCGCCAAGCAAAGACAGGCAGTAATCCAGTCAATGGGCCTGGACGAGGAGGAAAAGGCGCTCCACTCCCAACTAAATCAACTCGTAGAGCCGGTCAAGCAGGGCAAAATGTCCAAAATGGCCAGCTTCGTGGGCTGGGGACCTTCGGATGCGGATGTAAAGGCGGAGGAGGACGAAAGAATGCGGAAAAAGGCAGCAGTGGAGGCGGAATTGCAGGCCGCCAGGGCCAAAAAGGCCAAATTCGAGGAAGATTTGACTTCTTTTGTGTCCTCCGAAGCGCCGGTTTTCTCCCCAGGCGATAAGACCTACAACAGAATGAAGTTTAAGGTGGTGATTAACGGATATGTCTTCGATATCGGCGGGGAAAACCGGGTCTTTATGCATATGGAGATGCGGAAGTTGGAATTAACCACTGTTATGCGACTTACTACGATGGATGTCGATTTGAATATTGACACTTTTGAAATAATCGACAAAACAGCCCCTGCAGACAGCAAATTCCCCAAAATCGTGGAAACCGGCGGACTGAAGCTAGTGCTGAGACAGCCTCCGCAGGGCATAGGGAAGCTGACAGTAGTCACCCAGCAGCTAAAGGCAGTCGCTAACATCGAGTGCTTACTGGGTCTCGCCGGAGAAATGAGTAAAGCGACGGCTGGCCTTGTAGACGTGGAGAAAATCTCTAAAGAGGCAAGTATGAAAAGTGACTTTTACGTGCAAGCCGGGAAAAAGTATATGGGGAAGACGTTGACTGGGAAGTATGAACGACACCCTTTGGAGCTGGATTTGAACCTGGCAGCGCCCTGCTTCATTGTGCCTTACAACCGGAATGAGTTGAAGGACTTCCTAGTGCTTGACATGGGGACGATCTACGCCTCCACGCAAATTGCACCCGTATCAAGTGAACCAGTCGATTACACCACTGTGCAGGATAAGTCGCTCCTATATGACCGGTACATTTTCGAGTTCCAAGGCATAAAGATAGGCACAGTGAGCAGTTGCCAGTCCCTAGAGGCCTGGCAGCAGGGCACCTGGAACCCTGTTTTCATGCCTGAAAAGATGTCGATAGACGCTGGAGTCTGCGTGACTCCGAAGCACCCGAACTACCCTGCGCTGGAGGTGTATGTGCGAGGCGGCCGGGCGCCCATCGTCTTCGCAGACACGCAAATGTTCCTTCTGCTGAAGATAAAGGACAAGGTCATGGAAGAACTGGCCCGCAGCATGCCTGCCAGTCCCTCAGTCCCCGCCCCTTCAGTCTCAGTCGAACCCGAAACTCCCTCTCTATCCAAACAGCCTTCCCAGGCCTTCGACCCGACCAATGTAGTCTGCCAGCACTTCTACTGCTACACTGAAGAGTTCAGCATTGACTTGTACTCGAAGGGTATAAAAGTGTTCAACTTCTCGATGCAGAGAAGTCTGCTGGTGACCACTATTGCGACCAATGGGAACGTCATAGTGGACTACCGACTTAAGGATATATTCGCGGACGATACTCGAGAGGGCGTGAAGTGGGCGAGGATGCTGGGAGACCCGAATATAGTGGGAACAGACGTGATCCCGGAAGCAGCAGGCGGCAGGATGATTTTCCTCGACGCAATCCCTCAGGAGCAAATCCGCCTCCTGCACCGACAAGAATCCGACGAAATCGACGGCTACGAATCCGACTTTTCCTCCAGAATCGTGATGCTCTCCAGCACCCAGGAACTGCGGGGTATCGCTCGCCTCGGAGACATGTGCGTCACACTCAACCCCGACTCTCTGCAAGCACTGCAGGACATACCGACTGAAGCCTTTAGACTACTGGAAGAGCATAAGAAGCAAAGCGCTGTGCTGAGTCCCGCCCCGCCCTCGTTTGCGGGAGTGGGCGGACTAATGCTGGGGAAGCTGCAGAAAGTGGTGGGGAAGTCAGCAGAGCAAATAGCGGTTTCTTCCTACATTGCAGCCTCGAAGGTCAACTTCAAGCTGATTCTGGACAATGTGGAACTGCGCATCCCGCTGGACTCGAGGAAGGAAGACTGCAAGGTGCTGTGTCTCTACATGGAGACGGATTTGCTGTATAAGTCCTTCGAGGAGTACGAGTACAGCCGCAACTACCGGGGCAGAGTGATTTCCACCCGGCCGATTCAGGTGGACAAAGACGCAAGAGTGGATATATACAAACTAGGCATGATCATCGGGAGCGAAAAAGACGGATTGATCCAGCGTTCTAATGCGGAAAAGGGAGACTTCGTGCAGCCCTGCCGTATGAACCTCGGCTACTTCCAGAACTTCGTAGCAGGGAAAATGCGCAACTTGGTGGATGTCAACTTGGAGACCTTCGAAATTGCAATGGGGTTCAGAGATATGGTGTTTTTCAAGGAGTTGGGACAAAGGTGGGCCCGGCCTGCCGCTCCCGCCCCTGTTTCCAAGTCTCCAGCCACTACTAAGACGGCTGCACCTGCCCCTTCCGACTACCCTCCTTCCATCCTTTGCCTGGACTTCAAGTCCGAATGTCTCCAATTAAGCTTCAGCGACGACACCAAAAAGACGGTAATTCCGCTTCTCAAGTCGCAACTCGGGAACATGAGTGCTCAAATTGCGTCCTCAAGTGACGAATTCACAATGTCGGTGTCAGGCTCTACCGAGACTTCTTACTATAACGCCCTTGTGGCTTCGTGGGAGCCCTTGACTGAGTTTTGGACTTTTGAGCTGCTCGCCTCTCCGAAAGTCCCTCGAATGGAAGAATCGAAGGCGAAAACTGAGAAAACTGAGCATAAGAAATTCCTGGAATTTGGGGATGTAAAGCCTTTGGATATCCACTTCAAGGCCTTATCTCCCTTCCGAGTGAACGTGACCTACTCCATGGTCAAAACTATGAGCGTCATGATGAAGATTTCCGCTGAGGACCCGGGGGTATGGGAGAAGGAGAGACTCACAGGGGAAGTGGCGACAGGCCTTGCGGACTCTTCGAAAGTTACGTATAAGCTGAAGAACCGGACAGGGCATAAAATGCGAGTAAGAGTCGACGGAGAAGAAATCAAAGACGGCGAATTCGAACTAGAGGCGAATGCAGCCAGGGAAATCTCTCAGGACAGCTTCGAACAGGCAATGGGCAGAAACGCAGGCACTAAGAAGTACAGTTCAATGCTGCAGGCTCCACAGACCCCCTCCACTGTCACTTTGCAGCTCCAGGACGGCACGAGAGTCTCCAAAGTAGCAGTGGACCAGTTAGGTCTCTTCGCCTACGAAGGCACTGGAGAAGCCGCTCCGCTGATAATCGTGGAAATCACTGCGAAGACCAGTCACATTGCCGTCTACATCGAAAGCGGCTTCAGCATTATCAACAACTTCATAGGGCCAATCGAACTTTCCCTCGGCGAAGAGAAGTTCACACTGGATCATGAGGAGGGCAGAGCAGTGCCAGTGGCCTGGACCAAGCATATCGACCAAATCACCGTTTCTACCTTTTCAGGCCCGCAGTCCATTTGGCCGGAAAGCGCTTCGATTCGCCTGGAAGAGGAAATCTACGTGGTGCTGGACAGCGTCCAATTGACCACAAACCTGCCTACGAAGCCGCAGCGGATTTTGCTGTTCAACCCGCCCTTGAGAGTGCAGAACTTCTTGCCAAGTGTGCTGCACCTCAGTGTAAATGAGGAGACTTCGCAGACGCATACTACTGAGCCCGGACAAGAAGTGCTAGTTTTCAATTTAGACCCTACGAAGGAAAACCGGTTTAAGTGGGAGTTGCAACTGGGCGGAGGACTGGGCTCCCTGCATACTGAGTTCGTGAGTATAGAGAAGGAAGAGGAACACTTCGGCTTGCAAGGCGACCTGCCTGCGGACAAGCTGAGTTGCACGCACAAAACCAAGTCCAAATACAACCCAAGCCAAGACTACGACATCTTCTTCAGAGAAACAGCGGAGGAGAACTTCCACGGCCGGCTCATTTGCGTCTACAACCAGTACTGGATCGTCAACCACACCGGCTACACCTTCGACTTCACCGGAAAAAAGGGGTACCTGCATATCCTTCCCCATAGTCTCGGGATGGTCAAGTGCAAGCAGAAGTCGCTCACTGTGCGTTTGGCGCAAGAGAGTTTCGGGGCGCAGGGGGAGGCCTCTGCCTTTTCACAGAAATTCAACATTACTACTACGGGAGTTGCAGGGTTGGTCAAACTTGATAACACGGAAGCGATGGTGAAGCAGGGACATCCGATTGAGGTGTCTTTGGGCTTGCTGATTAGTGCTGGACCGTGGCCGATTATCAAAAGCACTATAATTCACCTGTATCCGCGCTACATTGTGACTAATAACACGCTGCAAACTCTTTTCCTGAGGCAGGTGAACCTCTCTACAGTGGTGGAATTGCCTCCAAAGACGCCTGTTGCTTACCAGTTCGAAAACGGGAAAGTGGCCAAACATGTGCAAGTGAGCTGTGACCAGACGAACTGGTCCAGTGCCTTTAGTATTGACGAGATTGAGGACTTCCAAGTGCGCTGTCCCGCGCCTTCCAGCATGTGGCTGGCCGAAGGGAAGTGGTGGCAGCCCACTCCCGCAAACGGGCATTTCCTATACACAAGAGTAGGAGTCGCAACTGAAACCGAAGCCACCTTATTCGTCAACCTGCTGCAGCCCGGAGAAGCGGAAATCCTGATAAAGAACGAAACTACTGAGGAAGTGCAGATAAACCAGTTGGAGACGAGTACCATCACCACAGTCGCAGCGGGCGCTACACTGCCCTTCGCCTACGACGACCGTCTCAAACCCGTCAAAAAGGTGCTGTTCAAGACCTCTTCCAGTCAGCAAACCTACGTCCTGGACAAACTCAAAGACGTCATGAAGCCGCTGGGCAGCCTCGTCGTCACTACAGAGGCGGACATGAGTTCCCGCGTGATCACTATCAGGCCGCAGGCAGAACTCGCAGATGCACAGGCAGGGAAGCAGCTAAAGGCGGACTCGGGAATGTTCTCAAACCTCAATATTCGCTTTACTCTACCGGGGTTTGAGTTGTCGCTGCATGATGAGGCGCCGAGGGAGCGGTTTCTGCTGACAGTGGCAACTTTGGAGTTGAAAATCAAGCAGAGAGTTGGGGACGGACCGAATTTCCAGCGGTTCACGCAGCATGCGATTAACCTGCGCATCAGACATGTGCAACTGGATAACATGCAGCTGGGAGCGTCTGAGTTCCCTATCATCTTTGGAGGTACAGACCCGATGGCTGCCAGTCCCACGAACTTCTCCCCTGCTATCACCCCGTTCATACAGGTGGGCATAGTGAAGGACCACATTGACACTTTCCGGAAGAACAAACTGACCGGGGAAATGGTCCTCGCGGCCGCATTTGACCGCTTCGTATATCTGAACGTGACGATCCAAGAGATGCAGGTCAAAGTGCACCAAGACACTGTAATGGGCCTAATGGCTGTAGCAGCAAAGCTGCAATCTGGGCTTTCCCGTGAGCGGGAAATGAGGCACAAGCGGACCTACAGCGATTTTACTATTCAGTCTGTATGTCCAGTGCTTAGGACTGAAGAGCCGATATTGAGCTACGACCAGGGCACCACCGCAAGCAAGGTCTACCTGCATATGTTGCAAATGAATGCACTGAAGATCATATTGTCATTCAAAACTGGCAGAAAGCAGGAGCTAAACATGGACCCGAGAGGCGGGTTTGGAGTCCTGGGACTGCTGGGACGTATCGGAGGGGCGTTTATCACAATTACAGACTCCGCACTTCATTTCAGCTCTGTGATTGTGTGCGACTCCTTCCAAACGATATCAGGCGTAATCGGCTTAGTGGTGCAAAACTACGTAAAACAGGGCATTTTGCAGTTCTACAAGATACTGGGTTCCTCGGACCTTCTGGGCAACCCTATCGGCCTGATAGACAAACTGGGCACTGGCGTGTTCGAGTTCTTTTCAGAGCCTGTGAAAGGACTGATGAAGGCAAGTCCCTCAGAGTTCAGTAAAGGAGTAGGGAAGGGTGTGAAGAGTCTAGTGGGGGGAGTAGTGTCCGGCAGCTTCGGCAGTGTATCGAAGATAACCGGCAGTCTATACACCATTGTAAGGGAAGTAGGTGGAGACGAGGAAAGTGCGAATCGCATCAACTCCACAGACAACGTAGCAGAAGGCGTGTTTCACGGAGTGAAGGGAGGCATAGTGGACTTGACGGAAGGAGTGACTGGGGTGTTCACAAAGCCATGGCAGGGTGCGAAAAAAAGTGGAGTGAAGGGCTTTTTCAAGGGAGTGGGTTCCGGCATGGTTGGGGTGGTCACAGCCCCCCTGTCCGCAGTACTGAGAGTCAGCACTTCCGTCACTTCCAGCGTCGTCATGCAAGCCGCTCTACTGGACGACAAAATCAAGCAGGCCGGCAGACTCCGGTTCCCCCGGCAGTTCGGCGCTCGGAAAGTGCTGGAGACCTACAACCACGCCTTGGCCCAGGCCCAGCACGTACTCACTTCCAAAAAGGAACACCAAGGCGAGAGCATTGTCTTCTACATGCGCACAGGCGCCCGGGAGCACGTCCTAGTGACCCAGAAACACCTGCTCTACATCCAGCGGTCCGAAGTGACGGACGCAGTGAAGCTGACAGAGCTCGGGGCAGTGAAGGTAAAGAAGGCGGGAGCGGTATTTAAGCTGGTTGCGGTGAGTGTCGGCCAGGTGGCGATCATCAGATGTGACTCTTTCCAGAAACTAGCGAAGCTGTTCTATGCACTGGAAGGAGTGCAGAAGCTGCTCGTTGGAGACGCTTCCAGACTTCAGTAGTAAGCATAGGCGTTAGGGTCTATTTAGAGAAATCAAGGCAGACTAAATTGGCTGACAGAGGACCTGCGCGGGTCGTTGATAGTGGCTTTGCTGTCGCCAGAGGTTTCCAACTCCCTCACAGTCACTTGCGGGGATAATAAGGGGGAAACTGGGTCGCGCTTGGGGTCGGCGCCGTGGGTGGTGCGGTGTCGCACAGTCTTCTCCAGGCCAGGGACGTCCTCAGTCTCTTTCGGCCTGGCGACCACCCTGCTGGGCGCCCTTCGCTTGCGCTCGCCTGATGTCTGCAGTTCTAATATCACGCAGGAAATGTCGTCGATATTGACGTCCTCCGCCTCGACTACAAGTAGCCAGCGGGCCCGGGCTTCCTCACACAGCAACTGCGCAATTGTGACGTTGTCGGGCTGCACTGGGTCGTGGAAGTTGGGACTGTCGCAGTTGCGTACAGCTTTGTGGCGGTACGCCTCCACGAAGTCACACACTTCCTGGTTCTCCATGACGTCCCAAACGCCGTCGGAAGCGAGCACGAGGAAGAAGTCCATTTCGGGAGTTTCTCGGTGGGAGGAAATTATGGGAGTGCTGATGATTCCGATTTCGTGGGCAACAGCGTCGCCCAGGGACCGGGACATGGCGATGCCTGGGTACATGCCTTCGACTTTCCACACTCGGTAGGGCCCCACTCGCCTGCCTCGCTCGTCCTCCAGCCGCATCACCACTCCCCCCGCCTCTCTGATCCTTTGCAACTCCGCAGGGTCTTCCGGCTTCTGATCCAGCGTCATCTGCACGGCTGCAAAGGTATGTCCAATAGTTACCGACCTTCTTAGTTTGATTCCCTCCAGAAGTTCCTTGTCATCCCCTCTAGCAGGCTGCGAAACTTTCACATTGGCAGGGGATGCGGCAGTAGCCAGCATCGCTCTAGAGTCCCCTACTCCGGAAAAGTGCATTTCCCCTTTGTGATAAACCATCATAACCGCTGTGCAGCCTGCAGACTGGCAGTTCACACTTGCGTTCAGACTCTGGTCGCACTCTTCGTTGCAGGAAATAAGGAACTCTTGAGGAGTCTTGGCTGCTGAGTCTATGTGTGAAAAGAAGTAGGAAGTAACGAAAGAGCGGCAGTGGGCCACTACCGCTTCTCCCCCTGGCCCATGTCCATCAAACTCACACGCAAATATCACTCCTCGCACCGACTCCAACACTACCATGTCCTGACAGACCTTCTCCCCGCCTCTAGGGTCCTGTCCCGGCAATATACACCCTGAAGCCCACAGCACTCTCCCTCCTACTGCCAGCTGCTGAGAAAAGGCCAGAATCGGCTCAGTGAGCGCTAAAGACAGCTTGATGTCGACAATGACCCGCTGTTCCACTGGGTCTCTCACTAAGATGTGCACTGGTGCAGTGCGACTGTAGTGCAGATAGTTGGACATGGAGTCGTTTAGCAGGGGGTTTGGAGTGGGGACGGAAATTGGATGCAGGTCTTTAGTGTGAAAGGTGCACACGCCCATTCTTGCTAAAATTAGACCCATTAATCTTGTTCGGGGCTTTCGCTACTGCAGATAGTCTGGGACTAACTGGGCACGCGCATGCAGGACTTCCTCTATTCAAGGTGCTGTTCCTCCAGGCGCTCCGCCGCATTCATGCAATCCTGCGAATATGTCAATCCAAAGATATTGCATGCAGTCACTTTCCTCGAGAGCCCTGTGTAGCGGGCACGGGTTCGCCCAGCTTCTGAGGCTCGGTAAGCGCAGGGTTCATTCCGTAGAAAATCGTCTAGGCGTATGGACTTTGCGCTTTGTCATGTTCCTGGGATGTAGGGACAGGGCTGTCTCGCTGGCTTTCGCGGAGTTGGGTCTCTTCGTCTTCTACGCGCCAGAAGGCGTTGGCAGTGGTTACGGGAATCACTACAGCCTGCGTATACCCCTTGCGAGTAACGCCCAGCACATCAGCGACTTTCAGCTCTTGCACAGTACTCAGGTCGATGTACTGGTCTTGCTACGCCGATCTGTACTTATGCGCAGGTACATAATCCATGCCTTTATAAAAGTCCTTAGTAGCCGACGAGTAAGTGATCTTCTCATACGTAGTGCCATATCGATTTTCAGCCTAGACAGAGGGAATGTACCCTGCGTAGCCTGGGATCTGGACGTGGGGAGGGGCGGGTTCTGACTGTTCCACTTCCTCGTAGTAGTTGAGCGACACGTGGTCGGTGTAGCCGGGCAAGTAGGTCGTTCTCTTGGTCTCGAAAAACATTACGGTAATGGGCTGTGGGAACTCCAAGAACGCGATGCAGGCGATTAGTGAAGAGGTGCAGCCCACCCCTACCGCTCCTCTATCCCAGCGGAAAGCGAACCTCCCTCCCCAGGTAATGCTGGGCTTCGAAAAAGTCCTGAAAACCGCCAGCGCCACTCCCCAAGGTCCGCTAACTGAACGAGTGCTCCCAGAAACCAAGGGCAACCCCTTGCTCAGTCCCAACCAACAAGGCAAAACCGGCCACGACATCACGCCTATGGAAAGCGTAGTCGCCACTACGGAAAAGCAACCTAATGGTGCAGAGCAGGCGGCCGGCCTGCCCTCCGACCTGCTTCCTGAAGAGCCTCGCTTTGACAGGGTCAAAACGCTGGTCGACACTGACCCTGAAGACCAGCCTGTTCCTGTCTCAGTGGCCCCTCCCCTGCCTCAGATCAATGAAGAGCCTGAAGCGATGCTTAACGCTTATATGGAGCAGCCAGTTACAAACCCTTATTTGGAGCTGATGAGGACGCAGGAGCAGGGCAAAATGCCGCTGCCGGAAGTTGACTTGGAGCCCATGGGACCGCCTTTGACGCCGAAAGCTGCTTTCGCGGAAGATCAATCTATTCCCGCTACCAGTTAACTACCTTTCATTGAACTAGTCTCTAGACGTCCTAGTGCCTCTCCTCGTCCTCACCGCATCATGCAGCTCCGCCGTAGTCTTCTTGCCCGCCGCCGTCACCTGAATCTGCCCCGAGTTCACATTCTTCTGCTGCCGTTTCTGCCTGATTTCCTGAATTAACACAGCTGTGTCGAGCATGGAAGACTTCACCTGCTCCGCTGCTTTGCGCCTGGCTTCAATGCGGGTCTGCCGCTCTGCCTCAGCCTGAGCCTTTTCCTGCTTCTGCTTGGCTGTGTCGAAGGCTAAAACGAAGTTGTAAAGCAGGGTGAGGAACTCTTCCAATGGCATTTCTTTCGTGTCGGTCCCGAAAAACTCACAGAAAGTCGCGAATTTCGGGTCCAAAGCGTCCACTCTCATCTTTAGTGCGTCTATGGAGGGACGGAATTCCGCAGAAAACTGCTCGAATTTGGCCTTCACGTGGTCTCCAGGGTGCGCACTCTGGCTTTCACTGGCTCTACCCACTATGCCGTACGCCTTCTCCAACTCACTCAGCTCGACCTTGTACTGCGCCATCGGCACTGCCTACACCTCACCTTTCGAGGCCTCTTCCAAGTCCTGGAAGTCCTCTCGCAGCTGCAGCAGGTCTGGACTTTGCTTGAAGCAGCACTGCACGATGTACTCCAGCAGGGTCGTTTTGTTGTCCTGCGCCTTCATTTCCGCCACTTTGGTGAGGCCGGATACACTGAAGCCATAGGCGCCTCCTCGGGCGGAGGAGCCGTTGAGGTAGTTGCCCAGGGCGAGGACCACTTCAAGTAGATGTTTGAAGCGAGAACTTGATTGGAAGGACCCTAAGGTCGACTCCAACTTGCGCAACTTCCCACTTAGCTCCTCGACCATTTCAGTGCAATTCACGACGAAGATTTGAGCGTCGATCCGGATCGCAGGCATCGGCACTTCCTTCAAACTCAGAAAGAACCTTTCTGTGACTCCCAACTGGGACGGGTCCTCTTCGTACCCTTGCAACTGCGCCATTTCCTCGTCTGTGGGCATACCTGCTCTGAGAGTTATCGAGTTGTTCTTGGTGAGCACTTTCTCATCTATAGCGAGCAGCGCTTCGACGATGGCTGAGTTGGACATGCGCAGTTTCCCTAAGAGCAGCTGCACGTTCTGAGAACGCTCTTTGGGGAAAAGGGAAATTTTAGTGACTTTTTGTTCCACTGGTGTTTCAGCAGATGCGGCTTTCGGCGCAGCTTTCTTTTGCGCAAATAAGGAAAGGAGGGATTCTTCGTCAATTTGGACTTTCGAGTCGTCGACTTGCCGCCAGACTGAGGAAGCGAACTTCTGGGCTGCAATTGGCGTCCAGAAGAGAGACTTCGTAGGCGCAGCGGGCTTTCGCTTTTCCTTAGGTGGGAGACTGGGAGTCACTGGCGACGTGGCGAACATTCCCAGGTTCGGGGCTCCAGGCGCTGAAGGTAGGTTGGGAGCTTGTGGACGGCTGAGGGAGGGAGCAGTCGGGACTCCTAGGACTGGGGCGGAGGGCGGGACTGGGGAGCCTGATAAAACCGGAGCTATGGGTAGTGCATTGGGGTTACCGAGAAGCAGGTTGGGAGCGAGTGGACGCGCATTCCCTAAGGAGAGAGAAAGGGAAGGGGCCATGGGCGCCGACGGAATCGATAGCGAAGGGGCACTAGGTGTAGAGCTCAGAGGAAAAGCTGCGAGTTGCGGCGCCGAGGGGACAACTGCAGGCGAAAGAGTCGCAAGTTGAGGTGCTTTGGGGACTGTGAGAGAAGGAGCCATAGGCACTGACCCCAGTGGAAGGCAGGGCGCCAGGGGTATTGGCAGTGTGGGAGCAGTGGGAGATAAAGAGGGAAGTGCGGGAGCAGACGGAGGACTGAGTGACAGTCCGATGGGACTGACTGTGGTCAGCAGTGGCGCCACAGGAACAGCGCCTTTCCCAGTGGGCAGTGAGAGCGAAGGCGCTGCCGGAAGCATCGGCGCTTGAGGAACATTGAGTAGTGCAGAAGTCACTGGAGAGACAGTCGGAACGAGAGGCAGCGGAGTCTTGGTGCCTAGGCTTGAGAGAGAAAGCGAGGGAGCTGGGGGAGTGCCCATTGGAGGGAGCAGGGGAGCCACTGGTGCACTTGATCCTAAAGGCAGGGAAATGCTCGGCGCCTTCGGCAGCGACGGGCCTAATGGGATGGACAGAGTCGGAGCCACAGGAGTGACAGTCGGAAGCAGAGGCGCTGCCGGGACTCCACTATTCTTCGCCAAGGAAAGTGAGAGGGTCGGAGCGGCAGGTGTGAGAATTGGTGCTTGCGGAATACTGCTTGGAGTAGGTTGAGACAGACTGATTGGAGAGACAGTGGGTAGGAGGGGAGATGCAGTGCGAGCAGTGGCGAGGTTAGGGAGAGAAAGAGAAGGGGCTGTAGGGGCAGCAGATGGCAAGTTGAAAGTTGGAGCCGGGGGAATGCTATTCGGGATGGATACTTGAGGAGCTAGGGGAGCAGGTAATGAAGGCATAGTATTTCCTGCCTGTACTGCTCCGATAGACAAACTTAAGACAGGAGCTGGAGGGGCTAAAGTTTCAGCTATCCTCGATAGTCCTGGCATAGTCAGCACAGGGGCTGAAGGAGCGCTGGACTGTGCACTTCCAATACTCAGCACTGGGGGTACTGAAGGACTGGCTTTCTGTGTTCCAACTGGCTTACCCAGCAGCCGGATCTCTTCCGTCCTCTGCAAGGACAAGTGCCGCTCTTTGCTTTCTACTCCTGTCCTCCCTGCTAGCAGCGAATACAGTTCCTTTTCCCTGCTCTTGAGACCTGCCACCTCTCTCCTCAACTCCTCCATTTCCCTCTTCACATCCGCCTTTTTCCCCATCCACTTCTTTTTCTTCCCCCACAACTTCTCAATTTCCCTGTCTCTCTCCTCGAGAGACTTACTCAAATCCTCAAGCGACTTCCGCATTGCCTCCAACTCATTTCTCTGCTCAAGCACTAACTTCTCCTCTACTTGCTCCTCATGCTGCAGTTTCCCGAGTGTGGCTGAGACTTCTTTGAGTCGGGTCCAGGACTGCCGACTGTGCACGGGGAGTTGCAGCAGAGATGTGAGAATATCGGTGAATAGGTCCAAAGTGCCGGCGGTCCGTGCAGCCTGTTCAACTGCTTGTATGAGGTTTGCAGGTTCGACTACAGCTGATTTCACGCTTTCTTCTTTGATTTCCCCCTCCTCCTCAAACAGTTGAATTTGGTCGAGCAAGGCTAAAGCATAGTCCTCGTCGCTCAGTTCCTCTCCGTCCTCCTCCGCTTCTCCCTGCTTCTGCACGAATGCACTGATAGCTGACACATCAATGGTGGAGTGAATTATTTCGTTCACCTTCGCATCCAGCAAGTCCTCACTAGGCCGCACTAAATGGTCGCTCCTTCGGTGTCGGTCTCGAGACCTGGCCATTCCGTCAGTATTGTCAGGGTCGAAGACTTGCAGTGCGGTTCTTTTGGTCTTGGAGCTGGCAGTCGATTTGTCTCTGGATGGCAGACGGTGGTGCTTGGTTTGAAGCTGGAAGGGACGGATGTTGCGTCTGCGAGCAGGCGCGATTTCCTCAATGTCGGCTTTGAGGGTTTGAAGTGTGGAAGACAGGTCCAGGGAAAGCAGCTTAGCCCGGGTCTTTGCCTGCACTTCAGGCTCCAAGGCAGACTGAACCATTGTGTTTAGGAGCGTCATTGCCTTGTACTTGTAACAGTACTTGCACGACTTGCTCCTCAGCACCTCGATAAAGAATTCCCACACGCTCTGCAGTCCTCTCTCCAGCGCCAGCACTTCCATCGACTTGGTGACCACGTCGTAGCCCTCGCTGGAGTACCAGCACAGGTCCACCATCATGTCCACAGCCAGCACAGAGGAGCACTCGTCTTCGACACTCACACTCAGGGCCACGTACACTACTTTCATTTCGTCTGAGATCAGTTCGAGTGTGCCGTCTTCGTAGGTGTTGAGGTGCGCCAGAGCCCGCAGCAACAAAGTTTGCTTCTCATAATTCTGTGTGTTCCGCGCAAGTTCTTGACTCACGATCAGCATGTTCACCAGCACGTCTATGCCCTCTGCTGCAATGAAGTCAGCGACCAGGCTGTCCTCCGCTGCCTTCAGCCACTTCAACAATTGGCGAAAGGATCTTTGAGTGGGGGAGGACTGGATGATGTGCAGGATCTGAGCGGCGTCCTTGCCCACGACTCCTTCTGTCTGCAGCTCTCGCAGCTTGCACAGAAGTTTGTGCTTGATGTCGACTGACTGCTCCTGCAGAATCAGCTTTTGGTCAGAAGTGAGAGGCAGTGAGTTCAACTTTTCGCGGAACTCCGCCAGGACATGGGAGTCACTAGGCCGGGGGTCAGGACTAGAGGGGGGTAGGGAAGGTGCAGACACCCAGCCCTCTGCGGGGTAATGGGGTCGAGGCGCCTCTGTAGAACTCGGCTTCGCACCCATATAAATTACTACTATCCTGCATCGAATCTTAGTCGTCCTGTTTTTATACAAAACACCCCAATTCCACTAAGTGCACTCATTGACTCAGCCAAGCCTGCTAGTCCTTATCATGGCTCTTTAGTGACTGCCACCCAGCCTCGATGTTGCAACTTCTACCTGGCCTCTGCACAGCTTCGAGCTTTTCGACTACACCGCTGCAACTACGCTCAAAGCTCGCTTTTCTATCACTACCTCGCACAGTTTGCTGCGGAAAGGCCACCGCTGCAGCTTAGTGACTGATGAAAAGTTCTTGGGCGAGTCGCTACTGCGCTTCAGGAGAGCTGAAAGTGACTGGTAGACAGACTCTTTCACAGTGGAGACAGACCCCTACCAACGGCTGTGGGCGGTGGTGAAGGGGAAGGGAACACTGCTGCATGAGGGAGACATCTTCAAGTTGGGGAAGGAACAGGTGTGTGTGAGGGCAGTGGGAGTGACGGGGAAGGAAGAGCACACTTGGTACCCTGCGCCTGTGGCTGTGAGTACCTATGCGAGTTCCAGTCGTAGAGAGCCTGGGAAATGCCACATCTGTCTGGGAGACGAGGACGGTGAAGACGACCCGCTGATAAGTCCCTGTAATTGTCTTGGCAGTGTGCAGTACATTCACCTCAAGTGTCTGCAAGAGTGGCTAAAAACTCGCCTGAGTCGCGTTCATCCCTCTGAGCATACCACTGCATACGAATTAAAGTCCCTATTCTGCGAACTATGCAAATCCGTCCTCCCTGCCGCTATCGCAATAGACGGCAAGACCCACTTTCTTGTGGAAGCTTGGAAGTCAAGTGACCCCTTCATTGTGCTGGAAGTGGTGAGTCGCAGACACGAAAGTTCTATGCACGTGTTGAGCATGCAGCCTGGCAGTTCGGTGCAACTAGGGAGAAGTCCGCTGTGCGCAGCTGTGCTGCAGGATATGTCTGTGTCGCGTTTCCACGCTGCCATCATACTTCTGCCCACTGGCTTTTGGCTCCGCGATTTAGGGTCGACTTTCGGGAGTGTCCGAGAAGTGAGGGATTCAGCAATGGTCCTGAAGCGGGGAAACCAGGCAATGCTGCAGTGCGGCAGGACCGTTGTAACTCTGAAGGTCTGCCAGCCAGCCAAGTGGCTCTACTTCTGCTGCAGCTGTTGCTACCCCGTCGAGAGAGTCAGGCCGGACGTGACTTTCATGCGACACACGACCTCTTCAGTGTTCCAAACCACTGTGCAACAAGTAGAGGAGTACGCAGGGCAGGAAAGGGAGTTGCAGGGGGAGGACAGAACCAGACTGGTGCTTTTCTAGCTGTAGTAACATTAACTGGCGCTGTAATGGGGTGCGCATGCACACAAGTGGACAAGGGCACAGTGGAGCACCGCTTAATGCCGCCCAACCTTGTAACCGCCCAACTCGCAGAGTACCCTGTGCTACTGTACTCTTCCACTCAAAGTGTGGACTCGCAGACTGCCAAAGACCTGCTCAAGCGCTACTGGATCCCGTTCGAGTACTTCGAAGTGGACAGAATGAGTGAGAGATAGCCAGGCGACCCACAGCGCTTCTCCAAAGCCTTGCAGTGGACTCGCAACATGGCAGGTCCGCCCGCGCTCTTCATTGGTGGGGAGTTAGTGGGAGGATTGAGTGGTGACTGGTATGCAGACTTGCAGCAGGAAATCGCCTCAGGCAACCTCTTCGAGCGACTCAAGCAGCTGGGAGTGGCGTACGGCCCGCGAGCCTTTGCAGAGAAGAAGTAGCTGTATAGCACTGCTAAGTCTTAGTGAGGTCGTCGTTCTTGCGCTCCAGTGTCGGCCGCGGCGACTGGGGGCCGGACTCAGTGGGCAGGTTGCTGCTGCGGAGGGACTTTTGCGAGGGACTGAGTTGGCTTACTACGAGAGAGGGCAGCTGGGCGGCCTGCTTCCCTCGCGCTTCCACAAGGTCTGGCTCCTCTGAGGTGGTCACGACTGGGTCAGGACGCCAAGACACGCCGTCCCCGAGAGGCTTACCAGAGCGGGACATGGCTGGGATAGGCCACATGAAGGGGTTGCGGCCGAAAACTTGGCACCAGTTGAGGTAAAGCCCCTTGGTGAACTGCTTAGCAAGTACTTCCGTGGGCTTTTTGGACTTGTCCATTGTGTCGATGGTCGTGCGATTCGCCAGCACGAGGCTGAAGTGAAACCGAAGGAACATGGAAATAGCCACAGCCAGCGCCAAATTGCCTGCATACACTCCCACGACCACAAACGGCCACAGTCTATCCAGTGTCGGCCGCTCTTGAAAGGCCAGCACGATATCCCTGCATGCAGGGAACATCGCCACAGCAGTGCACCAAGTCGTCAGGAACACGTAGCAAAGCAGCAGCATGAAGAACTTCCGGTTGTAGAAGCCGATGCAGTTGTTCACCCAGGGACAGTGGTGGTCCATGTTGAGCACGCAGCGGTTGCAGGCGGAGCAGTGGTGGCAGCGCTCGGGCTTGAAGACGTGGCACATGAGGCAGTACCTGCGCCGCTTTAGCTCGGAGTCGCCCATGGCGAAGCCCCAGTAGGGAGGCACTTGGCCAGGGTCTGTGATCATCGTCTGCACGAAGCTCCAGGCGAGCAGCACTACCAACACATGGTAGGCTAGCAGGAACAACGTGTGATGTCGCCAGTGCTCCACCACTGTATAGTAGTCCAGCAGCATCAACGAAGCCGCCACGAGGACAAAGACGTTGCCGAAGACGCGGCTGAGACTGCACCTCACATACCTCGGCATTATTATTAGCCCTGGAACGTATACGAGGACTGGTCTTGTTCACTCAGCTCCCGCTCAGCGGGAGTATTGGCAGGCGGCTGGCTCGCAAGGCCTTGGAGACTCAGGTTATGTGAGTTCGTGTAGTCACTGGACTGCAACACCATGGAAGAACTGGAGGGCTTGTCTGCGTCGGAACCTACTCTGGGAGCGTCCTGTACTCGATAGACCCGCTTACTGTGCAGAATAGCGCCCAGCCTTTCCCTCAAAGTCCTCAGCAGCACAGGCGACACGAGTCTCAGCCAGCTCACTAGGAAGTACCCATTGGCCAGGAGAATGACGACGAAGAGCAGGATTTTTAGTTCGAAGGCTGCTTAGGTCTCACTGATGTCGTTGGTGGCGTAGTACAGGCCGGAGTAGATAGTGACTGCAGTAACTACGATGGACTTGGCTTCCAGGCTGTTCAGGGAGCGGTCGAAGAAGGGCTGCACTTGCACCTGTCCTACCAGTGCAATCAGAAGGATGGCTAAAACTGTGAGAGACTGCACTTTCACTGATATGATATTCAGGAACACCAGGGCGGTCAGCAGCGCCACTTTCCGGTACAGAATCACGAATTCCCAGTAAAATCGCTGGCGCTGGTACCCTTTGTAGAGGAAGCAGAACATCAGCTTGGTGTTTTCCCGCTCCAAGCCAAAGCGCTTCCGTATCAAGACTCCGAGAGTGAGCGCCGGCAGGCCAATCACCCAAATCGTTATACTCGGAAGGGCCAATATCAGTATTTGACGGATGTGCTCAGCATCCCAGCAGCGCAAAGAAAGATCAGAGTCCAGCCAAAGGTGCCCGTCCTCCAGATCCATGCAGGCGAACATGGAGAACATTTGCTTGGTAATGGTGGGGTGCAGGATGAAAAGGATAATTACGGCCGACGCTCCTATTTTCCGGGGTTTGTTTTGCAGCGCAATACAGCAACCTAGCAGCAGCCAAACAACCGTGCAAAGCAAGAAAAGCGCCAAAGGCAGTACCGAAGTGAGCATCACATTAGTATAGTACAGGCTTGCAGGAGACACTGATACCTCCAGCAAGAGACAGCCGAAGGAAAAGAGCTGCTCAGCGAAGCTGCCCGCCACCTCCTGTCCGTTCAGGAAAGTCCGTGTGAAGCTGGGCCAGTTCAGGTTCAGAGCAGACCCGACGACTACCATTTGCAGGTAGTTCATGAATATTTTCACGTGAACAGCCAGCAGTGATTGAGCTTTTTGTGCTGAGCGAATAGCAGTCATAACGACCAATGCAAGTCCGAGCAGAGCCAAGAGAATGAGAAGAATGGAAATGACTATGTTGGGGACGAGGTTGGGACAGCGGCTACAGTTGTAGCGTCCAGTACGCGAGTACCCGGACATGCACACTTGACACAGGTTGCCAGAGTATCCGTCTGCACACAGACCTGTGGGAGAGATGGTGGGAAGTGGAGAGCCGAGACATGCGTCTGAGGCCAAGCACTCGAGGAATTTGTCTGTTTCGTTACTGTGTCGCCAATACCCGACTTGCGGCACCATTGTGCTGTTGCCGTAGCAAATCGCGCCCTGCGGACAAAGCATGCAGGGCAGCGCGGGGTCCAGACTGTAGGTGCCTGCCGCACACACGTAGCACACATTGCCTTGTCTGCTTTCTCCCACAATACAAGGTCTGAAGTTGACTTGGATCAGCACTGAGGAGTGGTACTGGGTGGAGTCTCGCGCAACTGCCCGCTTGCTTTCGTTTATAGCACTGCAAGTGAGTATTAACATCTGAGTGGACCCGGGCTCACTCACCACTGTGACTTCCTGAAAGACGAGTATACCCTGTGCAGCTACACTCACCACATTGCCTGAAAGAGTGACTAATGAGGAGTTGAAAGCTGCTAGTAGTCCCGAACTGTTATTGTCTGCCCTCATCAGTTGCTGTCTGTCATCAAACAGACCTACTCGAAGGGCGATCAGGAACAGCTGTCCGCTGGGCACGTCTATTACTCTCATCACTACTGGACCATTCGGAGATTCATCAATTGGGTCGAGGTAGGCCAGACTCTGAGAAAGCGCAGCCAACGTTACAGCGTGGGAAGCCACGTCTTTACCGTAGATCGCCTGATTGCCTTCCATTGCGTTCATATTCAGAGTTGGCTTGGAGCCCTGCCAATATATGGCACCCCCAGAGGAGCCCGCTTGATTTCCGCTGAAGGAGTTGTTCACCAGCGTCATATTACACCACTTCGAGTCCTCGCAAAGCAAAACCACCGCTCCGCCATTGCTGCCTTTTCCCGGGGCAGAGTTGGACAGAAAGGCACTGTCTAGCATCAATACATCTACGTTCGATACATGCAGAGCTCCACCATTTCCGTTGTTTACTGTGTTGTTGACGAAGCGATTGCCGATTAGCTGAAACCGAGAAGCCAAGGAAGCCAGTCCACTACCAGATATGAGCACCGCGCCTACACGTTCTGCCTGGTTGTGAGTGAAGGCATTGTTTTGCAGCAAGCCTGCAGTGACCATGGAGAAAGCAGCGGCTCCTGCCTCCTCATTGAGTCCTTGGCTGAACTCACAGTTCACTACTTCGGTTCGGTCGGAGCCTTCGACTAACAGTGCTCCGTGCATGCATTGCTCAAATTTGCAGCCGCTGACTAGCAAGGAGCCGTCGTTGATAGTCACAATGCCGCCTCCTATGCCTGCGGACGCGCGCACAAAATTACAATCGCTCAGTTGAACTGAAGAACTTACGGCCATTATCGCACCTCCACGACTTTCACTCTTGCAGTCCTCAAATAGGCTTGTTTTCACCACCACTAGACTCTGTACTGATAAGTAAATCGCTCCACCTAGGCCGCTGGCAGCCCTGAGGAAGGATGAGTTAAACACTTGGACAGTACTGTGGTCAATGAGCAGTAGGAAGGCACCCATGAGTCCAGTCTGGTCTTGGAAGGAGCAGTTGTGCACTGAGATGTTTGAGGAACTCAGCACGATTCCTGGAGAGTCGCCGTCACAGGTGTTGTTGGCAAAGACACAGTCAGTGATGTTGGCGAAGCAGCGAGTGAGCTGCACAGTGGCGTACCTCAGAGCGTGGTTCCCCACGAAGGAGCAGTTCGTAACTTCGAGAAAGCCGGGAGAAATGTAGATCGTGGCCCCAATGCCTCCAGTGTTGTTGTGTAGCAGCGAGTTAGCCAGAGAGCAGTAGCAATTCTCATCACAGTACATTACTCCGCCTGAGTCCGCTGCGTAGTTGTTGAAAAAGCGACTGTCCAGCACAGTGAGATAGGAGTGCACGCAGGCAAAGAACACGCCTCCGTGGAATGTCTGAGCCCTGTTGCCGTAGGCGGTCATGTTGCGTACATCCATAGTGCCATACACTTCAATATACACCACACCCGCTTCCTCTGAGATTGTCTCTGTGTATACTGAACTCTCGTCATTGATGTACGCAGCAGTGGTGCGAAGCGCACCGTTCAGATTGCGATAGAAAACACAGCGTTTGATGTACAGAGTATTCATGATTTCGTAGCCCTGGATCCACACCGAGGACCCACCCGAGTTGCCTTCAAAGTAAGAGTCCTCAATGGTGACCTGCGACTCGTACACTCGCGGAGGAAAGTGCAGCAACATGATAGCGGCCCCCGACCCTCCCGAGTTCTCGTAGAAACTGCACTGCCTTACAGTCACAATGCCGCTCTGGAAGGACAGGTTGATGGAGGAGCCGGCCACTGACACATTGTTACGGAAGGTGCAGTTGCGCAGTAGACTGGCTTGAGTGACTTGGACGTACACTCCAATGGTGAAGCAGGCTCCCTGTGTGCCGCTTGTGTTGTTGCTGAACTCGCAATTGGAAAGTTGGACATCACAGAGAGACACCATGTTGCTGTCCAGCATACCGTCGTTATCCAGGATAGTCACGACTCCGTTGTTGCCTGCGGAGTTGCCTTGAAACACACTGTCAGTGATTCGAATTCGGGAGGGCTGAGTGGAGAGCGGGTTGAAGAGGACTCCAGCGCAGGTGTAACGAGCTTGGTTGGAAAGCAGAGAAACCTGATGCAGTAGTAAAGTATGCGTGAGACTTGCATAGAGCACTGCACTGAAGAGGGCGGAGTTGGAGTCAAAGAGACACTGGGTGAGGGTGAGTGCAGCAGGCTGGGAGAAGTGCAGGTCGAGGCAGGCGGAAGCACGAGAGCGCTGGTTGGAGTTATTGCGAAAGACCAGTCCTGAAAACGCCAAATCGTTACCTGTGTACACCTCCAACGCACCCAAACCCACATTGTCCTCAAAACTGCACTCACTCAATTGCAGGATGTCGACTTTCAGCAGCATCCCTGACACTCCTGACGGACATAGAGTTCCTTGCACTCGACTCCTCGTGATTTCCAGCCCATCCACGTCTACGACCTCCACTGCAGCCAGACAGTCCACTATGAAGTTCGGTGCAGGCTGAGAGATGTAAGTGGAGTAAGTGTCGATGAGGGCATTCCACAGGTCGGAAAAGGCACAGCCAGGGAAGTTCTGAATTTGTATGGACGAAGCCATTGCGCTGGTCAGTTGGGAGAGATGAAGCGAGGTCTGGGCACTGCAGCTGAGGATTTCCAAGTCTGTGAGAGTAGCGGCACCCGGAAGTTGCTGGGCGGAAAGCCAGAGAACAGCCTGGGTCGCAGAACTGTGCTGAAATGAGAGACCACGAAAAAGCACGAATGCGGACTGCAACACAGTCACAAGAGAGCCAGAAAACACGCCATTTTCGTAGAAAGTCAGATTGCTGAGTTCAAGTTGGGCTGCTGCCGTAATTACAATAACTCCGTTCTTCGCGAAGTTTTGTTCGAAGGTGCAGTTGTTTATTGTTGCGTTTTCGATGTTTGTCAGTTCAATTAAGGCCGCAGAGAATGCGAAATTCGTAAAGAAGGTGAGGTTCGAAAGATGCACAGACTGCACTCCTGTGAAGTCAAGAAAGGGGGAAGAAGTCAGGCTTTTCGAATATTCATAACCGTTGTTTAGTAGAGTGATTTTCCCTTCTTGGTAGACGAAAGACCCACAGACTGCGTTGTTATGGGCCGAAACTAGTGCTTGGTTGGCTTGGCAGTTAGTGAAATTCACCTCTGTGAGCACCACAGACCCACAGTTCAACTGTATGAGCGACCCCAGCTGTTGCTTGAAGTCTGCCAGAACCACAGCTTCCAGCCTTAAACTGCCTGCAGACTGAACTCTGAAGAAGGAGTGGGAGTGGTAGGACTCACATAAAGCCTGCTCAGCTGTATGAGACAGATTCACTGCAAGTCCGCGGTCATCCTTCCAAGTCTCCCCATCAAAGTTCACAGCAGGGCAGTAGGTGCAGCTTGGACATGCAGGCTTGAGAGAGTAGGCTGACACAATGCGAACATGTTTGAAGGTGACAGTGTGGTTGACATGAAAACCGGTGAAGTTGGCAGTCAGCTGGATTGTGGGTGGAAGGCAGGGCTCAATCGGACAATGCGCAACGATGGATGTGGCTGTTAGCATAGGAGTGACAAGTAGTTCTGTATAGGGGGAACGAGCGTCCAGAAAATGAGTTCCCGGGAAAAGGCGAATCTCATTAGAAGGAGCCCAGAGACGTTTGAAAGTTTCCGCCAGGTCTCCATAAGGAGCGAAGAGTTGTCCACTGCCTCCTCTTCTCCCAGCGGCCACATAGGTCACTACCAGGGCTTCGCAATCGCCCAAATCCCAGGCACAAGCCTCATTATCACACTCAGAATCGCAGTGGTTGTTTCCCAATAAAGCCCCTGTGCAACTCTCGCCACACCCTGGACACATTCCGCCGCAGTCCCATCGCAAACAGTCCTCCCCACAAGCACTTGAACAGTGAGCCAGACAACTCGCCTCACAGTCTCCCTGGTCGAACTGCCCTGCTGCAGTCATGCCCAGAGGGTCACACCAGTCGTCTCCTGGAGCGAACGCAGCTGCTAGAATAATCAGAGGCCACACACGCATTATGAGAAAACTTAATCTAGTACACTGATTAGTTTTCACCTTGGATGAAGTGAAGGCGCTGATTTAACAAAGATGAAGTTGGGACTTGATGCAAGTCTTCGTTAAAAACTTCTGGACCTAGCAGTGGACTTCTCGCTATTCGTTTCCATAATGCATCCTTTCCTGCTCACACTTCTGCTCAGCTCCTGCCTCGCACGACCTTTACTCCTACTGCAGCAAGACCCAGTTCCAGCCGAGCCCACCCAGACCAACGACGATGCCTTTCTAGTGGCGAGCGCATTGGACCGGGACGACTTCGTGGAGCGCTACCAAGTGAATGACCTGCTGGCTCGCAACCTGCGCTACCGAAAGGACAGCAGTCTGGATGACCGAGTGCTCTTGATGGACCGGCGCTCTTCCTAACTAGCCCTAGCCTCAGTAGATGTGGTAGGTCGACTAGGAATTATCAGCACAGAGCGAGAGAATATAGAAAGGCTTGGTTATACTATGGGTTCCAAGCACGGGTCGGCCAAATCTGCTAGTAGCTGGGCCTCTAACCCGGCCCCCATAATGGAAAAGAACTCCTATCGCAGGCGACTGGCCGAGGCGCCCTTCAAACGCGAGGAAGACGCCGAGATATACGCAGTGCCCTTCGAAGAGTGGCCCAGCTACAAAGCCCAGCACCCCAAAGTAAGCCGGAAGTACGGCACCACACTAGCAGAGCTGGCGGGCGAGAAACACCAGCACACTCTACAAGTCGGGGAAGTGCAGTACCGTCTGTTGGTGTGGCGCGGCTCTGTGTGTGACTTGGAAGTGGACGCTGTGCAGAACGCTGCGAACGGGTCGCTGTTGGGCGGAGGGGGAGTGGACGGAGCCATTCACGACACTGCAGGACCCTTGATTACGCGGGAGTGTGCGGATCGGTACGAAGCAGTGGACACTGCGGGGACTGTGATCACTAAGGGGTACCGCCTGCCTGCGAATTACGTTATCCACACTGTGGGGCCTGTCTACTACCACGATCAAAGCCACGCTCCTCGACTGCTCGCCACCTGCTACAAACGCACTTTCGAACTCTGCGAGCAGCACCGACTCACGTCACTCGGCCTTTGCTGCATTTCCTGTGGCATTTACGGCTATCCTCCCGAGCGAGCTGCTTATATTGCCATTGGAGAGGCAATCGATTGGTGCAAAGCCGGCAAAGCCTACCCCCAAGTCTTCGTCTTCGTGACTTTCAACGAGCGCGAGACATTTGCATATAGAAGAGCTTTCGCGGAACTGCTGCAGGACGCTCCCAGACTGGAGCACAGTCTTTCCGCAGACCCCGACAAAGACAGTCCCGTACTCTGGAGCCAGGCCTCTGTGCCGAGTTCCTCTACAACTGAAGAGAAAGACATGGTGATGAGGGAAAGCGGACCCCAGGACACTCCTCACACTGAAGACTTGGACATGAAAGAAGGGGAAAGTGTGCCTGTGCTGCAGGAAAGTGTGCCTGTGCTGCAGGAAACTGCAGCTCCCAAGGAGGAAAAAATCCAAGAAGCTGCTGAGGAGGTGGTGAAGATTGTAGGGACGGAGCCGAACTTAGATAGGAAAGAAGGGGTGCCTATGCTGCAGGAAACTGAAGTTCCCAAGGAAGGAGTGCAAGAAGAAGCTGCGGAGGTGGTGAAGTCGGTAGGGGCGGAGCTATCGAAGCCGACCCAGCCGACAGGTGACGACTCCAGTCCCATTTCTTAGGTACTAATGGCCTTCAGCGTCCTCCAGCCTTCATACTATGAGCAACTCAAGGCACGCATACTAAGCCAGCCCTTTCACTCCTCTGAAGACCAAGCTCGGTTCTTAGTACCACTAGAGAGCTGGGAGAAGAGGAAACCATCTCCGAGTGCACAGACACAAGAACCCGCACTTATTCGCAATATCCGAGGTCGCTGCTTCACTGTAGTGCAGACTGATGTAGCCTTGCTGTCTGTGGATGCCGTCCTGAATGCTGCAAATGAGACACTGCTGGGCGGAGGAGGCATCGATGAGTGCATCCACAAGGCTGCCGGGTATCTGCTCCTACGAGAATGCGCAGGGCTGCAGCCCATACAGCCCGGCCAGGCAGTCGCGACCAAGGGGTACGACTTGCCGGCTGCCTATGTAATTCACACAGTGGCTCCATTGTACTGGGAGACCTCTGACCCTTTGAGCGTGTTGCGGGCGTGCTACCGAGCAAGTCTGCGTGTCTGCGAGGAACTCGGAGTTGCAAGCTTCGGACTGAGTCCTTTGGGCTGCGGCTTCTATGGCTGTCCTGTGGTGCAAGGCAGTGGCGTGGCTGTGCAGGAGACTGCAGCTTGGCAAGGCTCCCTGCGCAACTTCGTATTTGCAGTGCACAGTCAGGAAGAGCTCGAGGCCTACGTAGCAGCTGTGCAAGCACTTAGGTAATGGCACTCTTCTGGCACAGACTAGAGGCGCGGCTGCCAGTTCCGGAAAGAGAAGAAGCTCGATGGATCGTAGGTGCAAGCCTGGTGGAGCGAAATGAAGTGGTCGGCGAGCAAATTCGTTGCTTTGCAGAGTTGCTCACGGAAACAAAGAAATCGCTGGTGGCGGCAGATGTGGCTCGCCTCGAAATTGTAGTTAGAGACCTGCAGGCCCGCTTTCTGCAGAAGGCCGAAGCCACAGGACTGCCTGTGGACAAGCTCCTACCCAAGTTATCTGAGCGTGAACTACACTTATGTGACTCCCAGACAGGGCTCTCGCTGGTTGGGCGGACTACCGAGCAAGGTCCGCCTCAACTAAGAGACGAAGAGGCTTTACTGCGCAGCTGTGGGAACTTGGAAGGAGTGGAGCAGCGGGAAGCAGAGCTAAGGCAGGCGCTGGAGTGTGAGTACGTCTGGCTGGAGTTCGAGGCGGAGCGTGCGCAGAGAGTGTTGGCACGACGTGTGGACGAGCCGCGCTATTTCCTGGAACTGCAGGCACTAGTGCGCAAGCTTGAGAAAGAAGTCATGCGTGAAATTTCGGTGGCACTCATGACACCGCTGCAGAAGAAGCGCGATCCTGTAGTATCGACAGCAGCTTCTTCACAAGACATAGTGGACCTGGAAGAAAGCGCTGTGGAGGCCTACGACTCCGGGAGTGCCATCGCCATGAGCACCCGAGCCCTCTTCGCCCGCCTATACCCAATAAGGCCTGCCAGCTCCTCCTCAGACGACAGCAAGGCCATCACCGCCGCTCAACTCAGCAGTGACGAGGAAGAGTCCCAGTCACGGCCTGTGTCCAAGGCCTCGCTGCGACTGCGCAAGATGGTCGAGACACACCGAGAGGCTCCAGACCTCAGCTGGCGCTGATGTAAGCTAAATGGAGGCCAAGGACAGTGTCTGGGTGCTGCGTCACTTGGAGGCGCGCCTCTTCAGTACGCAGGTCCGTGTGCTGGATGTGTTGCTGCAGGACCGACGAGCAGACTCAGGACTGCGGTGGTAGCAGCCATGCAGGCTTTTTACCGATTCCAAGGGATTCGTCAGACCCAGAAAAGCTCGCCCAGAGACAGTACTAAGGGCCTTCCTGCAAGTCGCGGCTTCCTCCCGCAAAGACCCAGTGCCAGAGCGCCTGCTGGACTACAAGTACTCAGAGCGCATGGGAGACCCCGAGTTCCTGCCTGCAGTCCTAGTATCAGGCTCAGAGTTCCGCTTGCTCTCAAGAGCCCAGTTCATCCCTTATGTTCTTCAGCGCAAACTTGGATATGAAGCAGCCCTGCTGCAGTTCCGCTACTCGCCCGGACCGCCCAATGCGAAGTTGCTGGCTTCCTTCCACTTCGCAGCTCAAAGCTTCAGAGCGGAGCGAGTGACCTTGTCCCTTGGTAAGATAACACAGCACGCGCCTTTCGTAGCGACTATCTACTGCGAGGAAATGCGTCGAGCCGGGGAGCAGATGAGACTGGCTCTGGAGCGAAATGCAGGAGTGCGCGTAGACGCACTGAGTTTACTCTTCCTACTGGATCAACAGCGAATTCTGTGGCTAATGGGCAGTACACTTTGCGAAGTGCAGGCGATGGAAGTACCCCGAGCTCCTTCAGTGTTATCAGGTCGGCTCACCAAGTCTGTGAGTTCGCTTGCAACTGCTCGTAGAGCTGAATCAGTGCCTAGAGCGCCAGCCTGCGCAGGCGATTTCTGTCACTTTGTGTTGGCGGATCGCCAGGAACTCCGCAAGCAGGACGAGGACTACGACGACTTGGTGCAAAAGATCCGCATGACCTACCGCTCAGACCAATTCGCAGAAGCCACACGCTTCCAACTAACTATGGCGTCTGACTACTTGCAGCAAGAGCGGGCCAAGCTAGAAGCTCAGCGAGTGTGGCGAGAAGTGCCCTTTCGCTCATTGATGATGGGGAAGCAGCTCTTGGTGCGACTGCCTCCTTGCCTCGGGCCTGAACTGATGGAGGTGGATTTGGCTGACTTCTGCAGAGGCAGCCAGCGGCAACTCCCTCAAAAAGACCAAGTACTGTTGCAGACTCCAGATATGGCCCAGACTGCTGCCCGCCAGCCCGCTCGCTACTACCAACCTGTGAAGGTGTGTGAGCGCTGCTACCGCATCTACACGCAACTGCAGTACTTGCAACACAATCAAAGTCGCTCGCCTCATCCTGCGTCACGAAGGGCTTCCTGCACTCCAGACTGCTATATGTCGCCTCTGGGTAAATTGCGGAAAAGTAGTATGGACGACCTGCTCGCAGACATGCGACTGGCGTTGGTTGAGGATGATGTCAGAGGAGCACTTCGTCCGAAACTGCTGGCAATTTACCGCCAACACACAGAAACTGAGCAAAGACGCAGAGCCAAGGCGGAAACGCTGAGACAGAGCAAGCACAACACGCTAATGTCCAAGGCCTTGGAGGAGGGGGCGGGAGACTTGGCGGCCAAGCTGTTCCCTGCTGATAATACCAAGACACTGAGAGATCTTGACAAGACTGCGAGGGACCAAAGACACTATCAGGGCTTTTTGACGCGATTACGCACGCATAACCTTTGTTAATTTTCCTGTCTCACTAAACTGAAAGTCAAACACTTTCAGTTGCGCTACAGTGAGAATGTGGGCTGGCTTGATGTCTTGGTGGGCGATTATTTTCAACTGCAGCAGTTTCCACATCATTTAGCCTGATACTCACCCCTTCCACCTACAGTGTTTATCAGTCTTCAAAAGCAGTGGGACTGAGTAATAGTGAGAAAAGACCTCGGTCACTTTCACAGTGCCGAGCCGCCACTTGACTTTTTGGACTGGTAGTCGTCCTTTCTGGTGGCCAGGTCATGTTCCACATACATGTAAGGACGAAGGCGGAAGCTGACAAAATGCAAGGAGGGAATTGAGAGAAGCCTTGAGTGCACTGAAGGTGCAGGGCTGTCTTGATGAGATAAGCAAGTGGTTGAAGTAGAAGTGTCAATGCAAATTTAGGTCTATGGTCGTAATAATTGGCGATGGAGCTTCCACTTGCCCTTGGAGGCTGCATTCTGCGAGGAGGAAGTCTAAGTCTGCGGCTTTCTGTTGAGAAGGGAGTGCTGCGGTGCAGGGAGACCCGGACTCAGACGGCTGTGCCAATTCTCACTTCCACGAGTCCAGTCTCTGACCTGTCCGTCGTTTTGGCCTTCTTGCAGGAGTGCCGGTTCTCCTTCCTGCAGGAACGCGCAGGCCTTCGCAGATCTTAATCAACAAACCCTTGCACCAACAGACCAGTACAAACCCAGAAATGCAAGGTTCTGTGCAGCTGTCGAATTCGGAAAGCGAGGTGTTAATACACACTTCGGAAGAAGCTAAGCGGAAGGTAGATGTGAGTTCGAATGAAACTGTAGCGAGCTTTAAGCGGAAAAACGCTCCTGCAGGTTTTGAAGGCGCTCTGATGATCAATAACCAGCTGTACCCAGAGGACTCTGAGCGACTGCCAGCGTGTCACCGGACAGCGTACTCCGCTTCGTGCCAAAGTTGAAGCTGATTTTGAGCTCAAGTACTGGAGTAAAGACGTCGGTCTCAGTCTATGCGTCCCAGCCTGTGTCTGAGTTGCGGAGCCAAGTGCGAGTAGGGCCGAGCGAAGCCTTCTACTATGCAGGCAACAAGCTGGAAGAGGGTATTTTTTTTGACTTTCAACGACAATAACGCGGAAATCAAGACTGTGGGACAGGTGCAGATCACAGTGAGGGCTGGAGGCCGGAACATCACTGTCATTTGTTCGCCCACAGACTCACTGGAAAAGGTAAAGTTGGAGAGCATAGTTGCTAGCAACTCCGATCTTCAAGAGATTTATGTACTCAAGCAGGGCCCTTTTACACCGGCCCAAATGGCCTGGTTCTAGCTTTTAGAGGCCTTTCTTTTGACCGCAACAACCGCCCTGTCACTGTCGTAAGTCACCTGCTGCTTCAAGCTACTTATAAACAACAGTTTTCTCAAGTCATTGATGTAGTCCTCAACACTGGCCTCGAGAAAGCCAGGGTGGAGGACAGGAGCGAGTGCACAATAGTGGAAATTCAAGTAGATGTGAGTGCAGCCCCCGAGCAATACTCAGTGTTCCACATAGTCGACACTATTGAGAACTTGGCGGATGAGCGGATAGTAGGGCGAAGGGCTATACTCCCTAACAACATCTTTATATATAGAAGAATTCCACCCTGCTTAGGTGCGCGGGGGTTGACTAGGCTGCTTCCCTCTGGAGGAAGGCCTGGGGACTGCGGTTTCTGTGTATGCGCGGAGCAGGCCTGTGAGGATTAGGACCAAATGGCCCTATAAGATTGTAGACTAAAAAAAGTGTAGTTGCAGCTATTGCCTTTCTATGTAACTCCACTAGTTTGTCCTTACAATTTCTGGACCCAATAGGACATAGCGGCTCTAATGGCTTCCAAACAGACCTGGTCTGGTAGTTGCTATGGCCCTTTTTATTCCTGACTCAATCGATACTCAGTATAAACAGAAATTTCTTTCTATGGAGGAACATTCCTATTAAAATTCGCTCTAGCATGAGGCTAAACAGGCAATTAGCCTAGCGACAGCATAATTGATAATGCTAAATCGCAATATTTGGCAATATATTAGCGATGAAATGTCCGTATAATTAAAGGGGAAAGACTGCGGAATGGATAAATGCTGAATAACTGAAGAAATAAGGCTTTTAGAACCTAAATTCTTACTAAACGCTTGGGCCTTGGGCTCCAGTCTCCATGTTGAAGCATAGACACTTGCCTTCATAAGTAATGAAATAACGTCCATTTGCCTTGTCCACTACAGGCTGACAGTTTTGGTACTTGTTTACAACTGCAGACCTGACTTCACTGCGTTTGGCCAGCTGCCCGTCCTGTCCAACTGCAAACGTCTGCAGGTAGCTTTGTGAGTGCACCATCAGCAAGTCGTTATTCACAAATATATAGGTGGCGTTACTCTCAGAGACAGGGAATTGAACAGGCAAGAACGTGTCGGACTCAGGAGAAAATGCTTCCATAAAAGTTGTATTTGACGAGGTGCTGCCACATAGGTAGATGATGCCGCCGAACAGGCACGGATTGAAGTACTTTCTGGCTTCTCTCATGCTTGGCAGATTGGTCCATTGGTTGTTGGGGAGTTGGAACTTCTCACAGGTTTTGACTGCT
>Ga0247837_1001572_pt1 | contig 46763 bp, 33 predicted proteins | sample LaCtaG_2_FD_187115 | JGI IMG/M metagenome (GOLD analysis project Ga0247837, IMG submission 187115) | Freshwater microbial communities from meromictic Lake La Cruz, Castile-La Mancha, Spain - LaCruzMarch2015_14.5m | ecosystem: Environmental > Aquatic > Freshwater > Lake | place: Spain: Castile-La...
AATCTATTTCCTATATCTGCGCCGACTATGCAACTTTCCATATATGTTGCTAAGGAAACATACAATAATGGACGCAATAGATACCCATACCTGCATAGCGTCAGTTCCTTTCCTATGAGTATTTCTGCTGGAGTGCCCATTCCCACTCATACAGACGTCTATATGCGCCCACTCCCTGCTTCATCCATATAAGCACTTAGTTCTTATAAAATGACCTCGCGATTGAAGAAGCCCTTCGTAATCGACAGCTCCTCCCAGCGAAGCCGCATGCAGGAGTACGAGCCCATAGCAGACGAGCATCTGTACAACTTCTTCTGCAGTCCTGTGGTGAGGAAGACCATGGTCAGAGGCGGGTTGGTTACTCGCAAAGGGGAAGTTATCCGGCGCTCTGCGAACCCTAGAGCTCCCCGCCTCATACTCCCTCCTCTCACCCTTGTTTCCGCCCCCACCCAGTCCTCCAAGCCCAACCTCGGCTCCAAGCACACCGCTACCAGCACTGGCCGTCTCAACCTCCCCAGTGAGTCCGAACCCGCCCCCAACCGCATGGGCCGGAAGGCAGAAAGCACCTCCGACCTCGGCCGCACCAGAGAGGACAGGACGCACGAAACGGCTGGGAAGCGACCCTGGGAGGCAGGCAGTCTGAAGCCGCTGTCACACGAGGAGTATGAAAGACTGCTGCAGAGGTTCTGCGAAGGGGCGGAGCAGGCGAATAAGCCAGAGGCGAGAGTGGAAAGGAAGAAGTCGGAGGACTTGGCGAGACAGCAGCTTCGGGAGGAGGCGAAGAAGCTGGATTTGCCAGGGAAGGAGGGGAAAAGGCAGGAAAAGGACCCGAGGAAGGCGGATTTGAAGGAACCGGACAGCAGGAGTATCAAGGCCAAGGAGCCTGCTGAGCCTCCAACGAAGCTACCGGAAGCCAAGGTCGAAAGCAAGCCTCCAGTGACTGTCATTCCTCAGCCGAAGCGGAGTTTCTCGCCTATTCCTGAAGAGAAGCACGACCCTCCAGCCACTCCTCCCAAGCCTGAAACCCACCTCGTCTCCACTCCCCCTGCACTGCCGCACACCCCTCCCAAGCCCTCCGAGTCCACCCACCCTCCTGATCTCCCTGCAGAAAGTCCCACTCCAGTCAAGCCTGTTCAAGACAGTATTCCACCTGCAGAGGAGATTGCCAGTCCAGTGGCTGAGCCAGGGAAGGACTCACATCCGCAAGAGGATCATAAGGAGCAGGGAACTGCGAGGGCAGTTCCTGGTACTGAGGGAAGACATGCACAGGAGCTGAAGGGGGAAGGGAGTCTGCATGCAATTGAGCAGGGAAGTCTTCCACTTGATGAGAAAAAGGCGGAAGGGGCGAAAGAAACTGAGCCTCCGCACTACAATGCCGAAGTGCCGGTAGCGCCTTAGTCTAACCTACAGGTTTCCTCTCCCCTATATCCATAGACTTCTCTACGACCTAACTCCTAAACTTGCTGCTTCGCAATGGCAATAAAGACCTGTTGCAGACTCGCCTGCGATATGGAGAAGTCCGCCACCAGTCCCTCCCTCACCTTCGCCTGTATCAGTCCAAACGCCCTTGACAGCCTAAACCCCTCCTTCCCCACAATAAAGTCCTCATACAAGCTCGACACCTGCTGCGCTCCCGGGAAGTTCTCATTCACAAAGGCCCAATAGCTCGTCTGGTCGAAGCTTTCACAAGGGGAAATGTGGATATTATAGCCTTTGCCGTACTTGGAACGGAGTTGTAAGGGGGAGCCGTGGCACTGCATGGAGCCGTTTACGACGATGCCGAGGGAGTCGCAGAGGTTTTCGGCTTCTTCCATGCTGTGGGTGGTGAGCAGGAGGCTGGTGTTGAGGGTGGACTTGGTGGATTTGAGGAGGTGCCAGAGGTAGCGCTTGGCGATAGGGTCCAGACCAGTGGAAGGCTCATCATAGAACTGCATCCCCGGATTCGCAATAAGTGCCATTGCCACACTCAGTTTCCTCTTATTCCCGCCACTAAGCTGCTCCGCCAGTCTGTTTTCATACTCACTAAGTCCCATCATCGCAATATAGTACTCCACTGCCTCTTCACTTTCCCAACCCCTCACTCTGCTGAGCATTTTCAAGTGGTCTTTTACTGTTAAACGGTCGTATAGAGGGTTGTATTGGGGGCAGAAGCCGAACTGGGGCTGGTAAAGGTCCACATCAGAGCCTTCGATCAGCACGTCTCCGCCTGATTTCGCTAATTCCTTGGTCAGAACGCCGATTGTGGTCGACTTCCCAGCTCCATTTGGCCCTAATAGGCCGAAAATCCGGCCAGAACCGACCCCAAAGGAGACGTTTTTGACGGCGGTGAAGCCGTTTGGGTAAATTTTTTGCAGCTGCATGACTTTTATAGGGTCCGCCGAGCCTCTAACTCTCTGCAACTCGGCTATGACTCCGTCCTCGCTGGGGATTTCCGCCCTTATTGACCCTGGAGGCGATTTAATTGCGGCCAAATACCTTCCATCTAGATAGCTTGCGAGCAGTGTAAAAACCACAAAGTCGCATAAAAAGACCAAAACTCCCTGATACGGTTCTGAAATAATGGAATTAAGCAGATTTCCGAATTTGTAATGGTGGTTAATGAAGGCCACCGAGGTCTGCAGGAAGGCGGTCATAGGCAGCCAACAGGTTAAGTACTGCATGAGGAGGTAAGTGGAGGGGTTTATGAGGTTGGAGAGGAGCAGTAGGATGGAAGGGACAATGAAAGTGCCGAAGTAGAGGATTAAGGGCATTAGTTTGAAGGCGGTTCTTGGGTTTGCGAAGAGAAAGCCGCACACGTACGAGAAGGAAATGATACAAAGTCCAAAGGACAGAATCATAGCCAGGAACCACTTCCACTGCTCCGCATAGGCAGTAAAGTCACTAAGTACAGCTTACAACGCAAACACCAACACTACAAAGAACACTCCCGGGTAAATGAACAGCAGGAAGTCCAGCAGCGCATTGCCGAGCCAGTAGGAAGTCCGGGAAAGGCCGGAGACGTATAGCATATGCCTCAGCTTCGACTGGCGCTCCGCCACCGGTGCTTCAATATAAGAGCCTGTCTATCCCTCACTGGAGCAATACGAAAACCCCATAAGCGTGAAAAACGCAAACATGAAGGAATTCACAATCACCTGCACTCTATCATTTTCCCCAGCGCCCACCTCATTAACAGGTATAAAAAGCGCACATGCTGTAAATGTGAATAGCAGCGGGAGAGAGGTCATCAGCCACTGTCTCGGGTCACGCAGGAAAATGTGCATCTTTTTGCAGAACATTGCACAAGTCTGCAGGCGGAAAGAGGAAACAGGCCGCTGGGCGAGCAGGGAAGCCGGGATCCCGATTTCCTGCAGATTGGGTGCGAGACTAGCCCCTAGGCCGTCATTCAGCACAATCGCGAAGAAAACGTCCTCTAAAGAGTTCATTTCCAGGCCGAACTCCACTCCCGACAAAGTCTCCAACCGCTCAAAAAACCTCGGGTATTTATCCACTCCGCTGAAAGGCAAAATGTACTCCACCAAGTCCTCTCTGTCCCGCTTGAGGTAAGCCTCTGGTAGACTCTCCTGCACTATAGCGGCCAGTTCCGACTCTGACACAGTGGCTTTGGTGACCTTTAGACTGTACCCCACTCCGAAGCGCCGCTTTAATTCCGCGGGAGAGCCGAAGGTTTGCAGTTCGCCGGAGTTCAGGATGGCGATTTTGTCTGCGAGGAAGTCTGCTTCTTCGAGGAATTGGGTGGTGAGGAGCACGGCTTTGCCCATTTTGAGTTGGAGGAGGAGTTCCCAGACCTGCTGGCGGGACACAGGGTCCATTCCTGACGTCGGTTCGTCCAAAATAACAGTTCTTTGCCCTGCCAAAAACGCCATCGCCACCGACACTTTCCGTTTATTCCCCCCACTCAGTTCCTTCGTCAGTTTCCACTGCTCCGCAGTCAAATTCAACCTCCCCACCAACTCCTTTATCTCACTTTCCTGTTTATTTTTGAGGCTGGCAATGAATTGCAGCATTTCATAGGCTGTTAAGTCCGGGAAAAGAACATCTGTCTGCGGACAAACGCCCAAATTGCGTCTAATTTCCTCTTGTTGAGTGCGGATGTCGCAGCCGAATATCCGTCCAGAGCCGCTGGTGGCCTCAAATAGGCCTGTTATTAGGTTGATGACGGTTGTTTTCCCTGCGCCGTTTTGACCCAATAGGCTGCCTGGCCCTTACCAGCAGATCTGACTTTCCTGGAACTGCAGGGAAAAGCGCTTCAAAGCGTCGATGTTTCCGTACGACTTGGACAGACTTTGGAGGGAGAAGGCGAAGGACTGGGAATCGGAGTCCTCATTGAGAGCGGCAGCAGGGCCTAAATCCCTCAAAACTAGGTAACTCATACGCATTTCCTCCTGCTGCAGGGGAGGTTCAGTCCTGCGGAAAGCAGTAATCAGTGCGTAGATTGGGAATAACAGAGGCTTGCTAAGGCCGTATTGGTTGGGCACGACTTGGTCCAAGTAGATACTAAGGCAGGTGTAGAGGCAGATGTCGAGGAGGGTGAAGAGCAGGGTGGACTCGAAGGGCACAGGGATGGCCCCTCCTAATAGGTAGGCGACGCCGTACATGAGCGGGTTTTGGGGGAAGAGGAAGGTTAGGTAGATGGCCCAGGGCTTGGCTTTTAGTAAGGTGGTCACGTAGTAGAGAGCTCCTGGAGCGAGGTATATAAGTCCACCCAGCTCTCCCGCCAGTCTCGGAGTCGAGAAAAACGCCGCAATACAAAACGCAAACATCAACGCCGACAGCGAATAGCACAGAAACAAGACAAAGCACAGTCCCACTTCCCCTGCACCTGCAACCAGTCCCGAAACCGCCACCAAAGCAGTGATTTCCACTGCTATCACCAGACCTACAACCGCCTCTGCCAGTACCCACCCTAGCACGTAGCCTAGATTCGACACTCCCATCATTTTCAGCGTTTCCTTGATTTTGTCTTGTTTTTCACTGACTGAGTTGACTAGGAACCACCGTGCGTACTGGCTGAAACACATAGGGGCGTAGAGGGCGGAAATGAAGATGAGGCTGGAGTTGTCGAGGTCTGGCTAGGGAGTACTGTTGGCGCTGAGGAAGTAGATGAGAAGGATGAGGAGTGCGGGGACGAAGAGTTCCTTGAGAGTGTCCTTCCTATTCCTCTTCCGAGTCAACCAGAACTTCCACAAGAAGAGCTTGACCTCCCTGCCCACTCCCATTTATACAGGACTTGTTGAAGCCATATAGTCTAAGCCTCAGCCGAACTGAGAGTGTCATTTGCGCTCATGTCCAGCTGCAGCTGCTTAAGTTGCGACTCCAGACTTAACTTGGACTCGCGGAGGGAGGAAAGACGCTCTCGGATGCTTTGGGTGAGGGGAGTGCTGGAGTCGAAAGCCAGGGAAATGGAGGAAATTCGGGGCGTTTTGGAGGGCTGGGAGGAGGTGCGCGCCTGGGAAGTGCTGGAAGTGGGGAGTCGGCCTCGTTCTCTGAGGGCGGAATTGTGGGTTTCGGGGTGTTTTGGAGGGATGAAGGTGGCTTTCGACCCCGCCCAGGAGCCTGCTTTCCCTGTGAACTCCCCAATCCAGCCCGCCAACTGCCTCTCCACCAGCGAAACCAGGTCTTTCCCTCTCTCCTCCAAAGCGCCTTTCTCCGTCTTTAGCCTTTGTATTTCCATCAGCACTCCCTGGTACTTCTCCTTCCACACTTCACTCTCCGCCTGCAGTCTCTTCGCGACCTTGTCACTTTCCGAGCTCCGCTGATACACCGCCTCCAACTCCTCCACTGTGGATATCGACTCCTGCGGACTCCCCGGGTTCCAATCCGCGGCTTCCAGGACGATGACGACCTCCGTTTCGTCCATGAAGCTTTCGAGGTACCCGACTAAGTTGGGTCTGTGGAGCTTGCGGAGTAGGTTGACTTCGAGAATTACTGCTCTGCGGTCTTTTTCGGAGAGGCGCTTGAGGTTGATTTTCCTGCCTATGCACCTTTTGTCGTCGTCGAGACTAATCAGGAGTAAGGACTCGCCGAGGCTTTGCACGGCCAAAGTCTTCACTTCACGGAATTTCCGGCGATACACAGACGACATTAGAAACAGGAAATCGGGCTTTTCTAGTCAGTTACACAGCGAAGTCTATCCCTCCTACACATCTGTTAGATTAATATCAGTCCTACAGGTCTGGGTTGGAGGCTCGTGTGTCCAGACTCGCCTCGTCCTCCCTCTTCAAACTCGTGAACTTCGCGGTTATCTGCCGCACGCACAGTTTCGCCTCCGACGCATCCGAAAAGGAAAAGGTGAGGACTAGGTCCCCAGTGGGCTGTTTGAAATAGAAACTGAGTGCACTGGGACACTTCCGCTTGGAGGTGATTTTGGACAGCCAGCGGAGTTGGGTGCTGACTTGCCACTGTTTGTGGGCGGAGGACAGGGAGCAGCTTATGAGTTCGGTGGAGGTGATGGTCAGCAGGGCTGGCTCGTTAGTGGTGATTTGGCTTTCGCGAATTCTGCGGTGGCATTCGAAGGAGAAGACCTTGGGTCTGGGTATAGGCTCTGTAGCAGGCGCTAAATCAGCCTTAAAGTGGGGCTTCGCCCAGGTTTCCAGGGAACTGCTTGCAGACTTTAAGGCGGATTTGAGGTCTCCCAACACTTTCGTCCCCAGCCGCACGAACTGTTTCTTCACCGACAACTCCGGGTGACACACAGTGCACAGACTCGTGTGTCCCTCCAACTCACAGTTCAAGGACAGCGCCAGCTCGTGACACGCCTCATACCCGCCCTCGACCACAGAGACGTAGGGAAAGCCCTTTATGTAGAAGTCCTGCAGCAGCTTCACCAGCATAGTCTGACAGGAGTCCCCGTCGTCCTCTGTGTCTAATTCGAAATTCGAGACTTTGAATCCCTTGGTTCCCATGAGTGCGATGTGGACGTTGTCCTTCATATCCAGGAATTGCTCTAACAACTCACTCATAATGAGGCCATCTGAGTAGGCCTTGTTATCGAGTAAAGACAGGCCTTGCAGTGTGCCTTGCTGCTGTTCGTCCTCAGGCCTGCAGTCCACTATGGCCAACGTCAGTTCCCGGCCTGCCTTCCGACACCAGGTGCAGGTTTGGCCGGAGCAGGTGCAGTAGGTGAGAGAGGGGTAGCACCTTTGAATCACCTCTCGAGGGGAAATGGACAGACAAAACAGCTTCTCCAGCTTCGAAATTGCTGCGTCCACAGCACTCAAATCGAAAATGTTGAAGTCGCTGAGGTAGATTTCGACGGACGCAGGCGTGGACTGCTTAAGTCTGCGAGAGAGCGCTAAAACCGCAGTCAATTCCTCCATCGACGCAATTGTCAGCTGAGAAAGCGCCTGCGGGATTTCAGAACTATGCTTGGAAATCAAGGAGTCTCGGAAGTACTCGATGAAAGCAAGGCCTAAGTAGCAGGAGTGCAGCTCGTCGTGTGCTTCTAGGTAGGTGTCCCAGAGCTCGAACACTATCTCCATGTCGCTGATTTTGCTTGCGAAGTGCGTTAGAAACCACGGAGTTGCGAATAGCTCGGGACCCACGCCTAAATCGTTGAGAAAAGCGCTGAAGCGGGGGTCGTGGTACCGCAGTAGAAGCCGGAATATGAGGAATTGGGCCTGCAGCGGCCTGAATTCCTCGTCTTCATAAGTGCTTCTGAGGTAGTTCTTCATAAAGCTGCTGTACATGTGGTAGATTTGCAGGGAGGATAGGCTGCTCTGGTGGCTGATGAAGATGAAAGGCGCTAGGACCTCGTTCATGCCTTGTTTGTAGGAAATGGCCTCAGTTTTGCAGTACAGGGTGAGCAATTGTTCCGCCAGGTGCTTTTCCTCAAGGGTCATATGAGGGTTTCGAGTGCGCTCCACATCACTATGCACAACCCGCTGATTGGGCAGGTCCAGCGCCACTTCCAGCGACTGCACCGGCGCATCCTGCTGACACAGAAAGAGCTGCCAGAGGTAGACGCGGGGCGGACGGTCCATTATAGAGAACTAGTGGGACTGTTTGACTGGGACTCACTGCCCGAGGAACTGCTGTGCAGCCGTTTGGACGGCGCACTGACTTCCCCCTCGTTTTCCTCCCCTGCGGCTTTCTTCTTCCAGTCTTCCTGTTCCCTCTCACTCAGGTCTCTCCACATCCTCGAAGCGACCTTGAGAAAGGACCCTGGGGCCGCCAGTTCTTCCTTGCTGGCTTCCAGACGGCTTTTGTCGGTGCTTATTTCGTGTGCGAAGAGGTGGAAGCCGTTGGGGTGTTTGTGTCGAGTGCCTGCACTGTGAGAGCCACGCCCCCGACCACGTCCGCGGCCCCGCTTTCTAGGCATGAAGGACTGTCCATCCGGCTGATTTATACTCGCTCTCAAGTCCCTATTCTCCGCATGTAGCACCTCCAGTTCCTGCTTCATCTGCATCGCAGTCTCAATCGCAACTCTCAGCTCCTCCCCATACTTCGCCACCAAAGCCGCATGCACCAACCCCGCTTTCCTCGTGAAAATGGCAATCGCCATACTAGACCTGTCCGGAAAGGCAAGGACTTCCTCGAAAGTCTGGTCTCTAGCCAGACAGGCAGAGTAGTGCTGGTGGTAGAAGCGGACCCTAGCTTCTTCTTGGTGCTCATGCAAGGAGTCGCGACTTGCGACTTTGTCAGGCAGCTTGGTGACTAGTTCTTGTGTGAACGCGGATACGTACTTTTCCTCGTTTTCCTCAGATAGCAAAGGGTCGATAGTTCGGTAGATGGCTTCCAGGCCTTCGCTGCAGTCCGGTATAGCGAAGTTTCGTAGTAAATCGCCTTCGGAGTCGAGGCGACTTTCCCAGTGGATTCCGAACACTTCAGTGAGGTCAGTGCGCGGGGCTTTCTGCTCGAAGCGGAACAGGGACAGTGTATCCGGATTCTGGACAGTCATGTAGGAGCGGATCAGCTGGCCAAGTCCTTTCGCTGGCTCTGAGTCTACCACCTGCTCCGTGACCTTCCCGAGGTCACTGTCCAAATGAGCAGTTAGGACGGCTTTTACACGGCGCAAAGACTCGAGTTGCTCAGAGCAGTACTCCTTTGCCCTGCTTTTCAGGTCTGCACATTTCGACTTGTACCTTCTTTCGCACACTTCCATGGCTGTGACGTTCTGCTTCAAAAAGCACTCTGCAACTGTCAGGGCTAGAAGTCGCTGTCTCGCCTGCAGCAGGTCTTGCTCGCTTTGGAACTTTTCCCTCAAGTGGGCGGGCAGGGAGGTGTGCGTGGTGGCGGCGGCCTGGTTGATGTGGGTGGCTCTGCATTTGCGGCAGAAGGTGGGGATGGGGAAGACGCAGAGACACATTTCCTCGGAGGGCTGGCCGCAGGCACAGAGGTGGCTGGAGCAGGGGGGAGTTGGGAGGAGGTTGAGTCGTTGGATGGGATGAGACTTGGCGTCCTGTGTGTGCGGCTCCACACACTGCAGGCACAGAAGCAGCGGGGGCTTCGTACATTCGCAGAAGAACTGTGCTGCGTGGGTGGGGTCCAGTGCACACTTCGCCCGCTCCATTGCTATATTTCTTACTTGGCGGTAGACAAAAGGGCCATTTCGCTCGACTTAAAGAGTGGAAAAACAATAAAATTCGGAAATTTAGTGGGGAAATTAGGCTTATTATGCTCAATTTTTAAGGTATATGTAAGCGTAAATGTGCTTTTTGTAACTATTTTGGGCACTTTTTATCTATTTTTTGCATTTTTGGCTCTATAAACGTCAGTAAAACTGCGATTTGAGGCAGGAGCGCGTACGAAAACAATTTCCTAGTAATTAGCTTCGACTATTGACCCAAAGTCTGCCGGTTTGAGAAGATATTTACACAAAAAAGACTGAAATCTCTAGCAAGAAGAAAAACTCTCTTAGACTAGCCAAATAGCGCGAATTTTGACTCAAAAAGGCCTATATTTGACAATATGCTGCTTAAATTCGACTATTTAGTCGAGAAAGGCAAATATCACTGCTAAAGACATTTCTCAGTGTATCCGATATACTAACAGCAGAAAATATCACTGTTTTTACCCACAAAATCTTTACCTTTTTTCCCTCAAAAAGCCATTCCTGCAGCAAGCTGATATTCAAAATGTCCTCAAGTGCAAGCCAGCGAAGGGCAAAAAGCCTGGGAGAACTGTGCAAGAAGTTCGTGCAACTCTATGCAAACGAGTCTGACTGTGTAGTCTCGCTGGACTGGACCACAGCCCGCCTCTGTGTGGAGCGCAGACGCATATATGACATCATCAATATACTAGAGTGTCTCGATGTGGTCTCCCGGCTCGGCAAGAACACATATCGGTGGAACGGACTCCAAAGAATCCCTGCGACTCTCAAAAAACTAGCAGAAATGGACAAAGTCCCGCCATATCGTAGAGACAAGTCCTTAGGCCTGCTTTGCCTCAACTTCCTGCACCTCTTTCTGCACAGTCAGCCAGTGCTTTCGCTCAAGCAGGCGGCTGCCTGTATAGCGGATAACTGTGATGAGCACCAGGTGAAGACCAAAATTCGGAGGCTGTACGATATTTCGAACATACTGGTGTTTCTGAGACTTGCGGAGAAGAGCTGGACTGGGTCGAAGGCAGTCTACGTCTGGAGGGGCCTAGCGGGCTTCCAAACCTTCGCAGGGGCAGGAGACGTGCAGGTGTGGGCACCCAACTGCGTAGTGTCTACGCCCTGCTTCGACCGACTCATGGCGAGTCTGGTGGGCTGTGTCAGGGACTCGCAGCGGACTCCACTCGCTGCCCTGCGGACTGCGTAGATAGAGGGTTAAAGGGTTGTTTGCCTTGAAGGTGCCTGAGTAGTTGATATTTGGGGTTGATGGGAGAAAGGACTGGAAATTACTTGGAAAGACGCATTTTGTTAGGAATTACGCGGGGACTACCTTCATGTACCCATAAAACGCTATATTGAAATACAAATATTCACTTTAGCGCCAAATATGCCTACAATTCCTAGTTAGCAGCCTGTTTCTGTGCACCTCAACAGACTCCACTGCCCGGTATCACAGTTTCCATTTCTGCTCAGTGAAGCCGCAACCTGCCTATTCGCCAGATTGATGTAGAGGAAAACCTGTCTATTTCTCCTTATATCTCACATTCTTTGCTATTCCCTCCACTGCCTATCCCTTCCCTGCAAACCTCCTCTGAACTGCTTCTTTCCCTTCCACCCCAACTCCCTCTGTAATAACATGGGCTGCCTGAGTTCCAAGCGGAAAACCAAGCCCCAGCCTCCCAGTCGCGACACCACCATGACTCCCAGACGCGGCAACCAAGGCCGCCCCTCCATCACCTCCGTCAACGACCTGCAAATCAGCGCTACTACCTTCATTCAATACCTCACCCAGCCCTTTAATGCCCGCTATAGGGTGATTCGGGAGTTGGGCAGTGGACAATTTGGGAAAGTGTACTTGTCGGAGAACAGGGTGAGCAAGGAGAAGAGGGCGGTGAAGCAGATTGAGAAGAATAAGACGGAGCAGTTGGGAGGGTCGAAGAGCAAGTTTATCAGTGAAGTAGAGATCATCAGTCGTCTCGACCACCCAAACATCATCAAAATCTACGAAATGTACGAAGACGCCAAACGCTACTACATCGTCTCCGAGCTTTGCACCGGCGGCGAACTCTTCGATTATATCACCAGCAAAGGCCACCTCTCCGAGCCCATGGCAGCCACCATCATGCGGCAACTCCTCTCCGCTGTCAGTTACTGCCACCAAAACCATATAGTGCATAGAGACTTAAAGCCGGAAAACCTACTGCTGGACGTTGCGCCGAAGGAGAATCAACCAATCAACATCAAAGTGATTGACTTCGGAACGTCTTGTCTGTTCGGGGAGCACCAGAAGCTGAAGCAGCGACTCGGGACTGCGTACTACATAGCGCCGGAAGTGCTGGGGATGAACTACAACGAGAAGTGCGATATATGGAGTTGCGGGGTGATTATGTACATTTTGCTGAGTGGCACTCCGCCTTTTGGAGGACAGACGGATGACGAAATACTGAGAAGAGTGAAAACTGGGAAATTCAACTTCGCACATGAGTGTTGGAGGACCATTTCCGACCCCGGCAAAACCCTCATCCGCCAAATGCTCCTCATGGACCCGAAGGCCCGGCCTTCCGCCGCCGAGTGCTTGCAGGACGCCTGGCTGCAGACCTATGCAGCTCCCTTGACTTTGACCTCGCAGCAGATCCTGCTGTCCCTCAACAACCTCAAGTCCTTCAATAGTGAGCAGAAGCTGAGGCAGGCGTTTTTGACTTTCATCACGAGTCAGATGATGACGAAGGAACTGGACAAGACTTTATCCGAAGCTTTCAGGTCCATTGATAAAAACGGAGACGGCCGCTTGAGCCGGGAAGAGCTGTTAGACGCTTATAAGCAACTGATGCCTGTGGAAGAGGCGATTAGTACAGTGGAGACGATAATGGCCAATGTGGATGTGAACCAGAGCGGCTATATCGACTACTCCGAGTTCATACTGGCCTCTGCCAACTACTCCAAATTGCTGTCCAAGGACAACCTGGAAATTGCATTTAGAGCCTTTGATAAGGACAATAGCGGGAAAATCTCCGCTGATGAGCTGAAGGCGATGCTGGATGCGAATAGTGAAGTCAGTGAGGATGTCTGGAAAGCGCTCATAGCGGAGGCAGACCAGAACGGAGACGGCGAAATCGAGTTCCGGGAATTCAGCCGCCTGCTGCTCGAAGCAGTGGACCGACATACTTGATCTCTAGTCCTATATAGATGGCGGGAAGTCCTAGTGACGGCGAGACTCTAAGCGAAGACGAGCAGGTGAGCATTACAGTGGATTTCCTGCGCTTTAAGTCCTTGGCCGTGCTCAAATCAGTCAGAAAGGCAGTGCCCAAGGATATGAGGGACGGGAAGGGAAGGACACTGCTGCACTGGGCGGCTGCAAGGGGTCAATTGGAACGTGCGAAGTTCCTGGTGGAAAGTCTATTAGTGACTCCAGAGGCTGCCAATGCTGAGGGGGACACAGCCATGGACATTGCTAGTAGAGTGGGATACATTGAAGTGGCGGACTACCTGGGCAGTCTGGGACTGGTCTGCTGTCTGCGTAGTAGTCGGCTGCAGCTCAACCAGGTAGTGAATTTGCAGGTGGAGAGTCAGCTGTCCTCGGCGATTTACGCGGATAATGTGGAAGTGCTGGAGATGGTGTGGAATGCGTATGTCCAGAATCCGCAAGGACGGTTTTGCCTCAGTGAGCACTTTGAGTGGACGCCACTGGAGCTGGCAGCCACTTTCCTCTCTCCTCAATCCCTGGAGTTCCTGATATTCCGGGGCTGCAGTCTAATCGAGCCCAGCATAAACACCGGCTACCCGCCTATCCGCACAGTGCTAACCACTTTTTCTCAGTACCTGCCTCCGGAAACTGATCAGGACTGGACCATGGTGGGCTCGGGAAGCAAGTGCATAGCCTTATTGCTCCACCTGCAAATCGACCTCAGCGACTATGCGAAGGTCCTGGGCACGCTGAAGACTCAGCTACGCCTCGTGGGAGTGTATGAAGTGGCGGCTTCTCCCTTTGAACGAGAGGTGGAGAAGAGAGTGGATAGGCTGAGATTGGTGCTTTCGGAACTGCCTTTCTGATAGACACTAGGGAAATTCACTAGTTGCATATTAGAGGTAAAGTCGATAAATTGCCTTTTAGCGTGTTGATTAGTGTAGTTCCGCAGCCTCTTTCCTTAGTGGTGCATAGCTATAGGCAAGTCTGTATATCCCTAGTCCAAAAGCCAATAGAATCCCTACCCCGAGAAAGCCACACTGGTCTCCTCCTATCCTAAAGCTACGGCAGGACGTCTATCGGCCTCGCCACCATCCACCCCAACTTCCGCAACTCCGCCTTCTCCACGTCCTCAGTCCCGAACACCACTCTCGAAGTCAGCCCCTTCACCAGCGGCTCCAACAGGTACTGATTGGCACAGTGCAGGACCTGCTCCCTGCTCGCTCCTAGGAGCCGCTCTCTGTGCAGCTGCCGCAAAGCATCGTCAATGCCGTATACAAACAAGGGAAGTCCTTTGTCGAAAGCGGCGACAGGACGGTCGACTTTGGCGAAGGCTCGAAGTTTGGCTTCTTCCAGTTGTCTTTGGCTGTGTGGAAGTTACTCGAAAAGGCCCTGTGCGCACTGCGTAATCGCCTTTTCGAACCCTACGAAGGTCTGCAGACTGCGAGGGTCGTTTTGGGAGTAGAGCGTGATTGTGCCTTTGTGAGGGTCGGTGACCACGCCTGTGCCGTAGGCGCCGCCCTTTTCCCTCACTTCTCTGTGGAGGAAAAGAGTGGACATTAACTCGGCTACAATAGACAAAGTAGGGTAATCTGCATGTGCAAATGGCACTCCAAGGAAGCTTTCCACTACCTGATTAGTGCGGCTTGGGACTGTGAAATAGGCCTGGTAAATGAACCTTTGGAAGGCTTCCGCAGGCAACTGAGTAGGCAAAGTCTCGTAATCGTCGAATTCCAGTCTCAGCGCATTGCTGAGCATATCCAGCCGATCACACACCTTCCCCTCGATGTTCTCTACATTGGCTGTGTGAATGCACAGTTCCAAGTTAGCCTTCCTCAGTACGAACCTGTGAATCAGTCCCAGCCGTTTCTCCACATCCTTCAAAACCTGCACAGAGGACAAAGCCTGCAGCAGCTGGGCTGCCAAGTGGCAGTCGTGCTTCAGCTACATAGTCCTTACGCAGGCCAATAGTTCATAGGAGTTCGCAGCGGAGGTCAGGGAAGACGCAGCCAAACTGACAGCCCAGTCGACTCCGCTTCCCATCATTTGGTCGACTCGGGTTTTCACAATTGCTTGGATTTGGCGGCTTAATTGGGAGTGATCTGAGAAGTTTATTTGAGTTAAAGACTCGGTGAGGAGGTCGAACAGCTTTTCAGTGTTTCGCTCGAGGAAAGACATAGTGAATGTGAGCGTTTCTCTATGGGATTCGATTGAGTCTTTGAGGCTGGAGACTGTGGAGGAGCAGGGGAAGCCGGAAACTGTGAAGCTTTCCTTCAAATGGTCGAATTCGCTGGAATTGTGCGCCTTTGTACCGATTATATTGAATAACTCCACATAAAGCGGGACCAATTCCCTCAAATCCAGTGGCAATTCCGATATATTGGACTTAATACGCAAGTAGGTGAGGCCGTTTGTGGGCTGCAGGATGAAGTGAACAGGGATTTGGTCCACTTGAATGGTTTTAGCGTAGGAAACCTGCTCCATGTGAGGAGCCACGTCTGCTAGTGTGAGTGTAGGCAGCACGTTTAGACTTTGGACTGAGTTTTGAGTGTTTCTCAGCTCTTCTCCCTCTTGTGCGACTACTGCCTTGGCCGCAGGGTCCATTTCCTCCTCAATTCTCTTGAGTTGTTTTGCTTCAAATGCATTTCTCTTGGCCACAAAGTCCGAATCCGAGTTACTCTCCATAATAACCTTATGCGTATTGTCCCACATATACCTCCTAATCAGCCTTTGAAAGACAGGCTGTCCCTCCGCCAACTCCGTCCTCAGCCTGCTCAGGTAGTCGTTTAAATAGAGCGGAATTAAGGGGTTGGAGCCGTGTAGAGTGTACGGCAGCATACTGGAGAGTAGTAACAGTCCGAAGTTATCCCTGACTTCCTTATGCTTTACCTCGGTCTTGTGAATTGCGGAATCCACCAGTTCCTGCGGGACTCCTTTTTCCATCAGTTCTGAGAGTGTCTTCAAAATGGCTTTTTCGACCTTGGGCAGGTCTGCCTCCGTGCAGCCAGTTAGACCGAAGGTAAAGGAAGCTTCCTTAGTGGAGATATCGTAGCCGACCCCGGGGGTGTAGTCCCTGCCTAAGCCGCTCCCCAACAACGCCTGAAACATAGGCGATTTCTGACTATCATGCAAAGCAGTGCTCAGGATGGACAGGCAGAAAGAGGCGTAGGGGTCTGTGGAAGGGCTTTCGCAGAGGTAGGAAACTGAGAAGGAGGACTGGGCCTTGGGGTCGAAACTGGGGTTCGGAGGACTGGGTATTTGCACTGTCAGCGGCACTTCTATCCGAGGAACAGACGAAATGTCGCTGTTTGCCTGCAGAAACTCGAATTGGTGGAGGAACTCGTCGTCCATCAGCTTCGTGATCCTGGGGATGTCCACGTCTCCGTAGGTCAGAATCACTGCGTTGGAAGGGTGGTAGAGACGCTGGTGGTACTGCCTTATCTCCTCGTTCGATAGAGTCATTATTGCCTCTGGCTCTCCACCAGAGTTGTACTGGTACGCAGTGCCTTTGAATAGATGCCGGTAGAGTTGGTGCAGGAGGTACCCATCCGACTGGACCAACAAGGCCTTCATTTCCTCATATACAGCCCCAGAGAACGCTAACCCCTTCTCAGTGGCTTCCAATCGAACCACTTCCTGGCGAAAGTCCACGTCCCTGAGCAGTGGTAATAGCGTAGAGTCCAGGTAGACACGCAGGAGGTTGTCGAAGTCGTTGTGGTTGACTGTGCTGAAGGGGAAGGCGGTGAAGTCGGCTCCGGTCCAGGAACTCACGTAGGTGTTGAGACTGCGGCTCAGCATACTAAAGAACGGGTCTCTCACAGGGTACCGCTTGGACCCACAAAGCACCAGCCTTTCCAAGCAGTGCGCCGCGCCCTTGTCATTCTCAGGCGTAGTGCGGTACAGCAGCACACAGGCCTTGTGTGGGTCTTTGGCCTGCACATGCACCAGAGGGGTTTTCAAGCGGGTGTGGTGGTAGACAGAGGAGCTTAGCTGGAAGTCTGGGTGGGCTCTGCTGGCGCTGAGAGACCAGGAGAAGCAGCGACGAATTCGCAGCATATTTGTCCCTTTGAAGGCAATTTGGGCGAATTAAGCCTGGGGATGTAGTTACAAGCCTGGGAATTGCTGCAAGCAGACTTGAAAGGAAGCAGAAAAGCTGGGTTTATCGATACTAATTGGGCGGATTTCCCTACTTTTCAGCTGCTTTTGTCTCTTATTCCCAAATTGTATTGCTGTTTCGGTGGTTCTAAGCTACTAATGTGGGCGGATTTGCAGGTTTGGTAGGCATTTGCATTGCTAATTTGAGTAAAAAATGAGTAAAATTAAGCCAAACACATTCATTTTCAGCTAAAAAACGGCCTATTCGTTCAAATTTCCCCTTTTTCAGCGGCCAATATCCCACATATCCTTCTAATCCCCAAAGACTGCCGCCCCTACAAGATCTACTCTAAGCTACGAGATTCTGCCACGGCCCCGCCAGTTCCTGCAGCAGTTTAAAGGTGTGGTCCCCGCCCACGAGTCCCGCGCACTGCACCAACTCGTCGAAAACCGCATTGCTCGTCCCACACCACAATTCCTTGTGCATTGCCTCTGCTATAGACTGGTTACCTGTCAAAGGGCCGGGATGGGGGTACTCATTAGCGTAGTTTTTCCAGTACTTGGCGAGAAGGGGGGAGTTTGAGTCTTGGAAGTCGAGGGAAAGGGAGGACCAGGAGGCTGGGGAAAGGTCGGGAAGGCTGTATTCTGCTTTGGCGGTGTAGGCTAAGTCCCACACGGGCTGCTGGGAGGGGTTTTGGTTGGCTAGAGGTAGGTTTAGTCGGTAGTTGGCGTAGTCAACGATTTGGAGGGTGTCAGCGTCCATTTCGAAGACACGGAAGGAAGGCTGGTGAGCAGTGTGAGTAGTGAAGCTAGGCACTATATAAAGGACGCCTGCAGGCGGGTCGTTGGGCGTGAGACTACTGACCACTTGGAACATATCCAAATGCGTATGTCCGAAGAACTGCCCTCTAATGATGTTCCTAAAGCGATTGACAACCGCCCTGTAAATGGTGCTCCAAGTGGAAGAACAGAAGTGGTCGCCCATAGGGATATGTCCAATAATAAGCACCAGTTCCCCACTGGCTTCCGCCTCATACAGCTCCTGTCTCAGCCACTCTAAGTGGTTGCCTGGGTCGGTGTCGTTTAGGATCAGCCACAGGTTGAGGTTGTCACACATTTGAGTGTTTATGCCGAGGATGCGCAGTCCAGTGCGGTTGTCCTTCTGACTGAAGTAGGCGTTATCAGCGAAGGTCGCCTGAGACTCGGGATTCAGCCAAACCGACCACATATCTGCAAGGCCGCCAGTCAGCCACTGTTCATTCCCGAGGTGGAACTGGTCTTGAGGGTAGCAGGCGTGGTTGCCCATAATAGGGTAGACTGGAACTCCAGGGAAGTACTGCAGGAATAGGTCTGTTAGTGCCTGGGAGTTCTGTAAGTGGGTTTCTCGGTTGTACAGCCAATAATCAGCGGAGGGATTATCCCCAGTCCACAGCACGAAGTCGATATCGAGACCTGCAGCCTGCTGTAGGAACGCCTCCACTGTCCTTATCGGAGGGTCGCAATTGGACAGTGCGCCCCAATACCCCGCCTGCTCCGTAGTCTCATTCGTAGTCCCCAAGTCAAACCTGCAGCACGACTCATAGGGACAACTCATCGCCGACCCCGCCTGATACAGCAAATCCACATGTATATCCGACACATGCAGAAAGCGGTAAGCCACAGGTCCCGGCTCGGGCCAAGACAGTGCAGGAGGAGCGTCTGCCAGTATGCTCTGCACTACCTGAGTCACGTTCATTTCCACGTACTTGGGCGTGGAACACAGGTGAGCCTTATAGCAAAGGAACTCTGGGGATAAGTAGTGGTTGCCGATAGCCGGAATAACCACCTCTGCGAAGGGCGGGATCAGCCCTGTGCACATGGCTTTGGGGATTTTCTTGTACTCGCATATAGCCACTACCAGGTCAATCACTCCGTCTTGCAGCACAGTGCCGTGCAGCCAGACTTCCTGCACTGCCTCCACACCCGCCTTGCACACGTCACACACAGGCTCCAGGCCTGCAGTCAGCTTCTCTAGTACTGGTTCGAAGGCTGGCTCGAAGGCGGATACACTGCATAGGACCAACAGGACTGCCTTATTCATTACTGTCGGGATATGGTGTGGTCCTATGCCCTTCCACACCGAGGAGGTAGTAAATGGACCCTAGGCAGGAGACTCGCAGAGGGCTGGAGTACCACCCTGTCAATGCAGCGATTTTGCAAGCCTTTTCCCGCCTGCTTGATTCCCGCTTTGTGCTGGACGGTGTGCCTGTGGACATGGTGGAGATCATCTTCAAAGTGGAGGACGTCTCCGAGTCGCCCAGCCGCTACGACCTCCAATTCTCTGACGAAACAGGGGCCTTTGTGGGGGTTATTTATAAGAAATCCGACAGACCCTCGCCCGCCCTGCGAGGATATGACTTGAGACGAAAGGAATATGCGAGTGCGGTGGGGAATGTGAAGCGATTTATTGACACAACGGCTCTGGTTATTGCCAAAATAGTGCCTATTCGACTCTATTCGGAGGTACTAAACCACCGTTTGAGGGTGATTTGGGCGCACAATGTCAGAATTGGGAGGCTGGCCAAGCCTCGAATGGACCTTTCCAACTTCAACACGGAGATTATGGCTGTCATTCGAGAGCTAAATCCCTATCGAAACCGCCGAGGAGTGCCGAAATCCGCCATTCTTTCCCAGCTAGACAGCCAAATATCGCCCTCAGAGCTGGAGAGCAGACTCAATGAAATGCTTGCGGGCGGTTATCTCTGTGTAGGCGACCAAGAGGGCTGCTACCTCGTGCACAGTCCCTAGTAATAATGGCAGGCGTGGGGAGGAAATTGATGTGTGCTGTGGTCGCGGAGAGCCAGGAAGTGCTGAGTTCCGGTACTTTGGTGTCCTTCCAGCAGTACGCAGACGCCACAGTGGTCACCGAAGCCGACCAAGAGTTCCACGTGTTCCCAATTTGGCCAGGCCAGAGGGCACTCGCTGTGACTTTCGACGCAGTGTTCATCCTGCTGAGAGCCGGAGAGGCCGGGAAGGTAGTGAAGGAAAGGGAGACTTGGAGTAGTGTGTGTCACCGCTATGTGGTGGAGATGAGTGAAGGCGCAGCCACTGACCTGGCTTTAGTGGCTTTAAGGGCGGAAAGGCTATCAATTCCGGACTGCGCAGAGTGGAAAAAGCGACTAATCCAAGACTATCGCGTCTTTTCAGGGAAGATTAAAGCCCTATTCGACCAATTCGACACCGAAGGCACAGGCTCCTTCACCGTCAACACCTTCAGCAGCAAAATGCCTGAAAAGATCCTCGGCTCCTCAGAGCTGCAACACCTCTACGAAGACATCGACAAGGAAAGAGACTTCAAAATCGACCTGGCGGAGCTGGAATCCTGGTGGCGGAAAGGCCGTAAAGGCGAATCTCGCGCCCTTATTAGTGCAGCTGTGGACAAATTCCTGCCCAGTGAAATCTCTCTGCGAGACTTCCCCTTCGACGAGCATTACTCGGAAATCAACATCCGCACTGAAGACAGTTTGGACCGCTCAGCAGTGATAGAAGTAAGAGGGCAAAACGGGATTTGTCAGGAGCTGATGCCGCATATAGGGAAGATCTGGGGAGGGGTAATGAACCCTGCTGAGGAACGAGATTCAGGTGAAGAGGTAGTGGCTGCCCCTAGAGGACTGACCTGGGGAGTGCTGGTGGACCCGGCCCAGGCAGCTGCGGCTGCAGAGACTTTGGGGCCTTTGGGCTTGAGTGAAAGCAGAAGCGAGCCATCCTTCGCCTTTTTCGGCCCATTGAAATCGATGGAGGACTATGAATGGTCCTATTTCCACGCAACTCTGAAAACAGCCGCTTCGCCTGAGTTCATAAACCCGTCTTCCTTCCTAAAGGGACTTTTCCAGTCCTTCAGCTTCCAATGCACTGCCAGTTCCGCCTCCAACTCCGCCCTTTCCCACGAAGTCCGAGGACTCACTCGCCTGCACGGCAACTTCAGCCCCAACTACAGTCCTCACCTCTGCGCCCTGTCCACTGCCCTCGAAACTCTCCTGCTTTCCCCCAGTCTAAATTCGATTTCTCCAGAAATCTGCAGTCTCGAAGGAGAGCAATTGCGGCTTTTTTGGCTGACGGAAAAGTCGAGTCTGATTCTGACGGTAAAAATGCCCTTTTGGCAAAGACTTAGGAAGTAGCGTAAAAAGTCTTCCGAGGAAGGTTCGAACTTCCATCTCCTGGCATCAGTCCAGGTATGCTTCGATTGCACTATCGGAAGGAGTTAGAATTGGCCCTGCTGGGCTCTGTTCTAATAGATCGGTTGGGAGGGAGGTCGTTAGGGAACTGCGATGTGAGGGAAAGGGGCGAGTTGAGGGATTTGCGCGGGAGTTGGACTGGTCCTAGTCGGTTTGTTGGGTTATTCTGGGAAATCCGAATTTCGTCTGATTAGGAATTGAGGAAATTCATTGTGAAATAAGCGAAATTTGCCTTGTTCCCTTCGATTATTCTGTTGAGATTCTCAATTCGCCTTCAACTTTGACACAATTTAGCTTAAAAACAGGCTAAAAACTTCCCCTTCATGGAAATGTATGGAAGCCTATCAACTCCTTCTCAAATGTCCCACCTCAATCCACTTCTAGGCCATATAGAAGTCCAAAAGACTGAATTTCCTAAAAAACAGGAGTGCGGCCAGCACTGCCAAGTAAGAGCCCTAGGTTAACTAGTGGATGGGCTGCCCTTCGAGGACGTTGACCCGCTTCATGCCCACCGCTATCTTCATAAGCGGATAAAAGGGTAGGCCGAGCCAGCGCAGTTCCCACATTACGTCAAATACTGGGTCCAGTTTGCGGTGAATGCCATGCAAGTTCTCGAATATTTTGGGCTGCACGCAGTTCTCTACGCACTCAAACCACTGGCGGAAGCGGTACATGCAGGATTTCTCGGGGTCAGTGGCCTTGAGGATGCGTAGTCCTTCCTCACAGTTGCTGAGACGCTGTAAGTCAAATGTGCAGTGAGGTTTGCACCATTGAATGACCAGCTCCTTAGGGTCGTTGCCCTCCTTTAAGGCTTCGATCACCTTTTCGTGCAAGTCGTGCTCTGACAGCTCGGCCATTATATGGCTCCCGTTGTTTGTGCTGTTGTTAGGACTATCTAATCCCATCCGCCCTGCTTTGGTGCACTAGACGCTGCTGGCCCTGGCTTGGCCCATCCACCCCGACGGCTTCCTCGGCCTCCTCTGCCGCCCCGGCTCCCTCCCTTCTGCTCTGCAAAGTCGACCCGCACTTGCCGCTCCACTAGCTCTCTGCCACTCAAAGCCACTGCCTGAGCCGCAGCCGCCGCACTCTCAAACTCCACATGAGCGAAGCCCTTCGGCCGACCATCATCCCCCATGGCTACACGCACACTCTTGATTGGTCCACATCCTGCGAAAAAGGCGCGCAGGTCCTCTTCCGTGCATTGGTAAGACACGTTTCCCACGAACACCACACTGCTCTCCGCTCTCGGTGCAGCAGAAGCAGCTGGTGCGTCGTCTCTGCGAACTGGCTTGTCTCCTGCCTTGCTGACCTTGAGCTGTCGGCCCATGAAGTCGGCGCCCGCGAATGCAAGTGCAGAGTTAACTGCGGCCTCACTATCGAACCCCACAAAAGCAGCGCCCTTGGATCTCCCATCGGGGCTGGTCAGCACCTTCACTCTGACGATAGTTCCGCATGATGCGAACTGCTGGCGCAAGTCAGCCTCTGTGACGCTCCAACTCAGATTTCCCACGAAAACCTCGAAGGCGTTACCAGGGGCTTCTTTCCCAGCTGGACGTTCCGGTGCGTCCCAGCGACCCTGTGGGGAGGCTTTGGGACCACTGCTTTTGTCCATATTGCTACAAGGAACCATACTCTAACTGCCTATTTGGACCCACCACACCTTTCACACACAGACTTCATGATTGTCTTGCCTAAGCACTCCACACATCTCTCCTTCTGCACCAACTCCCTCAGCCACCCTCCGTCCGCATACCTCTGCAGTAGTTCCCTGCTCAATTCCCTCCCCTGTACTGCGATCTGTCCAGCGAAAGACACCCCAAACCTCACTCGGGAATTCAGCAAGTCTCTCCACAGCTTGTACTGAACTGGGTCTCTGCAGTAGTCCTCAGTCACGCCAAGGATCAGGTCAGAGCCTGGGGTACAGAAAGGACAGTAGTCGAAAGCGAAGAAAGAGTCCATGAGGTAGCCGTTCTGCATGTGCAAATAGACGTGGGGACAGTGCTCGCCTGTCAAGACTGGAAGCAGGACCTTGGCGTCTTCTAGACTTTGGACTTCTTCGTATCCTCCGATGTACACGTTACTCACAAAGAGCTGAGGCAGGGGCAGGTCTGACTGTCCATCTAGGCGCTTGGTGGGGAACAGCTTGCCTGCGGCTTTGTAGAGCTGGCGGATTCCTGGGCAGTGGACAAGGCTCAGATCGTCAATTATGTATGGAATTCCTTTGCAGTCAAGTAGTCGCTTGAGTCTCTGACTGTGAGTGTATTCGATGCGGTTGATGCCTAGGGAGGTCAGGACCAGGTGAACGGTGGTCATATCAATTCCATCTTCGCGCGTTAGAACTAACTGCTATTGCAGCAGACTTGAGCTTCCACTCTTTATCAAAGCAATCGCCCGGAAAAGGGAAACTCTCAACAACTTGAAGACCTAGGGATACTAACTAGAAAGCGATTCGCATGCATTTCTTCTCATCAGGAAACTCGACCCAACTCTCTCCATCATAAGAATATATCCTATCGTCCAAGCCAATCTTCCAGATTTGGCCCGCAGCATCGACAGTCAGTTGCTTTCCCCATTGCCTTGAGATATATGGGTCGAAGTGTCTATGATATAAGGAACTCCATCTCTACTCACTGCTATGGCCGTTGCTCTGCATCGCCGGGGTATTCACACCATTCGTTGGATTCGAGGTACATAATACGCCCAGAAGAGTCGAGTACCCAGAGTTGTTCTGCGCCTTCCACTGCAATGTCTTTCGCTACCATTCCCCGGGAACTCCACTCCAACTGTCTTCAGTCGCTCTATAGATGTGTTGGTTTGTTCCCCTCTATACACCTCTCCACTTGGGCTGATAGCCAGTGCTGTAGATGGTCCATCTTTCTAAAGCATATGAGTATTGGTAGAGTGTCCATGCCAATTACCCAGATCTGTTGACGGCTGTCAATTCCAATATCTGTGCCCGGGATGCTCTGTCCAGCCTCGTGGTCCTCCGTAATATACCCGATTGCCTAAACCCAACACGTAAGGTTCCATGTGGATTTAATATTCTCCTACTAGGGCAAAGCGATTCGTATGCCTTTCATGCCGCCAGAGCACCGTCTCCACTCCTCTCCTTCATGCCACCATATCCCGTAATCCAAGCCAATCGCCCAGACTTTCCCTGCAGCGTCGATAGCCAGATGCCTCGCCTTCCCATTACCGCTCAGTGTTTTCCACCCAGTCATAGTGCCTTCATACACACAGCTATCTGTTCCTACGATGAAGGGAACTCCGTCTCTGCTCACGGTTAGGGCTGTTCCTATGCGTTCGCCGGGGTATTCTAACCAGTTGCTGGATCCCAGGAACATGGTGCGGCCTCGCGAGTCTAGTACCCAGGGTCGTCCTCTGCCATCCACTGCGATGTCCGTCGCTCCTGTCATTCCCCCTGGAAGTTCAGTCCAGTCTGTTCCATTCGCTTTATATGCGTGATTGTTTTTCCCCACTATATAAGCATCTCCACTGGAGCTGATAGCAAGAGCAATAGCTTGTTGTGCTCCACCAAGATATACACTCCAACTTGCAGGAGTCCTGGGGTTAATATAGATCAGATCATTCATGCCAATATGCCATATTCGCCCACTGAAATCCACTCCAATGTCCTTGCCTAGTCCTCCTTCAGGCAGCACAGTCCAGCCTTGGGACCCCTTGTAATATATCCGATTGTCCAAGCCCAACACGTGAGGCACGGACTGCGTTTCCATGTGGATTAATATTGTAGAAATGGTACTAGTGAGACAGAAATTAGCTGATTAGACTTCTGAAGTAGCTAATTTGGCACTAGATTCAGACTTCTCAGATTTATTGATATTCTTGGAAGTCCTCAATGTTATAGTGCAGTCCTTTCAACAGTACCCTCATAGGCTCTGGTCCAACTCTCACTCTCTGGTGTCCCAAGATCATGCTTGAGGAAACTCAAGAGGCAGACTGCTTACCCCATAGTCAACTTACAGTACCACAATAACCTCCTTGAATATCCACCATCATCAACCGATTTGCAATTTTGATGTGCTATTATTATTCCACAAATCATGGGATAAAACTATATATTTGCTAGTATACAGGGAGATTGGTATTTCTTTGCAGTAAAGTAGTCGCTTGTGTTTCTGGCTATGAGTTTTATCACGCGGTTGATGCCTAGGGAGGTCAGGACCAGGTGAACGGTGATCTTATCAATTTCATCTTAGCGCGTTAAGGGCTAGCTGCTGTTGCACCCTGGAAATACGGCTTTTGCTCAAACAGTTTCAAAGCCCAATACACTTCCGATGATTTTCCATCAACTTGGCGTAGAAGAAAGGGAAAACTCTCAACAAATAGAAGAACTAGGTGGTACTATTAAGGCAAAGCGATTCGTATGCCCTTCTTGCCGCCAGGACACCGTCTCCACCTCTCTCCTTCATGCCACCATATCCCACTATCCAAGCCAATCGCCCAAATTTGGCCCGTAGCGTCGATAGCCAGATGCTTTGCCTTCCCTCTGCCACTCAGTACTTCCCACCCAGTCATAGTGCCTTCATACACAGTGCCGTCAGGTCCTGTAACATAGGGAACTCCGTCTCTACTCACTGCGAGAACTGTCCCGGCGCCTCCACCTGGATATTCGTGCCATTTGCTGGATTCATGGAAGAGAATATGGCCTGAAGGGCCAAGTACCCAGGGTCGTCCTGTGTCATCCACTGCGATGTCCGTCGCTCCTACCATTTCCCCTGGAAGTTCAGTCCAGCCTGTTCCGTTCGCTTTATATACATGATTATTCATTCCAACTGTATAAGCATCTCCACTGGAACTGATAGCAAGAGCAATAGCTTGCCCTCCTCCAGGATACTGACTCCAACTTCCTGATCCTCTGGGATGATTATAGATATGATCATCCATGCCAATTACCCAACTTCGTTCATTGCAATCGATTCCAATATCTTTGCCGGTTCCACCTCCAGATATATTTACCCAACCTTGAGACCCTCTGTAATAGATCTTATTGTCCAAACCCAGTACGTAAGGCACACACTGCGCTTCCATTAATATTGTAGACATGGCAGTTACTAGGCTTCAGAACTAGCTAGTTTGGCACTAGATTCAGACTTCTCAGACCCCATCGAAATCCTTGGCAGTCCCACAGTGAGCGTTTTCCTGCCCTCCTCTCCCTTCTCCAGCACAATCTTATTGGCCTCCCTGATATGACTGATAACCGCCGCATACTCAATCCTGCCAGTCCTATGGTGATCCAACGAATGCAGCAACTCCGCTATCTGCGCTGTGCTCACTTGTATCCCAAGCCACAGCAGCAGTCCTTCGAATTCCACCTTTTCCATGCAGAAGTCCTTGTCTTTGTCGACTAGTTCGAAGGCGTCGGCGACTGACATGCCTCTTTCCACCAGTTTGTCACGGATTTGAGCCACTAGAGCGCGCTTTTCGGGGGTCCATTCTTCGGCGAAGGCTCGACTTTCCTTGCGTGCTTCAGGAGGCCCCTGCACATGTACAAAGGGTCGATAGGCCTGTCCCAAAGCCTGCAACTCCATGTCCTGGAACCCCTCCGCTCCTTCCCCCTTCACCAATCGGTATATAACCGACTCATAGCGCGGGTCCTTGATCACAGAAGCGACAGCCGCTACATCAGCAGGTGTTTTCCCCGCCGCATTTCTGATATTCGGGTCCGCGCCCATCGCCATCAGTTCCCGCACACATATGACCTGCGCCTTCTCCACAGCCACATGCAGTACTGAATTCAGCCGCTTGACAGTCTGTTCATTGACTGAGCACTTCCCACTATTCACCAATTTCCGAATTTTGGCTGGGTTCCCAGTGGCTGCATAGTCCCAGATGTGGTTAAAATAGCCTGCGAGTTTGCCGGTTATATCGATGTCTCTGGGCTTGCGGAGACGAATGTCGACCTCGGCTCTCAATAAGTTGTCGTCGCTGTCCTGGTAAGTCAGGTATTCCAGTGTGTCGCGGTCTTCTTGGAGAGTGGCGATGTGCATTGCATTCTGCAGGCTTTCGGTCTTGGCGTATAGATTGGCGCCTTGCTTGATCAGGTACTTGGCCACGTTCAGGTTGAAGCACTTCACTGCCAATAGAAAAGCGGTAAATCCGCCTTTACATTTCAACTCCCTCACCGACTCAAACGTAAAGAAACTCTGCGTTTCCGTCCCCGGCTTCGTCTGCTGCGTGTCCGCCCAAGCCTTCCTCAACATCATCTGCTTCACCAAGAACTGCGTCACTTCGGCCGACTTATCCCTCTTCGCCGCCACATGCAGCACAGAGTACCCTTCACTAGTCACAGCATCTAGTGATTTCCAGGCTTCTACCTTCCAAGGCGCCATTTCCTCACTGCCTTCTTGCAGTCCATCGAGTAGGAGTCTGAGTATGTGGATGTCTCCTTGCTTTACTGCCAAGTGGAGCGCAGTCCACCTCCTTTTGTTGCCTCGGGATATCAGTGCGCCGCGCCCGAGCAGGAATTTGACGGCTGGTAAATCCCTCTTTTTGACTGCTTGGCTGCGTATTGCCTACATCAGATAGGTGTCTTGGGCCGGCGACAGTCCTTGTTGTATCTTTTTGGTGGAAACATTGGCCAAATCTTGCAAGTTGAAGCTGACTCTAGGTGGCAATTACTCAGAATCTCTCGGCTGACTTGTCACATTGACTCGCGATTTGAAGAACTTCTTGATGGTCTGGTGCTCTGCGCAGTCCCCAGGCCTCCTCTGTTCACAGTCCTGCACCCCCGCATTAGCTCCCAGTCCACACAGTATCTTAATACAGCGTAAGTTCCCTGTGAGGACTGCATAGTGCAGTGGCGTCCTCGAGAACAAGTCCTGTGCGTCAATGAAGTTGTCAGGCTTGATAGGTCTGAAGCTGGGCAAGTCAGCCTCAATGACGAGTCCATTCATCTCTTGCAAAGTGGCGGAAAAGTCCCTCAGGTCTGCTTTGCTGAGTGCTGTGGACTCGGAGACTGTGGGTCTGGCTTGGGAGCCGGCCCTGTGGTGATGGGCTAATAGCGGCACACTGCTTCGCTGGACTAACAGACTGATTATTTGCTCACTGCCGCCAATTGCTGCATAGTGGAGCGGAGTGCGGCCGAGTTGGTCTCTTCGCATGAAGTTCGACCCAGCGGAAAGCAGCTTTTCACACACAGGCAAGTACCCTAGAAAGCTGGCGTAGTGCAGGGCGGTTCGGCCGTATTGGTCCGCCAGCATGACCATTCTGGCCTTTTCGACTGCTGTAGGACAGTTGTCCAGCATTGGCTTGACCCTTCGAGGCAGATTGCTGAGTACTGCGTGTATCAGTGACTTCAGCGTCTTTCCTTCACTTTTCCCCTGAACTCCCATTGGCTTGGTCCCGTTTAGAGGGAAATGCAGCACTGGGTGAGACGGCTGCAGCAGCAATTTGTCGATTTCGTACTCTCTTTCCTGCACCACACTAACCGACTGGCTCACCTCCACTCCCTTCGCAGCCTCATTCCCCAAATGAAAGGACCGGTTGAATTTGCTTTGTAGAGTGGCCAAATGGGTTTGTTTAAGTGTGGTTATTCGTTCTTTGGAACTGGTAGAGGAGCGGCTGATGTGGTCCTGGGACCTGGGCCGGTATTCCTCAAATACCTTCTTGGGAGCGACTGGCGCCTTTGGCTGTTTCTCAGACTTGGCGGCTGGGTTGAGCGGAGTGAGGTTGAGAAGCGGCACTGTGCTGATTTTGCTCAACCGGGGCTGCAGTGCGGTCCGACTTTTGGCTTCTAACATGTCTATGCCACTGACAGAGAAGGTTGTGGAGTAGGCGCACTGCCTTACAAATTCAATCTTGCATGCAGTGGAAATGCTTAACTCACAGACCTGTAGCTCTGGATATACAACTTTCAATCCTTTTTGAAGCAGTTTATATCAAACACAGCCCAAAGCGCAAAGAAAAGCAGCGGATGCTGTAGCACTTAGCCAGGAAATGGATCCAAAAGCAGACGTTGGTTGCGCTGTGAGCACCAAATTGCTGAGTGCTATAGCTTTCACTTATGAAATTTAGCAGTATGAAGTTTAGCACGGTCAAATTCTCGTCTCGCTGCCAGCATCTAGTGACCTTTCAAAGTATTGATATGTCTATGAACCTTGCATTTCGCGTGTTCTTTGGGCAGTTAGGTGTCTGAGAGGAGTCTATGAGAGGAATACCCTAGAGGGTTATAATGGAAGTGCCGGCAAAGCGGCCTCGATGCGAGAAGTGCGCTTGCACGCTTCACTTTCCTTACCAGACCTCGGCAGTGTGCACGCCTTGCAGCAGGGGCCAGGACGCTGCCCAGCTGCACTGCCACCTTTGCCAACTTCAAGGCGGCGAAATGACTCAAACTCAAGACGGCCTCTGGATCCACACCCTCTGCGGCTTCCTCGCTTTCGACATAGCCGACACTTTCCGACTCGAAATCCCTCAAAAGCGCAGGTACCTGGGCCCTCCTGACTACCTCCAGGTCAACCTGCCCCCTACCGCCTACACCTCTGACTGTGTCAAGTGTACAGGCCAGCAGCCTGCGTATGCCATGTCTTGCTCGATCTGCAAACGGCAAGTCCACTTTGCATGCTTTTTGAAGGGGAATGAGTGGAACTATAGTGCGGGTTTTGAGTGCGGATGTCAAATTGTGCCCAGTGCGCCCAAAGTGCAGGCACCCAAAAAGACGAAAAAGGCAGTGCTTACGGACTATGAGCCGATCAGAGTGAGTGCCAGTTAGGCGCCTGTGGCCAGCAGTGTGCTCAAAGCTGTCTTTGAAGACGTCATTCGTCTGGACGAATATCGTCTCTTTCGCGCAGAATCCGCCAACTGTCCCTTCGTTCTCCCTGAAAAAATGGTATTTCCCACCTAGCGCAAGTTCGTTTCCTCTCTTCCAGACTCCTTTATCCTGCGAAATCGCGAAGAAGGACTGAGCGTAGAAGTGGACGTCAGCGAGTCCCGCTCCTTAAGAGACATAAAGGAGAACGCTTTAGCCTCAAAAGACCTTCTATCCGACCTAGCCAAGGCAGAGGGAGTCGTAGGCGCAGAGGAACCGCTCAATGTGACTGATTTCTACCAATACGAAGACCAACTGATCTCCAGTTTGGACTTCATCTATCGATACCGGGTGAGCGAACATTACTACTTCACAGCGAAGCAGTTGCTGGTGGATATAGGGAAGCTGATGGCTGCGAAGCTGAAGTTGAGTCAGGACCGGGAAGCGGAGAAGTACATCACCTGGTTTTGGACGAGGGCTTGCAGCCTCATATTGAAGAAAAAACGTGACTTCGAAAGCACCGTTTGTCAGGACTGGAAACGCCTTCTAGACCAGTCCAAAGGTGTGCCCTCCCTCATCCACTTCCCCACCAGCAACAAAACCCCTCAAAAGCGTTCCTACACCTACATCTCAGAATTCGAGCCTATCAATCAAGACCAATCCCTGCTCTCTCGCCTGGAAACCTCCAAAAAGGTGGGCTGCGACGGGACTTGTTGCAGTGATGTGTCGCTTTTAGGTCCGTTCGACCTATTTGCGTGCACTTGGAAGTCTCCGAATCCCTGTAGAGCCAGTCGAGCGGAATGCACAGATTTGTGTCTTTGCGACCCAAACAGCTGCCAAAACAGGCAAATATCGAAAAGAGAAGTTAAGAAATTGGGGGAAGATGTGGTGGAAATGCCCACTTGGGGGTTTGATGTGCTGACTTACAGGACTGTTTTGGCTTACTTGCGACATCCGTTGAGTGATGACATGCATGTGTTCATTGCGAAGAAGCTGCCGAAGGCTATTAACAGGGTGAAGCAGGACCCGTGGGATATGCGGCAGGCTGCGATTTTGATAATAACAGAGCAGGAGTCCTTTTTTACACTGAAGGAAAAGAGATATGCGCAGGGACTTTTGAATGCAATAGATGGACTTACGGCTCTTCTCGACCCTACAGAAGTCCTCAAGTACTTCCGAGTCTACCCCAAAGGCATCGGAGTCGTCTGCACGACCAAAGCCGGCTTCCAAGCCAACGAACTGATCGTGCCTTACATTGGCGAATTGTACTCGCCTACACAGTGGTACGAGCGGCAGGACATCACCAAAGCCTTACTGAAGAACTCCAAAAACTACACAGGCCAACTACCCGACTTCTACAACATCATGCTGGAGCGACACTTCGAAGACCCAGAGGGGTATGATGTCCTTATGATCGACCCAATTGTCAAAGGCACATTTGGCAGTCGTCTCAGTCACTCCTGTTCTCCCAACTGCGGAACTGTCGCAATGGTCGCAGGCGGCAGGTACACAATTGGCATGTACGCTATGGAAAGCATCGAGTGCGGGCAAGAACTGACCTTCGACTACCACAGTTTCACAGAGTTGGCGGATGAATACAGAAAAGCGATTTGTCTCTGTGCGTCTTCTACGTGCAGAGGACACTACCTTAGTCTGAGCAAAAACTCGCAGTCGCCGGAGTTTTTCAATGAGGAACACGGCTTTTTGGCTCGAATGGCTTGCATTGTGCGGGCAAGTATGGGCCCTCTCACTGCTTCAGACGAGCAAATACTCGTCAGCAACCACTTGCAGGAACGGGCTCTAAGCAACTCCCCTATGTGGCTAAAGAAGTGGTGCGCAGAGATACTGAAATCCATAGAGAAGGAAATCAGTCAAAAAGAGGACGAATACGAGCGGAAGAACAACTACTCCTCCTACTTGCAGAACTTAGTACTGAGTCTGGATAAGGTCAAGCACTGTCTTTCGCAGCACCAGGCCGCTGTGGGCAGTCCTCCCTGTCCTTTGGAAGTCATATCCGAAGCGGAAACTGCGGAGTACCTCTGGGGCCGAAGCGAAGGGTCGATTCGATGGCAGTTGGAAGAGCTCTATAGCAGCATTTACGTGGACTATAAGGCAGCGGTTAGCTCCTTATTAGCCGCAGAGCCGAAATCAGTGGAGGAAATTCGTATCCATTTGCTGCAGTTTCGAGACTTTATCAGAGGCATGGGGAAGGAGGAGTGGTCTTGTCAAGGAGTGGCGGATATTCTGCATTTGATTGCCTATACCCGCTTCTGGGTAAGGCAGAATTTGTTCCATTGCTTCAATTCGCCCCCGGTATCGGTGCGCTTTTGCGATATTACGTCCACGCCGCCCAGTGGGAAAAGTCTAGATGACGTGTGGATGAGTGACAAAAAGACGTACAGCTCAACATTCGTGGAAGGTACGCTGGCAGGGTGGTTCAAGCAGACTGTGGAGAAGCCGCATGCTTCGCTCAGCTCAGACAAGCGGGGCTCTATGTGTCTGCCCAACTTGGACACTGTCATCAGTGGCCTGTCCGGCACTATTTACACTCCGAAGATGAGGGCCAAGCTGCTGCAACACCTGCAAGCCCGACCTCAGCAGCCCTGGCCCAGTAAGGTCAGAGAGAACGAAGGGAACAGAACCAGTTGGAACCACTACCACAATCAAGCCAAAGTGCAAGGCTCACCTATGCTGGACTCTGCTATTCTGCAGGACTCTTGGGAGTCCCTGCGTCTCTGCCTGCAAGAAATCGACCTGCCCGCGGACCTGTTGGTAGAAAGAATGAGGGACGTTTCCAAGTCTCGTAATCTTAGCTAGAATATGCAGGGACTGGGGAAATCAGTTGAACGCTTAATAGCGGGCAAATTCTCGAAAAAAACAGCAGAAATGTCTGTCAAAAATAAACTTTTCGCAACAATGTATACATTTCTATAGGAACTTTGGCCTACTTATCCACTTCTTGGTCCTTCTACTCAACTTCCCTTTCACACTACCTACTTACTACGCTCCCTCTTCTCCAATATGTCCTTCACTGTCATTTCCGGGTTCGCCCTCAAATCCGTGACTTCCTCATTAGTAAGTTCGAAGAAAGACGCAGTGCTTTTGTCGAAGCCCAGTCCCACCCTGCCCAACTCCCCGTCATACCTGTTTTTCCGCACATCCACCAGTCTGTACTTGTGTCGATTTTGCAGGACGAAGATGTTGTCTGCCTCTTGAGTGGCTTTTGCAGAGCCGAAGACGCTGCTTATGTTCAGGTCCATGTCGTCATCCACTTTCTTGGGGTGGATCACTATGGAAATGTGGACATTTTTATCAGTCGCAAAAGTACGAAAGCGGGAGATAATTGCGTCCTGCAGGTCAAACTTGGCGAACCCAGTCGCTTGTCCACTGATCATAAACTGAAGGTTATCGATCACGATATGGGCTACGTCGTAGGCGTAGACAGCGAAGTCCATCGCTTCGAGAATCCGGTCTACATCAGTGGAGCCGAAAAACTTAAGCAAAAATAAGGGCAGTTCTTGGAATTTGTCCGCTACGTCGTCAAATCGCTTCACTTCGCGGGTTAAATCGCATTGCGCGAATTGAATCAGCAGTTTCTTCAGCAGAATTTCATTCTTTATTTCGAAGCTGCCCCATAGTGTGGGAATTCCTTGTCTGCAGAAGTCTAATGACAGCTGGGATAGCAGAGTGGTCTTTCCTGACCCTGTGCTGCCGGTCACTATGGAGAGTTCTCCTCTTCGGAAGCCTTTGGTCTTCTCGTTGTACCACTTGAAGGAGTTGCACATGATCCCACTTTCCTCTCCATGTCGCAAGATCTTATTATGCACCTGCTCCCTCAACTCTCGAAAAGTGGTGATGTTTTCCTCCGCCAGAGGTTCGGAGACGCTGATGAGTTCTTTGATCTGGTCAGTGGCCATAACCTTGAGAGCGTCATTAGCGTCCTTAGGGCCTTGGTCCGCACCATTGCGGGTTCTTACTATGTAGCTCCTCCGTGTCCCCAACTTTTTCGCAAACTTTATAGCACATTCGCGGCCTGCCAAGTCGTCATCCAGCCACAAGTAGATTTTGCTGAACTGCTCAAGCCAAGGCATCAGCGCTAGCGGCAGGTGCGAGGCTCCATTAGGAAGGCTGACGGCATGCAAGCCAGTGGCCTGATGGACGGCCACAGCGTCATATTCGCCCTCTGTGATGACCAGTGTTTTGACACTTGGGGGAATAGTGCTGAGGCCGAAGAAGCCCCAGGCTCCGCCTACCGGCATCATCTTCATGTGCTGTTTATTTTCCTTATATATCGCTCTGACCTTGACTCGTGCTAGGGTCTGCTGGTCCTCCTTCGCCTTGGGAGTGAACATCGGGAAGTAGACACTGGGCAGTTCCACGGAAGTGTCCTTGTCCAAGTCTTTGAAAAGGTGCAAGCCCACTCCGACCTTGTACTTGAGTAGAGTGTCGATGTTCAGTCTCCGGTCTTCCTGCAAGTACTTGTTTATGTCTGGGAATTTCCCGTCTCTCAGGTTGGCGATTCTTGTCAAGTGGTCGCTTTCAGAGGGCAAAGTGATATCACCCACAGCCGGCTTCATACCCTCGACCGCCACCTGATTCCCCATCATAAAGTTCTTGAAATCGTACCAAGAGCCACTCGCCCCGCATCTAAAGCAGTGGAACACTCCAGAGGTCGGCCGGAACGTGAGTGTGAACAGGTTGGACGGCTCTTCATTGTGCGGCTTGAGGCAGAAGGGACAGTAGCGGGAGCGAATGGCAGTGGGGTTTTCCCTGTACTCCAGACTCTGCTTCGTTAGGAACTCCTTGATGTCGTGGGGGCCGAGACTGAAGTAGGAGGAAACGAAGGTGGGCTTGAAGGGAGTAAAAGCCCGAGCCGCCACTCGAAGGAGTTTTAACATTTTATTAGCGGTCTGCCTTGCTTTGCTAGGCTGGGCTGCCGGGAAAGGCAGTGGGAGTGAGTATTTGCAGAGGACTTTAGGGAAGGGTGCAATATTGATATGCAGTTTTAGGTGTACAGTTGATATGGATATATTATAACTCGACAAGTCGGCACTCTGTATTGCCATTAAAGAGCTGCATAGAGCTAAATACGGAAGAAGTTCGTGTTGAACTGAAGGACTCCTGTAAAACTCGCACTAAAGTAGCGTTATTATGGCCTGTTTCTCTAATAGTCTGAGAAGAAACGAGGAATAAAGTGCTGTTTCACTCGGAATATCCAAAGCCGGCCAAAAGCGGACTTATACACTTTTCCATTTACTCATTTTCCCTGCTGTATAAGGCTGAAAAAGACTGATGATATTTCCCAATCAGCTAAAAGCTTCTATAAGATTCCTATTTGGCCTAAACTGGGAGCAGGGTAAAGTCACTTTCATTGGCAAAGACACAAATAAGGGACTTTTGCAGGTTCTAGAGCCTGGCCCAGACTAGCAAATGCCGAATCAGCCTTTATTTGATAATTCTGCCAGGCACTCCCTAATCATGGTCCACCCGAAACAATCAAATCAAATGCAGTCCAGTCCTCTCCACAGTTCTCCCAGGTCTGAGGACTCCCGCAGTCCTCGAGCCCGTGGGTCGCCCAGCCTCACTGAAACGCCTGATATCAAGCCCCGGCGACAAGAGTCTTTCAGCTGCTCTGTGCTGCTGGGCAGCCATCCCGCGCTTTCCCGCCAAGCCTCGCAGTTCTCCGTTAGTTCCGCTGTTTCTCCTGTGGAGAGTCTCAGTGGCTTGCCCGAAGTCCCGCAGAGTCCGATTCGCTTCACAACTGAGTTCTTTGAAAGCATCGAAGACAAGGAAAATTTGGGGGATAGTCTGAAGACTTGCCACCGCAGACAGCCAAGCGTGATCATCAACTCTGAGGTGGAGCAGTCTTACTCGAATATGCTGAGTGTGCTGGGCAGTCACCAGTCCTCAGTGCACAGTTCCCCGTCCAAGACTTTCTACCCCGTCCAGAAGTCCCGCAAGTCGCTGTATCCACAGAACCGGAGACTAGCGCTAGGACCTCTCTGTGAAACCAGACTGGGGCAAGAAGAGAAGTCCGCGGATGTCCTCAGCGACTGCTCCTCTATCCTGGAAAGCGAGGGTCAAGCTACAGAAGAATACCCCGAAGTGGGAATGACAGAGGAAGGGCAGGATGAGAGAGTGTCGACCATTTATACCAATCTGAGCAGTGACTCCAGCAGAGTCATGCCTCCTGCAGAGGGAACCTTCACCCCTAGTGGCAAGGAAGGTCGGGGAAGCGCTATCAGTCCCTACGGCCAGACCACTAACAACACGGACAGTAATCACTTCGAAATCGACCTTTTCGACTCTCCGAACCCTGCCTTTCTATTCGAACATACAGTGAGGGCGAGCTGTGACCTTAGCGAGCACCAACTAGGAGCGCTGCCGACCCGTGCCTTCTGTCCCACCTGCCGAATGAACGTCTCCACTCGCGTCAGCTTTGAACTGCCCAGGTTACCATTGTGAGTGATATGTAGCTGGAAGACAATGTGCTTGATGGGCGAGTGGCTGAGGTGTTGCAAGGAAGGCAGCGGCACTCATCAAGACGCATTGCACTACTGCCGCAGGTGCAGACGCTTGCTGGCGAGGGTTTCCCCTGTGTAGAGTCAATTAAAATAAGCAGATTGTTCATTGACTGGTAGAGTTTCGCAGAACAGCAGAGATATCTGCAAATCGCTATTGGCTGAATGGCCTAAAACTTACAGATTGTAGGGTAAATACAGGGCTTACCGTACTACTAGTGGGACAATCAGCTTAAAGTTCACTTAATCTTAGACCAAGGGACTTATATCAGTGCTTTCATATCTACCTAAGCGGGAACATTCAATGCTGGAATTAGGTGAATTTGCAGAATTCATGCAGAGATATTTCCTTCATGTCGTACGAGATGTGCTCATCATTTTCAAGCCGCGACTCGCCCATTTCTCTCAAAAACGAGTTCTTTACTAGGTTTCTAATGTTAGTCTGAAGACTTCCCGCTTCACCAGCTTGTCAACAGGTCTCAACCCCAAGGCCTGCAAATACCCATAGAGCATTTCTTCCTTGGCAACTACAGGCTTCACTCTCTTCAGTCGCAACTCTTCTTTCAGCCGTTCTCCTCCCTGTCCGAACCCATCCAGAAACTCCACATAGTGCCGGTAGAACAGCCGCACAACCGCAGGATCGTAGAAGTATTTCTGGAAAGCCACGTTAAAGCTCTTGTAGCACTTTTCCTTCTTGATGATCGAGATGCTCCGTTCATAGGAGTGCAGCATCTTGCGGTTGGGGATGGTCAGGTAGAGGTCGAAAAGGCGCCGGTACAGGGCTTTGGTGAGGTCTGAGGCGGGCACTTTCACGTTTTTGGTGCCGCTGGAGTGGAGTTTCGCACTTTCCTTGAAGACTTTGTCGAAACTTGTCTTTTCGGCGCGCACGCAGAAGCAGATTTTCTTGACGAAGTCTCTTCCCAGAGTCGTCAGGAAGTCGTCCTTGTCTTGACATGCGTTTTCGAGTAGAAACTCGCTGAAAGCGAATCCAAGTTTGAGTCTCTTGGCCTTGGACTTGAGCAAATCGGGCATCCGCTTGAGAGATCCGTTCGAGGTCCTGGTAGTCTTGACTACCTGATCCTGCCTATGCAGACTGCTAGTAGACCCCAACTCATGTGCCTCAGTCATTTCTAAACTGAGCATTTGAGCAGGGGCATCAGAGCAGTCCGCACTGAAAAAGCTGATCAGGTAGTCACCCACCAGGTCAAAGGCCGCAGGCTCGTTGTTTTCCAGTCTCCAAGGTGGAGAACTGGAGTAATTGAGGCTGGGCATGTCGGAGTCTGGACCTGTGTCCAGGTCCGTGCTGAGGCCATCGTCGAATAAGGACATTTATTAGCCATAGCTTTGATGGAACCTGACTAGGACGCAGGGGAGTTGGGGGCGGCGGGACAGGCAGGGATGTATGCAGAAATCTGTATTTGAAAGGAAAATAGGGCAAAATTCTGTAAATTCGTTTTTTCATACAGTTTAGAGCACAACTACTCAAAGCAAATACGCGCATAGTCGAGACGCAGAAATAGCCCTAGTCACATAAATCCCTACAGTCACTGTATCTCTCCAGCTAAAATAGTCGCCATATCACCATATGACCTCCACACCCATATCTCCTTCACTCGACATGGCAGCTAAACTCCCACCTTCCTAGATCCAATCAAGGACTACGAAAGGTAGTTGTGGTATTTTATCCCTTCAGTTCTTCCAAATGCATACAAAAGCCGCGAAATACCGCATGAAATGCCGATTTCTAGAGAAGTGAACTTCCTTCCAGATCCCACTTCGGGCAATGTGCCTATATCCCGCTTTGCACATATATCTGCTGGATTAACTAATCAGAGACACTATCGCTCTGTCTTCTTTCGCCCTTTCGCCTCACTAGTGGTCACTTGCGCCTCTTTCTTTCGGAAAGCCATCAGCTCTCTCACCAATAGGTCGAACTCTTGTCTGAGAGTTTCCACTGTTTGCTGGGTTTCTTTGCGTAGGTTTTCGCTGTTTTCAAGCTGAGCTTTGAGCAGTGTGCGCAGCTTTTTATTATCCTCGTCCAGCTGCTTGACTTTCTGCCCTCTCCTATGGTACTTCTCCGCATCCACCCTGTCCCCCGCCTGCTTGAGTCTGTCCACCTGCTCCGAGTACGTCTGCAGCGCACTCCTCGACCTGTCTAGCTGCTCCGCCAGCTGCTCCCTCTGCACCAACAAGTCTTCAATGCCTTGCAAGCACAGGGAAGACTGCTTGATTCGAACTGCCACATTGGTAACTGCGCCTCTCCACTCATTGATAGGAACCAGAGCGAAGACTTCGAGCATGTCGGGAGGGACGCCGAAGGTCTGGGAGAAGGTGGCTGGGAGAGAGGAGGAGTCGAGGCAGGAGAAGGCGGGCACAAGTAGCGACACGTCCACCATGGAGCCACGCTATTATGAGAGATTAGGACTGGTTGGGATTGGGAAATTGCGTTGAAGGCTTGGGAGGTAGGCGCAGTGTGCAGAAATTAAGGCCTTGGAGTTAGGCAAATGGTGAGTTTTGTGGCGTATTGAGTGCTGATATGCTCGCATGGAAGGAAACACAGATTAAGTAACCTTGCAGCCGATAATCGAGAAGTCTCTTCAAATTTGTTAATTCTATCAGCTTTACAGAGATCTTCGTAAGCTTTATGCATCGAAAGATTCGAGAGTACAGCAAACTAGACTGGAGATGTTTAGTCGCAGACTACTGTACTCCTCTTTCAACATTCTGACCCGCTCTTCTCCCAATTCGTAGTCTCCCGCACATCCACTCACTCTGTCACCTCAGTCTGTCGCATATTTGACTAATGCAAAAGTCTCTGAACCCCGCCGGCAAAGCCTCCCGTCCCAGCACCGCCTCTCCCGCCCGGCCCAAGTCCCGCAGAGTGGACTCCGAAGTCCTCACCATCCAGCAAAGCTACCAAAGCCTCAGCTACACCACCTCCCAGCTGCACCTCATTTCACAGGCGCTGGAAACTGTCAATAAGGAAAAGGCTGCTTTGGCGGATATCAGCGCTCAGTTGAGGAGGGGAATAGCGAAGGCGGGCGGGAACTGCCAGGCATTGAAGAAGAACCATGAGCGGCTTCATAATGAGACTATCAAGATCAATAAGGCCACGGAAAGACTGGAGGCGGAGAGGATATTGATGGAAAAGGAGTGCCAGGCACTCGAAACGGAGACTGGGGAGCACGAGGCATCGGCCGATAAAGCCCATTACGACGTGACTAAACTAAGAGCAGTCCTAAGTGAAGAGCGGACCGCTGTGGAAAGCCTCACAGACATGACAGGGAAGATGAAGAAAGAACTCGCACTACAGCTCAAGGAGCGGGACGCACTGCGCACAGAAACAGCCACTGCCAGCAGACAGGTCGAGCAGCTCAGGGACAAAATCGAGAAACTCAGGGGCGCAAATCAGAAGTTTATGAGGCAGTTGAAGACTACGGCTAGAGCTCTCAGCCGTGAGCGTATAGAGGTTTCTTAACAGTCGTAAGTAAAGAGCTGCTGCCTTCTATTGAAGTCGGTTCAAGATAAGAACTAGAGGCTTGCTGCAGTCTCGAATTGACAGAAAGCAGCTGACTTCTGCAGATTTGCATAGCAGCCTACAACCTTCCTCTTCTTTTTAGCTGTAAGCGAACTAGATTAGGGGCTTTCTACTTAGTAGTGTAGAAAAGGCTTAATCCTATGAGCATTCTGCTCCTTGGTGAAATGCATACTTGGGTTATTTACCAATTCTGTCTATGCTCTGCTGCTGCAGCCAGTGTTATATACCTAAATTTTGCCCCAAATATGCCTCTTCTGCATTATTTCCACTCTGGCAAGGCGGAGATGTATAGGAAGCATATCAGAATAGGGTTTCGGTTCCTTCGATGGTTTACAGCCTGCCCCCGGCCAAGTGCTGATCGAAGTGCACAATGCGTCTATCCTCAATATCGACACTTTCTCAGGCCCCGGCACTCCTTTGGGATGTTAAACGGCAGGACTAGTGGTGTAAAGCGGGGGCGGCAGTCTAACAGACAGTCTATTGAGTGAAAGAGTGGCAAGACTGGTGCGCTTGGGTGTGAGTGGAGCGTGGGCGGATTACCTGGTGGCTCCTGCTGAGGAATGTGTCCCATTGAATGACAATTTGAGCTATTCGGATGGAGCCACTATGACTGATGTGATGACATTGGGAATTGCAATGCACCACGTCCCCACACCAGTGTGATTATGACAGTGCCCTTATCAGGTCTAGGCAGACTGGCCTCCGCCTGGTTCCGACTCTTAGGCATGCACTGCATACGAGTTGTGCACAAGGCTGAGTACGTCGACAGTTCAATGTGACGACGGCCTTGGAAATGGTGGGCGGAAGACTGAGCAACCAGATATATAGAGCCCTGCAGCCCGGGGCTTTCCATGCACAAGTGAGATTCAAGGACACGACAGCTTACGAACTGGTGGGAGGGAGAGTGATTAATCAAGTATTCGCTGGGATGCAGGAGGAGAAGTCTATGAGCAGGCAGAGCTATTTGTGCTATTGGAGTGGCTGGACAGTCACTCTAGTAACAGAGATGCTGTAGTGCAAGAAGTAGTGCATGTGCTGCCCACTTTGACAGTGCAAGACCCTCTTCATGTCTTCCTTCTCGCAGACTATCCTTCTATTTTGCGAACCGCAGCAATACCCGAGTTCAGATTCAATTCCATAGTTAGTATTCAGACGCAGTATAGAGCCAATGGACAGCAGAAAAGACTGTATAGTGCTATATCTCTAGCTCCAATCTAATTCGTCGCAATGGCTTACGTGAGAAGGTGTATACAATCCTAGGTTCCACAACTCCGATCTGGGCTCATTGGCCTAGAGAAAGAGCTCCTGAAAGACTGGCATCGAGGGACTCAGGCCAAATAGGACTTGAGCGGCAGTTTCCGTAACCCCTGTAGAACCGTCGAAACAGAGCCAAATCCATCTGTTCTCTTCCATGTCAGGAGTCTAAGAAAGGTGGATTCCAGCTTTGCTCTGAAAGAGTCAGACGTGCAGGGGCTTTCTGAGTCTTTAACAGGCAGTGCGGGATCTCGTGAAGCAGGACAACTGCTCTATACACATCCAATAGCACGGCTGGAGTCGAAACTCTCTTCTGAGGGCAAGTGCACTTCAAATTAGCAGAAACCGTTTGTGCATATACTGTGTTGAGGCCTGGGCAGCAGTCTTTACACTGAGTTGTAAGGATGGTGCGGACCTGAGGAAGGAGGAATAGTTGGGCGACTCGGTGCAGTTTGCGGAAAGGGTGCTGGGTAGTTTCTTGGGTTCTGTATTAGGTAAAGGGCACTTTTGAAATCAGGCTCTTCGGTTTCTGTGAGCTCTGCAAATACTGTCAGGTAGGAGAGGAACATATACGCAGAGAAAGGGGCTTTGGCTCATATGCCGTTCCGTAAAAGGACAGAGGGTGAGAGCTAGCACTTCCCAGAACCCCGCCTACACAAAGCTGCATAGATTTGCCTTTCGACAAAGATCCATTAGCCTTCTTTTGGACAAACTCAGAAGTTTGTGTAAAGTGTGAGTGTGAATATGTGCATACAGTCCCAATAGCGCCTTGCTCCATCCATATTGCCCTCAATCGCCTGCTTTAGTGCATTTTGGAATTCTGACATTTCCCCTTCAAAGCGCAGATATAGTCTATTAACCGATGCTGTGAGGATCGCTGCGACTAAAGGCTCATCCTTGGGAGAGAAATAGGTCCACATCCAGTCTGGTAGTTGTAGCAGCAAGTCCTCCTTGCCTATGATTCTGCTCAGACGCAGAGACAGGCAAGGTGAATTTATGCGAGTGGACTTCTTATTCCGTGCTTTGTGTGCAGCGGTCCAGTCGGCTCGGTCTGCAATATTCCACAACTTCGTCACTTTCACATAAAACGTAGGAAGGTGTGCACCTCTTTGTCGTAGGCACTCTCCATTATAAGCAATAGTGTTCCTGGCCAAATTGCGGAACTGGTTTATTCTCTCTGGCATTACTGAAACAGCAGCTAGGTCCTGTTTGACCTGAGTCTCTTAGTACCTACCAGTCTTCCAAGGGCACGCCTGTGAAGCTTAGACCTCTTTCATACTGAACCACAATTATATAAGTACTTCTGTGATAATACATATGATAATAGCGCTATGACGAAATAGTGGTTCATTAGTGTAAGTCTAGGAATCATAGAGTCCATCTGATTTACTTCTATAAGAAGAGACTAACGGTCTTCTCAGCTGCCAACCTTTCGCCTGCAGCCGCAATTAGCCTCTGTAGTAAGATGAGTGACCAGGCGCCAAAGGAAGAAAGCGAAGTGCGGGAGCTCCTGCGCAGACCTCTGTCCCTGCCCCACGCCAGTCTCACCCTCGTCCACCTGCACTCCGTCCTGCACAACTCCCTGTTCCCTCTCCCTCTCCGCACCCAAGCCGCTGACCGTTGCTTCGACCTACTAGAGCTCCTACTCACTCAATCTGCATTGGACAGCACAGTGCTACCCAGTCTACTCACAGTGCTTTCCAGCCTCAAGTCACTTCCAGCAGAATTCCTGTCCTCCTTGGCTTACAACCTCGAAAGTGCACTATTGCGGGTGAAAACAGTCCTGGGGGAAAAAGGACTGGTGAGGGGAGTGGAAGACTTCGTGGCTGTGGGGAAAGCTCTGCAGGAGGACTCAGATGCGGTGTTTAGTGTGGACCCTGAGCAGCTCCGTGCTGTGGGGGAGGCTGTGCACGCTGAGCACTGGGGAGAGGCTTTGGAAGGCATGGAAGGTCTGCTTCGGACGCAGTCGGTCACTCTAGCGGAGATGATGAAAACCACTTTGAGTGCGTTTCCTTCCGATTTGGAGCTGTTTCCTCGCATAGAGCGGTTTGTAACGGAGCATTTGGCCTGGTTCCCAGAGGCTATTAAGCCCCAAATCCGGGCGATCTACATCACTCAAGGCAAATCCCTCTCTCGCCCTCTTCTCCCAGCCTTCAATTCCATCCCCTCCCTCCCCGACGAGCTCAGTAGCCTCATTTCCGCCATTATTCAGGCTCAAACCTCCGGCCCACCTCGCACTCCCGAGAAAGTGAGGGAGGAAATCAAGGAAATCACAGTGCACTGTGCAGTAAAGGACGCCATGCAGGTGTTTGCCGTGCTGCGAACTCACTTCACAGCAGCCACAACAGATGCAGAAATCCAAGGCTGCATGGTAGTGCTGAAGGCAGTGCAACTCACCAAGAACTTGAGTGCAGGGAAGCTGTCGGATTTGTACAATGCGCTGCACAAAAAGCCTCCTGCGAAAGCGGCCAAAGCCAAGGAACGCAAAGCAGACCAGAAGGAAGCGAATCCCTCCAAGGAAGAAGACAAACCAGCCACTTCCCCGCAGGGAAAAACAGACTCAGAGGAAAGCGAAGACTACTTGCTGGACGTGCCTCTCTTCGACCCTACCATTCTCCCTCAAATCCTCACCATTGCCAATCAAAACGCGTGCTCAGTCCTTCAAGCCTACATGGCCAAACGCTCCGAGTTCCTCAAATGCGTGGAGCTCTTTCGAGTGCTGAGTACTGTAATAGCGGATGACTTACCAGGGTACCGAATTCACACCTTTGGGTCGCTGAGTGAAGGGACGTGGACTAAATACAGCACAGTGGATATTACCTTGTTTAACGAGGAGGTGGTGGAGTATGTGTTGCCGCTAAATCAGCTGATGAGCAGTTTGAAGCAGCATCCGGATATCAAACTGGACCCGGTGTTTAAGTCCAAGTACCCGGTGTTGCGGGTGAAGCGGGCGGACTCGTACTTCTGGGTGAATATCACTATCAACAATGTGATGGGGATAGAGATTGCGAAGCTGCTGACTCGCTACATATCGCTTGACCCGAGAGTGGCTCAAATGGTAGCTTACGTCAAAGTCTGGGCGCACATCAACGGCATCAACCAGTCCAAACTGGGCTATCCCTCCGGGTACTCGTGGACACTGCTAGTGCTGCATTTCTTGATGACTATTGGGTTTCTACCGTGCTTGCAGGCGAAAGAGCACGAGCCGGTGCTTAAGGAGAGCTGTGATGTGTGGGTGGATGAGGAGGCCTATGAGATCACTGATAAGCGCAGTTTGGGTCACCTTCTGATGCTTTTCTTTTATCACTACGGTGTGTCTCTCCCCAGCCTGAGCTGTCTCCTGGACCTGCGCTCAGGACGTCTAGACTCCATCCAGCCCTGCGCCGTACTCTACCCCCTCATCCAGCCGTTCGAAGAAAGCCGTCCTCTGTTCACTTTACATAGAAACAAAGACATTGGTCGCAAGGTAGTCAACTGCATGCGGAAGGCCTATACGCACATAGTGCGTCAAAGCGAAGTAATTAGGCTTAACTAATGCAGGGCAGAGGGAGAGACCGTCTCGACATGATGGCCGCTGTGTACGACCAGCGCAGAGGCTCGAAACCTCGAGCGACTCCCAAGGCCAGAACTCCCAAAGCCGTGGGGTTGCACTACACGCAAGTGGTGAAGACGCCGCATCGTCCTGGCAAGAAGCATTCCTTTTCACCTGTTAACCGACAACACTCGCCCAGTCAACTCAAACAGACTACCCACCTGCCTCTGCTCAAAACCGCGCACAGGACGCAGAGACTCACTCCGCGAAACTTGAACAGCTCTACGATTCACCGCAGAACTCAAAGCCAGCCTGACCACAAACAGCGTCCGCTCTCCTACGCTGTAAAGACACTCAAAGGCCACCTGCCTGGCACCAGCAAGGCCAACCAGGACTCGAGCTTCAGCTACCCCTGTGTTGGGGGCCATCCGCAGGTGCATGCTTTCGGCATCTGTGATGGACATGGGCAATTCGGCCTCGAAATCTCCAAATTCGTTGCACAAACGCTACCTTTAGTGCTCGAAAAAGACCCAGAATTGATGTCCGACCCCGAAAAAGCCATCACCGCTTCTGTAATTTCCGTCGATTACCACCTAAACCAAAGCGGAATCGACATCAACTTCAGCGGCACAACTGCAGTTTTGGCTTTAATTCACCGCCAAACTGTGATCTGCGGCAACGTGGGCGACTCCCGAGCCTTTATAGGCCGGAAAACCGCCTCCGAATGGCAGATTGTACCCTTAAGTCGCGACCATAAGCCCAGCGAGCCAGACGAAGCCTCCAGAATACACGACTGGAACGGCCGAATAGCGCCTTATTACGACAAGGAAAACCGCCCTTTGGGACCTTTGAGAGTGTGGCTGGCTGATGAAGACATCCCCGGCCTAGCCATGAGCAGGTCCCTGGGGGACCATGTGGCAGCGATGGCGGGAGTGAGTTCTCAGGCGGAAATAAAGAAACTGGCATTGGAGGAGGCGGATAAAGTGCTGGTGCTGGGGTCGGACGGACTGTTTGAGTTCCTGTCGAATGAGGAGTTGCTGGCGCTGGTGGTTCCCTTTGTGGAGGGGAACAACCCAAAGGCTGCCGCGGAGAAGTTGGTGCAGGCGGCGGAGGCTCGCTGGAGGACTGTGAGTGTCTATGTAGGAAGAAGAAGCGAGGGACGACATAACCTGCATCGTGGTCTTCCTCCACTAGTTGCTAATCTGTTAGTCGTGAACCTAGTCTACTCCCTAGCTAGCTTCAACCTCCTCGCCGGAGTAGTTGTATTCAGCGCGGGTGTGAATAATCAGTCTGTCGTCCACGAATATGAAGCTGTCGGACTTGACTTCGTAAGGATGAGCGATGATTTCTTGCTTCTGTGCAGCGGACAGTACGGGCAGCGGGTAGATGGCTTCCCAGGTGTTCGTGGTGTTAGGCATGCAGAAGGGGATGAGGAAGTCGTAGCATCGCAGCAGGGTATTTCTGAAGTAATGTCTCTCAATGAGTCTCAAGTTCGTGACCGGGTTTTCCCCGACAGAGAAAAATAGCGTGGTGCCAATGGTCCTCAAATTGAGGAGCTGCGGAGGAAAGGTGTAGCGAATGAAGCGCTGCTCCTCTTGCATGGCCTCGTACTCTCTTTCTATCTCGAAAAGGACTGTGTTCGAGTCCATGTCTCTGATTTTGAAGGGACCGAAGTAGATTTTGTCAGTGTTCGAGTCCAGGGAGCAGTGGAATACGTCAGAGGCTGTCTGCATGGAAAGGACAAAATCAGGAGAAACCACGCTGTCCATTTATATGAAACCGCACGAGTAGAAGAGCACTCTGAGGCTAGGAAGGGAAGGAGCGCTTTGGAGCTTAGGGAACCGGGCAATTCACTCGGTATTGGCAGATCTTAGGGTAGTTGTGAACCAACAACTGAGGACGTTTCGTGTTTTCTAAGGTGCTTAAACTTAGGTATTTACTTGGGAAGGAGCCTGGCTCCTCACACCTGCAAACTGACACTGCCGCTAACAGACTGGGTTTTAGCATTCCAGTAGATGAGCTACTAATCTATCAAGTCCGAAGACACTCGAACGGTTAGAAGTCACTAAAATATTTGTCTCGATTGTTGATATATAAGACGCATATAGTTGTTATTCACT
>Ga0247837_1001577_pt1 | contig 46627 bp, 28 predicted proteins | sample LaCtaG_2_FD_187115 | JGI IMG/M metagenome (GOLD analysis project Ga0247837, IMG submission 187115) | Freshwater microbial communities from meromictic Lake La Cruz, Castile-La Mancha, Spain - LaCruzMarch2015_14.5m | ecosystem: Environmental > Aquatic > Freshwater > Lake | place: Spain: Castile-La...
AGTAATGCCCATCGTAGTACATGACGTACCCAAAAGCCACCGAGCCTAAGCACATAGTGGCAGCCATCACTACAGCAGTAACCCACCACAGCCAGTTTCTTTCCGGCACTTGCTTCAGATACAAGACGCAGGGCAAGACTCCCGAAACATAGATGCAAGACAGAGTTCCCACTACTTCCAGGACCAAAGTGTACGCGTCAGCCGCAGCTAGACTCAGTGCCATTGCTGAAATGAGGGTCGCTAAGTGGACTTTACCAGCCACTGCGAGGGCTTTCCGCAGTAGAGAAATGTCGTGGTAGCTTTGCTTCCAAAGCAGAGGGATCATGACTCGCATGGTAGGGTACACTAGGTGCGGAATGTTGCAGGTCAAAGCCACTGCCAACAATACCAACGCCTATGTAACTCTCACAGAGTGGCTGGCAGGCTCACTAGGAAACCGCTCGTCATTCAACATGTTCACAGCCACGTGTTGGAAGTGCATGCAGCCAAAGAGTCCAACAACGAAGTAGAGAACAAAGATAGTCCCCAGTGCAGTGATCAGCACTAAAGGACCGTTTCTTTCCTTGTGCCGCAGGTCTTGATAGATGTCTCCAATGTTGGGCTGGCAAGTAGTGGCGAAGAAGATAACAGGGACAGTGAATATCAGGCCTTCTAGGGAAGGGCTTGAAGTGCAATGCTCTAGTAAAGTGGTATGCTCGGCAACTAGGAACAGAGCGAAGTATATAGGGAAAGCAAAGCCCAGGATTGCGAAGTAGCGTAGCGACCCTAGGTACTTGACTAAGCACAGAGGAAATGCCAATATCAGAAACAAAAGTCCCCACAGAAACCTCAGTGCTGCTTCAGGAATACCACGCTGGCCAGTAGAATTAATGAGCGAAGTTTCAATCTGCATAGTCTCTTACCACTACGAAATAACTCACCAAGGTCCCGTAATTCAAGAGAATGAGAGCGAGTTGAGCTGTGACGCTAATGAGCATTTTCAACAGACTGGAAGAGCCAGTTTTAAAGACATGGTGAGTGAGCATATCCAGTGTAGGCGCATGATGTCCCTCCGCCACTATCATCAGCAGGTAGCTAGTGAACAAGTTAAGACCCATTACCAAGAAAAGCGCAGCCGCGCCCAAAGGCCAGCCCGAGATCTGGAAGGCATAGGGCAGAGACAGCATACCAGAGCCCACTATGCTGCAGAACATGGTCAAGTAGGCACTAAGGAAGGAGTCCAGGGAAAATACGCCCCTGTACCAGGGAGCGCTGAAAGTTCTGCTTTCTTCTCGCAGCGTGTTGAAGCCGGAGCCTACTGTGAGGCTATTCTTCGAGCTCTCCATATAGCTTCTATTATAGACTTCATACCTCGCTGTTTATCTTGCTCTTTAGGTGAATTTCAGTGTGAGACAGTGGAAGGGGAAACGAGGCTTAGCTAAGATGCTTAGGACGAGTTGGTGAATGGGGAGGGCTGAGTGTCTCTTTGCAGTACTTTCGGCTTAGACTGGTCCTTTCTAGGCACAAAGTCTCGAAATTAGTTCAGAATCTTTGCAGATGGAAGAAACATAGTCAATGTAATTCCGTTTGAAAGCTAAATTTCCGCTATTTTGGTTAGATCGGCACCTGTCCTGTAAATACCCTGAAGCCTCCGACCTAGTAGACCTGCTGCATAATTTCCATGTCCCAGCTCTTCTACTCCCTCATAGTGCGTGAGCCAGACGTGATTTTGGCCGAGCACTACACCCTCCAGGGCAACTTCCCCCAAATCGCCCGCAACATCCTTCCCAAGCTACCCAGGCAAGGAAAGTTTTCATACACGTACAACTCCGCCTACTGTTTCCACTACATTTCCCAGGGAAATGTGCTGGTGCTGTGTTTGGCGGATGGAGGGTTTTCCAGGCGAGTGGCGTTTCTGTGTCTGGAGGACTTGTATGCGCGCTTCATGGAGAAGTATGGGAATGTGGTGGGGACTGTGATTGCATTTGGAGTGGCGAAGGAGTTTAATGCGGTGCTGAAGGCGCGCTTGGCTTATTTCAACTCCGGGCCGACCACAGACAAGCTCTCCCTCCTGAAGTCCAACCTCGACGACATCCGCTCCGTCATGGTCGACAACATCGACAAAGTCCTCGCCCGCGGTGAAAAGGTCGAACTCCTAGTGAAGAAGACCGAAACAATGAGTGAAAACGCAGTCCAAATGCGCAGAAGAGCCACAGACCTGAGACGCAAGATGTGGAGGCGCAATGTGAAGACCTATTTGGTGTGTGCGCTTGCTACCTTGGTGCTTGTGGTGATGGTGGCCTGGTACGTGTGCGGGCTGACGATGGAGAGTTGCTAGGGAAGGGATGTGGTGGCTTCGTAGCATCACACATAATAGGAATATGGGCGGTGTGTGCTGCAGACGTCGGGGAGGCGCAGGATACTCCACACCTGAAAACGGTGTAATGACAGCAGCCGAGCTTTCTCTCGGCTTCAGTCTTCTCAGCTGCGCAGAAACTCAGTATAGTTTGAGCAAGTTCGTGGTTGCAAACACTCTGTCCAAAACGGCCCTAGTGAGGGCTGTTCGAGACCTGAAACTCAGATTCGACCCACAGAGCGAAGAACTGTTTTACGCGCAGTTTCAAGTGCAGGACGGGATTTACGACGTAAAGAAACTGAGACTGGCGGCAGCTCTAATGGCAAAGTCCGACCGAACTGCGAAAGCAGTAGCCATTTGGGACACATGGACAGGCGCCCCAGTGGAAGAGATTTCCGACGTATCCTTCAAGGAGCTAGTCGCGGTACTTGTGGATTTGAGTCTAGAAAGTGTAATGCCACTGGCTCTCACCACTCCGACTTTCAACAAAGACAGACTCAAAGTCTGGGGCAAGTCGCAAGGACAGAAGAAGGAAAAGGCTGTTAGTCACTTCGCGGAGATTTTCCTACCCGCTGGTGCGCAGATACTGACTTACCAGGACTTTTTGGCAGCGGTGGCTAGAGGACAGGACGAGGGACTCACGTCGATGCAGCAAGTCAGAGCCACGATTGAGCACTTTAGAGTGATGTCTGCGAAGTTTTCAAGTGCGTTCAAGAAGGGCGGATTCGCTGCGTCTTTGACGCCCAATAAGAAGTAGCCTAGGACTAGCTTCGACTCTGCTGGCTGCTAGCAGTAACAGCGAAAATAAGAGGTAAGAGCCGGGAAAATCTTTCACTTGTTTTCCTCACATACCTGGAAATTGCGATCTGACACTATCGCTCGGCTAGACAAATCGCATAATGGTTTCTCGGAGGCTTGCATCATTTCATCGACATAAAAGATTATCTGTTGTCTGGAAACTCTCAAGAGCTTGAGTAAAAGGCCGACTCACTTCCTAAAACAGCATGTAGGGAAACTTCCCTAATCGACCTGTTTCAAGAGAATGTACTGACTTTTCCTCAAATCGCCAGGAAAGATTTTCACTGTCTCTAGCTATTCCCTTCGGCAGTGCTTCGGGAAAGGTTTACGAGTCAGGCAGACTTTTCTTCAGATAAAGGACAGAGGTAGGCTCAGTTTTGATTTTTTTAAAGGTAGACACATCCTACACACTCGCTACGTCACGTCTCCATCTTTCCCATCTAATGCTAAATTGTGGACAGCGAGCATCCAACAGACCCACTGAGGACCGACTATGCGACAATTCCACTTGGGATTTCTCAGCACAGGCCTACAGACCCATCAACCTTGTTCCCTTTGAAGCCTCAGTCCCCCTTAGTCACCTGAAAATCAAATTGGAATCTGAACGACGAGTCTGGGCGGGAATCCTGAAGGTAGTATCACTGGGACTTTTGGTGCTGACAATAGCTGAATTGCTCAGTGCGTTACTGCTTCCGGCGAGAGAAGGAAAATGGGTGTTGTGGGTGGTCTGTGCGGTGGTTTCAGGCTTTACGGTGATAGCCGCTGGCTTGGGCATGCGAGCTGCCTGGCGGATGACTTCTGTGAGTGCCCGCTGCTACCTCCACTACTTAATCGCGTACAGTGGTATATTCATCATATCGGTAGTCCTTATTTCCATGCTAATCATCAACTCTGAGGTCTTTCGCATTGACTCCCCTGCTATAGCGCCTAGGAATGAAGAACCCGCTGCCTTTCTAGCTGCGAGACTGATGCTGGGCATGATGGTACTCGTGCTGGCGTCGGTGTGCATGTGCAGTCTCCTCGTGTATTGCGCCTTGGCCCTTTTCAAGTCCTCCGAAGCCTGTGAGTCGATTGACCAATTGCCAGAAAGGACAGAGGAAGATCAGGACCGGAGGGAGACATTAGGCTAATAGTCCACTCAGCTATATAGGCAAAACTCCCAATTTCAGCCTTGACCCAGGACTCCCAATATGCGGCCTAGCGTCTTGGTCCTAGCGCTAGTCTGGGCCATGGAGCTGACTCAGCAGGACGGCCTGCTACACCTCACAGACACCACTTTCGAGGAAGCCAGAACTCGCTTCCCCGCCCTCTTAGTCCACTTCCACGCTCCTATGTGTTCAATCTGCAGAAACGTCACTCTCGACCTGGTGCGTATCTCCGAGGAGTACCGAACCCTGCTGCCCACTTTCCGCACTGCGCAACTGGACGCTGCGACTGACCTGGAGACCGCCCGAAAGATGAATATAACTGGGTTTCCGACACTGTTGTTGCTGGACAGGGAGGAGATAGTGCAGTACCGGGGAGCCTTAGCGGACTTGGGGAATTGGGTGAGATGGAGGATACTGCCTTCGGCTTTGGTGCTCAATTCGAGTGAGGCGGTTGCGGATTTTGTGAGAGTGCATGCGTTTGCAACTGTGCTATTTGCCTCCCCCGACTCCGAGCCAGCCCGAGTTATCGCAACCGTTGCCAAGACCCACCCCGAGCTAAACCTTGCCCTCGTCACAGCCACAGACCTCAACGACCTTTGGAAAATGCCTTTTCCCTCCTTAGTCGTCAACAACGTCCTGGACAATGTGCGGTTTACGTATGCTGGCAGCTGGACTGCAAGGGAAGTGCACAGGTTCATTTCGCTGAAATCGGTGAGAGTGAAGCTGCAGTGGGGAGACGCTGCGGCTGAGTATGTGTTTGTTCAGCAGCACCCGGCTCTGCTTTTCTACCGCTCGAATGCCACTGCTTTGACCTTTGAGAAGACTCTGGCGCCTGTGTGGCGGCTTGGACGGATACCCTTCATAGAACTTGACTTCACAGTGTATCAGCACCAGGTGCTCATGGACTTCTTGGGAATCGAGCGACAGAAGTACCCGAACATCCTCATAGTACATGTGAAGGACGGAGAAGTACTGAAGTACGCAATGAAGGAGGAAATCACTGCAGCAGGGGTCATTGCCTTCATAGAGGCCTGGGAACTGGGCAAAACCCCTCGCTTTCTACGGTCGGAATGGCCGCCACGGCCTTTCCCAGACCGTTCTCTAGGCGCACTACTAGAACTGACAGGCCTGCACTACCCAGAAGCCACTTCCAAGCCCGGTCTCTACGCTCTCATTTGGGTCTACTCGCCCGGCTGTCCGAGCGAAAGAGTATTTGAGGAAGTCGCAGCGGAGTTCCGCAAGAGAGATAAGCTACTGGTAGGACGGATCAATGGGGCTAAAAACGACCTGCAAGGACTCCGAATCACCTCTTTCCCTCTAATGGTGCTGTATCCCGCAGGCGCCAAAGACCCGCTGGTGTACACAGGAAGCCTCAGCGCTGCGGAAATGATCACATTCGTAAAAACAGTGACAGGCGGGTAGTCGAACTGCAGCTAGTAGGAAATAAAGGGAGAATTTGGGCTGAAATGAAGGAGATATGCATGAACTGTCCCTATCTGTCCGCAGTTTCGGGTACAGCCGACTTTCCTTCTTTGCTGTCTTCTGGTACTCGAAATCGCGGTTTTCAGTCTGAATTTAGGCGAAAACGAGCAAAAGTCTGCCTTCCAAGAGACTTCGTAGAAGAAAAGGCGTCCTTCAGCATCAGACTCAAAGTGAAACCAAGTGCGCTCACACGAGACTCTGAATTCCTGCTGGAATCAGCCTAACAGAGGTGAGTTCGTCCAAGGTGGGAAAAGGTGCAATTAGTGCTGTCCCCAATCCTCTAGCGAAACAATCCAGCCCAGCGTCATCCATCAGTTCTGGGTTATTTCCTAGAGATATAATATGAGCGAAGAAGCCAAAGAAGTCGCTCCGGCCCCAGCCGCTGTCGCAGGCCCTGACCCGAACTGCGCCACCTGCCACGGCACAGGGGAGAAGAAACCAGGCAAGCCCTGCAAGTGCACCAAGCCTGCAAAGGCGCCCAAGGCAGCAAAGGAGCCCAAGAAACCTAAGGAGCCCAAGGCACCAAAGGAGCCTAAGGCACCAAAGGAGCCCAAGGCAGGAAAGGCACCCAAGGCCGCTGAAACGGCTGAAGCCGCTCCTCCGAGTTAGTAGTAAGACTTTAGAAGTCCCAGCCTTCGTCATGCTTCCATATTGATGGTTGTCCGAGTCGGAAACCGTTACACTAGGCTTCCGTGAGGCCTGAATTCTGCGGAACAGAGGGGTATGATGAGTGGGTGTGAGACCAGTGCAGAGCTGGGAAGGCTGACTTGGGGTCTGCAGGATTTCATAGGTTAAAGACTAAAGTAAGGTCGACTTTGGGCATTTCCTTCCTTTTTGGCTTGCAGAGAGCTTTTCGTCCAAATTGTAGCTTTCGAGTGGCTTCGTAATTCGACGTTCCTCTTGCAAAACCGCTGAAACTATTCCCCTGGCGCTTCCAAGTAAAGTATAGCAATTCTGCCTTTTTAACCCCGCACCGCCTAATGATCGAGCAGCTTTACGAGAAAAGAGTGCCAAATTTCAAGGGGATAAGAGACTAGTGCCACTACTACGTTCTAAAGTGTCTATTTTAAGTCTCTAGGGACATTAGTAGGGCTGTACCTCGCTTGATCCAGAATTGAGGAGTGCGCTCTCCTGATTTGAGGTCGACAGATAGCATGAAACTGGGCTTTTCCCTGGTACCACTGCGGATAGGGTAGACATAGCAAGGACACGAGTACATGTTGTTCTTCGCTTTCTTCTTTTCCTTGACGGGTTTGAAGTGAATCACAGGCATGAGCCAGGTCAGCTCCATAGGCTCGGGCTCGATTAGACAGCCTTCTTCGTCGTTCCACTTGGCGCCTTCGAGGAAGAGACCGCGGATGTAGGCCCCGTCTTTGACGGGCACCAACTGAGCATCGTATTTCTGCACTAGGAAATCCCAAGACAGAGTATCGATCGACGCCTCCGAACGAGACGCAGTTTGCTGCAGCAAAGCAGTAGTAAATCCAGTAGGGTACGTGAAGCCAGATATCCAAAAGACACTAGGCGTCGCCCCATACGCCCAGTCATGCAGCTGCTTTATCCGCATCTCCAAGTCTCGGATCCAGGCTGCCAGCGGCTTTGCAGAGAGGTAGGCGAAGCCCCAGACCTTGGGAACCCGGTTTTCAAAGAGGGAGTTCATCACTGCTTCGAGTTCCGAACTGATCACAACGAAGCCTTTGATGCCCTTCTGCAGCTGTTCCAAGGAGTTGCGGGAGTAGTCCAATAAGCGGTTGTAACGTGCGATTTCCTGGAACAGGACAATTTTAAGCTTGGAGAGGTCATTTCTCCACCTGTCCTTTATCTCTCTCAGCGGCATTCTTTGCGGGATTTTCTCCAGTAGTTCTGAACAAAGGTTGTAGACTGTGTCTTCCCTCGACACTTCCCCCGCCTTGACCCTTTGCGGCTGCAGCAGCAACAGGGCGCTCAGTAGGTCTTTCGTGTCAGACCGCTGCGAGGATATTTCCGCATTCACATGCTGACCAAAGGCCTCCGGCTTATCAGAGGGGAAAGTCTTGATATGCTCTTTATAGAAATGAGTCCTGTAGTTAGCGATGTCCTGCGGGGCTTTGTAGGTGGAGTCGTCAGGAATCACGTAGGGCTGTGCACCTTCCGACAGCTTGTATTTGACTTCAGTTACGACGTTGGAGTTGAAGAAGTCCAGAGCGTATACAGACAGCAGTCTGCGGTCTCTGTCGTCCGTCACTCTGCCTCCGTAGGAAACCTCTGCGATTAGGTACCGAATAGCGTCCCAAGGAGGGTTCTTGGGGTCGATATTTAGCGACCCGCTGCCTTCTTCTGCGAAGCCCAAGTACATTTCCAGGATATTTTCGCTTACTTCGAAGTCGCTGTCGTTGAAGGAATAGACCTCGTTCCAGCCTAAACTTTTGAATTTCCTGCGCTCTATGAGCACACTGTGGAACCAGCAAAGCGAATACAGCAGCTTTTTGTACTTCGCCTCTTCAGTCACTCTGGTGAAGAACTTCTCCTGTACGCTGGAAGTGTACAGCCGGGTCATGTTGGCTTTGAGTCCTTTCGGCGGCTCAGTAGTGACCTTGACCGCGTACTGAAGTATGGAAATTGGGAACTTGGGGTGAGGGTCGCTGGACAGCCAGAGGCGGAAACCTTCATTGGGCGCATTCTGCAGCAAATATTTCTCTATGAGAGTCTCCAAGTCCGCCATCCAGGAAATAGCCAAATGGCAGTTCGCAAGGAAGACCCAATTCCCATCCCCCACTCCCGACTCTATAGCTTTCGAAGCCTTCTTTTCCTGCCCTTTGCCCAGCGGAATTATCGCAATTTCCTTCACGCCTTTCTCTTTGCTCAAAGTTCGTAGCATAGGCGAAGGGTCCACTCCTGGGTGCAGCACGAAGAGAATGGGCTGGCGGGCTTTAGTGCTTTCATACAGTTTTTCCAGGTTAAAGGCAGGCGGCTCTGCATACAGCGGCTTCCCCAGTTCCTTCTTAATGAACTCTATTGCAGAGAAAATGACTCGGTCAGGTCGCAAACACCTCAGAATTATCATCTTCTTGAGGAGGTCTTCAGTGATTACGTCCCACTGCCCAGGCAAGGGCTGGTTCTCAGGCTCACTGGTCTTGAACCAGCGCTTCCAGTCGTTCTTATTCCTCTGCAAAGAGTCCGCAATTCCATGGAATTTCGCCAATTTCCTGTCCAAATCGCTGATATCGTCCCACATCTCCTGCGTAATCCAGTCCGGATCCGGGTTCGGCAGCATCTCCACATCCCCCAGTATCAACCCCCCTCTCAGGAAGAAGTCGTACTCATCTATCTGAATGGACCCCTTCAACTTCATCATTTCCACTGCCATTTGCAGGGAAAGCAGCAGCTTGTGACGTTCGAATAGCGCCCGGCAGGTAGTCACATAGACGCTTTGTTGGTGGTACTCGTCCAGGCCTTCCATGCGCTGCTGGATGCTGTCCCAGGTGGCGTTCTTTTCCTTGCTTTTCTCGATGGAGTCTTTGAAAAGGTCGATGTAGCTTTCGAGGGAGAACTGGTACATGGGGTCGATTTGGGTTAAACTGCTGAGGACGAAGAAGAGGACGGAGGCTTTGGTGGCAGAGGGCCTGTAGTTCTCTCGCATCGTGTCAATTTTCCTCATCGTGTTTTCCGCCTCTTCAATTTGTCTCTTAACTTCTTCAGCCGCTTCCTTAGACATCTGCAGCGTATTGATCAGTTCCTCATCATCCAACAGCGTAGAAGCCGAAGCCGCACTAAGCAGCGACAGAATTTTATCCTCCGCTTCCGCCAACTCCTTATTATTCTGCGCAATTTGTATGACAAATGAGTCCTTGTCGTCCTCCAACCGTGCATCTTCCTGCCGGACCAAAATACCCAGTAACTGGTCCTCCAGCCCTGACTGCTTGACTTGGAAGTTCACCAGGGTTACCTTGGTGGAGACCTCAGGGGTATAGTGTGGGTTTGGTAGTCGGGTAGTCATAAATAGTCGGAAATTGTTGCTATAAGCGATTTCCTTGTCTGCGAGTCGGATGGTGAATGTGGAGCCGCGCTTTTGGAGAGACTTGTTGAGCACAGGGTCCAGGGAGGGGTCGAGGTCCTCCTCTACGTCTTGGAAAAGCAGAGGGTGGCCGAATAAGATGCACTCTTCGAAGGCCTTCATGTAGTTGCCCTTGGGGTCGATTACTCTCAGCTTGGTGGTTTCCATGTTCTTCACCCAAGCATTCGCCTGGCCCTGAGGGTCGATCATCAGCGGCCACCTCCGTCCTCGCAAGGACAAAATACCGTTTTCAATGGAAAACTTGTCCGTAGGCAGTTTCTTCAGATTCCACTCCCTTACTTCCGTCTGCTTGGCCATAAAAGTGATAAACGTGAAATCCTTATTTATCGGAATTCCTCCCTTTACGATCTTCGGCAGCCAAAGCTTATCCACCAAAGTCTCTCGGTACTCCGAGGAAAAAGGCCCATTGTAGGACAAGAAAGCCGCACTGATGAGAGCATCCCCCGGCAACTTGCTGACTGTCTCTTCCAAGGTATGCGCACTGCTTTCCCACCTCGTCTTCTCACTCGCCAGTCCAGTCACCAGCTTTTCCGCTCTTTCCAGCTTCAACTGCAGCTCGGTGGCTTCGCTTTTGTACAGTTCCATTTCCCGCTCTCCTTCCTTTAGCTGTTTGTCCAGTTCTTGCAGTAAACTGGTCAGTTCTTGGAATTTGTCGGTCAGTTCCTTCAGCTTTTCCTCCATTTTGTTCAGGTTGCTTTGCAGCGCTGCGACGTTTTCTCGTTTTGGCTGCACGTCGCGGAAAGTCTTCGCATAGAACTCCATAGCGTGCACCCATTGACACAGGGCGGAAGCAGCTCTCGAAACCTCGTATATGACATTGGGGCGGAAATCCGGCCTCTTTGTGTACTTTTCCATAGCACGGAGAATTTTGTTCGAAATGTTTTCCTTATCGTAGTTCTTGATGCGGCCAATGAAGTTCGGGTCGCTGAGTTCCTTTTTGGCGTTCGCCCAGTTGGGCGGAGACACTCCCAACACAATCATCACCGCCTCCATTACGACCATCACAGGCTCAGGAGGACTGGAGTACGCCTTCACCTCCGCCACTTCCTGCTTCCCCAGCTTTTCAAGCGCATCCTCCGCTTCCTTCAGTATGGGCATCGCCTTGTCTAAATCAGCCTGCGCCTCGGTGGCCACGATTTCCACTTCTTTCTTTTCCTTCTCAATTTCCTCGCTTTTGCGTTCGACTTCTCGCTGGCTGCTGTCCGCCTTGGCTCGCTCTTGGTTGATTTGGACCACTAGTTCTTCACAGTATTTCTGCTTTTTGCTGGCTTCGGTCTTTTTCGCTTCCAACTCCACAGACATTTTCTCGACTTGAATTCGGGCGTGTTCCAGTTTGTCGAGGCCGTTTCGGAGTTTTCTCGCATTGTCGCCGATTTCCTTCTGCTTCGAGTCCAGCAGGGCGATGTAGCCCTGCACGAGGGAGAGGTAGTTGGTGGGAGTTACGTAGTAATGGCGCTTGAACTCCATTAGCATTTCCTTGGTTTTCTCGGAAACGCTCACGTGCATAGCGCAGAACACGTTGGAAATTGCGACTTTGATGCTGTCCAGATCCGCGCGTTTCTTGAGGAACTTCTTCGCGACTTCCAGCAGGGCGTCCTCAGGCCACGGCATGAACCAATTGATAGTGGTGTTGTTCACTAAGCCGGGGTACATGCGACAGTAGTTGCGGAACTGGTCTCCGATGGGGGAAATGCAGAAGCAAATGTGGAGGTTTTCCTTCAGTTGCGTTTGGAAGATGTTTGCGATTGCTTCAGGGTTGTCGCCCATTTTGTCGTCTTTAATGCCTTTATCCTTCATAGTCTGTTTGACAGTTTCGAGCAAAGTGTTGAATTCGTCCTTGCTATAGATGTTCGGCACTTCCCCGGAAGACAAGATGTTGTTAACATCTTCGAGGAAGGACTCATTGGTGACGTCGTTGTCTGAGAAAAGGAAGACTACAGGAGCGCGCTCAATTCCCGCCTTTTGATTCATCTTTTTAATGTCCTCTCGGAATTGCGACATAGAGTAGTTCTTGTTGATTTCCAGCTGAATTACTTCGTATCCAGCGACGAAGCTGGCGAGACGAGTGAGGGAGTGACGGCCGCTGCCGCCCACTCCTACGAGTAGGGCATTGCCTCGGGCTTGGGTGATGATGCGGTGAATTCGGCAGACGTAGGCCACTGCCTCTTGGAAAAGCACTAAGCGCATTTTTAAGTGCTTGGGCATGCGATTGTATTCCTTCAGTCGACCTTCGAGGGAACTTTTCAGCTCATTTCGGTCGATTATTTCCTCGTAAACTACCAACCGCCCATCGTCATTTTCCTTCGGAAACGCGACGAAGACAGGATCCAGGAGGATTTCAGTCTCTCCCTCCGTAACTTTGAGGCAACACTGTGCATAATTCATCCCCAACTGAGACGTCAACTGGTCATTCAGCAGTTCTTTGAACTTGACTCTGTCCTCAAAAGTAGCCAAGCGGTCATGGAATATCCTCATACTCTCATGCGCCCACAGTTTGACCAGACTTTCCTTGGAGTCGTAGAAGTTCTTATCAGCCTTGTACAGGCCCTGCACAACTTTGCTCACATCACGCAGGTTGAACAGGTAGTGAGACTTAGTCGGAGTGGGGAGGAAGTCTTCCATGACTTTGCGGTATAGACTGATGGTAGCTGCAGCGATGGAGTCTCCGTAGGGTTTCACCTCTTCCACGAAGGTCGTTAAGTGGTGGTTTACGATGGTGTTGTAAATCCGCTTCATTTGGTTGTCGTCCGGAGATGTGAAATTTATGACGTTGAAGTGACATTGAACGCGCTGGCTGATAAGCGCCCTGCCGCCTCCGGGAGGCCCCATGGCTGAGATGAACTGCATGTCCAGGACGTAGAGTGGCAGAAGTTTCGACCGGTCGTACCAATAGCCGTAATCAGTCCACTGGCGGAGGAGTTCAAGGGGCGGCTGGGAGCCGTATTCGTCCTTGCGAGGCATATTTAGGTCGTCAATAAAGAGCACAAACCGCTTATTAGCAGGCGGACCGCGCTTGTTGGATGTCCGTTTGTCCAGGCTATTTTCTATGATTTCCTGCACTTTCCCAGAAGACGACTGCGCTGAAAAGTTGAGTGTGTACTGAGTGAACTCATCCCCAAGCGTCGCCAGCATGCCCGCAATCAGTGCAGTTTTCCCTGTGCCAGTGCTGCCTACGCACAGCACATGCTGATTCGCCTTCACCAGTCCTTGTATCAAATACAGATTTCTGATAGTGTCTACTGTCGGAATGAGGATTTTGTGGAAAGGAGTGCCTGCAATGATGTTGTACTTAGGGGGCAAGCGGTCCTCCCAGTGCTGCCACTCCAGTTTCTCCATGTTCAGAGAGTAGTCGAATATGATGCCTTTGTGTGGGAAGCCAGTTTCGATGTCTCTTATGAAGGTGTCGATCAGGTTGCGACTGTCTTCGTCCACTGTGGCGCCTACAGACCACATGAGAGCGAAAAGGAACCACTTCTCTACCAGCAAAAACCACCGCTCGTCCCCATGGTCTAGCAAACCGTCGTTCATAAATGTGTCGAATATTCGGGTCATTGAGATGACGCAGTTGATTTCTGAGGTAGGGACGAGTTCTTTGCATTTAAACCGCTTCATTTCCAGCAGTTTCCGCCCGTATTTCTCAAACAGCTCTGTAAGCAGTTGGAACAAATCCGCGTTTTTCTCCTTCTTCGCAAGTATCCAAGAGTTCAAAAAGGGCATGTAGCCGTGACTGTCCACATCCACATAGACCATCCCCGCTCTCGACACAGTCGCAGGACTCGCAACAGCCAAGTTCTCCACTTCAAACAGCAGCCTAACAGTACTTGGCATGGAAATGCGGTCGCCATTAATAAGCGTCAACATCTTGTTATCGTCCAGGACTGTATTCATGTTCTCGATCCACTTTGTGTCCACTGGTCCGTCGAGGATGATCCACTTGCTTTCGGGGCCTTCGTCGGCACACATAGTTCGCATTACGCTGGAAAGGACTCCGTCATGCCACTCGTTAGAGGAGTCAAAAGAGCCATATAGTTCCTTCATTGTGATTGCTTTCGGGTTTAGTACTTCGACTTTCACGCCTCGATAGTTCCCTTCGCCAGCTTTGCTCAGCTTCGTAAGGACGCTTTTGAGGGTTTTCCATATAGTGGATTTGCCTGAAAGCGCACCACCGACAAGCATATTTCCGTGTCTTGTGATATTAGTGTCACACAGTTGGATGCATTTCAGCACCATCATGTCGGTGGGCTGCAGGCCTTTTTCCTGCAGTTCCTGCACGATTGCAGTCTTTAGCAGCAAATTCGCGTCTTCTGGGATGTTCACGTCCACAAATATGACTGAAATTAGGCCGATGAAAAGGTCTACGTCCTCGGGCACGAACTTAGGCAAGTTCATGTCGTTCAAGGCCTTCTTGAGGATGACCTGTTCGTCCATTTCCGGCTGCTCCCGCTTCATGTTGCCAGCACAGTTCAGCACAGACTTGAGTGCTCTCATACCGAAGTCATAGTGGTCCTGCTTAGACAGTTGCTGAGTCATTAGGTTGTAAAGAGTCACAGTTTTCTTACTGAGTTGCTTGCCTTTTTCGAAGCCTTCGGACAAAAGCATGATTTCAGCGATTAGTTGCAGGTCGGCCGCCATCATGGAAATGGGTCGGAAGAGGGACTTGAGGTTGTCTGGGAGTTCGGACCTGCCCTCATAGCCAGGGTTCATAGTCACGAAAATGCCGCAACTCCGTTCTAGCTTTATTTCGTTCACGTCGAAAGTGAAGATTTCCTTGCCTTCCCGGATAGCAGTCTGAATAGTGCTGATTTGCTGGGCCACTACACTCAGCACCTCCACTTCGATTCTGTTGAATTCGTCGAAACAGCCCCAGGAGCCGGACATAGCGATTCCCTTGAAGAGTTGCCCGAGACTGACGAAGTCCAGTTGCTCCGAACAGTTCATAACCACCACATATTTCGCTATGTTTTTGCCTAAGTCTTTCACTGTCTCCGTCTTCCCTGTACCTGCGGGACCCTGCGGAGCCCCGCCTCTCCTCAGATGCAAAGCAGTAGTCAGCGTCATATAGCAGCGGTCTGTCAGCGGAGTCACAACTAGCCGTCCATTGTTCCCTTGGTACTCATAGCCGTAGTCAAAGGCAGTATTGGTCTGCTTGACACTGCACAAGAGAGAGTCTTTGTCCTGGTTCGGCAGACTTTCGAAGCGGAGTTGCTGGATCCACTCGAAGTCGTTGGAGGAGTTCACTGCCTTTTCCACTAAGTGCTCGAGGACGTCTTTGGCGTGCTGCTCAATTGTGATTAGGGCTACAAGTTTGTTTCGGTCCAGAATTGATATTTTGCCTCTGATCATTTCGACGAGTTTTTTGATGTATTTGAGGTGGGCTTTCTTCTGCTCGCCCACTGGGCCGCCCTTCGGCTGGTCTGGCTTCGTGTTGTCCAGGTTGCGGGCTGTATCCTCCGTCCACTTGATCTGCCCGGCAGTTATCAGCATCTGCCCAGGGTGATTAGTGACCCACGTCGACTTGTCCTTAGTGGTTTTCAGCTTGGAATAGCACTCCGCCAGTTTCGATTTCAGTGTAATTCTCATATTATCCTCGAGTCCCGACAGCCAATATTCCACATCTCCCTCTGCCTGAGTCGTCCTCGTCAGTGGGATTATCTCTGCGTCGCTTGAAATCATCGCAGTGATTTCCAAGTTCCGCTTGCCTCTGCCTTCTCCAGGCTTGTCCGTGATATCAATTTGCTTGATGCCTTCGAAAAGCTTCTTGATGTGCGATTTGACCTCATTTGGGTTTTTGCTTTGTCCGATGATAGCCAATAAGTCGTCATTGGAGATGAAGTAAAAGCGGGGGAACCGCTGTCTTTTGTTCTCCAAGTACTGATTCAGGCTTTTCTGGATTTGATCCAGCGCCTTGTTCAGGTCTCCCAAGTCTTCATAGAAGTTCAAGTGCGTCAGTGCTCTTTTCGCGTTCTTTTGCTCCTTCAGCCGCTTCATTTGCTCCATGAACTTCTCATTGACTCTGTTGAAGTGCGAAGTTTCATTGGACAGCTGCTTCTTGATGTCGTCCTGCCCTACGAAGATGCTTTCCAGGTAGACCCACTTCTTCTGCACTTCCAGCAGCAGTTCCACAGTTTCGTTGATTTGCGACAGAGTCTTTTCCCAGATTGCGATTTCGTGCAGGAAAGGAGCGGCGAAGAACTGCGATTTCATGCTGCTCAGGCCTACGATGTTGTCTTCCAAGGCCTTGAATATGTCGTCTGTTGACCGCAGTTTCAGGTAATTCGTCTTGTGGACGCCTACATCCAACTCCAGCACTTCCCACGTTTTGATGATTTCATTGATGGCTTCCTGTATGTTCATCTCCTGCTGCGCTCGATTCGCCAGGTCCGATATGAAGTCCGCATGGTTGTGCAGGTTTTGCCCAATAATCGCCTCCAAAGTGAAGGCCGTGGAGTTGTGGTCAAGATTCGGCATGACCTCAGCCCTCAGTTCCTCCCAGTGCCGTTCCTGGATGGATTTGGACTTCAGGTTCTTGATCAGTGGCAAAGTGTTCATGAACGTGTTCAGTACATTGGACATGCTCAGACAGATCGGCCAGTGCTTGATATTGGGCCTCAAAGTGTCCAATTTCGTCATATACGCATTCGTCTTGTCCTTCATTTGGTCGACTTCCAGGTCAGCGAATCGAAGTGTTTTCCAGACATTCCACTGTTCATCCCACCTGTCCTTCAGTCCCCAGATTTCATCCAACAGGTCCAAATCCCGGTCCATTTCACTGATCTGCGAAGGGGTGAAGCAGTGCAGGTTGAACTCTTTGATGCCTGGCTGCATCTCTTCCTCCCTCGCCTTGAAGTCGTTTTGTTCCTTCCGCAGTTCCATGATGCGTCGCTTTGCCTTCTTCGTGTCGAACTCCTCGGCGGAGAAAGGGGCGGAGTGGTCGAAGGCGGACTTGGCCTCTTGCACGGACTTCGTGTAGTCCTCCCAACGCCGTTTGTACTCCTTTTCGAACTCCTTTATCTTCACGTCCAATCGCTTGTCCACCACTGCCAGCATTTCCTTCCACTCATTGAACTTTTCAGGCAGCTCTGCTTCCTTGATTTCCTCTTCTTCAGGTATGGCGCCGCCACCTTCACCATTTCGTAGTTTGTCGTACTTCTTTTCCACCTGCTTGATGCGTTCCTCTATCTTCGGCACTTCCGTCTGTAATTGCCTCAGCTTGCTTTTCACTTTCTGGAAGCCCTCCACATCATTACCAAAGTCAAAGCTCAGTTCCTTCTCACTATCATCGAATATTTTGTACAGGTCGTAGAGCTCAGTCCTAGCCAGCTCATTTAGCAGCTCAGTGATGGCAGCAATCCAGTTGTTGCACATTTTGCTCAGAGTCACCTTGATTCGGTTCGAGTTTATTTGCACGAAGTTGACTGCGACAGTGGGGTTTTGCATCATGATTTCCGTGTTCAGCTTTGTGTAGGTCTCAATTGGCTCTTCGAAGGTGGGGATATCCGGCTTCTGCTCGCGAAGTCTCTTGATATAGGGTTTCTGTTGAGTTTTCCATATAATCGTATAGTGCTCCCTCGTCCACTCCTTGAGCTTTTCACTCAAGTTGGTGCTGCAGTTCTCAATGCTTTGCAGTGTTTTCTTGATGTGCTTCTTTATGTCATGGTCGTGATTGACAGCCTGGTAAAACGACTCCTTCTCCTTCTTTTCCTCCTCCTCCATTGCCTTCCTCCCTATAGGCAGCAGCACTCCAGATAGACTCGCAGGTCCTTGGGCCTCTGACTGCTGGTCCTTCGCCTTCTTTTCCGCTCTGAACACATCTTCGAGTCTGGGAATCACCTGCGCCACTCTCACAATGTCCGTCATCACTCCCTGTATATTCTGCTTGAGGGCTTCGCGGGTAGGGTCGAAGTCCACATGCGCATTCACTTCGTCCAAAACCACAAACAACTCGAAGATCTGCAATTGAGTGGACTTGGATTTCTCCATTATGACTTTGGTGCCCACTTTGTCTTTCTTGTCGTCTGCCTTTTCGGCGTACAGGGCTTTGCTCAGTTCGCTGAGACCGGAACGCACAGCTTTTTTGATGCTGTCTTCTAAGTATTTGTCTTGCTGCTCGATATACTTCATCCACACTAAGAACACTTTATCGTTCGATTCGCGAGCCCAGTCGTTTTTCATCATTTCTGACTTTATTTCGAAAATCGAGAAAATCTCGTTGAGAATTTCCTTCATTTGCAAGCAGATTTTCTCCATTTTCGGTTTTATTTCTGAGAGGTGGAGTCGCTGCTGCTCCTCGAATTCACCTTTTTTGTAGATCGTCTTTATGTCGAGTTTGAGAAGAGGCATTGCGGCGATTTCTCCGAATTTCCCCTCGAGCTGCTTAGTGCCTTTTTTGTATCGCTTAACTTTTTCATAGCACTCACTGCACTGCCGCCGCCACTCCCTGATGCTAGTGTCCACCACCGACTTGCTATTCCACTTCACTGACTTATGTCCCGCTTCCAGCTTCTTTTTCAAGTTCTGAATGTGGTAAGTGAACAGACTCTTCTCGAAGTCATTCAGACACTCCATAATAGTGTTATGGTCCTGCACCACTAACAGCACATTTTCCTTGATGATCCGGAAGTCTTCCCTGTTCGCGGCTATATCGTGTATTTCCGAAGGGATGAGAATGCCGAAGGACTGCAGCTTTTCCCAACACTTCACCTCTGAAATCAGCTTCATCAGTCCATGGTCGAAGTTGCTTTCAATGGTGTCACCCTCGCCTTGTCTGAGCATTTGCCCGAGGCCGACTAGTGCAGGGTGACTGGCCTGCGAGGACAGGTTCTCTGCAGTTTGCCGCTCTGCGGACCGCTTGGCGAACACAGGCTTTTCCATGCGGGCGGTAAGTGGCTCTTCGGAAATCATGTCTCGGATGGAGTTGTTCCAGTCCGTGTACAGCACTTTGGAAATGTAGGTCTTCAGGTAGTCGTGAGTGTCGGCGTATTTCTGGTTGGCGGCTTGTCGGTCTCGAATAGCGTCTTCGTCAGTGATGAAGGTGAGCTGTTCCAGGGCTTGTTTCTGCCTTTCGATTCTGGTTATTAGGGCTCGGAACCACAAGGCTGCGCCGCCGAATCGGGGTTGGTAGGTGGGCAGCTCGACCTTCGTTCTCGCATCATACTCCTTCTTCACCAAGTCCAGGTCCGCTATGAACATTTTGTATACTTCACTCGCCATCTTCTGCACAGCCTGCTTAATAGCCTCCCGCTTAGCCAGCGTTTCAAAGGCCTCCAACATCTCCACCCCTTGCAGAACCGTGTTCACTCCCTCAAACGCCGACTTGATAATGCTGATGAAGTGCGACTCGAAGTCCTTCAACTTCAGTTTGAACTTGTTGTAGTCCTTGTTCCACTGGGTCTTCTTGACATCTAGCTTGTTGTAGGGCAGATGCAGCATTCGGTCGATGTACTTCACGAAGGAGTCTTCGATTTCTTCGATGTCTTTCTTTATGATGGGCCCGCGCTTACCGCCGAAGTGGGGGAGTTCCTTGGTTTCTGCGCCTTTGCGAGCGAATTGCAGCTGTCCCTCACAGACTACCAGTAGGTCCGAACACCTGGTTCCAAAAGCTTCAATTTCAGAGAAGATGGAGCCTTTGTTGAAGTTCCACTGCTTTCCGCCGCTTTCCGCTATCGCCTTCGCTGTTTCATCGAAGATGCTTTCCCAGGTTTTCCCACAACTTCGACTTTCTGTGAGGTTCGCCATGCACTTCAGCACTTCATCCCCCAGCATGTCATTGATATCGATAATAGCGATACAGCGGTCAATGATTTCATTGGAAATCTTGCGCAGCAGTCCTGTAATGCGGTCCGGAGTGTTATAAAAGGCCGAAGTTTCCCAAATCGTCTTGATTTTCTCCAAAATAGGCTTGAGGAGTTCGGGGATTTCGTTGGGTTTGGCGGTTTCCAGCTTCTTGCACGGCTCTAGAAGCGTTTGCAAGTGGGTCAAGTTGTCGTTGGCCTCTGCAGTGCCCCGCTCTATCTGGGAGGCTAGTTCGCTAAACACCTTCAAATAGGAGGAACTCGCCTGCTCCAGGACCTTGATCACCCTTTGTAGTTCGGGCTTGGCCAGTTGGTCCTTTATTCTGCTCAGGTTGACGGTCCTTTTCTGCCAGTGCGCGATTTCTTTGAGAGGTCCAGCGGACTCGTTTTCCTGCTGCGAGTCTTGGTTGGTCACCACTTTCCGTATCTGTCTTGTCCAGTGAATAAGCGTGGACTCCAGCCGCTGCACCAAGTCCTTATCCCTCACCGCCAGTTCCAAGTCCGACAGGTCCTCATTGGGGATGTACAGCACAGTAGTGCCCTTGCGAGTGTGCGACTCCTCCGTAAGAATCGCCATAAATCGGTGCAACTGGCCCATGAACTCCTTCTTGACAGACTCCGGCCACTTCTGTTCACTTTTAATGGCAGGGACGAACATAAGGTTCATGTAGTCCAGGATATTGTCCAAAGGACGCTCGTCTACCCGGCCGAAGAGCAGGACGGATTCGATGTTTTCGCCGCTGATGGGCTCCTGCACGGTTTCCGGCTTGATGAAGTAGTAGAACTCCTTGTCTTCGCCCACTGAGAACTCGGGGGGACGGTCGTTGGAGACGCGGAGACCCATTTCTTCCTCTACCCAGAAGAACAGTCTGCTGGCGGTTTCCTCTTCCTCGAGGAAGTGGTTGACGAGTTCGTTGTACTCCTCCCTCCAGAGGGCCGGAGAGTACTCAGGAACGTCGATTTTGGCCTTTATCCACTCGATGCAACGGTTGGTCGGGACGAGTTGTGGGCCCGCGGACTGCAGGGCGTCCTCTTCACCCTCCATTTCCCCTGCTTCTTCGGGGACTTCTGGGGGCTCCTGGCCGCCCTCTGCGGCTGGCGGGGCTTCCTCTCCCTCTGGTAGGACGGCAGAGGCTTCAGCAGGCGCTTCTGGATCCGGCACTGCTGCGGAGGCTTCTTGGGGGACTGGGTCAGAGGGCTCGGCTTGAGGGGCTGGGATGGGCTCTGCAGCCTCTGGAGCGACAGAGGGGTCTACGGCTGCAGGGGCTTCCGCGGGCTCAGCGTCTGGTAACTGCCCTTCACTCATATTTTATTAGAGCTGGACTCTGGGACTGTGAGGCGGAGTTCCTATATAGTCTCCAGACAGCTGGGAGACTAGTGAAGATGGCGGTGTTACGGCTAAGTCGTTTCTGCAGTGTCACGGAACTCGACCACTGCACAGGAAATGTCGTCTATCAGCACTTCTTCACGCTCGAGAATAGCGAACCAACGGCTGCGGGCTTCTTCGCAAATCATTTGAGCGACAGTGGCAGTGGTGCAGCTGACAGGAAGGCCACTCACTGGGGCTGTGACATTGCGCTGCGCTGCATGTCGATACATTTCCAAGTAAGCCACCACTTCATCATTCTCCATCACATCCCACACTCCATCCGAAGCACAGATCATGAACAAGTCCCCGTCCCAGTTCATAGTGTGCCGAGTCATCACAGGGTTCGGAATCACTCCTAAGTCCGTCCCAGTCGTATCTCCCAGGGACCGAGACATCGCCAGGCCTGGACCGTTTGTATTGGGCTTGAAGACTCGGTAGGGACCTGCAGGCTTGCCGGTTTCGTCAGGCAGACGCATGACTCTGCCGCCATTTCGAAAGATGCGGATCAGTTCTTCAGGGTCTTCAGGCTTCTGGTCCTTGGTTAGTTGGACGGGTTTGACGGGCGTTTCCAGCTTGATGGCTCTTTGCTTGTGGATCACATCCATCATTTCCTTTGCTTCTCCGCGCAGGACTCTGGGCAGAGCGGGTGGGTCCTCAGGCGGAGCCACACTCCCTAGGACTCCCCTGGAGTCTCCGATCCCTGCTATATAGACATAGTTGCCCAGGAGAAGCAACAGCACTTCCGTTCTGCCTACACCTTACGAGCCCGAGGCAGAAACGTCCACTCCATTAGTGGACAGTTTCATATCGTTGTCCAGCTTAGCGGAGAGAGTTTCCAGGAAAGCTGAGGGGTCTGCCGTACAGGCTTGCTTGTTGTTCTTGTAGAAAGCCACTGCCGTCTTGCAGCAGAACTGAGCCACGTCCCTGCCGTTCGGCCCGTGTCCATCGAATACTCCGCATAACAACGTCTCCCCGTCGCTTTCCACGAAGCTCATGTCCTGACATTGCTTGGGAGTGGTCTTGTGTGGGTCGATGCCTGGCAACACACAGACAGAGGTCCAGAACTCCCTGCCGTCTACAGCCACCTTCCTCGACACACTTAGATACGGCTCAGTGAGAGCGAGAGTCATTGGGACTTGACTTGGAGCCTTGCCCTCTTCAGCCTTCATGAAGCGCCGGGATATGGTCCTGCTGTAGGTCAGTTCGGCGGGTCCAAGGATGTGGTTGACGCTGACCTTGTTTTTGCTCGATGCACACGCTCCCATTATGAGTTCTCAGGGCAACCAGTTCAAAGTGGTGCTGCTGGGAGACGTGGCAGTGGGTAAGACCAGTCTGCTGAATCGGTACGTCTACACTACCTTTTCAGACACATACCAGGCGTCCATAGGGATGGACTTCCTGTCCAAGACAGTCACTGTGGGCGGCCAGTCCATCAAACTGAGGGTCTGGGACACTGCAGGCCAGGAGAAGTTCCGCAGTCTGATCCCGGCCTATGTGCGCGACGCATCTGCCGCAGTCCTCGTGTACGACTCCACCGACCGTAACACCTTTGACAGCGTGCGGAAGTGGGCGGACGAACTGCCCAACAAAGCCCAGTTAGTCCTGGCTCTAGCAGGCAACAAAGTAGACCTCGAGCCTCGCCGCACAGTCACAGACGAAGAGGGCAGAGCTAAGGCTGAAGACCTGCATGCCCATTACTTCCCTGTGAGTGCTTGCAGAGGCACTAACGTGGAAGCGCTTTTCACTGAAATCGCCGCGAAGTTGATGGAGCAGAAAGGACTGCAGCCTGCAGACAGCATTCACTTGGAGCCTGGAACTAAGCCTATCCGTCGTCCCTGCAAGTGCTAGTTTACATATTTAACTCCCTTCTCTTTCGGCTCCTCCGCGGACTCTTGTCTCAGAGCGAGGTCGAGCAAGACGAAGGAGTCCACGTTTTTGGGGCGGGCGCGGAGAGCGGTTTGGCGTAGGGGCGGCCTTTCTCTGCGAGATAAGGTCCGAGGCTGGGAAGTTCCTCGAGGACGGTTAGAGAGCGGCAGCCTCGGGAACTGAATCGCAGGCCCTAAGTCTGAAACCATCAAATTGCCCTTCGGCCGAGAGGAGTGCCGGACAGGCCGTTTCTTCGGCAAGCCCACTATGGGACTGTACACCACATGCTTGTTGTTGAGCGCCGGAGGCACAGAGCCAAACCTCCGTCCAGGCTCGGAACTCGCCTGGCGCCTATGTCTCATGGGCGCAGTTCGGTTCAACTCGTCCTCCTCCATGTCTTTGCTTTCCTCTCTCACTCTGTCCAGTCTGGCATTCAGCCTTGCAGACGGCGTATCAAAGCCGGCCTTTTCCCTTGAGGAGCGAGAGGTGGCGGAGGCATGTCGCAGGGGAGGAGTGACGCTGGTACTGCCTTTGGACAGCACAGACTGCATCAATTTGACGTAGCTGTTGTCTCGGGAACTGCTGCGACTGCTGGAGTTTTCGTATTTCGTTTTCTGCTTCATCTGTGCGGCTTCGAGCTCTTCTTGTCGGATTAAAGGAGTAGTGGGGCTGATGAAGGGGAGTAAAACTGTGATGAAAAAGAGAGCATCGAATTCGGAGGATACCAGGAAGTCGCGATTTGAGTCTGTTACAGAGCCGTTTGCACGCATTTTCCTGCGAAAGTACTCAGACGGTACATCCGGCAGTACTCCCTTCGGGCTCTCAATGCGTTCTTCCAGCACTGACTCGAATGCTGACACTCGAGACCCTGTGTGACTCTCTAAAACGTGGGACATTTCCCCTGAGAACCGCTCTAATAGCAATCGAATTGCTGCTTCATGGGATGTCAACTGACCTATACAGTCCTGAATGCTGTGCTGAGCGCCTGGCAAGTCTCCAGTCACTTTCAGCCGAACCGCCGCTGCACTCATAGTCAGAATCCCCCACAAATTTAGCTTATTCGTGTAATTCAGGCGGCTTTTTTCCTTCAAAGTCAGCAATTGTTTGATAGTTTGAAGACACAGGTGCACATAAGTCTGCGCCTCTCGGTACTTTTTCACTCTCCAAAGCACCAAAAAGGTGATGAAGTTGGTGGAAATGCTGAGGTCATTTGAAGCCTGTCCCCCCGCCTTTTGCAAGTTCAGCAGCAGCGACTGCGAGTCGTAAACGAACTTCAAAGCAGCGGAAAAGTCCCCGATTCTGCGTGTTGTTTACCTTTGGAAGAGGTAAGCGAGGTTATTGTACGTGCAAACTCGGCCTTCCCATAGTCTATCCAACAGCGACCCTTGCTTGTACAGTTCCACATCCGCCGCACTGGCCCTTTTCAGCAGGTCCAACGCCTCCCGCAGCAGGTCGTACTGCATGAAGACCACAGCGAGGGAGTTGCAGCTGGCTATGAGCTTCTTGTAGGGCACAGAGTGGTCGAAGTTCTGCCCAGCGTAGAGTCTCGGAGAGCGGGTGCACTTGACCTGCAGCAAGTCCACAGTCTGCAGGACTTCCTTGAGAGTCTGGTACTGTCTGCGTCTCTGCTTCCTGTGCTCCATTTGCAATGGTGAAGTTCGGGAAGTTCCTCAAGTCTGTGAGGCGGGCGAAGTGGACAGGACGCTACTTCAACTACAAGTTGTTCCGCACACTCTTGAGGGCAGTCACTGTGGACCAGGAAATACAGCGCAAGTTCTTTCATCACTTTGATAATGAAGTCGAGAAAATCGCGCAGTTCTGCTGGTCCACTGCGATAGAGAGCAAAACTGCCCTGGCTCGTCTGTCCTCCCAGTTGCCGGAATCAATTGAAGCCTTAGTGCTTTCGTCCAGCCTCAAAACAGCGACTCAGTATGCTTATCAGGTTGTGGCTTTAGCCAAGGAGGTCAGAGAACTGGCGATGTTTATGGATGTTAACTTGGTGGCTCTGCACAAAGTCCTCAAGAAATACAACAAAAAGTCGAATTCATCGGCAGCGCATGAGTATGTGCAGGTCCGCAGAGCGCAAGTGGACTCTGCCTTCAGCAAGCTGTGGGACACGAAAGCTATTGAGAGCTTTGCGAGGGATTTGAAGGAAATTGCGGGGAAAATGAGTGTGCGGAGTGACAATTATGCAGAGTCTGCGCCTTCTCAACTGCTGTTGGAGCACAGCGAAATGATAGAAATCCTGGGAGAACAGATAGATGATACAGTGACGAAAGTGCATTTAAACATGCCCTTAGAGCGTTACATGTCTCCACAGGTGGAAAGCACAGGCTCCTTCGACCCTTCCGGCCTCCACCTGACCCGCAGTGACCAGCTGGCTATAGGGATGTTGTCCCTGTACAGTGCCAACTACTACATTGGGTATGCGGAGGGCAGGGCGTATTGTCATGAGTTAGGCCTGCCGTATGTGTTACTAGGCGCTGTGCTGTCTGCCACTCCCTTGTTCGCTCTCATTGTCACTGTTTGTCATGGCTATATGCGTGAAGTGGACTACAAACTGCCGTTACTGTACTCTATTTTTATGTGTGTCATTGGAAATGTCCTGTATGGAGCCGCACTAGTGGTGGATTCAGCCTCTTTCTTGCTCATCGGCAGGGCCTTTTTAGGACTCGGAGACCCCACTCTACTGCTGCTGTTTTACTTCGCAGGCACAGTGGGAGGACAACTGAAGCACCGCTGGCCTGTGAAGCTGCTGTTTTCCATACTGACAGCACAGGCGTGTTCCTGGCTGCTCCAGGCCTTTTTCCGTGCCTTGCCGCTCAGCGGAGACTTGGCGGCTTACAACATCGGCTCTTTGTGCTTCGCTATTCTCTGGCTTGCTATCCTAATTCCCTTCCGATCCTTCTTTAAAACGCCTATTTCCATTGGTTGTCAGCGACAAGACCTGCACGCCAGCACAGCCCGCCTGCAAATAGTGCTGATTTCCCTGCTCACTCTCTTCCTGCCTGCACTTATGAGTGAAGCGTATGTGATCGGAGCTGTGGTCCTGGCCAAAACGGAGTGGCTGCCAATAGTGCTGCTGGCAGCGACGGCTGTGGGAGCGCTGAGTTCGCTGGCGTTGCCTGGACCTGAGCGTGCTCGGCCCATTTTGATCCTAATCGAAGCCGCGACCTTGGGAACTCTGCTAAGTCTCAAACTCATGGACCACCACACCGCCTTCACAGAACTGCAAACCATCGCCCAGGTGCCTCTCTTCCTACTGCAAGGGTTCCTAGGCCTGGGCTGTGCCCTGGTCATCAAGCGGATGAAGAAGCAGGCGCCTAGAGCTTTGAAGCGGAACTTGCTGCAGGCGGGGTATGTAGTGGTGCTGGCTGGGAAAGTGGCGGGGGGACTGCTGGCTGCAATTGCAGGCTTTGGAGGGGACGAGTTCCTACTAGGCCACCTGTTCCTTGCTACAGCTGTGGCTTGCGCTTGTCTATTGCTCATTACAGCGTGTTCCTGGTAACTAGTATAAGTCTGGCAGGAAACCGCTTCCAGGCTCAATTTTTGCACTGTTGCGTCTCTATGATAGACCTGAAGCGTTCGATTCTCGCTGGTTGCGAGATTCGGCAATAGAATGGGACTGAATCCAGGCAGTCAGAAGCCTTGCCAGTGTAAGGAGCTCAGCGTAGAGCGGAATTTCTTCCTTAGAGTTACTGACATGTGAGCCCTATTGAACCCAAGATTCAAACCAGCTCCCAAGAGTGTCCATTTTAAGCGAAAAAAGCCAAGTTTACGCATAGGCTCGAAGACACGACACCAAATCGGACATGAGTCTGTCGAAGCAGGGTGTAGAAACGAGCTGGTTGGGCGCCCAGACCTGCTCATCAGCAGCTGCGCACCCTGTCCACGCACTCATGAAGTCGCAGAAGCCCTCCGCGCCCCGCCAGGCATAGGCCGCCTTGCCGTCCATCGTGGTCTTTTCTGTGAGACGAAGGAACATCAGCACGTTTGAAATGTCATACAGTCTTCGTACCTTCGTCTTGACTTGCTGGTCGTCGCTACTGGGCGCGATGGCTTGAGCAGCCTCGCGCAGTGTGACGATGGAACTGTGGTGCAGGAAGAAGTGAATGAAGTGGAGACACAGCAGACCGAGGGACTTGTCCTTGCGGTAGGGAGGCACGTCCTTCAGCACTTTCATCTTTTCCAACGTTTCTGGGATATGTCCCAGTCCCCGCCACGTATATGTGTTTTTGCCCAGCCTGACCACTACTTCCAGACTTTCCAAAATATTGATGATGTCGTAGATGCGTCTTCGCTCCATGCCCAGCCGTGCAGTGGTCCAGTTGAGTTCCACCACGCAGTTGGTTTCGTGGGCGTAGAGACGCACAAAGCGCTTGCAGAGTTCCCCCAGACTCTTCTCGCGCCGACGCGTGCAGCCTTCTCCGTGTGCGGACATTTAAATTTACCGCTCCCTCCATTTCGGACGCAGTTTACTTGGATTCGTATGAAAACTAAGGAGAGGGGTGAGGACTGTGGGGAGGGGTAGAAGGGGGAAAGGGTGAAAGGCTGGGGAAAGGGAAGTGGAATTTGCAGTGATTAGGGAAAACTGTGGTAAAATATGCAGTCGAAAGCCGTCCGCCCGAAATCCGCCGTGCTCCGAACTTCCCCTGAAGTCCTGAAAGTCTCCACCACTTCCCTGGACTCCGCTGCCCAAGTGCACACAGAGCCCAGCGAGCCGACTTTCTCCCAGTCGCTCTGGAAAGGCCTGTTTCGTCCTCAATCCGCTGCTTCTGAGCGCAGGTATTGCCTATGTAGGTCCTTTCTGGCGAGTTCCCTGCACAAGCCGGGACCTGCAACGGAGCGGATTACTCTGAGTCCGGGGAAGCAGTATGAAATGCAGATGTTTTCCAATAAAAGCCAACGATTGCTTCGACAACGGTTTCGGCCCCAGGCGAAAATCAACGCTTATCTTATGTACGTGTCTGCAACTGAACTGCCCCAAAGCGCAGACTCCGGCCTAGAGCTGTCTCCCCAGCCCTACACCAAGGCCGAACTGAACGCTATCCGCAAGGCCCCCTCAGTCGAAAAGATGCTCAAAGCCGCCCGCCGTGGAGCCAAAGAAACCCGCGACAGGACAGTTCGCAAGTCCAAAGTGGACTTCCTGAAAGTGCCGATTCTGGATGGTACTCTGCAAACAGACACTTCCAGTGATGAAGAGAGGGAGTTAGAGGCTGTGAAGGTGATGGAAGGACTGCATTTGCGCTTTACTACGCAAACTACTACTGCGACTGACAGGTCGGAAGCTCATGGGACGAGTGTGTCGGTTGCGTCTGTGGAGTCGATTAGTATAGAGCCGAGTGGAAGTCGACTGGTACAGACGGAGGAGTCGGAAGGAATGCCGCCTAGGCCGAAAACTGCCTTTCTATCCAAATACTACAGTAAGGCTTCTATTCCTGAAACTGAGGAAGACACTTTCCCACGAAAAAATCAGTCCACGGGTCTAATTCCGAGGCTAAGGCTGAGACCGGCCTCAGCCTATGTCTCTTCCACGCTATTTGCGACCGAAAAGCAGGAAATGGCCAGGTCTTGGCGACAGCCTGACCCACCTCTGTCTCCCTATGCTATCAAGGTCAGAGGCGGAAAAGTACGCGAGCAACGCAGTCGAGGAGTTATGTTTCGACCTGTGTCTGCCCAGTCAGAACAGCAGAAGAAAGGCCCTTTCACCTACACAGTCATCAGAAGAACGGTACATACAAGCAGGGTTAATTAGCACAAAAGCGACACCACTAAGTTATATATGCTAATTCGAGCTGCTGGATAGGCATTTGCACGCACCAACCAGCTGCACTGCAGTAGTTCACACAGTTCGCCTAAATCCAATCCTTTGTATTAGGGCTAATTATTGAATAGCGATGGGTCTGTGCATGAGTGACCAAAGCTCTACCAATCGAGAAGCCAAATTCACCTTCCACAAGGAAATCTACGGTACAGCGCAGGAGTACAGGGAAAAGGCCACTGATGACGAGATTCTGGCGAAGCTGGCGGCAGCCAACCCTAGGCCTCCCCAGCAAAGCAAATCTTTCGAGAAAGGCACAGTCAAGGTCACTGTCTATTAGCAGTCCGCTGGGCCTAACACCTAGATTTCCCTTAGTCGCTTCCAGTTCATTAGAGCGACTTTAACTCTTCAGACTAATTTAGCTTATGTGCTAGGCTGGAATCATGCCTTTGCAGGTGTCTCTAGGAAGCTGTTCACAGTACTGTCAATATTAGTGCTGTGCCATTTTGCAAAGTCTGGGTTTGCTCAATTGCACACGCGTGAAATTCCGAAAATATCAAAATGCTGCATCCCCAATTCTCCAAGTCAATGAGAAAAGCAGAGAGAATAGAGAAGACTGCGATGTATTGACAATTCGCTTAGCAATATATGCAAGACGTACTAAATATGCAGAAAACCGCTAATACTTACTTCGGAGAATAGCCCAGAAAGGGAGAGAAAGCTGCATTCCTACAGAAGCCTGGGTAGGTTACTACTGCTACGCTAGAGTTTCAAAGACAAGTTCATCTAAGCAGAGCTAGAATTCGCTATGTAGAAGTCTGGTGACAGTTCTTTACTCTACGCCTAGTAACAGCCAGAAGTTTCCCAGGTTTCTCGCGTGGCTTTTGCTGGGGATCGAGGAGATATCGAGATTTGTGCGAAATCCCGAAATGTTAGAGACAACTGCAGTGTAGACAAATCTGGCGGTTGCATGGTGTTTCCTGCCCAGTCCTGGCCTAAATCCCACTCCCGCTGCACCCAAAAATGCCGCGACCGAGGATCGAACTCGGGACCTTAAGATCTTCAGTCTTACGCTCTCCCAACTGAGCTATCTCGGCAGTTAGTTGACTAGAGTCAAATTAGACACATAAGCTAGTTAATGCACAGCGACTGCACTTCTGGGAAATAGCCTTGCACTGAAGGCTGAGGAGGCTGAGAGGGCACCCGACTGCCTGCACGCTCCGATATAATAGTGTTCGGGGGAGCGAAGGGGATGAGACTGGGCTCTCGCATGTCTTTGTGGACATATACATCTGCTGTTGCTCGAGGCTGACACAGCGCACATCCCATTATAAGAAGCTCTAGCTAAGCAGCTGGTCCAGGAAGGGCTGGATGTACTCTTCCAGCTTGTCCGCCATCTTGTAGTACACAGTGTCTTCTTTGTTGTAGGTGCGGGCATTTCGGAAGATACGACGCACGTCATCCACAAACTTCTCTAGCGTGTCATACTGTCCTTGCCTGACCTTCTCCTTGATGGTCTTGATATCGACGGGATTGGTAATGATGTCGTAGTAGTCCGGAGCGACATCTCTCCCCACCGGGTCTTTAAAGGGCCAACTCGACGTGTGATTCATCATCTGCTCGATAATGAAGTTGAAGCAGGCCGCCTTGGTGTCGTTTTCCTCCTCCATACTGGACTGCTCCTCATCCGGGTTATAGTGGACTTCTCGGAGACCTTCAATGTCCTCGATGGCGCAGGACTGGCCGGACTTGAGGCTGGGGTTGGGCTCTCTGACTAAGTTGTGCAGACTGATGTTGTCCACGAGTGTGCGGATGCATTGCAGCTGGACGGCGATGTGGTCTGCAATGTGGGTGTAGTCGACGCTTGGGTCCAGCTTGCACACCATTAGCGTCCCTCCGTCATATTCCTTAATATATCCACTCCAGTACTTCTTCGGAAAGACCATATCCACATCCCCCGTGAAGCCTTGCTTCTTGAAGTACCCCAAAGCGAAGTTGTCAGCGTATGTGAGGAAGTAGCGAATGTTGTCCCGCATGACATGGTTTTTGAGGTGGTTCATTAGGCAGGTTCCGAAGCCTTTCACTTGCTCGGAGTAAGTGATAGCGAGGAAGGCGATTTCTGAGAACTTTTGCCCTTCGAAGTAGCGGAAACAGCATCCGCCAATTACCTTGTTTGCGCGGGTGACGACCATTGAGTTGTGTCTGCGATCCAGCACCAGCCGCACTATATACTCCCCTGGCATTTTGGGTAGCTGCTTGCGGAAGATGTTTTTGAGCTTCACTAGCTTTTCCAGGTTCTCGTGGGAGCGGTCGTTGTGAATCACCTCGAACCGGAGTTGGCTTAGGGGGGAGTCTTCCATTCCCGGGAGGATTATTATAGGGCATAGAGCTAGGCGCGCTGTGAGAGAGGGAAGTAGGGAGGGACAGGCACTATGGTGGCCATATGTGGCTGCATATTAATCTAATGGTGAAGAAGTCCGAAGCCGTGGCCAAAGCTAAAGGCGCAGCAAAGGCAGTAAAGAAGGGCACGGCCTCGCACTCTCACAAGAAGCGCACACAAGTGCGTTTCCGTCGACCTGCAACGCAGACCACCAAGCGTGTCCCCAAGTTCCCCCGTCGTTCCATCAAGAAGGAAACAGCCCTGGACCACTTCGCAGTCATCAAGTACCCACTGAACTCTGAAAAAGCCATGAGTCTAGTGGAGAAAACTAACACGCTGACCTTCATTGTGGACCCCAAAGCCACCAAGGCTGAGATAAAGAAAGCTGTCGAGACACTGCACAAGATCCACGTGCAGTCTGTCAACACTCTCATGCGGCCGGATGGCAAGAAGAAGGCCTACGTCAAGCTCACGCCCGAGCAGGAGGCGCTGGAGGTCGCCAGCAAGATAGGGATCATCTAAGCTAGGCCAGTCTGCGGCTGGAAATGGAGCCGGGAGTTCAGAGCACTGCTGTGAGTACTCCTCCTATGCCGGGGAAACCTCTGCTGAGCGTACTTAAAGCCGCACTATGATAAGTTGGAAGGATGAGGACTATGCAAGTCTCTGTATCGGTCAGCTGCTTCTCTAAAGGGGAAAAGTTGGCACAATTGTGAGTATTTAGTCTGTTTTCTATCGAATTTGACAAGTTTATCTATGCGGGGAACTCAATTCGCGAATTCGCTCGTCGTATTCAGCCTCAGATTGGTGCGAAACATTGAAATGCACAGATTGGGAGGGGGAGTTTAAGTTGTGGCAAGCGGATAGAAGAATGACGGAATAGAGGGAAATTGACCGGAAGTCTGCACAAACAGAGTCTAGATTTGCTACTGAACCAGCTAGAATAGCTCATAGAGATTTAGCTATTGAGGGAGCTTTCCAGGCCTAGCCACACCTCCCCCTGCTCTAGAGCCTTCAGCCCCTGCTCCCACTCCCAACAAACCTCCCTCCCTGCCTAATAATGGACTCCGAGGAGCTGAACAGACTCTACCGGGTCTGGAAGACCGTCCAGAAAATGCTGTTCGACCGCGGCTACGCAATCGCCGAGCAGCAGCTGAACCTGCCCTACCCAGTGTTCCGCAGCAGGTTCGAACCCGACCCCAGCGCTCCCATAGACGCCCCGCCCCGCACCCGCGAAACTGCACTGAGCTTCGTCGTGGGCAAACGCGACAAACACGAAGACCGCATTTTCGTCTTTTTCTCTGATGAAGCGAAGATCAGTGTGGCGGTGGTGTCGAGCTACGCACAGAGACTGAATCGGGAGGAAATTGAGCGGGCCATTATCATCTACAAAGGCACAGTGACGCCCACTGCGAAGCAGGGCATTCAGGACTTGCAGCCGTTCTTCTTCATTGAGTACTTCGACGAGAGTGAACTGGTGGTCAATATCACGGAGCACGAGTTGGTGCCGCAGCATGTAGTCCTGGGAGAAGATGAGAAGAAGGCCTTGCTGAAGCGCTACAAGGTCAAAGAGACGCAGTTGCCCAAGATACAGACTTCGGACCCGGTGGGGAGGTACTATGGACTCAGCAAGGGACAGGTGGTCAAAATAACGAGGAACAGTGAGACTGCGGGGAAGTACGTCACTTACCGCTTAGCTATCTAGGTAAGATGAGGACTGCGGAGGGGGACATCACAATGCGCATTTCCAGCACTAGGCATTTCGATAACCAGGCAATTTCCCTATCTACCAACTTGATAATGGAAGCAGCCAAGGGCGACAGTCCAGCCCAAGACCCCCCCTTTTCAGTCCCTGTCCCCGAGGAAGAAGGTTCCTTCAGCTTCCGAGACACTCTCTGTCCTGCGAAAGCGGAAACCAGCGCTTCAGGCGAAGTGGACGGCTCTCGCAAAGCTGTGTCTGGGTCCATAGTAAGTGAAGGGTCAGAAACCACGAAACAGACCCGATTGCTGCGATTTTTAGAACGACATCGACTGGAATTCCTCTATGCCACACTGGTGGAAACGGGCTATGATGATTTGGAGCAGTTGATTTTCCAAATGAAAAGTTCCATGCCACTAGACATGACCATGCTGGAAGGGATCGGCATACAGCAATACAGCCACCGGTCGATGCTGTTAGCAGCCCTCGAACAGGCAGCAGGGATCCGTAGGGCGGAGACGGAGGAGCAGTTGTCAATGTGCTGTGCACAGAATACGCGTGCAATCAGCTTTCACAATCACTACAGCTTGAGGGAGTGGCTGGCGGAAATGGGACTGGAAGCACTGCATCCTCAGTTCGTGGCTGCTGGGTATGTCCACTTGGAGCCACTCATCCACAGTATGAACTCCAGCTACCCTCTAACCGACTCTCTCCTGCAGCACGAACTCAAAGTCCAGCGCCTAGAAGACCGCAACCGCATCCTACGCAAGCTAACCCAGGCCGCAAACGCTGCCAATCGTCTGCAAGGCACCCAGCTAGAGCGCGAAGCAGTCCCTCCTGCCTGCGACTGTAGCTTAATATGAGTATTCTACACCCTTCGACCGGACCCGTGTCGTCCTTGCAGCTTCAGCAGGTCGAAGAGACCGTCGGTCCGGATCTTGGCGAGACTTTTGACTTTGCTGAGACTGCGGTAGGGGGAGAAACTGCTTTTGCGCTCTGTGCTGCCTTTTAGAGGGACGAGACGGTCAGTAAGTGGACTTTCGTCACTGCGTTTGGAGCGGGGCTCTGCCTTGCGCAGCAGGTCTTTGGTACTATACGCCTGACAGAACTGAGCTTCGCGCACTGCTCTTTCGAAATCTTTCTTGGCTGCACCCAGTGCAGTCCGCTTTTGCTCCAAAGCAGTGTTCAGCACCCCACACTCCGCCTCCAGACTGAGGACCGTCTTTTGCCTTTTGGCAACCAGGTCAATCAGCCGATTCACCTTTTCCTCCGCTCTGCCCCCTACAGACCTCATCACTTCCAAACTTCCAAATTTGGGCTTTGGACTTCCAAGTGCAAAGCCCTCTCCCTGCGCTTCCGGACGCTTCACAGCCTCCAGTCTTTCCTGCAGCCCTTCCACTTGCAGCTTTAACTGGTGCTCCACTCGGATATGGGCTCTGACTTCACTTTCCAACTTCTGTAGCATCACTTCGAATTGATCACATCGCTTGTGCACGTCCTCGCCTTGCATCAGTCCCTCTATAGCCTGCTTTGCGAGGCGAAACGCCTGGTCAGGACTGAGTTGCAGTAAGACTGGGTTAGCACTAGAAATGAGCAGGGAGTGGGCGAGGGCGAGGAACAGGTCACGGGCCTGCTCTCCTAGGGAGAGTGCTTCCGCCATGGCAGTATTCTAATGAGGTTTGGAGGAAATTCGAGACTAATAGTGATTTGAAAAGGAGCTAGTAGCAGGGCAGGGAAAAGGCCTGCTGCAGCTGAAGACACACTTCAGACTTCAAGTCCGCACATACTCTGGACAGGTAGGGCAGCACTGCAGACTTCGTCTGGCCATTGACCAGTTCCTGCAGTGCACCCAAGTCCTCCGCAGCTGCTTTGTACCCTACCGAGTACACCAAGTAGGTGAGGGCCGGCTTCCAATTGGGACACACTGCCGGATACAACTCCTCCACCAAAGCTCCATACACAAGCAGTTTCTCCTCACACCCTTCCCTCTCTTCCCCACATAAATAAGCCCGAGTCAGGCCTGCAGCTGCACTTTCCCCCACCTCCCCAGTCTCCTCCAGACTGGACAGGACGCAGGCACTCACCAGGACTGTCCATATCATTAGCCTATACACTAGGGCCGGGGCTGACCAAGAGACCTGCGAATAGCGGGTTCTTTGCGGACTGCTGGAGCGAGTAACTTGCCTCTGGGCTGCGGCCGGGGCACAGGGGAGATGGATAGAGGCGGGCGAGCGGCTTCTTCAGGCTTTGGGTCAGTTTTGAGTCTAGAATCATCATGCGTTGAGCCCGAGTTCGTGCGTTTAATACCTGCTTCAGACATATCTTCCTGCAAAAAAGCACTAAACTCACTACCGTCCTTCACCTTTCTCACACTTTTCGTCTTGTAATCGCCTCTTTTATTGGCCTCACCAGAGTTGCGACCTGACGACGCTCTGGAAGCCGTGGATCTCAGCACAGCCAGCTGGTCCTCCAATATAGATAGCAGCTTTTCCTTCTGATGCAGGGCTAATTGCAGCTCTTCAGCGCGTTTTTCCGCAATTTCCGCCCTATTCGCCCTCTCATTAAGCCTGCGGTTTTCCTCCACTGTATGTTCATGCATGACTTTCAAGCGACTCAGCCGACCGTTCAGGTCCTCAAAGTCGTGAAATAGCGAATCGCATTGGCTTATAACGTCCTCAGTTTCCTCTAACTGCAGCCGTTGGAAGAGCTGGCGGATGGCTTCGATTTGCGTCTTGGAGTGCACTAATTGCGCTTTGAGGGATTGGTTTTCGGTGCTTAGGTCTCTTTTCGTCTTGTCCAGGAGCAAAATATCGGTGGTGGACAGGTGGATTTCTCTGCGCAGTTCTTGGTTTTGCGCTTCGTAGCGGGCGCATAGGGCCTTCATTTGCTCGAATTCCGTCCGTAGACTGCCGACATCTTCCATTGCGGCCTTATCTCCCTCTGTCTCCTCAATTGCTGCGTAGGGAGTGGCGGGTGGGGAGCAGTGTTCGAAAAGGGTAAGGTGGGAGTCGGACAAAGTGAGGAAATAGGAGTCTGAGAGGGTTTCTGGCTCCACAGAACTTTGCTTGGAGTCCAAAACTCCGGCTGGGAGGTACAGGAGAGGGATTCGCTGCCTAGCCATATATCAGTGCTAGGACATAGGAACAGGGCCGCTACCGACTTGGTACTAACTATCGCTTATGCAGCTTCAAAACAGTTACAGGCTTCCTCCAATCTTTGAGAAATATGACATCTCCCGATGCCTCTCTCGAGTATGAAGAAGTTCCTCAAGGCCTAGCAGCCCTCAAGACTCGTCTTTCCCCTGAACTGACCCGCGTGGGTTTCCTAGTCCTCAAGAACTCCGCCTACCGCAACCCTCAAGCCTACAAGAAATTCCTAGAAGTGGGGCAACTTCCTCTCGAGCCCGAAAACCGTCCCGAAGCAACAGCCGTCAAAAACAAGAAAAATAAGGCTTTGCAGCACGTCTATACAGGAGAATGGCTGAAGAAGTCTAAACTCTTCCATGGCATTGGCTCGATCCTCTACTTCGATGGGCAAATCTTCGAAGGCCATTTTGAGAATGGGGAAAGGAAGGGGTACGGCCGGCTTATTGACCTGAACGGTGACCTGATGGAGGGCACTTGGAATAACGGGGAGATGACAGGCCCCGGGCACATTCACACTCAAGGAAAGCGATACAAGGGAGACACTGAGAACCAGCTGCCGCATGGACAGGGCACTATTCGCCTCAAGAACGGCATCGTCTACGAAGGGGCTTTTCAGCATGGACTAATGCACGGCAAAGGAGTGATGAAGAGGCCCGGCGCTTTCACATATATCGGTGACTTCCACGAGGGATTGGCACAAGGCAAAGGCCGCTTCGAATGGATGGATGGCAGAAAATATGAGGGCGAAGTGGCTAATAACGACGCTAACGGAAAGGGAGTTCTGACCTGGTTGGACGGCCAAAGGTACCAGGGCGGCTTTGTTGATGGCCGCAGAACTGGTCTCGGTCTCATGATCTATAGTGACAAGTCCATGTATGAGGGGGACTGGCAGGACGACGAGCGCCATGGACAGGGCACTTTGACTCTCGTGTCTGGGACTATTCAGACTGGAACCTGGGTGCATGACCGGCTGGAAGGGGCAGAGGAAGCAGGAGGCAATGTGAGTTTTTCCCAGTCCTCGATAGCGCTAGAGGAGGAGCAGGAGGACGACTTGCCTGAGGTGGTGGCCAGACTCAACCAGCAGAAGTGGCAGGGAGCAGCTGAGAGTTCCATGGGGTCCTTGGACTTCCACCCTGAAAAGGACCTGAGGACTCGCAAACCTCCGGAAACGAAGCCGGTTTCGCCTGCTTTGCCTATAGGCAGGGCTGATTTAGAGCCTGTGAAGCCGCTGAAGTCTGTGGAAAAGGTGGTTTTCGTTCCGACTCCTGTTCTGAAGTCTGCTCCTCGGCCTGAACAGAGTCCAGCTTCTCCCATTGCACCTTCTAAGCCTGAAATAGTGACTCCTAAAGCCACTCAGCCTGTCGACCCACCAAAGTCACAAGTCATTCCCTCTCCAGAGCCCATTTTTCGGCCCTTCCCAGTGCTCAAAACGCTGCAAGACCCCAGCCCTCCCAAGCCCAGCAAATCTCCTCAGTTCCTCGACATCCCTCTCCAACAGGCCAGCCCCAAAGAAGCCCAATCCGGCGACTTCGGGTTCCGGCCTACCGACCTGGACACAGGCCTGCTAATCCCTGTGCGGCCGGCTGCGACGTCCAGAAAAGCAGAGGAGTCCAGGAGTGAGGAGGGAAAAGACCTGGAGGCTGTGAGTTGGAAAAGACCTGTGCTGCCGGTCACTTCGTTATTTGCGAATCAGACTTCTCAAGGCAAGAAGTCGCATGCTTCTGAGTCAGAGGAAAGCTTCCTTTCCTACGCACTTCGGGGCAGGGAAAAGGAACCCAGTGAAGCCTCTGAAAGAGGAGCGGGCAGTGCTCAGATAAGCAGCTCGCAAAGTGCCTCCTCGCAACAACTCCCAGAAGTCCCGCACTTCCTCAACGACTTGACCGCTGTGAGTGGCTTTGCGCCGCTCCAATTCGTCCTCACAGCAGTCGTGGAGACCTGGAAGCTCTTACCCCTGTTCCCCTTCGCAGCTTTGCCTCTGGAGCCTGAGCCACCCACTGTGGTGATGAAGTGGACACAGAGAGAGGACGCGTTTTACCGCGGCTATTTGAATGCGGACCAGCAACTCGCAGGCTTCGGAGTGCTGCTTACCCGCGACAGTATTACTGAAGGCCAGTGGACCAATGGGGAGCTAAATGGTCTGGGCCGGAGAGTGACTCTGAATAGCATTTTGACTGGCTACTGGCAGGAAAACGCACTCTGCGGCTTTGGCACCTGTTTCGACCTGCGAGCGAAATCCCTGTACTCCGGCGACTGGAAGGACTCGCAGCCTTCAGGCCTAGGCTACCTCAGCAGTGCCACTCAACTCTACCAGGGCTCTTTCCTGGCTGGGAAGAAGGCAGGCCAGGGACGCATCACTACCCCGGAACTGCAGTACGAAGGGGAGTTCCAGGAAGGGGAAATCAGTGGCTTTGGCAGGGCGGTGTTGAAGGACGGAGCGCAGTATGTGGGTCTGTGGACTCGGGGAGTGCCGCAGGGACTGGGAGTCCACTGCACTGTGGATAGGAAGCTGTTCTATGGAGACCATGCAGGGGGGAAGGGAGTGAACGGCAGGTATTTAGTGCAGGGTGAGCGAATGAAAGCTATCTAGTTGCAGGTCCAGAGCAGAATTTAACTTCATATAGGATGGAATAATGGCTCTTTTCATTGATACTAGTGACCGCCGCTCAGCCCTGCCCTCCTCGATTTCCAGCTCCAAACTCATCACTCGTCTAGGCAAAAGTCTCATTTCCGTCCTGTCCAGCTCTCCAGATGCCTCCAGCAGTCCTTCCCAACAGCTGCACCTTTCTCTGGCACTTCTGTTCCTATCTACGCTGCAGAGTCTGTCCTTGGTGCTGGTGAAGGAGGACTTGGGAGGGTTTGAGAAGGTGGAGCGGGTGTACAGAGGACTGCAGTACGTGCGAGGAGATGCATTGGCTGTGAAGTTGGACTGGAGCCAGCAGCTCTGGTACGCACTGCAAGGACTTATCTATGGCACTGCAGGCCTGCTCGCAGGAAACGTGGCATTTGTGCTGTATCGAAAGCAAAGGCCTCCAACATACTCACTGAAAGCCATCAATGCATTACTAGTCCTACTTCGAGCCTGTTTAACCCCTGCACTGGTGCTGCAAATCAGTCACTTCAAGTACACTTTCCTAGTGGAGGCCGTCTCTATGTCTGAGTACAGTACTTCCATCCCCCCTTTCCACTCCCAGCCCCAAGCCTTAGTCTCCCTGTGCTCCGTTGCACTGCTGTTCGGCCTGCTGTCCCTTCAAACCTACTTCTACCCCTGCCAGTTCAATACTAGAAAGAGTATTGCGACAAGTCGCAGTGAGTCCAGAACCCTGCGTTTGGAACTGATCGCTCGCTTCGGCAGCGCCTTCGCCTACTGCCTAATCAAAGACTGGTCCCCAAGCTGCATACTAGTACTAAGCAGCAGTGTATTGGTACAGCAGTGGACGCGGCAGCCCTGCTACAATGCAGTGCTCACAGTGGGGCATGGAAGTAGGGAAGCAGTGCTGGTGTGGGTAGTGGTGTGCTATGAGGTAGGGAAAATAGTGGACTCAGCGGCCACTGTACTTTTGCTGCTGTGCGTTTCGCCTTTGATGGTCTGGCTGGTGTCAGGTCTGTTCAAGTGGAAGTTGGAGAGAATAAATGAACAGCAAGTGGCTCAACTTTCCTCACTCCATCATGTGGAAATCCGTCTCAGAACCTATTTAGAGCAATTAGAACTGAAAACTTACTCCGAAGCCTCCCTCCACTCATCCATCGAGCACCTTTTCCAGCTCTCACACCAACGATTCCCCCGAAACCCCTGCATTTCCCTTTGGGAAGGCAGTTACTACTGCTACTACCGCCACAACCCCACTCTCTCTCTCCTCAAACTCACCCAAATCCTCCCCTCTTCCCTGTCTTTCGAGATCAAAGTGCTGCTACAAGCCGCTCTACACCGCTACGAAGCTCTCAGCGCCTCCCCAGAGCGTCTCTTTCTCCGCCATTTCCAGCTCCTAGGCAGGGCGAAGCGAGCAGACGAGTGCTGCTGTCTAGACCTCCAGTCCTTTTGCGATATATTGCTTCAAGAAAAGGCTGATACGAGAAGTGTGATGCGGGCTACGAGGAGACTGGCTGACTCTGTGAAGCGAACAGTGAGGAAATACTTGAGAGTTGTGAAGAGGTGTGGAAATGAGGAGGAAACAATGGACATGTATGGGTCGTTTTTGTGGGAAATCGCAGGGGAAGAGGAGGGAAAAAGGATTGCGCAAAGGATGGAAAGGAGCAGAAGCCAGTGGGGTGTGCTGAAGGAAGGGGATGCGGGCAGCAGGGGAGTGATAGGGATTGAGTGTAGTGAGGAGTATAAGGGACTAATTGTGCAAGCCACCAACCCAACGTATTCCTACCTCCATTGCACTCCTTTCGACCTTCTGCACCAGTCCATTGCCGACTTCCTCCCTGCTCCCTTCCGCCCTCTGCTGCCCACCTCCCTCTCTCACCTGCACACACCCGGCCTCTCAGTGCAAGAACTGCCCAGTCTATTTAAGGTCTTGCAGGACTGTGAAGGCTACTTAGTACCCGTTTCAACCACTGTCAGACTCACTACTTGGGGGAATGTTCCCTACTTGCTGCTGTTTTTGACTCTCACAGAAGGAGTGAAAATGGCGCTTATAGATGAGAACAGTGTGATTCAGGCGCATTCCCGTCTAGTGGGTGTAGTGGCAGTCACCGGAGTCCGGTACAACGGCCAAAGGGCGGACCTAGTGTTCCCAGGCCTGTCAATGCGCAAAGGCAACTTCCTCTACACCACCAGTCTGGGCATCTCTGTCTCAGTCACTATTTCGTATCTCCATCTCTCCAGTCTCACCTTCAAACTCATCACTTTTAGCACTGTAGCTGAGGACTTTATTCGAGAAAGTTCTCCAACTGGAGAGTGGGGAAAGGGTGAAGAGTATAGGAGATCCTTCCTATCAGAAGTGAAGGTGAATTCTGGGACGAGGACTTTGGAGTCCAGGGAAGACGGACTGCTGACCACCACTCATCCAGTGGAAGAAACGAGGTACAGAAGGCTGAAATTCACCATTGGAGCGGAGAACAGCAGTGAAGCCAGGGACTTAGGCCGGAAACTGCTCCGTACCAAGCTGTATCTGTTCCTTTCCTACGCTATTGTCGCCTGCTCGCATATTGCTTGCATGATATTCATGACTCAGCTGCTGAAGTCTGTGAACCTGATCACGAACATCCACGACTACAGCAATCGCAATGCTGATATTATCAGTCTCGCCTATGACACTCGCAGCCTAATGCTCACTGATCTGTCGTTTCCATATGACCTTGCGGACTTGAGACTGAGACTAGTGAACACTTCGGCAGCCGTCAAAGACGTCGCAGAGACTATGAAGAGCACAATCGGACAAAATGCCAAACTAGACACCTTTTTAACCGAAGGCAAAGTGCCGATCTGGCGACTTCTCAACGCGAAGCCAGAGCTGACGCTAGATTCGCTGCTGGACGCTCTCTACGACTACACACAGGCAGCCACCGCCCTCTCAGTCAGTGAGCCGCCCTACTCCTCTCTGCCCCAAGCCTTCTTTCTCACCCGCAACGGCGCTGGGGAGTTGCTCGAAGTGGCGAACCGCACTCTGTACCTGGAAGTCAAGGAGGAAGAGAGGGCCAGAATAGCTGCTTTGGAAGTGTTGCCAATGCTTGTGATGGGGTGCTTGGTACTGATGGCGCTGCCACTGTTGCTCTTGGTGGCGCCTCAGTTCTGTGGCTTCGAGAAGCAGAACAGAGAGGTGTGGAGCAAACTGTGTGGTGCGAGTAGGGAAGCTGTGCTGATAAGTCGGCGAACGGCAGTGACTCGACTACAGACGTACTTCCACTACGGAGAACTGGAGGCTGCTTCGCTGCCAGTACAGACCAAGCCACAATTGCCCAGGTTGTGGCCTGCCTTCTTACTCCGACTGTGCGCCTTTCTCATGCTCAACGGCCTTTTCTTCCTGGTCCTTGACCGAACTGCATTCCAGCCTCTCAATAGCCTGGCTCTCACCATTCCGAACTACGTCTTTTGGATGGATATGCGAGCCGAAATCGCTCAAGAAGGTCAATTCTGGACCCGCGAATGGCTGCTAGCAGGTCAGATGCCTCTTTCCCCCGCAGCCTCCCTGTGGTCCCGCCCCGAAGACCGAGTCTCCAACGCCACTGCCACAATGGCCTTTATTGGCCGAGTGCTGCTAGTGGGAGACTCTGCATATGGCCTGAAAGATGTATGGAAGTCCGATAGTTACCTCAATTACGGGTTTTTCTCAGCCTGTGATAAGGACTGTCCAGTGCCTGAGGCTTCTCTAGGCTTCCGCTATGCGCTAACGAACTGGAAAGAGACTCTGCAGGATGTCGTTTCCCCCTATTCCCTGCCCCAGCACAGGACTGCCAAGGGTGGATTCGAGGCTTTGGAGACTCTGGAGCGACTAACAGCCACTGCTGTGAAATACTGCCATGGAGCCTCGGATTTCTACACAACAGACGCATATGGACGGATAGACGACCTTTTCAGGACTGTTGTGGGCCTGACAGTTGCATTCATAGTGACGGTGTTTCTGCTCTATTTCGCACTCAACTTGCCTGGCTTGAACGCTCAAAGGGACAGAGGCATAGAGGCTTTGAGTGTGTGCAAGCACATTAGAGTGAGCTAAGCAGCTTTAATCACTGCGAAATTCCCTCCCTATTAAATGCTGTTTTGAGGTTAGAACTACTCATCTAGGTCAATCGCACACACCGCACTCTGTCCTTTCTTGACCTGCACCGGTTTCGGGGGCGCAAAGCGAGCCAAAGCGTTCAAATAAGGCTGACTAGCCCTCACAACCTCACTACCCACCTCCTCTGCATACCCACTACCTCTGAACTGCCTCCAACCCAGCCTACCTCCAAGTCCCAACGCCTGCCTTTTCCTGACCTCCGCTCACATACCCTCCTCCGCCAGTCTTTTCCTGCCCCTTAATACAGCTTCTTCTTCATCACTGGAGGACTGATCCTCGGTTATATCTGGAATGACGTAGTAACTGCCGTCGGGGTTGAACTCAACTAGGGAGGAACCGACTAGGTTGGCCATTTCCATCACTTCTTTCATGTACTTGTCGCGGATGAGGTGGATGGCGAGGGAGCTGCAGATGGGACACTTCCAGCGGTTCACTTTGGCCTTTTCTTGCATTACTACATACGCCTCCAAGTCAAAGCACTGGATATGTCTGCACCTAGCTCCTCGCACAGGCTCCACAGGCAGCACTCTCGTCAAGGGACACTTCACACTCTGCTTGCAGGCTTCCGAGTACACTTCTCCCGATACATTCAGAATACTACGAACGAAGGCTTTCCCCTGCACCGAATCCAGAATAGCTTCTTGACTCAAGGCTTTAATGACAGTTTCCGCCTTCAGTCGCTCCACGATAAAAACACCGAAAGCGTATTCGAAGTCTTCCTTCTGCTTAATGACTATAATATCGTTAGCGCCTACCTTCACTTCGGGGATAGCAATTGCAGAGTCCTTCCTTTTGCGGGAACTAGTGGGAGGCGGCTGCGTCAGACTGCACAGAGTCTTGTTGTTTACCACAATGACGCAGTCTTTTGGCCAGTGATAGGCGTAGCCTTCGGTATCTAGGCGCAGACAGCGCAGTTGGAAGCAGTGATTGGGTGCTGTGCCTTTGAAGTGTTGGGCTTCGGAGCAGTGAAAAGAGACGGTTTTGAGATTGCCACTAGTACAAGGATGCAGCGGAGACAGCAGTGTGTCCACAATTGGCTCGAAAGGTTCCAACTGGCGGAACTGACAGAAGGGACATTCGAAAGGAGAGAGCGCAGTAGTGCGGCCAATACACTGCTGGTGCAGTCTGCGCAGACAGCGTCTGCACTCGATGCCAGGAGGACTAGGGATGCTGGCGCACAGACAGAGCCGAGACAGGTCTCTGCCCGCAGGCTGGAAGGAGGCAATGCCGAGGAGAGACATTACCTTGGAAAGGTCGGTAGATAGGGTGGAGGAGCGCGCCAGGTCGTGGCCTTGGCTGGAGGACAGGTAGGTGACCACACGGGTGATCAGCTCGTCCTTGCGACCAGAGTGGGACAGGTTCAACTCCCGACAGATCTCTTTCCATTGCGAGATGGTGAACCGCGTGAGCGCCAGAGAGTTCAGACTTGGTCTAGGGTCCATTGTTACTACTGAGGCGGGCTTATCTTCATACCTCTCTGGCTCGCGGCTTTCCCTATAGGAAGCAACTGCAGGAGAAACTATGTATGTGTGAGGACGAAATACAGAGGAAAATTAGGACTTGAAATTACACGAATTAATGAAATCAGAAATATAGACTGTCTAGAAGGCTGATATATACAACTCAGAAGGTAGTAACATAGAGGACTAAAGTTGCCGTTATCCCACTGACTCAGAAGGTCTGGAAAAGGGAAAATTTGCTGAATAAGCATAAAAGTAGGCATTCGCCCTGTTCTTCGCTAAACACTATATTAAAGCGAATTCGACCCGAAATCTGTCTTTCTTCCTATGATTTCCCCAGTTTCCAGCTGCACTTGCCACTTTCAAACTTCCCTCCTCTTTCCTTCTCTGTGGCAGTCTTCACTCCACACTAGCACACCCCTCAGTCTCCCTACTATCTATACATTAGAACAACACCCTAATTCGATGTGCCCAGACCTGGCTCCTATAGACTACCCTGCCATCCTTTGCCATTCCTGCCTATAGCGGCTTCTTCATTCCTTCTCCGGTTTCCCAAATCGCCATAGAAATAAGGCAATGGGCTCAGGGTGCAGCTGCTCTCCCAAGACTGCAGAAGGGGTCAACGACGGTCTAGCCTCTGCTCAAACACTGACCAAAGCAATGTTCCCATCTGAGGGACGAACCGTAGAGGACCAGTTGGTGCTGCTGAAGACCTTTCACGATCAAAACCAAGTGGAAATGCATAGGAAAATCGCGGATGTGAGTATGACTGTGCAGAGGGAACTGCCGAAGGGAGTCAATATGCTGAGACTTAACACAATGAAGATGAGGGAGAAGGACTGGCAGCACTTTACGTACTGTCTGGGGTTTTGTCCGACACTTACTAGACTGCATTTGTGGAAAATCTCCATATCTAAAGCGTCATTAAACCTGTTGGCTAGCTACCTCCTGGGCATGCCCAAGCTCCAGTACCTCACACTCGGCGACATGAACCTCAACTCCTTCCCCCTGTTCCCAATCTCCGAGTCTCTGAAGCACCTCCCCCAGCTGAAAGAGCTAACTCTGACAGTGAACTACCTCGACTCGGCCCACTTTAGCATGCTAGTGCCCGGCCTCGAAACTTTAGACCTACTGGAAGTACTGTCTTTGGATGAAAACGACCTGGGCGATGCAGGCGCGCAAGTGATGATGGAGCTGTTACTGAAGCTGCGCAGGCTCAAAAGCGTGAGTTTGAAGTTCAACTCCATCGGGAACAAGGGGTTTGAGATGGTTCTGCCAATGCAGAGAAAGTTTAAGAGTGTGAAATTGCTACTGGACGGGAATGACTTGACAGATGATGAGTTCGAGGAGTTAGAGCAGGCGCAGACATAAAGTACTAAGGCCGTTTCTTTAGAATGGATTTGTGAGGCTTGGCGTGGGGAGGGAGCGGCTGGTGCTTGCCTTCGGGCACTTGGCCTGGGTCTGAAACTCTGCGGGGCTGAGACTTCGGGCCCTTTTTCCGTTTTTTGTGTTTGCGAACTTTGACAGAGTCTTCGCCACCGTCCTCTTGACTCTTTTGCTCCTCTAGTGGTAAAGCCGACTCTTGCAGCGTTGCAGGCGTTTCCAGCTCCTGCTTAGAGATCATCACCTGAGCAGGCAGCTCCTCCTCTGCCGCTTCCTCCAGCTGACTGCCCTGCTTGCTACAGATACTCTGATCTACGGAGCTGGCCTTCACGTGGTGGGCTCCGTGCTTTTGCTCCACTGTGTCTTTTTCGCTTTTCTGACAGCAGAGGAGGAATCGAACCAATGTCTGCATCTAATTTTTATATGTTTGCTTTGGGAGTTGGATGTCTAATGGGGAGAAAGCTCAGTCATACCGAAATGGGTCTGTTTGGAGGTATTCGTAGCCATAGAGCCTGGGAATTTATCTATATAATCGATGGAAGTGGGGAAACTGGGCGGATTTGTAAGCAAAAAAGCAGTGTTTGTATGGGAAATTACGAGGCTTGCTACGCTTTGTTAGAATAGATAGACAGATTTGTAGAATTTCCCTTCAAACATCGCATGATACACTGTCGTTTCCGCAGTCTAAGAAGGCTTGCAGCTTGTATCAGTCTCCAAAGCGTGCAAGTTTCATACGATTTCGTGCCAGCCGATCTTAACAGGCACTCTAATTCCAGACCCTTTGTCCCAACTCTCTTCCGTGGAGTTGAAGCAGCACCAAAGGTATATATCCGGGAACTGCCAAAGGCTTGTTGTTGCTTTAGGGATCTGATGGATGGTGAAATTGACTAGAACATTGTCCTGGGAGGGAAGCTTGGGAAGGATATGCAGGAATTGTGGGAGTGACTCTGGAAAAAGAGATGCTAAAGACTCGTAATTCTTCCTCACTACCCCTGTCCGAGTTTCGACAATATACCGCTGAGATCAGAAGTCCTCAATTCCCAAGTCCAGAAGGTGGAACTGCCTCAACGCTCATCACAATGGCCCTCAAAGTCGATGAGTCACCCGCTTAGTGAACACAGCGAAAGCAGCTAGAGCCTGCTTAGGTCTCTGTGGCTGGAAATAAATGGGGAAGCGGACGAAGAAGGTGGGCATCATTGGCAAATACGCGACTAGGTACGGCGCTTCCCTGCGAAA
>Ga0247837_1001579_pt1 | contig 46582 bp, 51 predicted proteins | sample LaCtaG_2_FD_187115 | JGI IMG/M metagenome (GOLD analysis project Ga0247837, IMG submission 187115) | Freshwater microbial communities from meromictic Lake La Cruz, Castile-La Mancha, Spain - LaCruzMarch2015_14.5m | ecosystem: Environmental > Aquatic > Freshwater > Lake | place: Spain: Castile-La...
TTTCAGACTCACCTTCACCTTTCTCTTTATTACCTTCTCCGGCATCCTTTTTTGGATCCTCTATAGGTTTTAATTTATCCGCAGGTTTTAAGTCATCCGCCTTTTTTAATTCTGGTTTATCAATTTTTTTATCTGGGATGTCTGATTTTTTAGGTTCAGTAGCTTTTTTAGGAGTAGCTTCCGTCTTAGGTTTTTCTACTGCCTTAGGTTTTTCTACTGCCTTAGGTTTTGCTGCTGCCTTAGGTTTTGCTTTAGCCTTAGGTTTAGCCTTAGGTTTAGCCTTAGGTTTCGCTGGCTTTCCCTTAGCAGCTTCTATAAGTGATAAATATGACTCATTTTCAAGGAGTTCATCGTTAAATTCTTCTAAAGATTCAAGAAGATCTTCAATCTCTGTATCTTCGAAAATTTCTATATCGAAATTGTCGGAAACACTTTCTATAAAACTCTCCATTAGAATAACATCAGACATTCTCTCATATTCTTGAAGAAGTTGATATTCTAATAGAAGTATATTTTTAAGATTTCCCATTCTTTTATTCTATGTTTTTATTTATTTGCTTTTTGGCTCAGGAATCGGTTCTAATTCTCCACCAGCTTTTGCCATCCCTGGAAATTCAACTGAGGATGGAGCTTCACCTTTTAATTTGCCTAATTGTTTCTTTAGATCGTAGAGTTTTTGATATTTTCCTAGTTTTTGTAGTTCAGCATCTAGTTCTTTTTGAGCTAGCTTTTTAACTTTACCTTTTTTGAAAAGGTACTGAACATACATTCCAGTAGCAACTGCTCCAGCAATAGCAGCACCTCCAGCAGCCATAGCCCCTGTTTTAACAATTCCAGTTGCTGTAGCAAAATCAGCTTTGTTATCATAAGAGGAATCTCCTGCAAATGCTGTATATTCATCAATCGATTCAATGTCCTCGGAGAAAGATTCAAATATATGATTTGTAATGGAATTAGGATTTGCTTCAAATGATTCACACATATACCCTACTGAAGTATGATTAAGAAGTAAGAATTTAATTATTTCATTAAAGTCTTCTTGAACTGGACGATAGTTTTGGGATTTGCATAGAATAACAAATTCATTCAATTCTGAACGAAGATCTGAGTACTCGTTTGGATATATTAACTTCATATCTATTATATGCTTTATTTGTTCTATATATCTTTTAGAAAAAATGACAATAAAAAAAGAGCCACTCTTTCGAGTAGCTCTTTAATATGAAGTATAAGGTTAAGATTATACTAGAGAACCAAGTTCTGAAGCCAAGTTAACACCTGAAGTCAAATACATAGTTTCTGGATGGAAACCTGCTTCAACTAAAGCGTAACGAGATTTAACAGCAACCTTAGGAGCCATAGTTCCTTCAGCGATTGTTTGTACTGATTCAGCCATTAAGTAAGGCATGAATACAAGACCTGGAGAGTTACCATCACCTTTACGGCCTACACAGAAACGAGTATCGTTCCAAGCACGGTTTGGATCGTTGTAGATCGCAAGACCTGCAAGTGTTCCAATTGGGTAAAGTGAACCTGCCATTTGGTTAATTGTATTAGCCATTGGTGCAGGGATAAATCCAGCAACATCTTGTAATGCTGAACATACTTGTCCGTTAGTTACTACGAAAGTAGCTGGACCACGACGACCTCTAATAGCGATTAAGTTCGCAATAGCAAGGATCTTAGACATGATCTTTCTTTGACGTGTATGTAAGTTCTCTGAAGCAGAGTTAGCAACCTCAGTCTGATTAACTGTTTGATTTCTCAAAGAAGTTGATTGGATGTAAGCACCGAAGTTAGTTCCAGAAGCACATCCTGTACCAGCGATGATTGCAGTTTGACCTAAGTTCAAGAAGAAGTTAAGACCTTGAGTACGTACAACGAATTCATGGTTTCTTTCTCCTAAGAAGAATAAACGATCTAGGATATTTTTGTTGATTGATTGAGTCAATTCGTTGATAAGTACTGATTCTACTTGAGATACAGCATCTACTCCGAATTGTTTCAAATCTTGAACTTGCTCACGAGTAACAGCAGCAGCAACTTGGAAAGTCTTAGCTTCAACTGATTTGTTGAATAGACTTAAGTTCATTACATTGTCTGTTGTACCTTCACCGTCGGCTCTTGAGTAAGGATCGTTAATATCGAATCCTGTGTAATCATTGTCTTTCAACGCTGTTCCAGAGAATCCAGTAATATGATCTTCTAAAGCTTTAACTAATTCAATAGTTAAACCAGTAGTAGCACCAGTTACACCACTAATACCTGTTACACCAATTGCAGTAGTTGCAACAGTAAGTAAAGTACCACTTGTTAAAGTTCCTCTTACATGGAAGATTGGATAACCATCAATACGAGAAGCTCCAACATAACCTAAAGTAATACCGCTAATAGCAACTGAAGTACCACCAGCAACGAATGCAGGAATAGCAGTTGAACCATAGTTAACTTTAATTAATAAAGGAAGATTATCACCTGTACCAGAAGTTTTACCACCAGCATATACGAAATCCAAGTATGTAAGAACACCCATTGGACCAGGCATAGGAACTACAGGAACTAAATCTAGACCTACAGTTTGAGCAGCAACTTGCATAGCAAGAGGAAGAAGTGTGTGAGCTTTATCACCAGAACCTGCTTGTCCAGTGTAAAAATCAGTTTGTGTTCCAGGATCACCAGGGAAACGGGTTGAACCCATACCATTAACAGCACCTAGAACTGCAGTTGAATTACTTTCGTAAAGTTCATGATAGTGGCAGTATTTAGACATCCACTCAATACGACTACGATCAGTAATACCAACTTCGGACTCCAAAATTGGAGACCATTTAGAGAAAATCTCTTGTTCGTTTAACAAATACATTTTGTTTGTGTTTTTTTGTTGTTTTATTTATTTTTCCTATAGCTTTTGGCATCTTAGCGTTTTCGGAATTTCTTACTATATATCTTATTAGAAATTAGAATTTACGGTGAATTGATATGCTATAAATCCTTCGTCAGAAGTTCGTGTAACATTAAGTACAGAATCATATTCTGCATCGAACATATCATTATCGAAGATTTCTGTTTGCTTAAATTTCCTTTCTAAAAAATCATAAATTGTACCACCCAATTTTGTCTCTTCCTCTGAATTTTCATCTGATTGCATAACTTGAGAGATATCGCCATCGGCGATACCTAATTTTTTAGCAAATTGTTCAGCAGCTGCTTGCATTTCTGAATCACCTTTAGTTCCCCATGCATTTGATAAAACACTTGTTGATACAATTTTTCTATCAGAAAAAGCCTTTTTAGACATATTTCCTTCTGTTATTAAAGATTCATTTAAGAATTCACTGAATGATAGTAATGTTTTCATATATTTTATTTTTTGAATCTTTGACGGAATCCAGCTTTTACAGCATCCAAATAAGTATCTGGAGTTTTGTATTCAGAAGTCTCATTGAGTGGAGCATTTAAGTTTTCGTTTTCGTTAATCAAATCTACTTTAACTTCTCTTAAATCTCTAGTTGCCCAGAAATTATCAATTTGATATTGAGATTCAAGTAATCTTGTAGAAGCTTGAGCTTTAATAGCGTTCTTTTGAGATTCAGTTAAAGTATTCCAAGAAGCTAAGTATCTATTTGGCATTTGAAGTAACCAATCTGCTCTTTTTGTAGGTTGTGTAAAACAGGATTCCCAAATCTTATTAGCATCAGCGGTTCCATAATATCTATTAGTTTGAAAAGCATTAACTATTTTTTCTTGAGTTTCAGAATTAAGAGAATCAAATTCTCTTCTTTTTGTTTCACCTAAGAATTGAAAGAAATGATATTTTTTATCAACTTCCGATTCCTTTTCAGTTTTAGCTGATTCAAGAATAGCATTCAATTGATTTGTAATATCTGATTTGAAATCATCATTGTTATCAACTTCTAAAGACTCGGAAATTTGTACAATTTCTTTTGCTTTTTCTGTGATGATATCAGTTGATTTTTTGATGTCTTCGAATGAAGCACCTTCATTGATTTGTTCAACTACATAACCTAAGTAGTTTGATAGGTTTTCGGTATTTTCTTTTAAGTATTCAGAGTATTTAACAACGGAATCAACTCCTTCAACGATATAATCATTATGAGAAATAACTTTATCTAGTTGTTCGTTGATGTGTGTTTGATATCCCCAACGATTAGAAGTTTCTTCTGAAAGGTAATTAGAGAAATCAATTAAAGACGAAGTTTTTTCACCAAGATATTGTGTATAATTGATGCTTTCGTTTGTTTTCTCAGCAACCATTTTAGTATACTCAATTAGGTGATCCATTGATTCAGCAAGTTGTTCTGAGTAATTGATTCCTACATTAGTTTTTTCTCCAACTAATTCGGCGTAGTTTTTAACTTTCTCGAGATTTTCAATGATATAATCATTATGAGAAACTAATCCATCAACATTTTCGGTAATTCTACCAATATGTTCTTGAATACTATTTACTTTTTTAGCAATTGATTCCGCATATTTAACGAGTCCTTCATTTAAAGATTTGTCATCTTTATTTGATGAAGCTTCCTGAACAGATGTTTTAAGATTTTCAAATTCATTCTTAATTATCTTCGTATACTCATTAAAGTCCTCAACGGAAATGTATTTTTTTGCATCCATTTCGTTTATTTTTTTATTTTCGGGTTCTATGTTATTTTCTTTGTTTTCTGCAATTTTATTAGATGCAAAAGTCCAAAAATCAGGAACTTCAAAAAGTCCTATATTATCATCTTCAGCATCAAAACCATAACTTTCATTTACTCTTTTTAATTCGGCATTTGAAAATCCTGGATTTGCAACTAAGTCATAAGTAAACATTTTTTTTATTTTTACGTGACCGTTGCTTTCAACAACACCAGCAGCTCTACTAGAAATATGAAGAGGAACTCCTGCATCAACAAGGGCTCTAGCATTTTTTCCAGCATCTGTATTTAATAAACGAATACGACCTGTAACTTTTTTAGTAGAAGGATCATAATCAATAGATTCAATTACGTGAGATGCATTTTTAAGAGAAATATCAAAAGATTTTGGATGATCTAATTCACCTAAAAGTTTGTTATTTTCACATTGTTTTTTAAGCTCATTAACGTGAGGGAGAATCTCCTTTTCGTCATATATTCTATTATTGTTGTTCTTAACGCCAATTTCAGTAAATGTTCCCTCTAAGACGTATTTGTCTTCTCCTTCGGAGATAAGGTTCAATTTATTTTCCGATCGTTCAACAATCAGAAGAGTCTTATTGCTCATAGTTTAAGCTTTATTTTTAGGTATATATCTTTAGACTTATTTAGCTTTTTCTCAATGCTAATTAAGCTATAGCTTCTGCTGATTTCTTAGATGCAGCTAATTTATCTTCATCTTCAATTGTTTTCATTTTCTTATTTGTTCGTAGATCTTCTGCGGATAATCCTAAGAATCTTTGAATTAAGAATTCGGATGCAAAGTATTTAATTTCATTCATATTAGCATCCATTTCAACAAGACCATCTTTCATTGCTGTAACAAAATCAAGACGTTTTTGAAGGATTTCTATTTCTTTCATCTCTTCAAAAATGTTATATTTATGGAATTTTATACCGATTTGTGCTTTAAATGCATCATCATCTTTTAATTCTGGAAAGTCAAGACACATCTGAATCCAAAGAGGTTTAACAAGAATTTCTTGAAATACGGATCTAATACGAGTAACAAAACGACCAAATTTAATTTCGTCTCTTGTCATACCTTCAGCATTCATCTCCCAAGAAGGCGGTGATTCCATATCAAAACGAGAAAGAGGAATTTTAGATACTTTAATTAGTTTTTCACGAAAGTATTTAAGAGCTTCTGTATCAGAAAGATCAGGTCCGTCATTACCAATAGTTTCAATTGTTGGTTCTCCAGCTTCACCAGATGGTAACCAATACTCTTTATTAAATGGCATCATTGCTTTACCATTAACTTTTAGCTCTCCTGATTCTGTATCAAAATCGATATTTTCTCGGTAGTTTTGCATCAAAACACCTAGAGATTGACGAGCTCTTGTTTTAGATTTACCACCAACAGGAATAACGAATTTTGTTTTGAATGAAGCATTTACAGTAGCCCAAATTACTCGGGAATGTTCCATAATTCTTAGTAAGTTAAATGATCTTACTAAACGTTCTACATAAGAAACACGATTTGCTGTGTTAACATTTGCATATGATATGTATATGACTTGTGAATCATATAGCTTTCTTTCTTTTTGTACTTGACCTTTGAATTGAGTCCAAATTTTCTTTCCTTCTTTATCAAGTCCTGGAGTTAAATTGATTGGATCTATTTCTTTGAAACCAATAATTCTAGTTTGTTCCTTATTGTAAATAATTTCAAAAGAGACAAATCCATCAACTAACCATTTTCTAAAATATGACCAAGCAGCGATATCATTATTGAATCCAAAGTATTGATAAATTCTTTTGAAGTTAGTTTCTAATGCGATTCTAACAGCTTCAATAGTTCCAGGTTCTAATGTTTCGTCATCAAAAGCTACAGGAATACAAAAGTAATTTTTATCATCATATACAATAGCTTCATCACAAATAGTATCTAGAATTTCTTCGATTTCATCTTGTACAGCGAATTTACGAAGATCTTCTCTCTTTTTTGGATATGATTTATCGAATATAGAAATTGATTTTCTTAAATTAATATCTGTCATTGAAAGATTAGCAAATAAAGCATAATCATCATATTCTCCACCGGTAGCATTCCGTGGATCCATTTTCCAACCATACAAATCTTCATTAACACCAATAGATTTAGAGTTACGAAGAACCATATCGTCATACATCATCCCGAAAGATGATAGAGATTTTAAAGCTTTAGAAACGATATTTCTTGCTGAGGCACTTTGTCTCTGTGCATAAACATCATCTCTATTTACAAAACCTGACATATTTTTCTTTTTAATTATTGTATATATTCAATCTTAAACTATCACATATTTTATGTTAATTACTCATTCGAGTTTCTTATTTAAGGAACTTAAAACGATTCTTCTTTTGGGATTCTTCAGTCTTCTTTAACATAGCTCCTTTATTTGTTCTACATCTTAAAACATAATCTTCATAATTTTTATAGATGTCAAATAACTTACCGTCTCCTTTTATTTCAGGGAAGATTTGTGGAATGTCTAGCTTACTCATTTTATCCCAATGTTCGTAAGCTATAACATATGCTGGTGATTGAATTTGCTTAGGAAGGTAATTTCTTATTGCCCAAGAAAGACCGAATTGATCAAGACTAAGTTTTAATCGATAAACATCGAGTGGTATATTGACTTGTTCAACAGCGTCTCCTGCTTTTTTCTTAATTGATTCTTTCATTGGTTTATCATACATCTTTTTAATTTCATCCATGATATATTTTCTTGCCTTCGGTGGATACCAACTAAGATTCAATCCAACATTCATTTCTCCTTGAGCAGCTGGCATTTTTCCTAGTGATAAAACTATGGGGTGTTCATCCCAAAATGAATATTTGTCTTTGTGAAATGGTTTATATTTGAAAATGTAAATTTTTCCTGGAATAAAGAAAGGATCTTTGCTTTTAGCAACATCTTTTGCTTTACTATCTTTCATTTTCTTAAGTAACCAAGCATAAACATCTTTAGGCTTAGCATCCGGTCCTAAATCTTCTTCTTTACTCTCTTCTTCTTTTCCACCTGCTTCTATATTAAGAATCTGTAGTAGATAAGAAAAGAATTCAATTATACTTTTCATATACTTTTGAAAAAATCTTCTGTTACCAACATAAATTTCCAACCTCGAGAAGAAGCATACTGTTCAGCTGCAGATTTCTTACACATATTCTTCACATATTCAGTGAATAACCATTTGTAAGATTCAACTGATTTTACAGTTTTTCTCTTAGGAGGTGCTGGTTTTTGTAGTTGCATTTTTGGTTTTACTTCTACAATAAAAGTCTGTCCGTCTTCTAAATGAACTATAAAATCAGGATAGTATTTGTGGTATTTGTTATCTAAGGGACTAAAATAAGGAATACAGAAAGATTCCGAAGACCATTTTTTGATCTCCGGATTTCTTTCACAATATAAACAAAATTTTCTCTCCCATGAAGATCGATAAATTATGGGTCCTATTCCTTGATATTTTTTACATTCATTCAAAGGAAAATAGCCTTGAACAAACCCTGACTTCTTCGAAGGTTTATTACTTTTTATCGACATAAATAGTTATTATGCTGCTACTTGAGAAATTCCACCAGCTGCAATAATTTTAGTGATTGCATCATCGGAAAAAGACATAGGCTCAGCATTATGATCAGCTTCATTAAAGATATGGTAACCATCAGTATATCCTGAATATATCATATCTGTGTTAGTTTTACCATCTAAAGTAATAGTAAATTCTTTACCTGGAAGTAAATCATCAATAGATTTAACAGCTGGTAAAGTTGGGTCAGTATCCTTTTGTTTTGCTGGATCATAACCATTTGCATCGTTAGCAGCTTCGTTTACGAATTGCTCGAATGTAGGAATGTAATTCTTCATTTTATTTGTTTTTGTTTTTATTATTTATCTTTGTTTATTGAAAGAATGTAGATCCACCAGATGAAGCATCTGTAGTATCTCTACCTCCACCAACCATATAATTGGAATCTGAAGAAGTTGCAGTATAAGTTCCTGTTCCAACAGTTCTACTTGGATCTGAAACTACATCTTCTTCAACTTTGTTTCCTTGATCGTCAGTAAGAGGTTTATCTCTTAATATCTTATTTATTTCTACAAAGAAAGGAATTTCTTCAGGTGTTAATTTCGATTTAACATATTTCGAAATTTCTCTCATCAACCTATTTCTTTCTTTATTAGTTGCATCAGCTTTAGCTTTCTCTCTTTTACCCTTAACATAAAGAGTATCTTGGTAAGGATATTTTTCCAGTTCTTGCATCATACTAGTAAGATCACTATCACCATTAAATTTATTAGCGATTCCATGAGCTTGATCTTTTAGCTCAGCGAATTTTTTATCTTGTTTAATCTTTTCTATTTTATTAGCTATTGAATTTCTCCAATTAGAAAAAAGAACACCGGCAAGTAAAACTCCACCTCCTGCAAAAGCTAATCCTACTTTAATTAAATCAGCAGCAATAATACCTTTTGTTACCTCCCACCAAGTCATATCTGCTTCATTTAAGATTTCATCCGAAGTAAGTTCATATGATTCTACAATTCTTACAACACCTTTATGATCTCTATATTGAACCTTTCCATTAACTGATTCTTTAGAAACGATGATACCAGAGTAACCATCGAAAGATTTAACTGAGTTTCCTACTTTAAGTTCTTGTCCATCAAATGAATATGACGGCCAATTCTCAAATAGATATTGTTCGTAAGTTTGTAAGTTTTTCATTTTATTCTTCTTTAGCTTCCGCTTCTTTTTTTTCAGGTTTTTCTTCTCCACCTTTTGCTGGTAGAGCTTCTTTCTTAGCATCCGGATCAACACCAGCAAGATCATCTTTAATCTTCTCGGCCTTATCCTTAACTTCTTCCATGTCTTTTGAACTCATTTCATCATCTAAAGAGAAATCATCAGGTGTTGAATTAGTGAATATGATATTTCTAGCATAATCAAAAACCATAAGAACCTTATCGTCTTTATCTTTTACTTCATAAGTTTTAGCAAAAGCATCTTTTTCAATTTTAAGACCTTCTTTTTTCTCATTCTGATCTCTCCAAGCTGACCACCAAGTCGGTGTCATTGAATATCTTCTATGTAGAGCTGATGTGTCGTGAGCTTCATCCACTAATTCTGTAATAACAGATTCATTTCTAACTATCGATTCACTTTTAAGGAAATCAAAAACGTGAGATAAATTTTCTTTAGCAACTGTTACATGATCATTTGCCCAATCATGTCCATTGTTTAACATACTATCTATTTTTTCTTGATTCATTTCGAGAATCATTTTAGATAGATCTTGAATCCTTTTTAAGTTAGAGAAGAACATATAATTAGAAGGTTTTTCTTCGTCATCATCTTCTTTAACTGCTGTAGGATTATAAGTGAATCCACCAGGGTTATCGACTGAAGTAATTCCCATTTGAGCATTACCATTTTCAAATAACCAATCTTTGTAATTTTTTAATTTCATAACTTAAATTGAGTAAATTCCTTCAGATTCCGATGAGGATTTTTTATCTAAAGAAACTGTACCTTTATATTTTCCTGGATGTAATTTATGCCATCCTTTTGCATATCCATTTTTTGCAATTTGTGTATAAAAAGCAAAAGCATTGGTTGTCTTTTCTGGTTTGAATCGATCCCAATACTTAAATAGATCTAGCATTGCAAATCCTATACAATCTTCTCGATCCATTGGATCTGTGTATCGTAATTTTTGATTAGCTCTTTCTGCTATAAGTATTAACATTGCTTGTGCCTTTGGTGTTAGTTTTTTTTGTTCTAACGAAACACATATTTCTTCATATAACTCTTTCGGTTTAATATATCCGCTCATTTATTCATTTTTCTCTTTTTATGCCATTTATTCCAAAATGGATTAAAGTTTAACGGTAATGTATTTTTTAAGAATCTCTGCTTTATTACCATCAGGTAGAATACAAGTTATCTTTTCGTCGTCACCTCTTCGAGTATAATCTAATGCATCTAATTTAATTACATCTCCAATTTTTAATGTATCGAAAGGTGTATTAAGAGTTCCTGTTACAAATTTCCCAGCATCTCCATCTTCATTCATACTTTCATTCCAAGATTTTACGTATTCAAGATCTTTAAGAGGCAGTTCAGTAGTTGAACCGTCCCAATTATGAATCTCGACATTAGATCCTTTGATTGATAGTATCTTACCACCTGTAAAATCCTTATCTTTTTTGTACCTAACAAAAGTACCAACTTCTATTTTTTCAGCTTCGTTAACTTCGACTGATTCATTAGTTGCTAGAACTTTAGCAAATGATTTTGCATCAGTTACTTCTTCACCAAAAAGTTCGATTGTTTCGTCATCTAAATTGATGTAAATTTCCGATCCGTGATGTTTCATATCAAGGATAATTGTGCTATAATTTTTACCAATAGCAGTTCCATTAGAAATATATTTTCCAGCCTTTTCTGCCCATCCAGCAGCTTTCTTAACAAGAGCTGTAGCATAAGGTCCTTTACGTTTAGCAAATTCCATAACATTAGAAGGAACTCTAGCAGCTTCATTAACAGATTCTTGAATTTGTTTAACCGAAGTTACCTTTTTACCTTGTTGTTCAGGATCCGTGTCGGATGAATAATAAAGTAGATTATTATCTATAAGACGTTGGTAAATTTCATCTTTAACATCGTCCCAATTGATTCCTTCGAAATCATCGGCTTGATTAAAAGTATCATAAACATAAGAAGGATCGATCCAACCATATCCAGTTTTAACATTTCTAATTAAAGACGAAACTCCCATTTCGAATTGTTTTACTGCTCCTTCATTAATAGATTCATTAACAAATTCACTAAAATTAAGTAGTTTTTTCATATTTTATAAAAAGAGAGAGCCGAAACTCTCTCAATTAAATTATTTTACATGCACTCAGCAATTTCCTTGGTTTTGTGAGCAGCTTCGAAACCTTTAATATCGTATGTAATAGGCTCTTTTCCACCCTTGTCGTTATTGAAGATATGTTTACCATCAGTTTCACCTTGGTAAACCCAACCACCTTCACCTTTGATCTTGTATTCCTTTCCGGGTGTACAATTTTCGTTGATAACAATATCTTTACTTGTGATTTTAGCAAGTTCGTTATTTTGTAGTTGAATTTGAGATTCAAGAAGTTCTTTTGCTTTAACGATTTGTGTTGAATTTTCAACACCATTAATTTTAGCAACCCTTTCAAGATCACCTAAAGATTCCATAAGGAATTTAATACGACTTTGAACTTTATCTAGCTCTTTTTCTCTCATGATTCTTTCTGAATTTTCAGTTTCAAGAAGATGCGTAAGTGAATTAGAAATGTCGTAGTTCATAAAGTCTTTAACTATAGAAACTGCATCTTCAGCAGATTCAGCAAGAACGAATGAATTTTCTTTCATTCCTTTATTTATTTTTTGAATATAGATATTTTCGTTAAGATTGAAAACATTTACAGAAACACCTTCGAATAAAGAAGAATTAACTCTATAACCGAAATCAAGTTCTTTAATGTTATTACCTTCAGAAATAGTATGCATAATTTGAGCAGCTTTATCCTTTTCAGTATATTTTAAGAATCCAGAAGCTAACATAAATGATTCAACGTTAGTAGATTCAACAACTTTATTATTAATTATAACTTTCGGAGATTCACCATTGAAATCAACATCAACAATTGAACTTGGATTTGGATATAAACGAATAACACCATTTCCAAATTTAGCAGATTCTGTAATAGAAACTAAAGATTTGAAGTTTTCAGAAACCTGACCATCAAATTCAGATATTGTAGATCCATCAGTTTCAAGAACTTTACCATTTGTATAGAAAGTATAAGTTCCCTTTTCCTCAAGAAATTCAATAGGTGAATAAATTTTAGAAACTTTGAAATTAGGATTTTGACCATTAACAGATCCTTTTAATTTTGAACAGTATTCATAAAGTTTCTTAACAAGTGGAATCCATTTTTGATCTTCCATTGTTTCTGTAATAGCATAAATAGGATTTTCTGATTTAGAAGCTTCAGATAATCCGATGATAGCTTTCTTATAATAACCTACATTTTTATCTACTTCTAGATCAAAAATAACTCTTTCAATTAAGATATTAAGTTCATTTCTTTTTAAGAAATCTTGAGTTTCTGTAATGAAAGTTCCTACAGGTTTCATCCAAGAATAAGCTCCTAGTTCTTTACAAGATTTTTCAAGAATAGCTACTCTTTGTAGTAAAAATTGATCAGCTACTGTTGTTCTTTTTTCATTCATCATTGAAGCTGTAATAAGGTGTCTAACTTTATTTTGTTCAACTCCAATTCCTTTTAGTTCGTCTTGAACATCGATTGCTGTTGAAGTTCCTTCAGCAATTTCTAAAGAACATAGTTCTCCATATTGTCTTTCTATAATCATCTTAGAAGTATTAGTTCTATCTAGACTTTTTAGAAGTGTATTGAATTTCTCTTTGAGAATTCCAGATTCTAAACTTTTTTTGAATTGTGACATTTTTATATTTCTATTTTTGTTTTTTACTTAGCAGCACCAAATCCGGTTAGACTTGGATATCTTTTAAGAACTGCTTTAATGATCAGTTCTTTTTTGTTAGCATATTGAGGCCATGTAGCCCAAACTAATGCTGTTTTTGCATGTGATTCATCGTGAATCGGCCATGCTCTATCTTCAGGGAAAACGAAATCTTTCGGTTTTAATTTATCTCTTTGTGCTTGAGATAATTTCTCGTTAACAGAATGATATTCAAAGATTCCACTTATAAATTCTGTACTTTCTTCAGAAAGATCAAATTCGAAAGTTTCTGAAAGAATTTTCTTAATTTTGTCTAGCTTCTCAGCATCTTTTAATGCAGATTGAAGAGCAGCTATTTTAGAAGATTCTTGATCATCTTTATCTTTAGAATCACCCTCCTCTTCTTTGTCTTTCATTGAATCTTCATCACCTTTTTTCAATTTATCAAGTGCTTTATCGATTTCTGGATCCACTTTTGCTTTAGCAGGATCAATACCTTTAGCTAAATCAGAAGTATCAGCTTTAACTAGTTTCTCTATCTCGTTATCTTCATCGTCTTCGTAAATACCGGCCTCTAACAAATCAAAATCAATTTGTTCATTAAGGAAGATTTTAGCGATCACTGTTCGCTTTCTTTCTTCATCAACACCTAATGTTGTTAGATATGTGTATATCTGTTGTGCTGATTTTCCTTCAGATGCCAATTTACTAACGATTGGGAAAAGAGATCCTTGTCCATAATAAGAGTATTGTCCTATGAGATTCTCATTAACAAACTCATCGTAAGATTTTATTGCCATATTTCATTCTTATTTTATCTATATATCTAACTATATGCTATGGTTGTGCATCAGGATCAACATTAGCGGTTCCTCCTTCTGGTGGAAGAATTGTTCTTGGTGATATAGGCCATGATGGTATATTAGGTCCATTTCCAAAAGATTCCGGCGGTTCTGGTGGAATTGGTGGATCGGATGCAGGATTATTTCCATATTGATTATTTCCTGGAATAGGAGGGGGTGTAACAGTTCCTCCAGGAAGGATTGGGGAAATTGTTTGATTAGGAAGACCTACTTGATTATCGGCATTAGCTTCATTTGCTCCTGGACCAGCAGCACTACCAGCACCAAAGGATCCAGCAAAATTAAGATTTGTTTGGAATCCTGACATATTAGTTCCAGCAAAGATTGTAGTTCCTTCTTTGAATACAGGAATATAAGCTTTTATTTGTAAAGCAAAAGATGTAGTAAATTCTCTTTTATCTGTGAATGAGAATTCAAGAGTTCTTTCATTTGTATAATCATCAGGAAACAAAATCAAACAAGGAATTCTTGTATAAGCTACATCTACTTGATATGATTTGTTCTTAAAGAAAGTTTTGATTATAGCTTCAGTACATTTTAATTGATCGACTATAGAATCTGTATAAACTTTACAATCAGCATTAAGGATAATAGGAACCCAAAAACATTCCGTGCTATATGTGTTTAATGTTCCGTCTTGTTCTTGAACTTGATGGTTCATTCTAACATATTTATTTACAATTGCTTGTGCTTCAACTGTTATTCCAGTTAGATCAACTATTCCTCTAGGAATAGAATTATAAAAAGCTTCAGCCTTTAAATTATCAGGGTCGAAATCGATATTATTTAAGAAGTTGTCTTGTAGATAACGTTCTGTTCCTGTAGTCGAAAAGTAAAAAGGAACTTTTATTTGTCGTCTATCTTTTATATCATTTCCTACTTGATTATACCAATATATCGTTTCGTGTAATGTAGCTAAAAGACCGATTAAGATATTTCTTATAGTTACGTCGTCTTTGTTAAAATGTAAATCGTATACCGACATTTATTCTTCTTATTTTCTCTCTATATATCCACTTTTAAGAAATAGTTTCTATAGATAGTTTTGAGAAGCCACCTTCTCGGTAAGCTTCTACTTTTTTATCAAATAACTCCATAGGTAGTTCTGTGTGATTGATTACCCATGTGTTAAGATTGTTTTCTTTTGATACTTCTGAAAGAATTTTTATAATCTCGTATATTCCAGCTGAATCGACCGAAGAGAAGATTTCATCTAAGAAAAGTAAATTAAGAGAAGGATATCGAATCTTTAAGATCTTTAGCATTGCAATAATGATAATGAAATCTGCTTTCTTTCTTTCCCCAGTTGACATACTTTTTGGATTGATTTCTTCACCAAGAGCATTAATTATACAATTGAATTTATCATCAAATTTAATCGAATATGGAAGGTGTATTTGTGCAGCCATATTATGAATCGATTGATTTAATGAAGGAAGGATTGTTTTCATTGCAAGATTCTTAACACCATCATCACCTAAAATAGATTCAACAATTTCTAAGAATGTATCTTCTTGAACTTTCTTAATATGATTTGTTTTACGTTCTTTAGCTTTATTTGAATTTTCATTTACTAGTTCTTGTAAATAATTTTCATCGACCTCTTTAGTTTCCTTTACTAACCTTTCTGCTTCGTTTTTATATTGATTTATCATCAAATTTATTCTTATAACAGAAGATTGAATTTCTTGAATTTTATTAGATATTTCTTTTGTTTTTGTACTTACAGATCTAACAGATTCGTCTAGAGTATATTTTTTATCTTCTTTCAATTGAAGATTTTCTTCTAAATTTTCTTTGATAGATTTATGATGTTCTGTATGTAGATCTGATCCACAAGTAGGACATTGATTATTTGAATAAAGATTCATTTTTGTTTTATCATTCTTTATTTCGAAAGTTATTTCAGAAAGTTCTTTTTGTTCTTCATTTAGAGAAGTTAACATATTAGATTCTTTCTCTTTTATTTTTGAAACAAGATCTTCTAGTTTCTTCTTTTCACCTATAAGACCTATTATTTTCTCTTTGTATTCAGAAGCTAATTTAATGTTATCTTCTGCTTTAGATTTTTCTAAAGATTCTATTTTTTCATTAATCGAAGCAATCGATTCCTCGATGATATTTAGCTCGTCATTTATTGTTTTGATTTGCTCTTTAATTTCTCTTCTTTCCGATCTTATAGAATCCCTCATTGTATTAATTAAAGTGAATCCAAAAAGTCGATCGACGATATTTCTTTTATCACCAACTGACATTGTAAGGAATGATCTAAAATCATTAATTGATAAAACGATGATATTCTTGAATACTTGATATGGTATATCGAATAACTCATATTCGAGATAATCTTGTACATTAGAAGTACCTGAGGTATCATAAGGTACACCGTCTATGTCCACTTCGAAAAGACCAGGTGAAACTCCCCTAGTTATTGTTATTTTCTTTCCTTTTGAAATAACAACAATACGACACCAAAGATTCTTATTGATTCTATTAGGTAGATCACCTTTCTTTTTATTCTCTAGTTTTCCATATAGAGAAAATGTAATTACTTCGGATATTGTACTTTTTCCATTTCCGTTACCACCAAGAAGAAGATACAAATCTCCACCGTTTCCTAAATCAATTCTTTGTGGAACATTTCCATAGGAATTAAAATTTTTCCATTCAACTGATTCTATTCTCATTATTTTTCGTGTTTAATAGTTTCTTGATATATCGAATTGATTTTCGACATAATTTTATCCTTTGTTTCACTTTCAATTGTTTTAACTGAAGTAATATATTTCTCACAAAGACTTATGATATTGAAAGTTCCTTCATCTGAAAGACTACCTTCATCTACATCATCATAAAGATCCGCTTCATAAGGAATGACTTCGAGTTTCTTCGTTATTTCTGATAGGATATCGATAATTGGATTGATCTGATATCTCATAAGATAAGCTGAAGGAACATAAAGATCGACTCGATTATTTTGACATTCGGCCTTAAGATCTTCAACTGTTTTATCGATATATTTGTTCAAATAAACTCTTACGAATTTAGGTGAATATGTATTTTCTCTAAATTCGAGATTATCTGTTTCAAAATCAAGAAGATAAAACCCTTTTGTATTCATAGCATCTGATCTTGTCATTTGGTAAGGATTACCGATCATAGTAACATTTCCTTTTTGTTGTCCCCAATGAATATGCCCTGCAAAAACACGTCGTATGTCGGAAAGTTCTGTAACAGAAAGTCCTTCATCAACTTCACGATAATTGTCAAAATGTAGAGATCTGATATTAGTATGACAGAAGAGATAATCGATTCTATCTGAACTAAAATCTGCTATACATTTTCTTTCTTCTTCGTCGTTAGTTCTCCATGGCATAAATAGAATTCTATTACTGCTTATTTCTGCAATCACTGGTTCTTTTAAGATATTAACTCTTGGAATGTATTTCAAACAATCAAGAGAAGAAACATCATTAGATGTTTTTCTCATTACGTCATGATTTCCAGCAATAACATAAATTCCATCTATAAAGATTTCGGATAGCTTTTCGAAAAGAGTTATTCCTTTATGTAGAACAAGTAAATTAACAGATTGTCTATTATCAAATACATCGCCGTTGTGAATAAGAATATCCCCTGGTTTATATTCGGCCTTTACTCTAGGAATGAAATCATTATCGAACCAATCCATCATTTCATCTAACCATTCGACCGAATTAGACCTAGCGCCAAAATGTGTGTCGGAAATTATAAAAGCTCGTTTAGCATCTATTTTCATTAGAATAAAGATTTGTGATTCTTAAGATATCCTCTTCTTTTTAATTCAGTTATAAGTTCGGTCTTAAAAGTATTAGATAAAGATTCATAGAATTTATCTGGAGAAATATCATAAATGCTCGTAACAATAGAAAAAACTTCTATTTTCGGAACTTGTGTAAGTTTCTCGGTTATACATCGATAAATTTCATTTATTTCGCTTTTGTTTATCTTCGGAAATCCTCCTGTAGGAAGGGCCGAATTAAGAGTATTTAATCTATGATTTGATTTAATAAATTCTGTTACGTCAGCATAAAACATTGATTCATCTATTTTTTCATCGAAAGTTTTTTCAACGAAATTAGCATCGATCGAGAATTTTTCAGTTGTATCGAGTTCTGTATTTTCGAAATCATTGTCGAAGATTTTGTCCCTAAATAAGGGTGCGTCGTTTTCTTCTTCTGGGTTATTAACCTCTAAATTTTCATTTTCCATTTTAGTTTGATGTATTTATTACGGTTTCTGTTTCTATTAACCGCATATATTTGTAGTCTATTTTATATAGACATCTACTACTTTTACCTGATCCATTTCTAATTTTTAGTAGCTTCAAAAAGTATTCATTGTTTACTAACATTGTACTATCTTGAATGATACCATAGATAACATCGGCTGTGTGTGATAGACCAGCTGATTCTGCGATATGACCCATATTTAATTCTGTAGAATCATATCCACCTCGATTAATTTGAGTTGCAGTAATTATAATCCATTCGTTTCGAACCGCCATAGCACGTAAGTCTTCAGCGATTTGTTTGATTTTCATGTAGGTGTTTTCACTATTAGGATTTCTACAATTTGAAAGGATGTTAATGTAATCAATGATAATTGCTTTTAGCTTAACACCTTTAGTTGATTCTAATTCTTTTAGATATCCTTCGATATCAGGAACAGTTGCTTGAGATGTTGGATATTCTTTAACGAAAAGATTTCCTGGAGGAATAACACCACCTCGAAGATTAGCTAATTTAGATTTAATTTGATCTGGATTTTTAGCATATTTTTCATAATCTGAGATTGGTATATTAAGAAGATTAGATCCTATACGATAAGTGAAATCTATTTCTGCCATTTCTGCAGTAATGACAGCGACATCATATCCTGCTTTTACGTAATTTACAGCATCATTTGCTAACCAAATTGATTTACCGATGTTTTGTTCACCTGCATAAACAATAAGAGATTTTGTTCTATAACCACCTGTAAAATGATCAATCCAATTATGACCTGTTGTGATTTTAGAATTTGCTTCTGGTATATGTGATTCCACGTCGAAGAAATCACGACCTAAAGATTCATTGAATGTAAGATTATTTCTTTCGTTAATTAGATTTTTAACCTTATTAACGATTTCCATTACGTTATTAGGCGTTACCTTAACAGTCTTAACGAATTCTAATGTATCGATAAGAGATTTATCTAGATTTTTCCAAAGGATCCAAGATTCAGAAGTTTCCTTTACCCATTTTTCATCATATGAATCAATAGGTTCATCGAATATGATATCGATAATTTTTTCTGAAAGTTGACTCGAGAATTTTTCTTGTTTAGCTATTGCTTTTAATTGTTCCTTTGTAGGAACAGTACTAAATCGATCATTGAATGTTTTATCGATAGTAAATAAAGTTCCTATTTCATCGCTTTCGAAGAAATCTTGAGAAACAGATCTGAGGTAATTTGGATTGTTTCTAACGTATAGATAGAAGATTTTTTCGAAGTCTGAAGATCCGATCATAATTAAATTGTTTATAAAAATTATATGAATTCCTGAGTTAAGGTTTACATAAGCTCATAGTAGTTGGTAAACTTAGTAGCTTTGTTTAGTTTGATTCTTCCGGATTCCTCAAGAGATTTGAGGAGTCTAATTGCTGACTCCTCATCTCCATCAAGTTTTTCTTTTAGAACTACATCAGTAAAAACAAGATTACCTGTTTCTGTTATAGCTCGATATGAATGAATAAAATGGTGACCACCTTCATTCCAATACCAATTTTTTATTAGATATTCGAAATCTTCTATTGTCGGATAATTTAATTCATCCTTATAGGTTCCGATGATGTATTTTATTTTGATTTTTTCTTTATCAAACATGGCTTAATCTTCGTCTAAATCAGAAAGGAAATTTTCGATTTCAGGGGTTTCATCAGAATCGATTCCATAAGAGAATTTAGCTTTGATGCATTTTTCATTGATTAATTCGAGTACTTCTTGAGTCCAAACCATATCGGTAAATAGCTCTTGTGCAGAAACTCCTCTTCCTAAGTGTTTAACGATATAATTTCTTGCAGTATCTCTTGGCATAAAGTAAACTGTATCTCCGTCGATTTGAAATGGTCTTGATTTTTCCTTTTCAGCCTCAGTCCATTTATCATAATCTTTTTGTGGATGGATGTTTCCTTTTTGAATACCGCAATTATCCCATGACATATATTCTTCCATTCCAATATAAGGATTCATTCCTCGATCCCAACGAATATGGAATTTAATAGGAATTGGTTTACCAAAACGATTCTTTAAAGTCTTAACAGAAACGATAATTCCTGTTTGTATAGCACCATCTTTAATTTGTGCTTTCGAAAGAGCAAGAATAACCGAAGCCGAATAAACTAATCCTCCACCACCTGAAAGGTTAATTGTAGGGAACATACCTGTTGAAGCATATGTGTGATTAGTAAAGACAAAAGGAATTTGTAATCCTGTTAAATCTGAAGTAATGATACGGAATAAAGATCTAATGGATTTTGCACGAGTCATATCGGCTGCTGTATTACCGCTGATTGCATCATCTATTTCTTTTGTAGTTGCAAGCATTCCTAAAGAATCAAGTGCAATAAAGATCTTAGGAGTCGTAAATCCTTTCTCTTTAGCTTCCATTAACTTTTTAGTCAATGTAGTAATTGAGGTTCTGAATTTTGCTAAATCAGAAACTGGTTGATGATCGAATCTTTCAGGATCCACACCGAATGCTTGAATGTTATCAACATCTACAGCACCTTCAGTATCGTAATAAATTACATAATAACCCATTTTCTGAGCCTGTGCAACCATGTTAAGAAGAAGGAATGTTTTTCCTGTTCCTGAATCACCTGCTAAACAGATTGTTCTATTGTTTGGAATACCACCAAATAAATCTCCACTGAAGACTGCATTTAAGTGATAATTACCTGACGGAATCCATTCAGTAATTTTAGAGAAATCAGACTTACTGATAACGTCCCCAAATGGATTTATTTTTCGTAGCTCCTTTTGAAGCTCACCAATTGAAAATTCTTTTGCCATATTTACTTTTAATTTTTTATATTATATGATTAATTAGATGCTTGATTTTTAATAAGTTAGAATAAACTTACCGTATAAGCTAATGAAGGATTGAGTGGAGGTAATCCTGCTGGAACGATAATTCGATTTAGAGGATCAATAATGGTCGATCTAAATTGTCCTTCTATATCCATTTTAGGAGCGAATTCCATAGGGAATTGACCTGGTTTGTAAGCGAAAACATTACAAAAATCATCGGCTGCATGATACCATTTTACTTTACCACCGGCACCAATAAGTTCATATTTACCTTTCATTCCACTTTGATGTAGTAGGTAATTATGATAACCACCTGCTCGAATATGAATAGGACAACCTGAATTCATTTCGAATGTATCGGTATCATTTAGAATAAATTTACGATAATCGGATATTCCACGAGACATGGAAATCTTTTCGATATTAGAAAGCTTGAATTCTTTCTTTATTTCTTTGATTAGACCTACGAGTTCAGCGTTATCTTTTACTGTTAATTTTTTCTTCGAGAAGATGAATTTTACAATTTCAATAAGTTTTTCTCGACAGAAAGGAGGTGTACTCGATTGAATAATTTCTAATCCTGTAGTTTTGATATAACTTAAAGGTTCATATTCCTTACCATCTTTCCAAATGATATTTTGAACGTATTTTTTCTTTGCTACCCATATAGCATTTTCTGCAATAGTTTCTAATTCGAAATCTAAGTAGTTTTCTGTGTTATTTACTTTTGCGTAATCATCAAGAACTTTCTTAACATAAGCAGCTAATCGGAAATTGTTAAGTGTTAAAACAAAATCTTTTACAGACCCTTGCCAATTAACAGCTTCGATACATTCTTCGAAAATTAAGTAACCTGAATCGGTATCTGTATATTTCCATACCTTTCCTTTAATAGGAGGAACCACTTGATCTTCTTTAACACCTAGAGCTGCTAGTAAAGGTTTATCTCGATGAAAAAATTCTGAGAAGTATTTTTCAATTAATCTTTCAGTGTATTTGATTGCATCTTGACCTTGAAGAGTAACTGTTTCTGCGATTGCTATGTTATAAAAATGAAAGTATTCATTAGCAAAGGCACCATAGATACTGTTAATCGCAAGTTTGATACTTTGTTCGAATGAATAACAATTAAGGGATTCTTTTTTTAGAAGTTCTATATCTTCTTCTGATAGATCTGCTTTGATTAAACCTCGAATATCTTCATCCGTTAAGTTTTCTATATTCATATTATTCCGTTATTGCAAGATTTAATGCGATTGTAGTATTTGTTTCTTGAGAAGTTAAAATTAGCTTGTTTTCACAAACAGAAACGTGATATGTTTCTTTATCTACTCGTTCAAAGAATGATTTGAAAGTTGATTTTTGAATTCCATCGCTGATTTTTTGATTATCATCTATAATGATATCGAATGCATCTGTTTTAATATGAATTCCATCGGATTCACCTGTAATTTTTAGAAGTTCTGATTTATCTAAAGAAATTAGAGATGATACTTTTGTAAAGTCTTCTTTTGAATACTGGAATTGAAATAGCTCTGAAGATTTATCGAATGCTCGAGTAACTTGATCTTCTGTCATTGAAGTGAAACCTAATGAAATATCTTGACAATGAATTTCAATCTTTAGTTTTTGATCACGAAGAATCATTTTATCAGCATAGAAAACCCCTTCGTCTTCGTCTTTGAAGATTGATATTTCCATTTGTAAATGATGTGGATCGAAGTGTCCTATACAATTTGCTAATCTAGATCCTGAAAAGAATGATAGCTTAATTGTTTCTTCTATTGGGCTTTCAAATGTAAAAACATCTGAAGTCGGCATAGAAAACGATTTAACAACATCTTTAGTTGGTGTATAGACAGATGACCATACTTGATCTTTGTTGATATTAATGTATAACGACGTATCCATTAACAACATTTTTCGAATCAGTCCATTAAGATGGGCAACTGATACTTTTGTTACTTTTACTTTCATTTTTATTTTTATATGTTTATTTTGTTTCCATAATCCATCCTTCACTTTGAAGTGATCTTAACCAAGATTCTAGGTCTTTTTTTATTACACAATGTGAATGGGCTGTTTTGTTTGTTTTCTTTTCGATGTATCGGATTTCAAAAAACCATCCATCGGCATCCATAGATTTATCTACGAAGACTTCTATTGTTTGTCTAGCTTTTGGTTTAGTTAATACGTATACAGGATTTTCCATATTTATTTTATGTAAAAAACAAAAGGGAGATTTGCATCTCCCTTCATTTGTTAATTAGTTTTTTATCCATCACACGATAAACAGCTTTCATCAAGAGCTTTAATAGCTATATCTCCTCGAAGAACTGATTCAGTTCGCATATAGTAAAGAGTTTTTATTCCTTGTTTATAAGCTTCCATATGAACTTGATTAATGAATTTAGGTGTAGCTTCAGTTGGGAAAGCAAGATTCAAAGAAACAGATTGATCTATATATTGTTGTCTCAAACCTGCTTGTTTAACTAGTTCTAATTGATTAATTTCTTTGAAAGTTTTGAATACGTCTTTGAATGGAATTAGATCAGCCCTTTCAGAATCTGTCATATCAATAATTTTTTCTGAGTTAACTAAATTGCTATCATTAAAGAACCATCCGTCAAGAAAATCTAGACCTTGAACAGACCCTCCATCTGAAAGTATTTGATCCCAAATTTCTTTGTTGTTTTTCTTTATTTTCTTAAGGGCTCTTTCTAATGTAGGATTTTTACGAATGAAAGTTCCTTTTGCAGTTTGTTCAGTGAATACATTAGCTGCCCATGGTTCGATTCCAGGAGAAACATTTCCACTTAGTTTGGAATTAGAAACTGTTGGAGCAATAGCTCTTAAATGTGAATTTCTCATTCCTGTTCCGATACACCAAAGTGGTTCTCCATATTCTCTTGCCATATCTCTACTTGCTCGTTCAGATTCAAGTTTAAGTTGTGAGAAGATTTTTCTTGTTTCGTATTGAGCAAGAAGACCTTCAAATGGAAGTCCTTTCTCTTGAAGATATGTATGCCAACCAAGAACTCCAAGACCTAAAGCTCGACCTTTTTCTGCAGAACGAACTGAATTAGAAAACCCTGACATATATTTTGCTTTCTGAATAAATTCTTCAAGGACACCATCTAAAAACCACGTAGAAGTATAAATTAGATCTGTATCTTTCCATTCGCTATATTTTGCAAGATTAATAGAACTTAAACAACAAACAAAAGAATGAGATTCGTCCGTATGTAGAGTAATTTCCGAACATATATTAGTCATATAGACTTTTAATCCATTTTTTGAATATGCTTCGGGATTTGATCGATTAACATTTCCTTTGTACATAATATAAGGTTCTCCTGTAGATCTACGTTTACGAAGAACTGCTGACCATTTAGATCTAGATTCTTTATCGCCTAATTCTACCTTTTGCATAAAAGAATCCGATATCACAACACATTGATGAAGATTAAGAGATTGACGATTAACATCACCTTTAGGTTCTCTAATTTCTAACCATTCCCAAAAATCATTATGTTCAATATCCATATTTACTGAAGCAGCACCTCTTCTAACTGAACCTTGACTTGTTGCTAATATAGTTGAATCATATATCTTACAAAAAGGAACAACACCATCTGAAGTTCCATTGTTTTTTATAACTGTTCCTGCAGGTCTTATTTGATTAATTCCAATTCCTACACCACCTCCATGTTTAGCTAGTAACATAAGTTCTAAATTCTTTGTTCCTATATCGAAAATAGAATCTGCAACATCGATACCAAAACACGAAATAGGTAATCCTCTTTCGGTTCCTGTGTTTGATAAAACAGGAGTGGCAAGATTTAACCATCCTTTAAAAACATAATCAAAAAACTTAGAAGCCATTTCTGGTTTTCCTAGTCTTTTAGCTACTGTTGTACAAACTCGCCAATAAGCATCTTTTGGTTTTTCACCTGCTAATAAATAGCCTTTGCTTATAGTTTTTAAGTAAGTTTCTGTGTGGCCCCAAATTGGATAATCTACTCCAACTTCCCAACCTAATGATTCAGCTATTGAATCTGCGTTACCTATCATATTTTTTATTTTTTTATTAATTTACCATAATTCTTCGTCTGACCAATTTTCATCTTCACCTGCTTTGGCATAATCTGTAGGTCTGATTGCAAAGAAGTCAGTATGTGTTACTCCTCCTGTTAGATGATAGAACCATTCAAGTTGATTAGCGGATTCGATATCATATTCGAAAATAGGCGAATATTCTAATTCCGCAAGTTTTTCATTTGCTCTTCTACTGATGAAGTTTTTAACATCTTCGGATTTTAGATTTTCTAAATCACCATCTTCGAAAATTTTATCGATGAAACGATGTTCCATTTCAACCATTAATTTAGAAGCATAAATTACTTCTTTCTGAACACTTTCTCTTAATTCTGGATATTCTTCACATACATGATTGAATAGTTGACATCCCATACGTGAATGTAGAGATTCGTCTCTTACTGACCATTTCATTTGTTGACCGATTCCTTTAAGTAGATTTCTCATTTGAAAGCTATATAAAACAGCAAAAGAAGAATAAAGGGAAACTCCTTCAGCAAAAGCAGAAAAGATAGCTAAAGATTTTGCAACATCTCTTCTTGCTTTTAAGGAGGTTCTTAAATCTTCAGGGGTCCAATCTGCTTCAGTTGAAAGTAGAAATTCAAATTTGTTTGCGATCGTAGGTTCATGCATAAATCCTTTGAAATCTTCTAGACCTAGAGTTTCATTTAGGTATGAATATGCAGTTGCATGTATAGTTTCTTGAGATCCAAATAACATAGCCATTTGCTTAATCTCATGTTTTGGAAACCATTTAGTTACCATCCCTGTCCAATAATCAGAAACAGCACATTCTGTTTGTGCAAATCCAAGTAAGATGTTTCCTACTAGATTTTTCTCAGATGCTGATAAATTTTCTTTCCAATCTTTTACATCACCTTGCATGGATATTTCTGTATGTAACCAAAAAGCTTGCGCTTGTTTTAACCATCCTTCTGTGTAGTATTCTGGATATTCAAAAGGTTTATATTCTATTCTTTCATCAAAAAGTCCCATGTATTTTTTTATTTTTTTACTAATAATCGTTCGATATCTAAATGACGATTCTTGAACTTTTTACGTTTTGTATATAGATCCGTAAGAATTTCTTTTAATACGGAAGTATCTTTGTTATCATAAATAGCACCTGTTACAGAAACGATATAATTTTCGTCGTTTCTATATTTTTCTAATGTTGCAGGATCTTGAGTTTTCGTTATGAATGATTCAGGTGATACGTTATATTGTCTCATTACAGATGGATATAGAGAAGCATAATCATAACATGTTGCAGCTCTGAATATCCCTACCTCTGGTTCTTTTACGTAAGCACCTTCATAAACTCCTCTAACTGAATCTCCTCTTTCGTCTGCTATAACCAATTTTCTATCATAATATCCTTTCCAAAGAAGAGCTTCAGTAAGATTAACAGCTGAAGATGCTCGATATATGGACAAATTACAAAGACAAGACATTGTAAGAATCGCATTAATTGTTTTAAGTTTTTTATGTATTAAACAAACTATCGCAGCATCAATAGCATTGTAAAGTACATATTTGTCATAATCATTTTCGTATAGTTCTTGCAGAGTTCCTTCATATTTTAATTTAGTTACTCCAAGAACAGCATTTCCTACGAAATCTAAAGTGTTATTTTCTTTGATTGCAACTGTTCGGTCCCATCGACGATAAACATCTAAATAATCGATAATTCCTACGTGAGTTGGGATATTATCTTTGCCATAGATTTTCTTAGATGGCGAACATCTAGAAACGTCGATACCTATTTTCTTGCATCTATTATATATGTATTTCCAATCGAATCCAATAAAGTTCCAACCTATCATTAAACTGAAATTTGGTATGAATTTATTTATGAAAGTATACATCATGTTATATTCGTCTTCGAAACAAATATATTTGAAATTCCATTCGCCATATTCTTTTAGATATTCTCGATGTTTGTCGAAGATCATCTTTTCTTGTTCTTTAGAAATAGGTTTCCATCCTAAAACAATAGTTGCATTAGCTTCAGTTGCAATAGCAATAGTTGTGATTCTTTCCCGAGCAATTTCAGGAACAGGGAATGAATCAATGACTTCAGTTTCAATATCTATTGATTGAATTTTGGGAAAGTTAAGAGCTGTTATTTCTGCCTTTTCATCTTCTGGGAGAGTATCGATAAATTCATATATAGAGAATTTATTGAATCGTGGAGAATTTTGTTTCTTTACAGATCTACCATTCCAATTTTTGAATTCTGGATCTCTACGAGGATCTGAATCTGAGCAAACTTTCCAATTTGGACAATTATCTAATCGATAATCTTTAATTTTTATTCTTCCTTCCTTATCGAAATAAGAAATGATTACTTGATTTTCGTTGTTTTCAACTTCTAGGATCATTTATTAAAATTTAGGTATGAATTCTTTATTTATATGACCGCATGATTTACATTGGAATGTCGGTACTGGGATATATGTATCATTTGCAGCACCTGTTAGAAGTCGAGAAGCTTTACGAATAAAAGTAACTTCCTCGAATTTTTCTTCTTTACATAGTTCACATTGAACAGCTGTTGTATCTTTAGGATTTAATCCTTTTGTTTGTAAGTCCATTTTATTTATAGTTTATTTAATTCCCGTTGAACCGAATCCACCTTCACCTCTTTGAGATTCTTCAGGAAATAATTCTTCAAGTGTTTGTACTTCAATAGGATCAACGTAATTTACAGGCACAATAATGAATTGCATTAACTTTTCTCCTGGAATAATGTCTACAAATCCTGGATCAGACGAATAAGCGGTTTCACCAAATGATTCGATAGGTTGATTTATATTTATTATATGTAAATGTAGTTCACCTTGATAATCTTCATCGACTACACAAGCACCAACAATAACACCTTTTTTTGTTGCAACTCCGGATTTATTGAATGCAATAAGAGCATGTCCGTTAGGAACTTTTAACTTAACGCCTGAAGGAATAAGAAGACTTCCGCCGGGTCTTAGATGATAAGATTCACCATTGTTCCATTCGTTAGGAATATAGAAATCAATTCCTGCTGAATGTGGTGTACCTCTTGTAGGAGATTTAACATCTCGAATTTTGATATACTTCATGTTTTTTTATTTTATTATGAACATCCGAGTTGAATAGGATCAATACTAGACAACAAAAGTCCATTTTTGATGGACCTTTGCAAAATATGTTAAGAGTTATTTTATTATGATTTTGCACGTTTCGACAACAAAAAATACAGCCCAAAGAGCAATCCCGATACGCCATAAAAAATTGCATCCGTAATCCAATATGATCCCGTCCACGTCATCACCAGATGGAATAGGGCATCGAACCCAAGAGGGTTGAAGAATGTTGCTAAAACAAGAACAAGAGTTCTTAGTTTTTTTCCTTGATTGTTTCTGTTTCTCAGGGTCACTGTCCATTGTTATAAATTTATTCGGCCGGCAAACCTTATACGGCCGATCTTAGTTCTTCACTACCTTTGATAAAATCTTTGAATCTTACGAAGGAGGATTTCTTCATTTTCTTTGGTTGTCCTTTAGACAACGTATAAGGAATATCACCAGATCCTGTTTCTTGAGTGACATAGTCATTCTGAGTTCCTGGATTTCCTGGCATTGAAGGGGAACCCATTCCACCAACTGAACTAACAGTTGCTGCTGCAGAATTTTCTTTTAGAAAATCTTCGTATGTAGACATGGGTGTATGTTTTCTTTTTGGCATCTTATTAGATGTAATTCTGAGATACCATTGCGTCGATAACTCTTCCGTTAATGGATTTGTATTTTTTAAGATATTGTTTTGCTACACCTCTAAGTTCTTCGCATTGTTTAGATTGACCGAACGGAGAACGTGTATTCGGATGTTCAGATTCAGTATCCCACCACATTACTACTTCGTCATAAAGTGCATCTAGCTCTTTTTCGTTTTTAGCTACTTTTTTACCATAATCTTCTTCGCCAACTGGAGTTCCTTTTTCATATTGTTTCCAATAAGCTACATCGCCTGCTTCGTTAAGTGATTCATTTAAGAATTCTTTGAATGATTTAATTTTCATATCTCGTTTTATTTAATTTGAAATTCTGTATCACCAGAGAATTGAGCTCCAATGAGTTTTATATTTTTTGCTTCAAAACCTTCTGCCTTAAGAATATCTTCAAGAACTTCAGGATATTTAAGAGCAAGACCTACACATTTGAAAACTTCAGAAGATTTTGTATATTCAACAACAGTTCTTAGTTTTTCAGAAACTAACTTCTTAACATCCGAAACCTTAGAATCATCTAAAGCTTCGGTTATTAAGTATTGTTCGTATGTAGGTAGATTTAACATTTTAGTATTCCATGTCGTCTTCTGACATGTTTTTATTTACCCAAGAAATAAGTTTCTTTTCGTCTTTTTTAAGAAATGCTACGTGATCGAATTCTGCATATTCATCTCCATCTACCCAAGTTGCAACGTCTACTTTTATATCTCCAATATGATAAACAATTACTTCACGTGGAAGAGAATTACTCGTAAAAGCTGAGTTAATTTGTCCTCTGTTAACGATGGAAACGTTAGATCCTTCAGGGGATTCATTTTTACGTTTTCCAGTATCAGTGATTCCACCTGTAGCTCTTTTATCAAGGCCTACAGCCAAAGCTTTGCAAAGTTCATATTCACCCTCTTCCATTTCAGAAACAACAGTTTTCATATTTCCTTTTAACAATTTAGCGATAGTTTCATATCCTTTAGTTAAAACTGTAATGTCAATACTATCATCATCTGATTCAGAAAAACCTTTTAATGTATCTTGTAGTAATTCACAAGGAGAAGGATTAACAAACGCCTCATTTAATCTGATATTTTTGAAAAGACCTACACATTCATTGATCGATTGTTTTTGTGTAGTCTTACCAATCATTTCTAGAACACGTTTTCCGTATTTAGAAAGAGTGATAACCTTTTGTCCTCTATTTTCAAAAGACTCAAAATATCTTTGATTTCTACCGAACCATTTTTTATCATCAAAAGTTTTTCCAGAATCCTCATTCATTTTAGATAAGAAATTTTTCATTTCTTCCTCAGTAACAAAACGTTTTCCTACGAAACCAATAACTTTGTTTCTTATTGGTGCTTTTTCATTTACCTTAATTTTTGCGTACTGGCCGTACTGTCTTTTGATTTGGGTTCTACCTTCGTTAAGATTTTTTTCCATTTTAATGTGTTTTTATTTGTTTTTCTATATATCAAAGTTTGATTCCTCGAGAATCATCCGTCTTTTTAGTGAAGAATTCTTCATATGTAGGAAAAGAATTAGATTCACCTACTTTTTTGGTTTCTAAAACTTTATCTTTAATTTTCTTAGCTAGATCTATAGTATCATCAATAAGCATTTGAGTAACAGTTCCGCTAGGTTTTTTCTTCGGTTTAGAGAAAGAACTCATAAGAATTTTGAAGATGTGCTTGTTGATTGTAGATTCTTTAATTAGATCTCTAACTTTTTGATCTTTAATGAATCCTGTATTAAGATCGAATTCAGGAACCGATGCAAAAGAAAGAGGATCTATTTCAATTCCGTTATATTTATAGCCATATTTTTTCATGTATTGTGAAAAGATTTGACAAACAAGTTCTAAATATCTAGCATCTTCTCCTTCTTCTTTAAGACCATATTTTTGAAGTCCTGTTACTTTGATATATTCAACAAGATCAGAAAGAATAATTCCATAAAGATCTTGAGGTTCTCTTTCTTCATCATTAGATCGATTGATTTGTGTAATTACAGGATCTATTACTTTTGAATGGAAAACTTCACTAGTATCATCTGAAATAAATTTGAAGATGATAGAATCGATAGGTTTTTCTATATCGTTTTTAAGAGCTGTAGCTTCAATCTCGGGATTAAGAATTGATATGATATATTTAGTGAATGAATCTGTAGAAAATCTTTTTATTAGCTCATCTTCTTGAGTTCTAAGATATTCTAAGATTCTAGTTTTTTGTGATTTATCTAACTTACCATACCAAATAACAGGAGGTTTTTCTACTCTTAGAAGATCCGATATTCCATTAAGAATTGATACATCATCTATGATTTTACCTGTAGGATTTTTAATATCAGTTAAGACGAGACCGTTTAGAGGAATTTTATCATAAACTATATTAGCAGGTTTTGTATTATGAAAATAACGAAGACCAAATTTGAATCCGATAGGAAGTTTCATCATATCTTCTTTAGGAAGAGATTCAATAAAACGAATAGGTGCTTCATAAAGTGAAGACATCGTTCTATCGATAGATGTTATAGGTCCATCTTTTTTGAAGAATTTAATTCCCTTAGGTCCGTTATATTCGAAGCAAAATCTAGTAGCATTAAGCTTTTCACTAACAACAACAAATCCATCTAGTAGTTTATTAACGAAGGGCATTCCTTCTTTTAGATATACCTGTCTTAGGGATAAAATTTCTGCCATTACTTTCCGTTTTGAGCGTTTTTATAACTTTTCATTGTTTCCAAGAATTCAGTAAGTTGTTCTTCGTCAAGTTCGGAGGGATCTTTAGCACCATATTTAGAAAGATTTTCGTTGAATATCTTTTTGAAATTTTGTGCAGCGGTTTCACGAAGCTTATTTTCCTTAGCCTCTGTTCTTAATTTTGCAAATGTTCTGTATTTAAGCAAAGCCATTTTATTCACTATTTTTACTATATATCTTCTTCAAGTCCATACGTCTTATACTGTAAGGGAAATTCTGATCATCGTATATAGCTTGTCTAACTTCTGAATGTTTATAAAGATAGTTCTTAAATTTACCAGTACAATAATCATCTACAAAGTCGATAATTACCAGCTTCTTCTTATCTGCATGTTTTCTAAGTCCTCTACCAATAGATTGTCTAATAATTACTTCAGATTTGAATGATTCAGTTAAGTAAATAGTGTGTATGTTTTTAACGTTGATTCCAGTAGAGAAGGTTCCAAATGATGCAATCATAATTTTTCCTTCACCTTCTTCTAACATATCTTTCTGATATTCTCTAAGATCTTTATTAACAGAGCCATCGATGTAAAAGATTTTTCTATCAGTTTTTTCTCTAAGCTTATCATATATTTTGTTACCGTATTCAATTCGATAGAAAAGAACCAATGAATTCTTATTGTTCTTTAGAATCATATCTGTAATGAATTCTAATCTTACCTCTGATTGAATAGCATATTGTTGTTCTAGATTAAGAAGTTTCTTTCGATCTTCTTCGGATCTTTGAAATAACATTTTGAATCCATCTTTTACTTCAGGACGAGCATAATCCATTTCGATAACATAAACTTCACAAGGTGTAATATGTCCTTGTTCCATTAAATAATCTGCTCTAATTGAAGTAATCACAGGACCTGTATATGCCATAAGAGTTAATCTATCTAAAGTTCCTGGTTTTGGAATTGTTCCTGATAGACCAAATTTTCTTCCTGCATTTTCACATTTTTCTAAAATCGTTTTAATACTTGCTGATTTAGCTTTGTGAGTTTCATCGACTATTACCGTATCAAATTGATCAAAATAAGTTTTATCTTTCTTTACAAGTGATTGATATGTTCCTATAACTATATTTGATTTTTCTCTAATTACAGATCCAGCAAAAATTTGTTGAATGTCAATTTTCAATTTACACGATTCTTCGTTATATTGATAAAAATCCTCAGTTCCTTGCACTACAAGGTCTACTGTCGGAACAATCATTAAAACCTTTCTAGCTTTTTTAGTTTCTAGAAGATAAGCAATTGTCATATAGGTAATCAAAGTCTTTCCTGCAGAAGTTGCGAGTTCAGCTAAGCAATTTTGATATTTAATGATATTAAAAACTGTATTAACTTGATAATCTCTAGGTTTTCTTTCTTCTACATCTGACCATTTTTCATCAACCCAGGATTGAAATTCTTCTTGATCGATATCTCTATCAAATTTATTTTCAATTCCTTCTATATGAAGTTCAAAATTATATAGCTTACAAATATCTACAACTTCTGACCAAAGACCTGATGGTAGATATCTGTCAGATTTGAAGTATGAGATATAACCGTCCCACCAACCTTTTTTTACTCTCGGATCCCATTTTGCATTAGCTGTTTGTCTTCTAAATGATAAATTGAGTTGATCAATTTCTAATCCAGTTGCTTCAGTTAATGTTAGGATTCTATCATTGTGTGTTAGTGTCCATTTCATTTCTAAAAGTTTTTGTGATGGAATTCTTCTATAGAAATTCTATTTCTAATAGCAAATCCCATTTTATCCACCGTTTCGATACATTGATTAAAAAATAAAATCTGATTATCTAGAAGCTCTGTTTGTCGAGTTCTCATAGACATATCCGAATCGATGAATTGGTTTATTTCACGATAATCCAATCGGACATCATGTTGAGTTTTATAGTATTCGAATCTTAGTTTTCTAAAATTCTGATCGTTTGTTTTCTTTTTATAAACGGCTGATCGATATTTAGCTGCCTTTTCAACAAACATATGTCGATAAGAAAGCATAAATACTTGAGCTTCTGGTATTTGATCTATCTTATTTATTTTTGAAATAAGTTCAGAAAGCTTATGACCATATTCTACACGTTCCTTTTCGAGGGCTTCGTCTATATCGTTTACTTTTCTTTCTTCTTCGGTCATTAGAATAGGGAATTATCTTCTTTTTTATTTCGGCTTTTTAGATCTAAGATAGATCCCTTTTTTACCTTTTTAGTTTTATATTTTATGCTTTCTATTTCGAAAGGATTTGCTTCAACTTTCTTATCGTCTATATCAAAATCGACAATAAGCTTAATGTTTCCTTTCTTAGAAGATTCGAAGAATTTTTCGAGTTCATTTTCCATAGCACTATACGCTTCGGATGTCCAGTGGTTCATGTGTAAAGTATTTATCGAGATTTTTAATTGCTTCGTTTTTGTTTTTCCAACAGTAGATGAATAGATCATTTAGATCTTTAACTTGTTCTCTTACTTTGAAATCTCTAACGAGCTTATTCCACATGAAGACATTTTTTCTTTTTTTAAGTTTTGCTTCCATAACTCTTCTTCCTGCATTATCGTTATCGAAAAGATATCGTATTGTTGTTATATCGTCAAACATTTCAGTAGGTTTGTCTGCACCTGTTATAGCTATTGAATTTGGTTGTAAAAAGGAATCAATAACACCTTCAAATATAGTAACATTCTTAGAGAAATCAGCAGATAGAATACCGAAGTAAAGACTCATAGTATTTAACTTAATTATTTCGTCTTCTGATCGATCTTCGATGCCTCGACCGAAAAGTAGATAGTTTATTTTTTCTATATTGAAACTGACGTATTTAGCTCTGTTTTCTTGAAAGTTTCTAATCTGCCATCCTAGAATTTTAGTTTTATCTGGAGTTAGATTGAGAACATATAGCTGATCTTTCTTTTTATCGTAAAGGAAGTGATCCATTTTGAAATGCATGAATCGAGCTTTAAGATATTTTTCAATAGTCATATCTTCAGAAGGATGTAAGAGTCTTAGTTTTGATTTGACGGTTTCGTAAGGAATACCGAATTCAACAAGATTTTGAAATGTGTTGAGTTCAAGATATTCCTTAGTTACCGTTGATACACGATGTTCACGTATATAATCTAAAAAGAACGTTAATTCATCAGTATTTTGAACAGGACTGTTAAAATCTTTATAGAAATTTACAAGATTAGTGTGCTTTTTACAACCATCATTGAAGCAATGATACATTAGATTTGCCCAATAGATATTAGCACGTTTTTTGTGTTCATTCGTAGAATCCCCACAATAAGGACATGCAAAGTTAAGTCTATCTCTAAAAAATCTTACTTCTCCCTTTACTCCTGAGAATTCTGATTTTATGATATTTTCGACCTTAGCATTAATCTGTAATTTTTTCTGTTCAGTTATTTCCATTATTTTTAATATGTACCGTGTATGTGTAAGGGTTTATTTTCAGCAATAGAAGTTAGATATTCACCATATCCACTTTTTTCATATTTCTTAGCTATAGACTTTAGTTGATTTTCATTAATCCAACCCATTTTATATGCAATCTCTTCGATACATCCAACTTTTTGTCCTTGTCTTTTTTCAATCATATGAATAAATTGCCCTGCTTCCATTAGTGATTCGAAAGTTCCCGTATCTAACCAGGCAGTCCCTCTTTGTAATTGAGCAACATGTAGATTTCCTTCATCTAAATATAACTGATTAATATCAGTTATTTCTAATTCACCTCTTCGTGAAGGTTTTAGATTTTTCGCCATTTCAACAACTTTATTATCGTAAAAATAGAGTCCTGGAATAGCAAAGCTAGATTTTGGTTTTTTAGGTTTTTCTTCGATAGAAACAACTCTATTCATAGTATCGAATTCTACTACACCATAACGTTCCGGATCACTAACGTGATAAGCGAAAACACAAGCCCCTTTAGCTCGTGAAACTCCACGAAATCCATCCCATTCCTTTGTTTTAGTTTTAAGAAGACCTGCTAATCCTGAAGAGTAGAAGATATTATCTCCTAGAATTAAACAAACAGGATCAGATCCTATAAAATCTTCAGCGATAATAAAAGCATCAGCTATTCCTCTTGCTTCGGTTTGTACTTCATATTCAAATTTACATCCTAATTCAGATCCATCTCCTAGAAGTTTTTTCATTGAATGAACGTCTTCTGGATTTGTAATAATCATAATCTCTTTGATTCCGGCAAGCATCAAAATAGAGATAGGGTAATATATCATTGGTTTGTCATAAACAGGCAAAAGCTGTTTTACTTGAGTTATAGTGATAGGGAGTAATCTAGTTCCTTTACCACCGGCTAATACGATTCCTTTCATAGTTTTTGAATAAAAAAAGGACACCTCGATAGAGATGTCCTTTTGATTAAATTTGATTTATTTAATATCGAATTCTTGTAACCAAGATTCAATATCTGAGTCATTTGAATTACCGGCATCTTTCGAGGCGGAATTAATAGATGGTGTTTCTTTAACAATCTGAGTTTCAGTAGTTCCTGCCATAGGAGGAGTAACCGATTTAACAGGAGTTGGAGAAGAAACAGCTTGATAAGCAGCACCTGGATTAGATCCTGTAAGTTCTGCGATGTAATTGAATACCTTTTCACGAAGTTCATTAGTCCATGGTTTAAATTCTTGATCTTCTAAAGCAGAAGCACCTGTATAAATTCCCATGATCATTTTACGACATTCTTCGTTGTTTTCCATTTGAGCACCATTAAGTTTAACAGCTGCTGGAGTATTTCCGAATTTACATTCATCATAATTCCAATATCCACCTTTCATGGTTACTTTTAATTGGAAGTCTTTTCCTTGAAAGAAGTCGAAGATGTTTGTTGGTTCGATTCCCATTTCGATATCTTCAGCAGATGGTTGAATTTGAGCATCGATAAGTTTCTTAACGGCTCTAGGGAAACGGAATAATTGAACTGTGTTTTCCAATTCAGGACGTTGTGGATCCTTTACAATCAAAACATATGAGTAGTAATACTCTTTACGTTTAATTTTTTCAGCTTGTTTCTTTTCGAATGCTGATTCAGATTTGTAAAGTTTCCAGAAAGTATCTTGGATAACTGATTTTTCACCTGGAACAGATGAAGGACAATCTGCGTAGAATCCACTACCTTCGGCATTTTCTAACCAATAGGAGTATTTTCTTACGATAGATTTTTTAGGATTATTAAGATTCGGAATGAATCTAATAACTGCTCTATAAATAGAGTCTTTTGAATTTTTTGGATCTGTTTTATAGATGTCAGTTCCACTTGTTTGTTTTTCCTCGGATTTGAAATTGTCGAGGCTCAAATTAAAAATGTCTAAATTTTCCATTTTGCTTTACTTTTTTATTTACGTTATTATTTATATGAACTTACAGTTAAGAGATTCACTTACAATTACTTACTACTCCGGATTAATGTTCGTTGTAGGATTATCACTTACTTTGGGTACCTTACTTACTTTTTATTTACTAATTAGATATTATATGTATCTATATTGATTAGAGTTTCTTCTCCTCTAACTTATTTTTTCATATTTATAATCACCTTTACGTATTAGAGACCAAAATCTCGTTCCAAAAGTTCCTTCCTCTACGGCATCCTTTCCAAAAAGTTTTCTAGCTCCTTTCGCTATACCACCTCCAATTTTTTGAAGGAGGTTCTTTTCTAAAGAAAGTTCTCTCCAAACGGATTTAGGAACTTCACTATATTTATATTTTGATCCGTCGTGAAATTCTATTTCTAAAACTTCAGTATCTGAATCATATTCCATAGAAACCAAATGTGAAGATTTAACTTCTTTCTCCCATTTTTTTTCGGTAATTAGATACTCATCGTATGTAGGTAGATTTTTCATCGAAGTATGCCGTAAATTCTCTTGGTTATTCTTTTATTGGCCTTGGATAGTAATCTCGTGTAATACCCATCTTTCTGCATTTCTGGTTTTTTATCAGCTCCAACTATATCTTTAATGGCCTTTTCATCGGTTACTACTGGAGCTTTTGAGGATGATAAAAGTTCTTCCATTCTTAATGAAGCCTCAATGTACCAACCTCGAGTATTAACCAATTCTAGAATCTTCTTTACCATATCCCTTTTAGCTTCTTTTATTCCATTGGTACCTAGCAAAGCAATTTTGTTACCGTAAGGAGTTTCTTTGTAAATGATAAATGCATCTGGTAATTTATCTCGATCAACATCTTTTAGAAAAGTGGCTTTATATTTAGAACGAATTTCACGATAATCAGATGCAGAAAAATCCATGCCTGCTTGAGAATAGGTATCAGAATACATCTTCCATATTAATTCCATTCCCTCATCGTCTACTTTATTCAAATCGAAATCTACCCATTTCATAGATGGCATTTTGAATTCTAATAAGAATTCGTCATATTTTAAGAATTGATTCATACGTATCCGAATTGATTTATTTTTTCAAATAGCTCGTCTGTGGTATGTCCACATTTAGCATTTTTCTTCTTATTTTCCTTGGCCTTTAACATTTGAAGATTGCAAGGATGTGCTATAAAAAAGGGATTTATTTGATCTTTGAATGCTTGAGATATCGAATAGATATGATCTAAATGATTAGCTTTCCAAGATCTTTTCAAATTTTTTGGATTGATTTGTGACTTAAATATATCATAATTCTTCTCAGTTAGTGCTCTAACGAAGATAAAATAATCTTCCTTGGTTTCAAGTAGATCATCGTAGTTATCTCTATAACTTTCAAAATTGATTAGATTCGGATTTAGCATATTAAGCAGTTGCTCCTGTTCCTCCTATGCCAGTAACTGTAGTAATATCATCATTAAGTAGGAGAAGTTGAATCATTTGTAATCTAGCTTCTTCTTCCCTCTGACGTCGTTTTTTAGCATTTTGTTGATATAACCATTCAGGTGTAGGCATAATTTCTTATTTTTTTCCAGTTGTTCTATTCTTTTCAATCCAGGCTTTAAATACCTTAATAGCATCTCGCATTTCTGGTGTTTGATGTTGATGTTTTTCAGCTCTATTCAACATGGTTGTAGCAACTGACATTGCCCACATATGTTCTCCTTTTTTCTCTAGTCCATCTAACTGTTTACAAGTAGATTCGGCTTTTGCAGCATTTGCATATCCAGTTCCTTTTAGAGCATACTTACCTCCTCCTGTATAAAGTCCATCTTCTTTAGGATCACCTGGAGCTCTCTTATGTCCTTGTCCTTTATCCCCTTCGTTGATAAATTCGTCAAAATCCATTATGTTTTTCATAGTCAATTTTTTTTATATTTTATTTATCTCAAGTTGAATTTTGAAACTCACTCCATCTAGAATACATATAACCATTAATGGTTGTTTAAGTAAAAGGATAACAGTTACGACAAGGATCCACTTCAGTTAGTTATTCCACCTCAATAAGAGTTAGTGCTATGGCATCCACTAAGTCATCTAAAGGCTTAGGTATATTGAATTCCCCTTCTATTACGATATTTAATTTTTCTATTTCATTTCTAAGCTTACTATCGGATTTTTCCATAAAGGATCTGAGCATATCACATTTAGAAGCATTACCGTTTCCTGTGTAAGCTTTCTTTATTGACTTAGGGGAGATAACTCGGATTATATGTCCAAACTTCTGAATGAGCTTGACCTTTAAGAATGTGTTAAATGTAATCATATCAATGAAAGAATTTCCCTTAGATCCAAACGAAAATCCTTCAATTCTGATCTCTGTAGGAACGATTCCTGTGTAATTGAATATCTCTATAATCTCATTAGATAGTGCATCAGCGTTCCTCAATTTGATCGCCTGATCTTCTATAGCATCTTTAATAAGATTATCTTTATTATATGAAGTAATTGTAACAGTTTTTGATTCGTGAAGAATCTTATGTAATTGAAATCCTTTTAGCTTTGGATTGTAATTCGGAACGAATGAAAAAAGTAGAAATTTATCTTTCGTCGTCTTAATCGCTACCGCTGTTGAATTTATTGAAAAATCTATACCAATAATCATATTAGAATCTTTTGCCGATTGCAGCACCTAAAGCAGCACCAACAAGTCGACTAGTTAATAAGTCAAAAACAACTCCTCTTTCTATTCCTAGAACATTTGCAATAATTTTACCAACAGAAGATCCGAGAGCAAATCCAGTAAGTCCTCCAATAACGGAACCTAAGAAACCTTCGTTTGTTAGTTCTTCATTAAATTCTTTAAGTCCTTTACTTTTTTCTAAGTATTCTTCACAGAATTTTTTTACTGCTTCATCTACTTTTTTTTCTTCATCTTCGGTCAGCTCAGACTTCAGATTTTCATTCATCATCCATATCTCAATGTCTGAGAATGTTCCTGATTCGATTAAGTATTCTTTAAATGTTTTCATAGTATATGTATCTTATACAACAGGGAAATCCATTTTCATTTCATTGAAAGCAAAAGTAGCTTCAAAAGTTCTAAATTCTGGTGACATATCTGAGTAAGAAAGAGTAAATTGATTTAATCCTGTAAATAGACAATCGTGAAATTGTACTGAATACATTCTTACACCTTCAGTATCAAATATATGAAGTGGAATATCCATCGTATATGGTTGAGTTGTTTGGAAATCATACCAATAGAAGAATGTTTCTAGCATTATCCAATAATTAACATTTCCGTCTAGTAATTGAAAAGTTATAGTAAAAGTTCGATCGATAAGCATCTCATGTGAAAGTGCTTGTCTCCATTTTCTAGTAGTTCCTTTTGCTTGTGGTGCATTTCCAGGTTTAACTTGTTCTATCGGTTCGTAATTAAAATTAGGAATCGAAATCGATTGTATAGACCAATTTATTACATCTGAAACATCGGTAACAGGAGTAGGCATTCTAAACAAATAAGGCGTATAACGGTCTTTTACTTCCTTTGGAATAAAAACTCTAGGAAGTTCTATTTTGAATAAGTCGTTTCTACTTTGTAAGATCATTGTGTCTCGTTAGGTTTTTGACTCGAAGCCGGTGTACTCTTTATGTTAGCTAAAGCTTTTCGGATTAGCTTATTTCCGACAGATGTATTAGATTCAGTTGCTGTCGGAGTTGATGTAACATCATTAGCTACATTTTGTAATCCATTAATCTGTGAAATTGCTTGTAATGTAGCATTCATAGTTGAAGTAAGTGAAGATATTTGTCCGTTTAATTGTTCTATAGTAGAATTCATTGAATTGATCTGTTGATCTTTCTGTTCTATCATAGAATTAGTTTGTGAAATTACATCTTCAACCGTTGTTGTTGCAGTTACAGGAGTTAATACAGGTTGATTAGCTGCTGATTGTAACTGTTGATTTGTCGAATTCAAAGAATCGATAGTTGTTTTTTGTTGATCTACGACTGAATTTACTCCTTGTAATTGAGATGTTAAAGTTACTACTTGAGTTTCTAAATCTGCAATCTTACTATTCTTTTGAATATCTTGAAATTCTGATGTTGAGAAGAAATCTCCTGCATAAAGGAATGTTCTATCTTTTTGATCATTTTCTATAAAGATTCTAAATGATCTATTTGCTAAAGCTAAAACTCTACGAGTATCATTCTCGGAAAGACGGAAAATTACTTCTCCACCTCCCTTAGATGTATATTGATTAGGGAATTCTATAAATTCTAAATTTTCACCTTGAGACGAATCAAAAACAATATACAAATCTCCAAGACCTGCGAGATTCATTCTCGTATTTTGTCCATTTTCTTTTTGAAATAAAGTAAATTTCAAGAAAGCTACAGATTCTGGTATAAGAACTCTGCCTAATCCATTGCTATAAATTTGTTGATTTGATGTTCCTGTATTTTGTAAAGTAGTATCACCTGAAGAAGATGGATTTACCGTTTCAGTTGTTATAGAAATTTCAGAATTCGTAGAGAATGATGTAACATATTTTGTACTATTCAAAACCGGTTCAGTTATTCTATTGATTTGAATATCCTTAATAACATTCTGGTTGTATATTTTAGTTTGTATTGGATTTGTTCCTAAAGCAATAGACTTAAGTTTTCTACCATATTTAGCTGCTGATTGTGAAATCATCGAGGAAGTTTTCCAAACTTGTGAATTATCTTGTCTGTTGTATAAACGAACAACATAATCTATTTTATACGCTATAGCCGAATTATTTTTTATAATTGGTCGATAAAAATTAGGTTTGTCATATTCATCAATCTGAGAAATTTGAAGATCATCTGTTTTAATCCAAGAATAAGTCGAAGATGTATTATCATAAACATATTCTGATATTACCAAATCGTGAAGAAGAATGAAATCATATCCACTATTATTCAAATCTAGAATGTAATTCTCTATAATGGATCCATTATAAGTTGCATAAAATTCTATATAATCGCCATCTGACGATTCTTCAATAAATGCAGAAATCGAAGAGAATTGATCCCTGACGGGTAGATCTATGGCTTTTGTGTCATATATATTTAAGTATTCTTGTCCGTCATTAATTTCACGATCACTAACCCATCCGAAATAAACAGAGATAAGTTGACTACGCATTATTCCATTGAAATTAGTGATTCTTTCAACTACAGTATCTCCAGAAAGAACACCTAACCAATAATCATAAATAAGATTGTAAAGAGAAAGAACTCTTAGCTCAACATAAGAACTATAAACTTTACCACTAAAGAAGAAAGGATTTGGATTTATAATCTCAAAAGAAGAATCTTCCTTATTATATGAATAATTTGCTAGAACTAAATTAGTATCATCTTTCTTTTTACATTTGATTGAAAGAACTAGACCGAAATTATCTTCAAAATTGAATCCTTGAACAAGATGTAATCTGATTGTATCATATACAGGAGCTTGTGGATTTGTAAATGTTATAGGTAAACTGGGTGTAGATGTAAGAAGCGGATCGTAATCATTATAGAATACAAGCTTATTTATATCTAATGATGCACCTTTATAAGGTAGAATTGCAGCGAAAGCTCGATTTCTAACATTAGCAGTTCCTATAGGAAGACCATCTTGAATAATCTCAGAAGAATCTGCATTCAAAATTTGATCTTCATTAGAATGTCCATTACTCATTTTCCAAATAGGAGCTGTTGAAGTAGATATTCTAAATTCATTACCAGGATCGTTAATTACATCCTGATCTGAGTATATGTACTCCATCAAAACCGATGAAGAAACCTGTATGTATTTAGATGATGTTGCCATTATTTTTTAAAGTTCCATTGAATTATGTTGTATTGAAGACCAATTCCTAGTTGAACTCCCATACCGATTTTTGCGTTAAAGGGATCTACGTAAGGACCAAATCCTCCATAAATACCCAAAGCCCATCTTTTGGGTGGGAAGTATTTTTTCAGAACTTCTGATTTTTTAGGATCTATTAGAGCTCCATCCATTGAACTAACACTAAATCCAGGATAATCAGATTTAACAAAAATTTCAAGAAGTCCATCTTTATTTTCTGTTAGTCCAGTAGTAATTGCCATACTGAATTCATCGTCTGTTATATGCACAGGAGTAGAAGTTAGATTCATAGAAGTATCGACCGTAATATCAAGTTTCCCTGAAAGTTTTCTACTATTTCCTTTACCGAAATCTTTGTCGTAGCTCCATTTAAGTTCTCTAGAAACTGATCCATCTTGATGATAGATTGGTGTACTAATATAAACAGGAATCTCTATCGTATCATGTTTAACAACTATTTTTGTTTTTATGATAACGATTGGATTGTCTTTTAGGTATTTAACTTCATCTGAAAGACCTTTATTTAGGTTTTTAAGATTTCCATTTTCTGAGATCAAAGCTCCCTTTTCATAAACAAGAGTTCCTGTTTTCGTCTTATATGCTCTTATTGAATCATTAAGAGCAAAAACGTTTTGACGTAAAGTGTTTACATCTCCATCCGAAGGAGAACATCTACGCATAAGAAGAATAACTATAATTGCAATAACTATAGTCAAATTTCTTTGATGTTTTGGATCTTTGATCCATTCTTTGAATTGAATTAAAAATTTTGTCATATTTATATTATTTTCCAAATCTTAATGATTTTGCACTATAAGATAGAGTTCCCGTAGTTTGAAATGCTATTCTTTTATATCTGACAATAGAAGATAATCCACTAGGTAAAACAAAACTATAAGAAGCATTAGCTGCTGTTTTTCTTCCCTGTGCAGGACTTAAAAAATCATAAGCAAGTACAGCGTGATATATTGTATTTACTCCAATAAGAACTTCCATTACCATAGATCCTTGTATTATTCCTCCACCAGAATCATCATCTCTACTAAAATAAATTATTCTATCTTTATCATCCGAGGCTATATTAATAACATTTTGATATGAAGCGTCAATAATTGTAGTAGGAGTGAGAACGGAGATTGTAAATGATCCTTCAGTTACAAGTGTATCATTCATCATTTGAATTCCTCCATCTGGATTTAGTCGCATACGTTCTGATGTCGTAGAAGAATTATCAGTAGTTCTAAAAGAAAGTCCTAATCGAGAATTACTGGATCCTTGATATGCTCTTATTTCGGATTCATAAGTGTCGTCATCTGAATTAAATCTCAGACCGTTTGCGAGAACGTTATTATTAGACGAAGAGCTTCTTATTCTTAAAGATCCTAGAAGATCTATTTTAGAAGACGAAGGGGTTATACTACCAAAAGCCCAATTTCCATTTTCATTCATTATGGCTTTTTGTTCGTATGTTCTTAAATTAGAAGACGCAATTCCACCCGTTCCTAATCCCCAAAACCCAATACTCGAATTACCGGATCCTCTAGATTGTCCCATATACAAATTAAGGATTCCGCCATTTGCATCGACCGTTACTCCTGATTGACCACCTCTTACATCCAAATCAAATCCATCCCCTGTATTAGCACCACTTACACCTATAATTTTATTTGCATTTCCTTGAAATTCTAAATTAAAAGTTGCATTTCCTTGAGAACCAACTGATATATTTCCTGAATTCGAAATTCTCATTCTTTCAACTGTAGCAATTGTATTAATAGGAGTAGTCGAGAATCTTAGATCTGATGGATTAGAAGTTGCTGTCCATGTACCTGAAGAATAAGAAAGAATTTGCGATCCACCGTTGTATCCAGAAGTCCAAGTAGTTCCATTATAACCACCAAAGCTTAATCCACCTAAAGCATATGCATTAGGTGTAGCAGCTGAAAGATTTGATCTTTGTAATAGGATATTATTTTGTGTTCCGATTGTTGTATTTCTTGATCTAATTAAAATAGAATTTTCTTCGTCTCCTTGTATATGAATTCTATATTCAGGAACGTTTTGGTGTGCTGATGGACCTATACTTATGAATCCATTCGGTTGTATTCTCATCGATTCAACTGAAGATCCAGCATTAGAACTAAAGAAAGAAAGACCCATGTTATTTGCAGGAGTACTAGTATAAGATTTTATTCCTGAATAAAATGAAGTATTATTGTTAAATTGAATTCCATATCCATTAGAATAATTAAGAATCGTAGTTGTATTTACTATAATTCCTCCATCTTTAACTTCTAAACGATCATTAGGTGTTGTTGTTCCTATTCCAAAATTACCATTTGTTTGTAATGTCATCAAATCAGTATAAGTTCCGGCTACATTCTTAGCAAATGCTAAATTCCAACTTGATCCATCAGAACCAAAAGCTATCCTTGAACTTATTGGAGATCCTATAGAATTTATAAATTCTATGGAATTTGATGTACCATAAATTCCTGCTCTTAATCCCATAGAGGAACCTACTACATCTAATGTATTCGAAGGGGAAGAAGTTCCTATTCCTACTCTTGAATTTACTGTATCAATTCTAGCTATTTCTGAACCTAAAGAATTACTAAAACGAATATGTCCACTTAGATGATTAGCTACTAAATTTATGTAACTGCCTGAAGTTGTTGAATTTATTTGTAGAGCGCCTGTTCCTGTTTGATCTATAGTCGCTACTCCATTAACTCCATTAACTCTTCCTATCGAAAAAGTAGAAGTTGTCGGTGTAGAACCGTTAGTATAAAGATTTAAAGAAGCAGATCCATCCGAAGTTCTTGCATATCCTATATGTATAGTATTTGCAAGGCCATTCAAAGCTCCTACATAAATATCTCCTCTAGAACGCATTATTCCTGAATTATCTAAAGTTGAATTACTATCAAATGTAGGAATTGATGAATATCCAATTGCAGCCTTTTCTCTAAACATAGTAGAGGTAGCACCTATTGTAATTTGATTAGAAGTAAAATCTTTAATTAAAGTTCTATTCGATCTAAGAATAAGATCCGGTGTTTTCCCTGCAGCTAGAGCAGCAAAGTTATTATCTCCTGCTTGAATCTCTAGGTTTATAGTTCCTGTTCTCATTCGGAATTGATGCGAGTATTGACCAGCTGTATTAGTATAAGCAAATCCTGCAGTAAAGAAGTTAAGAGCATCGGTTACTTCAGTAGAAACTCCTTCATAATTAGATTGAGTAGCACCAATTGCACTCGTAGCTCCATATGCACCTATAGTTAAACCTCCTAGACCAGTTGAATCTATTGCAGTTTGTATTATAACTTGTTTCGGTATAAGTCTTTGAATGTTACCTGGAATAGTAACATCATAAACACCGAAGTTATTTAATTTTGAATATGCCCAACCACCATCTCCTAGGAAAAATGAATTCTTATTGATGTTAACTGGAATAATAAAATCTACTCCACCTGAAGCAACAGTGGTAGCACCACCAGAACCGGGAGTATAATTTGTAGGTCCTACTGGAGGAATCGA
>Ga0247837_1001581_pt1 | contig 46489 bp, 39 predicted proteins | sample LaCtaG_2_FD_187115 | JGI IMG/M metagenome (GOLD analysis project Ga0247837, IMG submission 187115) | Freshwater microbial communities from meromictic Lake La Cruz, Castile-La Mancha, Spain - LaCruzMarch2015_14.5m | ecosystem: Environmental > Aquatic > Freshwater > Lake | place: Spain: Castile-La...
TTCTTCCTCCTTCTGAACTTGTGCATTGCTCTTTGCAAACTCCCAGCCAGGGCGGTCTTTACCTGATTTGAGTTCGTAGGACCCTGGGCCGAGCAAGCTGCTGTAGGATTCTTGTCGTTCTTTGAACCTTTGCTCTCTGTACATTATGCCGAGGGCTGGCTTTGAAGGATCAGTGACAACGTAGGTTTCGGGTCCAGGGGACATATTGGAGAACTTTTCATTCCGCGACTGAAATCTTAGTCCTGAGACATGTCCGGGCACAGGGTAATTGACGCTGAGGCCAGGAGAGCTTTCAGGTCGACTCGGAGAGCGATTTTGGATTCTGTAGACATGCCCAGTTTTACTGGGAAGCACTGCTGCTCGGAGGTCAGGAGACTGAGAGCGGCGCTGAAAATCCAAGTGATCCCGGGAGTCAGTGCGGTTGAGGGCCTTCAGGTCGCCCATATGGGCAGCAGTGGAGTGGGCAGCAGACCCATAACGCCTGTGAGACATCTTTTGCTTTTTGGGAGGCAGGAAAGAAGGAAGAAATTGTCCGTGTCTAGTGAGTGTGCACTGTTGCCCGCTACTTCGCTCACGGACTAAAGCAACGGGCGCCTTAGGCAGGCCCTACAACTTCGTTCCCAGTCTCAGAAGCTATAACTATCATGGAGTCCTCCCAGCCTCTGCCCACACGGAAAGACTGGGCTGCCAGTCCGACTGCAACTAGCAGTCACTCCAGTGCACAACTCTGTGAGCTTTCACAGGAACTCACCTGGCAACTCTATGCTTCCGATCGGAAACTTAGTACGCATGTTGATGTGTCACTGCTTGAAGAGACGTCCCTGGGAGTTTCCCAGGACTCCCTCTCCCACCTTTCCCAGGAGTGTGCACAAGTGAGGCTGCAAGCCCGACTTCTCCGCTCTGACAATCACCAGCTCAAGGCTCAACTCAAGACGCAGCGCCGCCAAGTCAGAGCCTTGCAGGTGGACTATCAAAGCGAAATGGCGGCTCTGCACAGAGACATCGGCCATCTACGGGAGCTGCTGAAACGGCCAAAGGGTCGGTTGCTTTAGTAGTATCTCTGTTCTAATTAAGAAAGATTGCACCCGAAAAGCCGTTTGATTGATGGTCAGATGCTTGTATAGATAGTGCATGGAAAGGCCCAGGAATTATGTCGGTCCGGACTTCAAGACTTTGCTCATCATAGAGCCAAAGTTCAGGTGTGGGAAATGCGCGGAATCCACAGCCTTCTCAGAGCAGTACAAAACGCAAAGGTGTCCTCAAGGCTGTTTGGTCTGCGTGAGATGTGCGAGTGAGAGGCGGCAGTGCTCGGCATGTGGCGGCAGTTACAAGTAGTTAAGACTGACTGCTGCATGATGGACTAGTGATTCTAACGCATCTCCCTTCCGCTTTGAAGGTCGGAAGAGGGAATACTTAGAACAGGGTCGAGAGTTAAGCAACGACATTTAGCGACGGTAACGTCTAACTCGGGCCACTCGTATCCTCTGGTCGTGCTCTCGCAGCCAGTTCTTCCGCCCCACTGCGTACACCACTCCGGACCCTCTCTGTGTGGGCACTGGGAGCAAGGGATGTTGATTCCACAAGCTTGTAGGCGGCCCTAGCACTGTTGCTTTAGCCAGCAGTGGGTGCGACGCCACTCGAGGGTTGGCTCTATCCGCACTCAGCGGCACTCCAATCTTTAGCCCTTGCTGTTGAAATGTCCTGTACCCTTGCACTCTAGTTTCCGCCGCAGCTTGCTTGATCAGTTCGAACATATCACTCGCAGAGTGACGCGGGTTCCTGGAATAAGCAGTTGCCGTGGCCGGCTTGAGCAGGGGTTCAGAGGGCAAATGAGCCAGTGGAAGGCGCTGCTTGAGGCGAACAGCAGAGCCGCGTAGTCTGCGGGATTGCAGAAACCGCGTGCTTTCGGTGGGCGAGTCGGAAAAGCGGTGATACGCCGCTGTCTTCGCCACTAGGCCCAGCTTCGGCACAGTCTGCATAGCCACTTTAATATGACTTCTCTGCGAATGCCGGTACCTACAATGCAGCACATCCAGGGGCTGAAGCAGCTCCTGCCCAGGCGAGACAGCACTCCCAGGCCCATAAAGCACATCTACGTGACAATCACGACTCCCTCCTTACCAGTCCTGCACTCACCTTTCCATCGTAGAGCACTGCAACGTCCAACTCCCACTTTCTATTCTCCCCAAAGGTCAGGATATAGTCTGCCCCGCAGACAGTGCCGCCACAGGCTTTTCGACTTCCAGGAAGTGCGAGAACACCAGCCGTGGAAGGTGCCGGTAGTGTATGCTTAAAACTACTTATCGCATGGTTTGGATGCCTGAAGGCCGAAGGCAGAGAGTGCCGTCCTCTATAGTGAGCGCTGTGAGGAGTTCGTCGTAACCCAGCGACCCAGACCTTTCCATCGCTTCTGTATAAGCAAGCTGCATGCTTACACTCTCGGGACCATCGCGTGAAAAGGCAACAATCCAAAACAGTCTCTGATCTGTACTCATTTCCACCAAGTACTCGTGGTCTTCGATCACTGTGGCTCCTCGGAACACTACGAATCGATCTTCTTCGGTTACTGCACTTCTGCCTTTTCGCTTTTCCACGGGAGTGCAGGACCGAGTTCGTGGCCTTGGGGTGAGTTGGTAGGGAAACTCACACCGAAGTCTCAGCAGTTCCTCAGTTCTGCGCTCGGTTACTCGCCACTGGGCTGCACTGTAGTTGGGAGTTTGCTGCTTTAGTCGTCTCAACAAGGCTTGATTCTCAGAGCTAATGGTAGCGAGCGCCCGCTTCCGCAGCAGTCTGTTGAGGCTTCCTGGACGAAGCGAGGGGTAGTTTGGGCGCTTGGCACTGAGCACAATGGACATCTTCTCCAGCAGAATACGGTTGGCTCGCTCAATCTCTGTGCATCGGTCCTCCGTCAACTGCTGCTGCTTGAGTCGCAGCTTGAGGTGAGGACAGGGCCGGGGACTGGCAGAGTCCACACGAGGTTTGGCAGTTTGCAGGCGGTACTGATGCTGCTGTTGGTCCCGGTCTGACCAGCGTTTGGAAAGCAGACGATTGGAAGTAGGGACGGAACGATACATTAACTACTATGGCTTTTTAGTTTTGAGAGGAGACTTGCGCTGCTGGCCGGGGGAAAGCAGCTGTCCGGGCTTGATGGAGGAGGAGTTGAGTAGGGCGTGGTAGTGGGCCACAGGGTTCTTGTAGTTGGCGGGGTTCACGTAGTTGGTGCCGAAGGCTGCCTGTGGCTCAGTCCTCGCCTCACTCTGAGGCCTGACCTTGCTCTGCTCTCTGCACTTCGCCTCATAGCTTTCATACACACTCGCAATAGCTTTGATTGTGCTTTCCACAATCCCCGTTTCCTCCGGGTTGAAGGAAACTATCGGCAGACTGAAGACGTACTCAGTAATACGGTTGAGTCCAGCACTGAGGCTTTCAATTTGCCCCTCGTAGTGCTCTCGCAGGCCGGCTTCGTCCTCCCGAGTCCTGCCTTTCGCCCGCACCAATTGCTGCAAAGCCTCAATCTGCTCAGTCTTGCTACTCACTTCCTCCTTCAAACGCACCACTTGCGTCTTCAAAGCCAACACATCGTCCTTCCTCGGAGGCAATATCTTCGCCTTGGCGAGAGGAGAGCGGTCGTTTTCCTTGGCTTCTGAGGGCTCTGAGCTTTCGTGGGACCGGTGCCGCCTACGCTCCTCTGCAGTGCGCAGCTCTTCCTTGCACTTCGCGAGTTCGCCTTGGTACACTGCGCAGCGCTTGTTCAGGAGGTCGATTTCCTTGCGTTGGCTTTCTATCGCTTCGTCGGCCTGTGCGTAGTACAGCTGTCCCTTTTCCTTCAGTTCGAAGAGCTCCTTTTCCCGCCTCTCCAGCACTCCCTTGATGTACTGCAGCTCACTTTCGTGTCCGCACGGCCTGGACTTGCCAGCCTGCGCCTGCAACTGCGTCTTTTCCTCTTCAGCCTTGCGCAGTGCATGTCGGAGTTGGTGCAGTGCCTCGTTCTTCTCCTCAATGCACTTCTTCCACATTTCGATTTCCTGCCGGGTGGAGAGGATATTGCGGTTGGTGTTCTGCAGGATTTCCAGTTTGGCTTTGTTGTCGTCCCGCAAAGACTTGATTTCCGCCTGCGCAGTCTCTAGTGCAGTTTGTAGCTCTGAAACCCGCAGGGAGTCCTGCTGGCAGGCCAAGTCCGAAGTCCGCTTTTCCGCCGCCAACAGAAGCTGCTGGTACTGCTCCAAACTTCTCTGTAGTCCCTCTATGTGCTCTGCGAGTGCCGCTGTTTTTTCCTCATACAGCTGTTCTCGCTCTCGCCCCGCTGTCTCGAGTGCATCCACTTGGGTCTGGCTGTCTTCCTGCAGGCTCTGCATGTGCTGCTCTAGTTCGGACTGGGCGTGGAGCAGTCCTTTTTCTCTAATGTGGGTCTCTTGCAGACTGCAGCGGAGAGACTCTACGTCCCTCATAGCAGCACTGAGTGCGTCTGAGAGCTGGTCTACCTCTTTGGTGCGGCTTCCGAGCGTTGATTTGAGTAGCTGCACTTCTTCTCTGAGGGTTTCTTCTGCTTCCAGGGAGTCCACAATGGTGGCTTTAGCAGCCTTTTCTGCGTCTACAAGCCTTTCCAGGTCTCTGCGCAGTAGGTCTGCGGCGGAGTCCTTGGCGCGGACAGTGGCTCGAGTGTCCGCGAGCTGTCCTTGCAGCTCCTCCACTTGCAGTTCCAAGGCCGCTCTCTCCTGCTCCACAGTGGACAGGGCGTCCAAGTCCTTGGAAGCCGCTTCCCTCTCCGTCCTCAAAGCCAGTTCTTGAGCCTGCAAGTCTTTTTCCCATAGTAGCTTCTCAGAGGCGTACTCACCCTCTAAATTGCTCACTCGTTTTCTCTGGCTTTGAAGCTCGCTCTCCAGCCGCTGAGTTTCCCCTTCCATCGCCTTCAGTTCAAGTTGAAGCGTGGAAATTACCAGTTCTTGATCCAAGGCCGCAGCGATATTTTCCTCTAACTGGCTGCCTTGCAGCACTGCCGCAGTCTGAGAGGCTTGAAGTGAGTTTTGGAGTTGACTGTTTTCCTGCATCAAATCGGAGTTTCTCTGCTCCAACTGGGAATTCCTCAACTGAGCAGCTTCCAAGTCGTTCGCAGTCAGCAGTGTTTCTGCGGCCTGGAGCTGGGCCTTGACCGTGATCAGAGTTTGCTGTAAAGTGTCAATTTGGCTGTGGGCAGTGGACACAGCCTGGTCTTTGTCTGATAGGAGTTCTCGCAGGGAAGTCGCTTGCTGTCCCAGAGTTTCCTCCATATGTCTAACGGCTTCCTCCAGTTCCCGCACTCTGTTGTCGGCAGCTTGTAAGTTCTTCTCCGTCTCTCCCAGCTTCAGCCCCAATTGCTCCTTTTCGGAGTTGATGGAACTTTCTTGCTGTTTGAGCCGGGCCTCAGCCTGTCTCACAGCAATTTCCGTCTCTTTGAGTGTATTTCTGAGGGCTGCGGCTTCTGTAACTAATGCTTCTTTCTCACTGCTGGCGGCTTGTTCCAGTGCCGCAGCTCTCTTTTCCGCGGCTTCCAAAGCCTGCAAACTCAGTCTTAACTGTTCTTTCTGACTATCAATGGAAGTCTCTTGAAGTTGAAGGGAAGACTGCAGCCTTTCAATCTGACTTCGAGCAGCTGTCAGAGTTTCCTCCCTGTGACGCAGTTTTTCGCTAATGGAAGCTGTTTCCTTCGCCAGTGTTTCCTCTGCATTCCAAGCTGCTAACTCCACTGCAGCTATTCTGGCCTCAGCAGTCTGCAAAGCCTTTTCCTTCTCCTTCACACTATCTGCCCACTGCAGCTTTTCGCCCTCCTCGGAGTTCTCCCGCAGTCGCAAAGCAGTTTGCAGTTCTTCCACTTTGCTTTGCGTTTCCGAAAGCAAGAGCACCAGCTTAGCCTTGTCCGTGTCTGTGGACAGGTACTGCGCTTCCAACAGTGTCTTTTCCGCCTGCAGACCCGTTATTTGGTCTTCCTGCTCCTTGATAGTGGACGTGAGTTCTTCATTCACAGCCTCCAACTCCTCGCGTTCATCCCGTAAGTCCTTCACAGCTGCATCGACTTCTTCTCTCTGGCTGCGGATGAAGCGGTTGTCCTCCTGTGCGACTTCTAGTTCTTGCAGGGTTGCGGTTAGCTGGGCGGTTTGTTGTTCGAGTCGCTCTTGCAGACTGGCTATTGAGATTTGTTCATTGTGCAGACTCTTCTCTAGGTCTGATTTCTCTTGTTGCAGTTTGATTATGTCGGTTGTCAGGCTTTGGGACTGGGAGGAGAATTGCTCGGCTTCGTGGTGCAGAGCGGAATTGGCTTCCAGGGAGGCTGCTAGTTGCGTCGATAAAGTCTGCACCTGCATCTGACATGCCTGCAGGGCTGAAAGCCGCACCTCCAGGTCCACCCTACAGCCTGCAAGACTGCCAGTGAGCTGCTCCACCTCCATTGTGAGTTTCCCCACTTCCCCCTCAAACAGCACCTTTCCTTCCTCGCCCTGTGCCTGCAGTGTCACCACTTCCTCACATTTCCTGCTTAGAAACGCGTTTTCAGCTGCCATTTCCTCAATTCGCTTTGCCTGCTGCTCCAGCTTCTTTCGAGTGTTTTCGTCCAAGTCTGCATTCGCAGCTTGCAACGCTTCGATTTGCTCCGAAAGTTGCTGGATGCGGTCAATGTAGCCTAGTTTGAGCTCTAGCAGGGCAGACTCATGGGCGTTTCTGACCTTTTCAGGGACAGCTTCGCCACTCTGGTACTTCTGGTAGTCCTCATACACAGCTTTCGCCTTTTCCCTGGCTTCAATGTCTGCATTCATCCAGTCCATGACTTGCTCCGTATAGTCCTGGTTATCCCTCAACCTGACCGCCACCGAGTCCGGCTCTTCCATCAGTTCCTTATGAATAGTCGCCAGTTCCTCCTTTAAGCGTTCATTCTCAATGAATAGCTTCGCTGCACTGGCACTGCCTTCCAGTTGTTCCCGCAGCAGTGCAATTTCCTGCCTGGCGCTTTCCAATTCCGCGGGTTCTTCGCCTTTGGAGCCCGCCTGCAGCCGGGCGATGGTGGAGTCGCGGAACTTGAGGACCATTTTGTCGTTGGAGATCTTCTTTTCGAACTTGCCGACTTGCTGCAGGAGCATTTTGATGTGTGCTTCTTTGGTGCTCACCTGCTCTTCCAGCGCCTTCACGTCCCGCACTCTCAGTCTCGTATTAACCTCCAGCAGTCTTTCCACCTGCAGCACTCTGTCACTGTCCTGCGCCGTCCCCACGTGTTCCACCTGCCTGCCCGCGCACTTCGGACACTTCTGCACAGCCAGAAGACTGGTTTCCTGCGCACTGGAGAGCTCTTCCTTGAGACGCTTGATTTCCTCTTTGAGGAGGTGCACGGACCCGGCTGTGTCTTCGTTGACGATGGCTTTGTTGCGGATCATCTTGGCGCGCTGGGCGAACTTGAGCGTGGACAGTGTTTCCCCGAAAGACAGGGCAGAAGGACTGATGTTCGCCACGATGTACGTCTTCGAATTCCCCCCCAGCGAATCCTTCAACAGAAACGTCAACTTCGAGTCTCGGTAGTGCACATGTCTCGACTTCCCCTCCGCAATATCCACCAGCGAGTTAATAACATTGCCCAGTGCAGACAGCGACTTATTGATCATCCCCGCCTCTCGCAGTCGCTCCCCTATAGCATCAGTGGAGCGCTGTCTTTCCGACCCTGCCAAGTCGATGATGTGAAAGCGACTGCTGCGGAAGTTGGTGACCCCCTCGTGGCTTTCCTTGCTTTCGATAGTGAGAGTGAAGACACTGTGGGACCGGGAGCTTTCCTTGTTCATGGAGGTGGCGCCCACATGTCGGTTGCAGGTGCCGGTTTTGAGCAACTCATAGGTGTCTCCGATGCTTCCAACGATTTCCTCAATTAGGCCTTCGACATATACACCGCGCTTTAGGTCTTCTCGGAGCTGCAGATTGAAGCCTTCCACTGCACCGCTCAGCAGGTCGATTACCTGTTCTTGGTAGATTTCGAGGAAGGACGCCTTCACTAGGTACTCCACATCCTGCCCCGACATCACTTCCTTCCCTATCTCCCCGAATATGTGCTCCACACATCTCGGCATCAGGCCTCGGTCCTGGAACTGCGGGGAGTTCTCGTAGTCCTCCAGACTGATGTCCGCGTCAGGGCCGAGAATGGTGAAAGTCTTGCCTGCACCTGTCTGTCCGTAGGCGAAGATAGTGCCGTTGTAGCCGGAAAGACAGGAAGAAGTCAGAGGTCTCCCCACCTTTTCGAAAATCTCGCCTTGCTGCACATCCGTGTCGGCCACGTAGTCGAAGGTGAAGGTTTTGACCTCAGGCCGAGCCTCGAGGACCACAGCGCTCAGTTCCTTTTCCACTGTAATACATGTTTTCGCTCCCATCTCCCTTCTTTCCTTCTCACTGAGCGGGCGGACTCGAATCGCCACCTTCACGTTGTCCTTCCCTTCTGCCATTTAAAATTAGAAACTGGCAGCTGCCTGTGCAGCCGCCCAAACCCAACAGCACAGCACCACAGCCACACCTCCTCACTGCTCTCGCTAGTGCTGCGGCTGTGTATCTGCTAGAGGAGAGTGATATCTGCGAGAGATATACTCTTTAGGCCAACGATTAGTAAATGGCCCGCCGTCTTTAGTGGCTTAAACTTGAAATATACTTGGTCTTAGATCCTTTATAGGCCTCGTTACTAGGAGTTTCCCCTCAAAACGTTGTTCTTGCAAGGTAGGATTTAAATGGCAACGTACACGGAAGTGTTCGTCTGGGGCGGCAACAAGGACGGCCAGTTAGGCCTGGGCGACAATAGAGAGAAGTGGCACTCCGTCCCCAAACACTGCTCATTCAATATTCAAATTCAGCACCTCAGCTGTGGGGACTCCTACACAGCCCTGCTCTCTTCCACTGGCCACGTCTACACTATGGGCAGCAACCTATCTGGTCGACTGGGGCTCAACCGACCTCAGCTCTCTCATTCTCCCGCTCCTTCGCTTGTGGATGGACTTAGAAACGTGCAGGGGATAGCCTGTGGAAGTGGGCAGACTATGGCTTATACGGATGCAGGAGAGCTGTATGTGTGGGGGTGGAATGGGTACGGAGCTTTGGGGACTGGAGATATGGAGGATAGGTACGCAGCCACGAAAGTGGAAATCGGGAGTGCAGTGAAAGGAGGGGCGTGCGGAGGCAGACATTCAGTTGTATTGGGACTGGATGGAGGAGTGTTAGGGTGCGGAGCAGGGGAAGTGCTGGGAGTGGGCAGACGGGATACCTTACTGCAATTCATTGCCATTTCGCTCCCCGAGCCAATCAAACAAGCCTCCCTCGGCTCACACCACAGCGCCTTTGTAACAGTGCTGGGCAGAGTCTTCACAGTGGGAGAAAACAGTGACGGAGAGCTGGGAATCGGCAGCAGAGTCCCCTGTCTCTGGCCTACACTTGTAGCTTCCCTGGACGGAGTGTCGATTCAAAAGGTGATATGCACTGCATTCACCTCGGCTCTCACCAATTCCGGGCAAGTGTATGTCTGGGGACCCTCTCCTTTGGGTGTCTTCCTGACCCCGCATCACTTGGCTCCCTTCCCTCGTCCTTTGCTGAACCTGAGTCAGGGACTCGACTACGGCGTGGCCCTGGACCAAGCAGGACAGGTGTGGGTGTGGGGAGAGAATGCAGAGGGCAGACTGGGACTCGGAGACTGCGCTTCCAGGAAAGTGCCCTTCCCAGTGAAGTCCCTGATGGAGACAGTGGTGCGGGAGATAGCATGTGGGAGCGGATTTGTAGTGGCCTTGGGGAGAGATAGGAAGCCAGAGCGTCGCAAGCAGTCCTCAGGACGAGAAACTGTGCGAGTGAGAAGGACCAGTCCAGGCGCCCTGACAGTGGACTCTGCAAGGTCGACTGCAAGGATCAAGCCCACTTATGGGGACTATGACACTGCAGCGTCTTCCAGTCGCAGTTGCTCTGATTCCCCCGCTCTCCACCTCCTGCTCCAGTCCCATATCTCTCACCTTGCTACCGAGGTCCAGTCACTTCAACTCACACTGTCGCAAACTACCCAGGCGCTTTCGGCCGAACAGCAGGCTAGGCAGCTCCTTGAGACGCAGCTGATTACCTTTCAATCCGCTCCGCATTCGCTGGAAACTTCTCAAACTGTTCAGCAGAGAAAACGACAAGAAGCAAGCCTGAAAGGTGCACTTTCTAGTCCTATTTCCAGTCTGCAGGCGACTGACGACCTCCACACCTCTCTATTGCTCTCCGACTACAACGACTCCAAGGGACAACTTGCCAGGCTGCAGCGAGACTTTGGCAGAGTGCAGGAGGCACTGGACCGGGCTGAGGAGCACAATAGGGAACTGGTGGAGGAGCTGGACAGACGCTCTGTGAAGAAGGCTCGGGACTACCGGGAAAGGAGTCTGTGCATGTTGGCGTCTCCCATACGTCCGCCTTTAGCTGACTTCGACCCCAACCAACTCCCCACTTTCAGGGAAACCGGCTGTCGGCCGCTGCAAGACAGCACAGACGCCAAAGCAAGCGCCAGCAACCCATTTCGGCGAGAGACGAGAAGCCGGCCAGGCAGTACCGACTGGGAACAAGTGTAATAGCTGCTATTTCTACTGCGAAACTAGTGTCTTGGGCGAGGCCGTCATCTGCGCCCTGACCTTGCCTAGGAAGTACTCGACATCCATCAAGTCTTGGAACTGGTCCCTGTACTTGCTCAGGACTGCTACCAGTGCTTCTAGTCTTCTGCAGGCCTCAGCGGCTTCTTCCTTGGCTGCTGAGTCAACTTGCACCTTGGAGGTCAGTCCTTGGCTTATTGTCTGGCCACATCGTTGGAGGATGGCGGAGACTATCGCCACTGCAGCGGAAACACAGCGCATGGACTTACTCTTCGCTAGCTTCATCCCGAGGTTCTGTATGGCCTCCACTTGGCCCATTCCCCAGGTCTGCTTGAGCAGTGGAAACGCTTCCAGGACATCCGCTGCAACGGCCATTTCCTTAGTGAGGACTGCTTTCAGGACTCCAGGGAAGCCGGCTTCTTCGGCTGTGTCTGCAATGCGGCTCAGGTCAGAAGCGCGTTTGTCCATGAGGACTAGGAATTGGCTGTGCTGTCGAGAGACCAGGTCTGGAGTGACGGGGAGAGAAGGGTCAGGGAAGTCAGAAGTAGTGTCGAGGCTGATCACGCTTCGAGAGTCGAGTTCTCTAGTTGCAATGGAGGCGCGGATAATCTTGGGCGTGGAGGCCTCAGTCTACTTCTCAGGTACTATTTGTTCCCACGCAAAGCCCTGCGGCTGCTCCATCGTGAGCTGCTGCTTGTTGACTCCCCACACCGACAGGGCCGCCGCAGGGTCGCAGCACACACAGTAGACCTGTCCCAGTTCCTGGCAACACACCGGGTTCGTCCACTTCACCTTCGCATCACAAGTCTGCGCCCCATCGTTCTTATACACCTGGAAGCTTTTCCTGCCACATACATACAGTCCAGTCCCTCCGCTTTCCGGCTCTAAGCACTTCCCCTCAATAGTCTGTGCGGAAGCCAGTAACTCGAACGTCAAAGGACTCCACAGCTTGAGTAGGCCATTGCTGTGGAAGGACACTACGTGGGAGCTGGTCACAGCGACCTGGGAAATGGGTTCTGAGCTGGAAATGGTCTCTGGGGAGCGAGTGGAACTCAGGTCCCACTGCTTCAGTGAGCCGTCTTTCGCGCCTACTATCAAGTGACGCTTGTTTGGGGCGAGTTGTAGGTCCGTTATTTGCCCACTGTGGTTCTTTAGGGCGTGCACGCAGCGCTTCTTGCGGCAGTCCCACAGTCTTACCACTCCGTCTTGTCCGCCTGTGAGGATCCAGTCAGTTTTCTGCACTCGAATCACTCTGCATTTCCCGGCTCCTCCTTGAAACTCTGATATAGCTTGCTGGGTGCGTATGTCATGCAGGCGAATCAAGCCGGAACTGTCTCCACTGTAGATTGTGGCTGAATTCGGACTCACAGCCAAGCTGAGCACTGCGGTTTTCGCGGCTTGTATCATCTACCTAGGGCGTACAGCCACAGGCGCAGTCTGATTCAGTCCCCAAATGCCTACTTGCCCTGCCTCATGTGCAGATAGTAAGCAGTGTTCCTTGGTAAGGAGGGCTGTTTTGAGCGGACTGGGGCCGGGGGAGCAGGTCTGGAGCCTGGATGGAGGGTACAGGACTAGAGGGGAAGTCATAGCGAATTACTAATGCCGGCCTTCAGCGGCTCCCAGTCGATTGCACCGGTAGCGGAAGAAAGCCGCGTCTGTTCCAAGCGTTTGGACAGGGAGGAGGCCAAGGCAGGCTGGGCAGTGAGGATTCGCCTTGCAGGGAGCTGAGAAAAACACACTGAGTACCAGTTTGAGAAGATACAGGGGGCGGAGTAAGGGTTGTAGTCAGACCAGGTGCACTTCACCCTCTCATATGTGGTCTGCGCTACTGAACACAAGTAGATATGAAATACCCAAAGAGCCACTACCATTACACCCAGTGCTCCAGCAGTCCCCACAGCCACTAGGCTCCCTACCGCCTCTGTCCACTCCTCTTCCTGCGCCAAACTGTAAAGGTGAGCGGCGCACAGACCCACAGAAAAGAGGAGTTGGGCGCAGAGCAGGGAAAGGAAGAGCAGGAAATAGCGGTAGTTGCGAAGACCTATACACACCCCAAGCCAGGGACAGTGATGGTCGAATCCTTCAATGCAAAGATCACATATAGCGCAGTGCACAGTCCTGGGAGGTCGGTATATACCGCAAGTGTCGCAATACCTGAGACGCATTAAAAGCCCTCTCACTGCTATTATGCGAGTTTCCCCTTCATGTTTCTGTTCCTGGGTAGTTGCTACCCTGGTAAACAGCCTTGTACTTCTACACACTGTCAGTACCATCCCTCCACATACCAAGCCTAGTAGTCCGCAGCACACACCCATAGGCACTAAGTTCCCATCCCTTCTCCAATAGTACCTCGCAGGGAACATCAGCACTAGCACCATTGGCACCACCACCAGACCCGTTGCCAGCACTAGTCTCGCCCTTGTCTCCACTCCGTCCATATCTAGAACTACTGCGTATCTCTCTGATCTCGGACTGTATCCGACTCGCGACGGTCTCGATTTCCTTGACTGCCTTCTCTAGACCTGTGCCGAGGGACTGTTCTTCGATCTCTCGGGAAATGGACTGGTACAGCCGCTTTACTAGCTCGAAGGCTTGAGCGATGCCAATAGCCTTTTCCAGCCCGATTTTTTGTGCGATTTCCTCACCTGTATCACTCTCTTTCACTTTGCGGAACAGACCTCTGCCGGGCAGGAGCGCCTGTGAGCGGGCTTCTGTGAGCTTCTCATTGAGGAAGGAGATCAGTCGCTGGTGCCGAGACTGCGAAATGCGCTTCGGAGCAGTAGCCCTCGGCCTCGCAGTCCTTTCTGTCAGCGTGTTGATCCGTCTCTCTGTATAGGCCTGAGCGGCCTCCGGGTTCATTCTCCACGTCCCTTCTTCATACGTGAACACCTCGTTTTGCTGCAAACAGCCCAGAACCGCCCTCTTCACATTCCCACTGTACTTCCCTCCGTCCGCTCTACGCAGTTCACTGACTCTCTGCTGCAGTGCAGCTACTACCTCTAGACTGGAGAGAGGCCGGGCAGAGTCTGAAAACAGAGAAATCAGGTTGCCGATGATAGTGCGGTTGAAGACCTTGGCAGGGTCCTTGGTAGTTGGCTTCATATCGACCTTTTTAGCCGCGGAAGTGTCCATATATAAGAACTAACTAGCCTTGGGATGTCCGTGCAGTCCTGCGATTTGGCTGGAGGAAAAGCGGTCCGCCAGGTCTTCTCCCTCCTTCTCTTGCTGACTGCGCCTGCGGTTCCAGACGAGGAAGAAAATGACGCCGCCTATAATCCTGGATATGTCTCACGCCACTAGCCTAAAGTTCCCCAGGCTGAAGTCAAAGAACGACCCAGCGGGCTGTTCAATGGTAGGCAGCGCTGCTTCCACAAGCGTCACTTCCCTGCCTTTCGCCAGCACTACCAGTGTAGTTCCATTCTGATACTTAAAGGTCTCAAGCAGGGCCTTGCCGTGTGCAGTCATCTTCGGAACGACCTGGAGTCGGATGGGACTGGTAGGACGGTCGGAGTCGATATAGGAAGTGTTGAGGAAGGTGAGGGAGGAGCCCCAGGCCAGTAGATTGCCTTTGACGACTGCAAGAGCCCAGGGCCCCTGCTGGAGGACGTTTGGGTAGCGGTAGACCACTGGGTGGGACTTACCTTTGCAGGTAGTGGGGATTCCGTGGCCGGGGGCGTACTTCATATCATACACCATCACATCTCCGTTGTCCAAAGCCACGAATACGTACTGCGACCCGGGCTCAGCGGCCATTGCACTGATAGGGTGGAAGGAAGGCTCGCAGGTTTGGCTGGTCTCCTGACTGCCCAAGTGGTATATGCCCAGCTGCTTCGGAGTGATGAATATCAACTGGTGAGAGCCTTTGTCAGTCCCGAGGACTGGGGAAAGTCCTATGGATGCTCTCCGCATTACAGTTCCGTTGTAATGCAGAGTCAGTACGTCTCCACTTTCCTCTGTCAGTACCCAGTGCTTCCTGGACATGCGCACTGTGAAGCCCAGTGATTTCCCTGTGCCCGGCACACTTTCCTCTCCGTCACTTTCGACTCTCACTTCTTCGGACTGATTAAGCACGCCAAACACCCTATAGGAGTAAAGGACATGGTTTGCATTGGAAAGCGTAGTGAGGCGGAGTTCCTCTGCAGGAGTGCTGAAGCTGCACAGGGACAAAGGGTGGGGCGTGGACAGACTGGAAACCAGCCGTCCAGTGTGGTCAAACAGCTCAATTCTCCCTGTCTCTTCACACAGAGCGATAAGCACAGACTCTTTGTGGTCGAAATAGGTGGAAATCACCTTGATATCTGCAATGTCGCCTGCAGCTTCAAAGCCTGCATAGGCCCGGAGTTGTCTCAGCAGTGGGGACTGGCCTAGTCGATCAGCCAGCTCCATTTCTCTGTATTCCTCAGCCTTTTCCCGGGTCTGTGTGCAGTTTACAGGGATTTCGCTGCCTTCTGAGACCATCAAAGTCTTCAAGTCCCGCAAAAGGTCGTTTTTCTGCTTGAGATTGGTAATTAGAGCCGCTGTTTCCCTGATTTCCAGCTCTAGCAGGTCAGTGCCCTGCACACAGGCCGCCACTAGTGCAAGAAACAGCACTTTAGTCGCCATTACAATGCTGCTTCCCACACACAAAGCAAAATTCCTGTCTTTCCCTTACCATGCACACAATTCCCACTAGTTTCCCTATCCTTCCCCTTAGAAATGCATACAAAGCCGAGGCATGTGGAAGCCTTTGTGCTATAATGATGGAAATCGAAGCACTCAAGCAGCCTCTGACCAGTTCTGACTCTCCCACCCAGTACGAATCCGTGCCCTGGCTGTCCAGGGTCCTTTTCTGGTGGGTGTGGCCTTTTCTCAAAGCCTCCAGGACCAGCTCCATGTCAGAGACCCAGCTCATGCCAATTCCTTGCGATTTCTTCGCTTCGAATGCAGGATTTCGATACAATGGAGACTTGAAAACCAGCCTAAGGAAGGCTTTTTTAGGGACTTTGCTGTGGCTAGGGTTCCAAGGAGCCTTGCTGTCGACTTTAGACTTCCTGTTCCCGCTCTATATCCTATACATCGAGAACTATATTGAGTCGGACCGGTCTTTGGGTGAGGGAGTACTGAGTCTAATGCTGATTTCTATGAGTATTGCTCTGAGGGCGCTTATTACCTCGAGACAAACCTTCCATTTGCTGCGACTTAAGCTGAGTGTGAAGACTGTGATAATGGAGCTGATCTACGGCCTGTCACTGCGCATGCGAGAGGGCGTAGAAGTAGGCAAGGCAGTCAATATAATGCAAGTGGATGCTGCGAAGGTGCACGAAACAGTGCCCTGGGCAGTGTATATCTGCTACTACCCCTTTCACTTCCTAGCGGCAGTGCTGCTGCTTTTCCAGCTGCTAGGACTGACAGCCCTCATTGGTCTTTTCATTTTCCTGCTCCTTTTCACCTTCAACTACTCCATCGAAAAGACCATCCACCAGTTGAATCTCAGCATCATGAAAGACAGAGACACCCGCATGAAGCACACCTCAGAACTGCTCACCAACATCAGGGCCTTGAAGGTGGCGGGGTGGGAGGACGCGCTGGCTGAGAGAGTCGTGCAGAGCAGAGAAACGGAAGGCAGGAAACTCGCTACCTACATGAGACTCAGGGCTGTGTCTATATGTTCCCTGTGGGCGTCGTCTGCTATTGCGTCAGTCGTTATGTTCCTTCTCCATGTCCATCTGTTCCACCAGCCACTTACAATTGCGGTCGCATTCGGCACTACTTCCACTCTGTACCTGCTGCAAATTCCACTACGGGAAATCCCCTCCTCTCTCAGTCATCTCAACCATGCCCTAGCCTCCGCCAAGCGAATTGACGACTATCTGAGAACTGAACAGGTGGAGGAGCGGCGGGAAGGACAGGGGGCTGCAGGGGAAATTGTGATGGAGGAGGCTACCTTTGGACATAGGAAGGAGGAGGAGCCGGTACTGAAGGGACTCACGTGGAGGTGTGGGAAAGGCGAGTTTGTGGCTGTGGTGGGGAAGGTGGGGAGTGGGAAATCGTCACTACTAAAAGCTCTAATGGGAGAACTCCACCTCATCTCCGGTACCTGCTCCACCACTGGTTCCCTCTCATACAGCGGCTCCATCGACAGCTGGATCCTGAACTCCACCCTCCGAGACAACATCACAATCGGCCGAGAGTTCAACGAGTGCAGATACAACGAAGTCCTAGAAGCCTGTGCACTCCTGCCAGACTTGCAAGCCTTGCCAGCCCGTGACCTCACTGAAATCGGGGAAAGAGGGATCAACCTGTCAGGCGGACAGAAGGCGAGAGTGGCACTTGCGAGGAGTGTGTATTCGGATGCAGACATTTACCTGCTGGATGACCCGCTGGGAGCGGTGGATGCGCATGTGAGGGCGCACATCTTCAATTGCTGCTTTTTAGGCCTGTTGAGGGACAAAACGCGCATACTGGTCACCCACTCTCCAGAGTTTCTGTCCAACATAGACAGAGTGCTGACTTTGTCGGAGGGGACTATGAGGGAAGACCGAGGCCTTGGAGTCAATATAGTGCCAGGAGAGGCTGTGGCGAGAGAAAAGGAGGCAGTGCAGGCAGTGGCCTCTGGCAGACTGGTGAAGGACGAAGACAGACGTCACGGAGCAGTTTCCTGGCCTGTGTATCGGTCCTACATTGGTCTCGCAGGAGGCACGCCAGTGGTGATATTGGTATTGTGCGTGATAATGGGGTGGATTGGAAGCCGAGTTTTGGCTGATTTGGCCCTAAAGTCCTGGGCTGAAGGCACCTTTTCTTCCCTGTTCTACGAACTCAGCTTTGCCATATTGAGCCTAGTCTCCATTGTGTGCACTTTCTTCAGGGTGTATATCCTGGCAGTGCAGGGAGTCAAGGCCAGCCAAGCAGTGCACAAACAGGCTATATGGGCAGTTACTAGGGCGCCTGTGAACCTCTATTACGATGTTACGCCCATTGGACGTCTTTTGAACCGCTTTTCCAAGGATTTATTCGACATGGACCAACAACTGCCCTTCAACTTCGGCAGTGTACTGACCTCCTACGCCACTTTATCAGGCATTCTGCTAGTTTCCGCCATCTACATTCCTGCTGTCCTCCTACTCGCTCCACTGCTCTTCTGGATGGCCGAGAAGTGTCAGAACTATTACTTATCTGGCTCCAACAACATCAACCGCATGCTCCGTAACTCCAACTCCCCCATCCTCCACCACTTCTCAGAGTCTCTCACCGGCCTCAAGTACCTCCGCTGTCTCCGGCTGCAGGCGCTATGCACCCACACAATGCAGGACTACATCAGTCGTTCCAATGTCATTGCTTTCAACGAGGCAGCGGCCAATATTTGGCTGAACTTGGTGCTAAACGGAGTTTCTCTGGTCTATTTCGTGAGCATTGTGGGCGCTTTGGTGATCCTACATGAGCATTTCTCCTCTGGAGCCATAGGCCTGATAATTGCCTACTTACTACCTTTGCCGAAAGCTATCAACAACAACACTTTGTTTCAGCTGCTGATGCAGACCAACATGATAAGCATGGAAAGAGTGCACCAACTCACAGTGGTAGAGAGCGAGGCGCCTATGGACCTGCCCACCGACCAAACCGACCTAGCCAACTGGCCCCAAAGCGGCCAAATCACCTTCAAGGACGTTAGTGTCCGATACCGTCCCACCTCCCCTGTAATCCTGAAAGGTGTTTCCTTCACTATTAGTCCTCGAGAGACTGTGGGGATTGTGGGTAGGACTGGCAGTGGCAAGACCTCACTCACTCAGGCCCTGTTTCGGATCGTAGAGGTCACTAGAGGCGGAATTGAGATCGACGGAGTGGACATTAGGACTGTGGGACTGAGGAAACTGCGGCATTCTATGACGCTTATACCTCAGGACCCGCTGCTGTTTACAGGGTCGCTGCAGGACAATATTGACCCTTTTCATGTGCTGGCGCCTGCAGTGCTGTTGCAGACGCTGAACTCCGTGGGACTGGGACATTTGAGTCTTGCGAGTCCTGTGGCGGAGATGGGAGGGAACTTGAGTTCTGGAGAAAAGCAATTGATCTGTATCGCCAGAGCCACAGTCCGCAGCACCCCCATTTTAGTAATGGACGAAGCCACCTCCGCAGTCGACCAGAAAACCGACGCCTTAATCCAAGAACTGACCCGCACCCGCTTCCGCAACTGCACAGTCCTAACCATCGCCCACCGACTCGGCACAGTCCTCAGAAGCGACCGAGTGCTGGTCATGGACGACGGCCAAATCCGCGAATTCGCAGCCCCTTCAGACCTACTTGCGACTCCCTCGAGTCTGTTTTCCCAACTGGCTCGTGAGTTGCCTGGGTCCGCCTAATCTAGTATTATTTCATATGCACTGCAAGGTCGTAGGTCGAGTCGTTCGTGTGTCAGCACCAGGATTCTGCCTTCCCTGAGTAGTTCAGGGATGTAGCATATAGATGGGGGAGTGAGTCGATACAGGTCTTCCCACACCCTGCGAGAGAAGCCTTCGTATAGGTTGTCGAAATTCGGGACTGGATTATGGGGGAAATCGGCGAATTTGAGGATAATCATCGCTATGGAGTCCAGCGAAGGACACAGAAACTCCTCCTGTGCCAGTAGGGACGGTACTACCACAGTCAGCACTGACACAGTCGGCACACCTCGCAGCACATACCTCCTCTGCAGGGACAGAGTCGGGGAGTACAGCAGAAACGCACTCGAAGGACTCAGTACTTCGCTCTGATCTAGCAGCAGCGGAGCCAGAATCACTACAGAGGACAGACTGCAGTGGAAGTCACTGGTAACTTGTGTGTAATCTGTGCTATAAAGCGGCTTTTTCCCCATAGTCCGTCTTTTGTAGGCCGCGTCCACGTCTAGACCCAAGTCTAAGAGCTCGGAAAGCAGCTTTCTGCTTCTACTCCGAGAAGAGGAGAAAAACAGCGCCATTTGAAACCGTTCTGCAAGCAGACTGGAGGCCCGGATCAGTCCTTCTCGAATTAGCAGCTTTGGAGAGCTGTTTTCGGAGTGGATATCGCCGATAATGCCTTCGAAGTTGACGAGGAGGAGGGGCTTTCCCTTCATTTCTCCTCTGCGTTTCCAGTAGATGCGCGTGCTGCCTTCGGTTTGCTTGCTGGTGGCGCATTCGACCTCTTTTTCGTATGTAAATCGGCCTCTATTGCGACTGCTGGCGTCTAGTCCACTGCCGTAGACTTTCTGCTGCTCGCAGCGCATAATCGGAAGCCGGGGAAGCACTATTCTCTGTGCCAAGGGAGCCTTCACAGGCTCTAGCACCGGCTCCAAATCCAGCACCATCACACTCGGCTGCCGAGGGATAGTCTCCGCTTCTCGTGTGGACCTGGCTCTGCGCTTGGCAGGCGAAGCACTGTTACCTCGGTACTGAGTGGCTCGCATGTCCAGGGAGGGCTGTTTGTAGGCGAGAAGCACTGGTTCGAGGGTTACGAGGCCGAGAGGGGAGGGGTCGAGGTGGAGTCGACGGGCGAAGTTGGGTTTGAAAGGGGAGCGAGTAGAGCGGCGGGAGGGCGTTCTGGCAGGCTTGCGGGTCTGTATGGACGCCTTGAACTGCTCTATGAGCGGTATATGTGCCATTACTTATCTTCCAGTTCCCTCCTGCTTCCGAGTAACGGCGTCGCCCAATTTCTTCCTGGCTCTTAGAGTCGTTTTCAGCTCTTTCAGGGTCTAAACAGCCCTTAAAGGTAAGTTTTGCAAGGCAAAAGGCCTATTGGACTTCTCGGCCCTGACACCCCTTCCCTAATATGGAAAGCAGGCAGATTTCCCCTGTGCACTTCCTGCTTTCCCACTGCTACTTCAGCCCTGTGTGCCGCTGCTTCTACCTTCTGCTGATACTCAGCACTGTGCTTTGTATCCTGTGGACTCTTTCCCTGCTCTGCAGTCTGCCCTCCTCCCCCCTCTTCCGCCTCATAGAGGCCTGCATCTCTCTTTCCGTCCTGCTGGAAGTCCTATTCCGCCTCTACCTGATCGGCTGGAGACGGTTTGTGTCGATAGGGAACAGCTGTGATATGCTGGTAGCGGTCATATCTGCGGGGATTATACTGGACGGAGTGTGGGCGAATGCAGGGTTGGAGGCGCTAATAGGCGATTTGTGGGTTATTTTGAGGGTGTTAGTGCTGTATTTGCGCCTAGTTGTGCTGGTAAAGAACCGAAAAGAGACAGATATCGAGGGAATCAGCTTCGTAGAAGTGAGAAGAGCAGCAGAAGAGGCGGAATTGGCCATAGAACTGGAGGAAGATGTTAAGTAAGACTAAGAAAAGAGGAAAGTTTGCGCAAATCGTCAGGCTGCAGCTGAGTGAGGTTGCGTCCTAGCTTGATTATGCGGACTTCCCCCGCTGCATAGCCCACAGCAATAACCCCTCGATTTCCCCTATTCCCCGCCAAACTGACAACCATGTCTCTGCCTTCCCCCTGGATCTTCTGCACCCACTTGCCCAGACTGAGTCCCAAGTCGTACACATACACACTTCCGTCCCCCGCACCAATGTATAGGACCAAGGGACGACTGAGGGACCAGAAGAGGGCGCCGATAGGACAGCGGTCTGCAGGCTCGAGGACTGCTATGGATCTGCTGAGAAGGAGGTGGTGGATGTGGACTGTGCCGTCGGTCGACCCTGTGGCGAATAGGTGCCGGTGGAAGGGGTTGGTGGCTACGGCTAGCACTGGGCCGTCATGTCTTTCATAAGGGAAGGAGAAGGGCGCTCCGTAGAGGCGTTTTAGCTCAGGTTTGGCTGCATATATGCACGCAGGGTCGATGTCTCGCTTGCCTGTGTCCACCGCATATCTCTCCGTCAAAGTCTTAATTTCATGCCTCGATTTGACGTTATTGAGTATCAACTCCGCCTCAGCTTTCCACTTCCCACTCTCAACCACCGCTTTTTCAGTCTGAATCTGCCCAATAGTGCCTTTCAGCACAGCCCCCGACTCAGTGCCAATAAGGACTGTCCCATAGTCATCCAGTGGAGACGCAAGGCACAGGCCTCCTTCCCCTGCTGTGATCAGGAAGCCGCGGAGAGGGAAGCGCAGGTGAGCGTCCCACTGCAGCACTTTGCTGTCCGCAGAGACTGAGAAGAGCTGGGGTCCAGAGGGACTGTCGATCCAGGTCAGTTGACTGATGGCTTCTCTGTGGAAGTACTCGTCCACTGGAGTCGTATACACGAATGGATCCGCCTTTTCCAAGTCCATTAGCATCAACTGTCCATTGAACGACCCCGCCACCAGGCCCAGCGGACTAGTCGGGTGGAAGCCAATGGCAGTGACGCAGCCCTCAGTTTCAAAGGACTGCGGCTTTTCCTCCCTCCCCGCACTGTTCCACACCCATACTAAGCCTTTGTGACTGCACCAGCCTCCATGTCGCCCCGGCACTAAGTACCCTGCAGCCAAAATAGTGCCTCTGCTGTTCCATTTCACACATGAAACCCCCAGCTTGATAGCCACTAGACGCTCTCCCCCCTCGAAATAGTCCTCTTTCCGTCCTTCGCCGGCTACTGCTTCCTCTCGGTTGGGGGCTGCGTACAGGCGCATGGTCTCTGTGAGTTCATTTTCGTCGTCCCAGCTGGCGCTAGGGTCTGGGTGAGGAGTTACAGGGAATTTGGCTTTGTCGCGGCTCGAGAGCACGCAGGATTCGGGGCATTGTGCGCTTGAGGAAGTCGGTTAGGTCGGGAATAGGGTCGATTTGGGCGGCTGGCAGGATGGATTCGGTCTGGACGGACTGGTCTGTAGGCGGGTCCATGCGACTGCCTCGCTCCCACTGTTCCAACTCCTCAGTCTCCATAGAGTGGTCCAGTGCTTCCCTGGCCAGGGTCTGGGAAGTGACCTGCAGACTGATAAGTTCGCCCTCAGAGGGCTGGAGGTCCATTAGCTATAAGGCCTAGAGAGAGCGCCACTTGTCGAGGGCGCCGGAGCCGTCCTTTTCCACGTCTTCCACTCCTGTGGAGAAGCCGACAGAGCCGTCAAGGTTGAGGACTAGGAGTTTGGGCACGGCAGTTACGCGGTACTTCTTTTTCAGCTCTTGAATGCGCGGGTCCTTGTAGGGAATCAGCAGCCAAGGAGTGTGCGGCACATATTCCGAGTAGTCGTTCTCGTCTTTGTCCAGGGTGACTTGCACGATTTCCAACTTCCGCTCAAACTGATTGGCCTCTGCATAGACCGCCCAGAGCTGCGGAGTGAAGATGCGACAGGGCGGACACCAGTTGGTGCAGAAGTACAGTGCAACTAGAGGCGCAGTCTGCACCTCCTGTATGCTCGCCAGTCCCTTCGAGGTCTTGAACGTCTCTCCCAGCACTGCCTGCATTCTTTATAATACCCATTCCCTATACAGATAAGACCAAGTCCGCGGCTACTCCCTGGACTTCACTAGTGTTAGGCCTGCTTTGAGACCATACAGACTTAATTTAGCTCGCTTTCTTGGCTTCTGCAATTGGCTCGTCCTCTGCTAGCATGAAAACGCCGTTTGGTAGATAGGGGTTGCCGAAAAAGAGGTGGCGGTATACCTCTTCAGCTACGAACTTCGGCTGCGCCACTCCTGGCCTCTTTAGCTGGATGATTTTGTATTTGTACCACGTCCCCACGTTCCAGTACCCCTGCGAACAGAGGATAATCCACGCTATAATGGCCAGGATTTCCCTGATCACGCACAGGTACGTCCAGCCCTTCAACTTGTCTTTAAAGCCACTGTCCAGGACGCCGGCCCAGGTAGTGTCGAGTTCGTAGCTCCAATACATCTGATTGCTCACTGAGGAGTTGAAGATAGTAAAGACGTAGCACACAGCATAGCCTGTCTAGCGCTTACACACAGAGCAGGCCAGAGCGATGAAATACGGCTTTCTGTGTTTCTCCACGTCATAGTCGATTTCCGTCTGTTCAATTCTTTTGTCTGGCTAGTGCTCACAGTGCGTTCTTTCCGACAAAGTCCTGTGCAAGGCTCCAAGCAGCGCAATCAGCACCAAAGCATGGAAAAAGGTCGCTATTACTCGCGTGTATCTCGCATATGCAGCTACAAACAGCTCAGAGTCGCTAGTGTCGTCCAGCAGCAAGTAGAGGTGCAGCATACACAGGCCTGCTAGGAGGCCTTGCACCATGAGGAAGAGCTTGTGGATGCGGCGGGACCAGCGGATGAGGCGGTCGTAGACAGCGGTTTCCATTTCGTTGGGGCCGATGGAGTCCAGAGGCTTGGCTTCTTCGTCTTCGATTTGGAGCTGGTTATTGAGGATGGAGTGGAAGCCGCCGGTGTGCATGTCTAAGGGAACACTCACTTTCTACCAGGGTGGAGATGAGGGCTGGGTCTTGCTTGAAAATGCCGAAGGCGATGTTTTCGTATGGCTCTTTGTTCTCTGCGTAGTCACTGGGCAACTTGTCCTCAGGATCAACAGTAATCTTCACAGCATTTCCCCCACCTCTTCCTTTGCTTAGTGCAGCCGCCATCTCCGGGCCTGGAGCCGCAGTCCTCCCAAAGCTGCTAGCCACTGCCATCCTCTTGATGAAGTCAGACTGCGTGTCCTCTGCCACAGGCGGCAAAGGCCTCCTTTGCATCAGCGGGTTGGCCCGAGCCATCTATTTAAATGTCTATGAGGACGCAGGAGTGCATAAAGCGGGGTTCGGACATGCAGGCGACTTCAGTCCAGCAGTCTTCCACGATGGAATAGCGCTCTACTACGTTCAGGGCAGTGCCGTTGAACCCGCCAATAGCATAGATGAACTGGCAGTCGGGACTGCTGACAGCCGCCAGGGTGCACCGTGGGTGCTTCATAGGCGCCAGTTCCGTCCAAATCCCTCTGGATATATCCAGCTTTTCCATCGAATTCAGGTACTTCGTCCCATCATACCCGCCTAAGGCATAAACCCCGTCCGGTAGTGCGACCGCCGCTAAGGCTCTCCTCGGACTTAGCATGTTCCCAATAGTCACCCAAGAGTTCTCCCCTATATTGAACACCTCCGTAGTGCGCTGGCACGTCCTATATAGCTGCTTACATGTCGGTCCCACCGTAGCCGCCGATTGCGTAGATTTGGAGGTCTGGACCGAGCACAGCCGCCAGCTCGTCGCGGCGGTAGCGCATTGGGGAAAGGACGGACCAGTCCTCTCCGTTCCACATGTCTGTTTTTTTCAACGGCACACCATCAGTCCCTCCAACTACATACAAATCAGTGGAAATCGCCACACAAGCGAAGCCACTTCTAGCGGCTGGCAGTCTTACTCGTCCCTCCAGCCACCGGTCCTCCTCAATTGCGTATTCCTCGCTGTTTGCTACTCTCTTCCCTGCGGTTTTCCCGCCGAAAGCCACGATTCGCCCCTCTAACACCACTGACCCGAACTGAGTTCTGTTGGTGAGGGAGCTGGAAACGAAGGTCCATTGGTCATTCAAGCAGTCGTAGCGCTCTACTGAGAGTAAACCACTGTCCGAAAAGCCGCCTATAGAGTAGATAAAGGCAGCTGGCGGACGGCACAAAGAAGCCAAGTCAATCGAATGCGTGGACACCGCCAACTCACTCTCCATCCAGCTCCTCCCCTGGCTATCCTCCACAAAGGACTCACTCTGTTCTGGTTTGCTCTGAGCACTGGGCATAGAGATTTTCACAATTTGGGATCTGGCTTTGGCCGTAGGCTTTTCGCTGGGTTTGGGGTCGGTGAAGGAAGTGTCGGGCAGTTTGGCGGACTTGCGGAGGTCTTTGGAAAAGATGGCGTTGGCGAGGGCTAAGGGCGGGGTGGACTTTTTAGGGGGAATAGAGGCCTGGGGAACTGAGGAAGAAGGGCCGTTTCCTGCAGGCTTGCTGCCACTCCCCGGCCTCGTGCCCAGCACCTTAATAACTTTCCACAGTCCATTCAGCTCCACCTCCTTGCTAAACATCCCGAACGCCTTATTCCCCGGCAGCGCCTGCACTTTGGCAGTGGCGGCCTTCACCACCGCATCTCTGTCCTGTATTTTCCTCACCACTTCCAAGTCAGTCTCCCTCGATCCCTTCAGAATTTCGTTTTTGAGCGTTTGCACCAAGTACATATGTTTCTTATTCTGGAACTCCCGCTGTCTATTGAGAGTCCCCTCACTGTCCAAAGTCTGTTTCAGCTTCTCCATTACCACGTTTTCCCTCTCCACAATGACTGCTTTCAGCTGGTCGAACAGGAACTGGAACTCGTCTCTCGCCCGTTCGTAGTCAGACTGCAGGGAGGAAGTGGCTTGCTGTAGGTCTGCATCCAGCCTCACCAGGGAAGTCTCTGTTATCTGTGCAGTGGCCATTAGACTGTTCAGTCGGTCTCTTTCCTTGCAAGCGGCTTTTTGAATGGAGGTGATGTCGTGCTTTTTGTGGTCGTCTTCGAGGATGCAGGAGACACAGAGGACGGATTTGTCAGAGCTGCAGTAGGCTTCGAGTTGTTTGTTGTGCTTGGGACAGAGGTCTTCGGCGCCTTCGCGGCTTCGCAGCTGCATGAGGGCGAAGTTGACAGGGAGGGATTCGATAGATGCGGCAGTGGAAGGCTTCTGACATTGCGGACACTGAATCGTCTGCTCCGTCCACAAGCCCTGCACACAGAACTGACACACCGTATGTCCACACACCGTCAAAATCCTCGGCACTCTCAGCAACTCGTCGAACTCCGAGCCGCACACCGGGCAGTCCATACTTCTTTTCCACTCCTTCCCTAGGCTAGATATAATGCTGAAGGCGGGAAATAAGGCGAATGCCTCGCAGCCCTACAGAGTTTCCTTTGCTGTGAGGAAGCCGAGTCCTTCCCCTACACCCCAGACTCCCAAGCCTACAGTCGTCACGACTATCGCTGTGATTAACCAGAGGCAGGATGAAAGTCTCTACAAGCGGCCGAAAGTTGTAAAGCAGGAATTCTGTCCTGTCCCAGGCTCTTTGGAAGTATCGCTGAAGCGCCCGGCCCTGCCTCTGCCCCCAGTCACTGACAAAAGAGCGAAAATCCCTACTGATCTTTCTACCTTCCCGAAGCCGGGCTATGACGACCAGCTGATCAACAGCGTATCTAGAGATGTGGAGACGTATCTGAGGTTGGAGGGGGAAAGGACTGCTATAGGGGAGCTGAGGAAGGCGCTGGGAGAGGGCGGAGGCGGGGAGGAGGAGATGGTCAGACTGGTGGATAGGGCGGTGGCGGAAGTGAGGAGAGTTAGGGTGGGAGTTGCGGAGGCGAGCCTTTCCCTGCTTCGCCTGTTTTCCCTCAAGTCCGAGTGGTCCTTGCTCATGACTCTCTCGAGTCTTGATGATAATTCTGCCTAGGCTAGTCTGCATCCAATCTTTCAGTCCAATTTGCCATCCTAAATCTCAATTTTACATATACATTATTCCAACTCCGGGCGTCCTTTATAGTCCAAATTGCTCAATTCTGAAAACAATCACCGCTATTTGAGTCCATTATATGCTAAAATAAGCGTGAAATCGACCTCAACAGTCATAATTATTTACCTTTATCCCTTCCCCCTACTCCTCTTCCTTCCCTTGCGTCAGCCTCATCAAGTGTTCCCTCAGCAGTCTATTGGCCTGGGTCAATTGCCTGCTTTTCACCTCAAACTCCTGACTAATCCTCAGCAGTTCCTGGTACTTTGCGCCTACTTCCCGCAGTTCCTCCTCACATTGGTTGCGAGTTTCTAGCTCCTGGGTGAGTCTTTTGATGGTAATTTGCTGTGATTCGAGGGTTTTTTCCTGGTCCTTGATAGTGCGAAGTGCGTCTTCGAGGGCAGATTCACGGCTTTTCCCGAGTACTTCCCAGTCTTTCAAAGTCCCGGCAAAGGGCGAAACAGCGTCCAATTCCTTATTTTCCGACCCTTCCGATACACTCAAATCGTCCTCCGCGCCATTATCCTCGAAGTACTCAGCCACTTGACTAGTCAAATCCTCCATTTCCCCTTTCAGCACTGCAGCAGTCCTGGTCTCCGGTATTGCGTACTCTCTGATAACGTCCTCTTCCACTTGGGTGGGCTTCACTCTGGACTCCTGCTGTTTGACCATGGATCGAAGCTGTTTGAGACTGGGCAGACTCATATATATGGTCGATAGGACGGAGTTCCTGTATGGGGAGTTGATCCGACCGAAGGCCGAGGATATTAGAAGGCTGCAGGTGCATATGCAGGCGAAGCTGGGGCAGGGCGCTGGGGAGGCGCAGTTCGTGCTGGGGATTGATAGGGATGGCCAGAGACGCGGGCTGAGTCGAGAAGACATCGAGACTTCTCTGGCGACTCTGCAGTCTTTAGCGACACTACTGGAGGCAGAGGTGATTGTGGTGTCGCGGACCCAGGAAGCGCAGGGCGAAGTGGTGGAAGTCTTTGTACGGAAGAAAGACAGAGGTCCGGTCATAATGGATGTGCGACTTGCTCTGCTAGGGGACCAAGGCTCCGGCAAAAGCACTCTAATTGGCGTACTCACAAGGGGCAAAAGTGATAATGGACAGGGGTCTGCAAGGGTGTGCGTCCACAAGCACGAAGAAGCCCTCAAGCACACCTGCTCCGTCAGCCAGCACTTCCTCGGCTTCGACACCCAAGGCAACGTGACCAACAGTCGCCACAGCGCCTGGGAAGAAGTGGCAGAGCGCTCCAACAAAATCATCACCCTGCTAGACCTGGCAGGCCATGAGAAGTACTCGAGGAACCTGGTGTGGCCGCTGGCTTGCGAGCCGCAATATGCTGCAGTGCTGATAGATGCTACGAAGGGACTGACTCAGGTGGCGCAGAGACATGTGCAAATGGTGCTGGGCTTAAATACGCCCTTGATTGTGCTTTTGAATAAGACGGATTTGGTAGCGACGGCGCGCATTGATGACTGTATTATTCAGCTAAGTTCGTTTTTCGCGGATAATCATAGGATATTACTACGAGTCGCTAGCAATGAGGACGTAGTTCTATACAGCCGAACCTTCGGCAGTGAAGGAATCGTGCCTGTCTTCCTAGTGTCCCTGGTAACGCGGTCAGGCCTGGACTCTCTGACCAGCTTTCTGAACATGGTCCCTGTGCGAGGAGACTGGGCGAACAGCCACACCTCCTTCGGGACTTTCTACATCGAAAGACAGTACGACATACCAAATGTGGGTTTAATCCTTGCAGGCCTAGTCGTCAAAGGCACGATCAGCCGTCTCCAGCGGCTCAAACTAGGACCCGACAACGAAGGGAAGTTCCGAATGGTGCAGATTTTGAGTATCCACTGTCAGCGGGTGGTAGTGCACACTGTGCATGCTGGGCAACTCTGCAGTTTCCACATCTCTCTAGGGAAGTCTGCAGAGCGCTGGCTGCACAGCCAAGACCTCATCCGTCCCGGCATGGTCCTCGTCGACCCTAAGGCCAGTCCAGGCGCCGCCCTCGAGTTCATCTGCGAACTCTGGCCTATCGACAACGAACCCACCACTCGCTACATGACTGAACAGTACAAGCCGCTCATACACACGCAGACGATCCGGCAGTGCGCTTCTTTGGTGCTGTCCGCTACACCGGATTTGCAGATTTCCTCGAGCAAGCGGACAATGGTGCATTTCCGCTTCCTGTACAGGTCGGAGTTTTTGGAGCCGGGCACGAAGTTGCTGATCAAGGATACGCTGATGACGGCCATGGGGGTGATCGTGCAGGTCTTTTATATGGGTAGAGAGGTTCACTAATAAGGACTGCAGGACAGGGAGTGTATATGAGGAGTAGGTTGGCATAATGGAGAAATGCCGAATTTCCAGTAGGTTCCAGTACCTATTTTCTGCTTGTTTCCTTCAATATATTAAAGCGGAAAAGACTTTAAATAGATTTCCCCTGAAATTACCAAATTTCTACTCTAAAGCAGTGGAATTATGGAACACCCAGACATTGGAATTGTAGAATATTCATCAAATCGACATATGTAAAACAGTAAAAGGCTTTTATGCCCTGTCATTGCTGCAATTAATTCGTAAATTTCATAGGAATCTAATGAATCTGAAGTGCAAATCTGGCATTCCCTCCAGTGTGTAGTGTGTGGGGAATCAGTGCTAGAGTTGTTTGTTACTAAAGCTATTAGTGGCAGGCCGCACAGTCAAGCGCGCCAGTCCTCTCCTCTCCAGCACTCTATCCACTGCCTCCAAAAAGGCAGTGCCTAGGTACACAACTCGGTCCTCCTGCACTGTATGCAGGGTCAAACTGTCACTCCCCAAGGTCACACTAGTAAGCATTTCCAGCGGAACTCTCTCCCTCACACTATAGTCCTCACTGAGGAAATAGACCGCGCCGTCACTGAGCAGCACAGAGCCCGCTTCCGACCCATAGCGAGCCTTCCTTAGAAAGGCCTTGCTTTCCCAGAACTGCCCCTTTCGCACTAAAATCGACGTGATTCGCTCATAATCTGCAGTGTGAAAAGACGCTAAAACCGACTTTGAAAGCGAATTAAGTCGTTTCCGTAGTTCGCTGGACTCCACTATCACACAAGGAATGTACTGCCGAGTGTTTTCGTTGTAAATTACTTGCAAGGCTGTTAGGAATTGTACTAATTGAGGGGTTTCTAGCAGTAAATCCCCGCCCTGGGGGACGTGCAGTACACAGCCCAGTCGATTCCCGCCCATAGATACCAGTTGCACCTGCGGGATGTTGACTTTCCGGTCCAACTTGAGCGACTGGCAGTCGATGACATAGAGGCAAAAGGAGGAAATGATTAGCCACTTGCTCTGGAAAGGCTGGCCTTGCAGGCAGAGAGTCGCCTGCAGCCAGCCTTCCAGGCTTTCTTCTTGGGTGGAGTAGGACCGGCTTTGCAGCAGGTCTGTGATTTGCTCGTGTAGGTCCCTGGGCAGGTCTTCTACCTCCGGTAGGTCGATTTCCAGCTCCTGGTCCGGTACTAGTCCCGGACTAACTCCCCCAATAGCTCCAATAGCCGCTGTACTGGCAGTCTGTCCCCTTTCCAGTTCCCCTTTCACACCCACCCTCGTGTCTGTCATCTGCCTATACACTGCAGTCCTCACCTGCAGTCTCACAGGCGCATTCACCGTCTTCATCCTACTTCGAGACCGTATTTTCGCCTTCTGGGGAGGACTTGGAGGGGAGTGGCCGGGACGAGCGGAGCAGCATATATTGCCCATTGCTAAATGACGAATTGGAAAGAGCAGGTGAGGACTAGACAGGATCGGTGCATTTGGAGCACTTCCCTGCCGCCGCATATAAGCGCCAACACAGGTAGAAAGGCAGTCCGCAGGCCGAAGAACACACTGGAGTTCCTGCAGGAGACGCAGAGGTATATACACAATATCACACAGCAAAGCCTGTTTCCAGTCCTTAGCGTCTCTCCCAGTCCAGCTCCTCCGCGTAAACGCAAGAAAAAGCCGCTCGCGACAGCCCGGCGCTCTGCTGAAGCCTTGCCCACTGCAGTGGCCAACAGTGACTATCAGGTGACCAAATACGTCCTTGCGAGGCCTTTATCCCCTCGCTTGCTCCCTCGCCTGAGTGAAAAGCCCAAAGTCCCTTCCCGACTGTTCACCAACCGCTCCATCGAAACCTTCCTCAACCGCTTCGAAGCCAAAGCACAACTCCCCGGCCTTACACTAAACCTACGTTGCTAGATGTAAGGTGTACATAAGTACATAGGCGCTTGAGGATAGGTGGCATTTGCTGCGCTCCCGCACCCGCTCATCATCGCAGTGCAGCCACAGGCCGAAGTCTGGTCTGTGGACTTGGCAGGTGTAGTGGTTGTTTTCGTGGGAAATCACTGCTGCAAGGTCATACTCCGCCTGTGAGTCACTATGCGCACTTAAGTCGAGGCTGGAAGTCGGACAGTGCACAAATGTATGAGATTTCCGCATGTCGCCTGCAGCAGTGAGCAGCATCCTTTTGAGGTGCAGTAGCAGTACAGTAGGAGGCTGCAGGGTCAGGGAGTGGGTAGAGGGTAGCAACTGCCCGCAAACTGCGCAATTCGCAGACTGCCAGTCCACCTCAGGGGTGAAAAACTCCGCTATCAGGTCCACCAGCCGCACTTCCGCCTTAGAAGCCGGTAGTTCCAGACTAATCTCCATACAACTTTGCCCGCTTTTCTGAGCGGAATCGCAAAAATCGCAAAAGCGAGTGGTGATCAGACTGCCTTGGAACAAAGAACTGAGGTTGGGGTCGCAGGGACTGGCCTGCAGACTGCACAGTAGACTCTGCAGGAACTCGTAGCTGTCATGCAGCTTCCCAATCGAGAACCGCAGGGAGTGGATTAAGGCAGTAACTCTCGATTCATCAGGTGAATTGGCCTGTTGGCTGTATAGAAAGGCGCAGAAGTAGCTACTTATAGGGTCGTTACAGGTGTGAATGAGGCCAGAGTGGAAGAAATGCTCAATTGGTGCGATTCGAGTTAAGCACTGCAGGGCTGCATTGGCGTAGCAGCGGTTATCCCTATTCCGTAGGCCTACTATTGAGCTGGGCGCACTCTGCAGCCAAGGCTGGACCTGCAGTCCTTGGAAGTCCCCGCAGCAGCAGTAACTCAGGCTTTCTCCCATTTATTTGTGGGTATAGACTAGCACGGAGGCCGCTCCAGCTGCCAGCACGTCCGTTTCTGCTACCACCTGGGTATTTTCATCACTGCAGTAGTACCACTTCCCAGAAACTGGCTGTTTCACAAAAGCCACATAGTGGCCCGAGGCCAGGCCTGCTCCTTTATGCAGTATCACCCCTGCCAGGTCGTAAATAGGCGCGGAAACCACATTTGAAGCCTCCAAACTGGTCAAATCCAAATTTTCACTAGGGAAATGCACTTGAAAACGGCTTTTCGAGAGCTGGCCTTGGGCTGACTCGCCTCTGGCTATGTGAAATGTGAGGACTGGTGGGAATTTCCGCACAAAGCGGTGGGAACACAGGGGAAATTGAGGACAATTTGGACAAATGTCGATGCAAGGCTTGGATCTAAAGGAGTATTCCAGTAATTGCAGCAAAGTTACGCCTAAATCTGACTTAATTGCAGTTTCTGCGGGTTTGAAGTGCTCCATAGCTCGCTTAATAGTTCCTGATAAGTCCAAAATCACGCAAATTAGGCGGATTTCCCCAATGCACAAAGCTTTCAAATCCGCAATTGTGTTAATTTTTAAGTCTCGCTCACAATCGTACAAATTCACCTTTAAAAGCTGCTTTTCAACCCAGATTTCCACCGAAATGTGCATAGAAAGAGCCAAATTGCTGATTTTCGCCTCGTCAATATCCCTTTTCCCTCTCCCGAAGTAGCTTTCTTCCTGTAAAAAAGAGTTGGAAAGGGTTAAAAGGTACCGAGCGACGAAGGTAGGGACTGCGGAAGGAGCTGCAGTCCCAGGACATAGGAAAATCCGAGTGCTGACAGGGCCGATTTCACTGGATATATCGATAAAAAGGGCGGTTTGGCCAGGGGGGAGAGGGTCTGGCAGGGAATAGGCGATTAGGTTGTTTTCCTGCGGCTGTAGGGAGAGTTCTTTAGGCCCTTCGAATATTCCTCTGCCGGAAGTGCCTAAAAATACGCGATTTCCCCCGATTTTCTGTCTAATTTCCCTTTCCAGGTCCCTATAATACACATCTGAGCCTAGTTCTCCGGTCACTTCGAGAGTGATTTTCCTGTCCAGTGTGGTGGGAGACCAGTGAATCAGGCGAATTGTGAACTCGCGAGAGGGAATCAGGCCTAAGCGGAGCAGAAGAAAGGGGGAAAGCGGCTCACGGACGATTTCGTACCCGCAGTTGTCGCATTTCCGCACAGTTTCCGTGAATCCACTGAATAACTGCGCAATAAAGGAGCCTTTTAGGTCGCTTTGCAGGTGCAAAAGCGGACTGAGCTGAGGGGAAGAAGGGGCGGACAGGGGAGTGGCAGAGGCCTGCTCTTCACTGATGAGGGTTCCGAGCAGAGTCAGGAGGAACTCCTCCGCATCTTGCTGAGTCCCGTCCTGCCAGCACTTCCCCATCACTCTCCGCACCAGCCCTGCATTCAAAGCGCCCTTGCCCTGCTCATACACATCCCTAACCAGCTCCGCCAAAGCACAGTTGAGTGGCTTGTCCCAGTCCTTGTTCCACTTCCAGTAGTAAATAGCCACAGCAGGGAGGTGAAGGAAGCACTGTAGGACGGAGTTCATGTAGCAGGTGTTGCCGAGGTTGCGGAGGCCGGCGGCTTTGGGACTGTGGGGCTTGAAGGAGAGCATGCGGAAGAGGGCGGATTTCACCTTGCCACGGACTTTGATGAGGAGGGAGACGGAGTTGAGGACGGAAAGCAGGGGGAGGGAGCTGGAGTCGAGGGAAATCGCCTCTACGAACGGCTTTAGCTTCGCATGAGAGCTGAGATGGTACAACATTCGCTCATTAGACCAGCAGGTTTTCAAATTGTAGAATACTAAGCGAGAGGCGCAGTCAAGTAAGCGAGGGTAGCGCTGGTAAATAGCGCCCAAAAGGCTGCTCAAAGGCTCATTCGAGGTAAAATGCACCACATCCGTCTGAACTGCCCCAGCTTCGACGATATAAAGTCTGATGTTGTAGTCAGAAATGATGACTTTGTGCGTAAATTGAGAGTCGAACATGATCCAGCCCCTGATTTCAGGCCCAGAAACCACCAAAGGACGCAGGATTTGGCTATAAACTGCACTGGAAATCACTTCCACACTCTTCGGCACTTCGCTTTCCTCCCACTCCGCGCTCAAATCCGGCCTCAGCCAGGCCTCCTGGCTCCAATCCAGCACAGGGGCAGTGCCTGCAGCCAGTGCACTGCTGACTAGGGCTGGCCAGGTGGAGGGAATGAGGTGAATTGGGGAGCCTTTGGATAGGAGTTGCCAGGCAGGGATGGGACTGGTAGTCTGCTCCAGCAGCCACAGTGCTAGAGTCTGCTCCATAGAGAAACAATATGAAGCCAAATCAGCTACAACAGTCCACTCCTGAAGACCCTGCAGTCCAGCTGCGTGGGAAGTCGGCTATAGCCAGGAACTGCGTTACGCCGGTACTAGTGGGAAGGGGCTGTCTGGATATAATGCAGGGTTTGACAGGGGATAGTGATAGTCCGCACCTCAGCCCAATGCACCAGAAGTCTGGCTTGGAAGAGGAAGAGGAGTCCAAGCATAACTGTCCGAAAGAGACTGTATCGAGTCAGAAGCGGACTGATAGCTCTCTCAAGAGGACTAAAAGTGCTATGCGAAAGGTCCCAAAGTCGCAAGACGAGACTATCAGAAGGCCCCTTCATCAGCCCCTACCAGGCAGTTCAATCGCTTTATTTAGTGTTGAAAGAGTGAAAGTGCCTTCAGGCTTCCCCAACCTGGGCAATACCTGCTTCCTCAACTCTGCTCTAATGGCGCTCTACTCGCTCTCAGCCTTTCGCCAGTTCGCCCAGTCCATACCCCTCTCAGCCGGTCCTGTATCTGCCCTGCTCAGGCAGTTTTGCCAGCAAAACCCTGCAATCTACAATAGTGGAGAAGTAGTGCGAGGACTGTTGGCCTCCATTCCAGGCTTCAAGGACGGGAGACAGCACTGTTCCTATAGCTTTATTCTGCATCTATTGGCTTCTTTGGATACAGAACTTCGATCTGAAGGCAAAGTCTCTCGCTCTCCGGATCTGACCGGCTCCCTGCCTTTGGAGAAATACAAAGCCGGGAAATGCGCGAAGTTGCACGACATTTTCTCAATCTTAACCGAAAACCTGTTCATTTGTAGTAAATGCAAAGCGAACATTTCCTTCAGCAATTTCTCGTATGGCAGGACTATGGACCTGCCAGTACCCAAGCGCTTTCAGTCGTTTAGGGATATGGTCACTTTCGGTAAAGGCAACTTTTACCTGACCAATAGCCACAATAGGTATCGTTCGATGGACAATTTGGAGACCTATTTGGCCTATTTCAGCTCCAAAGATACTCAAAATGGCCCTTTCGCCCTCGACTCTAAACCGACCCTATACACCTGCTTCGACTACTGTCTGCGGGCGACTCTGATGACCGCTGGAAACGAGCTCCTCTGCAGCCAGTGCGGCAACACCCGCCACTATAAACAGCCGTTTCTGAGGCATTTGAGCAGTGTATTGGTGCTTCACTTCCAGAGATATGACGAATTGAACGCTGGTAAGCTGGAAACGGTGGTTCCCTTTGAGGACACTTTGGACCTGAGTCCGTACATATCCTCAAATAGTCCAATATACGACCTAAAGGCAGTGATATATCATAATGGAATGCTCTATTTCGGCCATTATACCGCCACTATTCGACTAAACGGCACTTGGTACAGCTTTAACGACGATCAAGTCAGCGAAGTGTTGCGGCCTGAGGCTGAAAACGCCTACTTACTCCTCTACGAAGCTAGAATATGTAGATGAAAGGCTAATAATGGGGAAAGAGGACTCTGCCAACTACCCAGAAGAATCCCCTCGAGAAAGCCTGAGAACTTCGCTGGCCTCTGCCCGGACTTCCACAGGGTCTTTGAAGTGTTATTTAGAGGAAAGAGAGTGCAAAAGCAAAGGATTGAAAGAGTTCCTGCAAAATGCAGAGCAGCTTGGTACAAAGACTAAGAAGTTGGGCCGAAATGTGGATAACTTGGGGGAGTCTGAAGAGCTGAGGGCAAAAAGACGCTCGGAAAGGTCTCGGATTTGCCTGGTGATTGAGAAGACGTTGGCTGGGAATATGTGTCGACAAGGGTCGAAAATCGCTATAGAAATGGAGGTTTGGCAGCTGCTGTCTCGACTCAGGCCGGCTGTCCCCTTTAGCAAAGTATCTGAAATGGCCAAGAAGCAACTGCAGAAAGACTTGCAGCGCACAGACAAGCGCAAACGATTTGCACTGAATGTGCAGAAATCCGCCCAATCTAAGCACCTGTCCAAAGTCTTTTCCCTGCTCCACCAAGGCCGAAACTCTGTCAATTCGATAGTGTTGCAGCATTTCAAGGACTACCGAAAGTCGCTCAGGCCGCCAGACGTGCCGACTCCAAGTCAAGGCCTGCAGAACATCGGCAACACCTGCTACATGAACTCCGCCCTGAACTCTCTATTCTACCTCCCGCCGCTGAAACTGTATATGGAAAGGATAGGCGGACATGCAGGGACTGACCTGGCTTCTGCCTTCCAAGGCTTCTGTGCAGAGTACCAAAAAGGCAGTGATATGCGAGGCCGGCTGTATGAGATACAGCGAAGTTTGCCTGAGTTCGCAGACGGCCGACAGCACTGCTCTCACTCCTTCATACTGAAGTTCCTAGCGAAGCTGGATAAGGACATAGTCTGCGACTGCCCGCTAGGACCGGAGTTCCTGCAGTCGCTGTTTGTGCAGAGGTTCACGAACTACCAGAAAGCGAAGTGCAAGGAGCTGCATTCGCTGTTTTCCGTGTTGACTGAGAATATCTTCACCTGCTCCATGTGCTTCTTTTCCTGGACCAACATGAGTTACTCCCGGACGCTGGACCTGCCTATAACCAGCACTTTCTCGAGGATAAACGACACTACGTACTTCAGTTCGACGGATTTCTACTGTGAGTCAGTGGCCAAATACTACCGCTCACCTAGCAATCGCAGCGACTATCAAAGGGCCTTTAAACTATGGCAGCCAGCCCAATTGCTGCATATTCCGACCTTAGATTCCAGCCACTTGGAGGACTGCTTCGAGTTCCTGCTCAGAGCCAGTCTCATGACTGCCAGCAACACTATTGACTGTGAAGGCTGTGGGAGGCCGACTCAGCACTACAAGCAGAGCTTTTTGAGACATTTGAGTCCTATCCTAATGCTGCATTTCCAGCGGTACAACGAAGCGACAGGGCAGAAGCTGGAAACGCGGATTAGATGTCCTGATAAGCTGGATATGGAGAAGTACGTACCGGGCTCTGGACAGTACCGACTAGTGAGCATCATCAACCACTACGGGAGTTTGAGCTGGGGCCACTACACTGCCTACATCAGGGCGGCAGAGGACTGGTATCACTTCAACGACAGCATGCTGCAGCGCATCAACTACACTGCAGACTTGGACAGTGCGGCCTATGTAGTGACCTACATTCGACAACAGGCTCATAGTTAAAATAGATGGAAGCAGTTGAAGTGGATGCCACGACTCCGCTGTCCCACGCTACTGCCAAGCACCGCACTGGGTCTTCCCTCGACTCCAACCATAGCACTATCGGCTCGCAGGACCCAAAGGCTGAGTGTGTAGCGACTCATGCAGACCTGAAGGACAGGAGGGACTGTGAAAAGACGCAGGTGCAGGACCACTGCAGTGCTTTGGAGGCGCAGATTAGGGCGTATACGGGACTGAGAAGCACGATGCTCGCCAAATTCGGCAGCTGGATGAAGCCCAAAGCCCTCCCTATTCTGCTAACAAACGAAGCGAACCCGCAGGCTGAAACCTCCGCGGAACTCTCAGAAATGAACCAAAAAGTCCAGCAGAAGTGCCAAGTCTTGGCCAAGAACCACTCCCTCCAAGCCCAAAAAAGCCTGATCAGGTCTCTAAATGAGCGCAGAGTGCGAGCAATTGCCCAGTACAAAGCCCGGCTGTCCTGGTCCTCAGTGCACTGGAGTCTGTACGACTTCCTGATGCTGGAAAAGACAGGGGCTGAGGTCAGTCTGAAGGCTTTTGTTGGGATGACGAAGGGACATTTGAGGGGGAAAGTGGAGGAAAGGGGGAAAAGAGTGAAGTTGGCCTGGGCGGTGGAGAGGGGGAGGGAGGGGTTTGGGAGGTATAGGAAAGGGAGGGCGGTGCTTAGAATCACGCTAAGAGCGGCTTATAAGGCCTTTAAAGGCCTAAAATGCGGCAAAACCCCTGATTTGCCACTAGTAATTGACCGAAAAGTGAGACCAACAGCCCATATAAACGCCGTTATGAACGCTTTATACCACCTTCCCAGCCTCAAATCCACTCTAATCGCTATGGAAAGCAGCCATTTAAGCAAGGAAATAACCCAGCTATTGGCCCAGTTCTGCAAAGAAGGCCAGTTCCCTATCTCTGAGAAAAGCCGCTTTTACCATGTTTTGACAGCTTTGCCGGGACTGGGAGGCGGCCATCAGAATTGCGCAAATGCCTTTTTATTGAAGCTTTTGGCCAAATTGGACAGTGATTTAGCCTGTCCCCAGGCTCACCCTTTGTACATCTCCCCTTTTTCCTCGCAATTAGAAGCCTACCAGCGGAAAAGGTGCAAAGAAATGCACAGTCTCTTTTCCGCCTTAGTGGAAACGGTGCACATTTGCTCCCACTGCTTCACCAGTTGGAATACATTTGCCTACTCCCGGTCCCTTTCCCTGCCCCGAGCAGAGCGTTGCTACTGCACCAATGGAATTACCTACTTCAGTGCTTCTGCCTTCTATGATGCGCGGCTGCAAGCGGAGTATCAGAGTGTGTCGCAGGAAGCGCTGGCCAAGTATGCGCAGTTGATGAAGGAAAAGAGTCTGCAGAGGGTGGAGACTTGCACGTTGGACCTGTGCATTCAGTCCTTCCTGCAGGCGAGTGTGGACACTGAGGAAATGCAGGACTGTGATAAATGTGGAGCCGAAAGACCCCACGTGAGACAGACATTTCTGAGACACGTAGGGAAAGAACTGGTATTTCACCTCAAGCGTCCAAGCATATCCGACCCAGGAAAGCCCGTACACTGCCCGGAAAGGCTGGATTTAGCCCAATACATGCCCGGAGGAGGCACCTACGCCCTAGCCGCAGTAGTCAGTCTCCACGGCAGCATAGAATCAGGCCAATACGCAGCTTATGTGAAGCGGGAAAGCAGGTGGCTGCAGGTCGAAGGCAGGGCTGTTAGGGCGGTTTCCCTGGGCTCCAATGTCCTGCAAGCCCCATACCTCGTCCTTTACTCCCAATTAGACTAATTCTCGCCAAAATGTCATTCACAGAAGCGAAAAGTCCGACTCTCAAGGTCCGCCTGCTCAAGTCGACAGTCTCGATTCAGGCGGATAGCGTCAGAAAGACGCTGAAAGAGCTAAAAGACGCTTTGCAGGACTTCAAACGAGGCCGTCTCCATAGTGATTCCTCCGAAACCCGGCTCTCCACCCTCAACCGCATCCAAGCTTTAAGCCAAGAAGCAGAGCGAGGCATTCATGAATTAGAGGCCTTAGTACCTGAAACCCGAGTAGACAGGGACCTGAAGACCAGCATGGTGAAGCAACTAGGCCGAGACCTGGAATCCCTGCTCCAGACCGTGGAGAGAGAACTAGTGCAGGCGGACTCCGAGGACCGCAAGACAGTGGAGGAAGTGGAGGAGCAGCTCCAACACAAAGAGGTCCTCAGTGCCTTGGTGTTCGAGGAAAGTCTGCTGCAGGACCGGAACCTGGAGATAAGGAGCATAGAAACGAGTTTGGTGGAAATCCGCGATATCATGAAGGACACTACTAGTCTGGTGGCGCAGCAGGGAGAGGGGTTGGACCGCTTGGACCTGTTCGTTTCGGAAACTGTGCATCACACTTCGAAGGCTGCGATGGAGGTGGAGAAGGCGGAGACGTACCAGGTGAGGGCGAGGAGCAGGAATTGCTGCTTGCTGGTCACTGCGGCGGCGGTGCTTGCAGCGGTGGTTATATTGGCTGCACTGGCTAGTGGGCTGTAATAGCCTTGAAATAGCACTATAACATGCTGCTTCCTGTGCTCTCAGCACTCTCCATAGCGCTGCCTATTACCAACTACGAAGACTCCCAACACCTGGTGACCATCCGCCTCGGCACTCCACCCCAGCCTTTACCTCTACTACTGGATTCAGGCTCCAATAGTCTGTGGGTGCCTTCTTCCTTCTGTTCATCTATAGGGTGCAAAGCACACCCCACCTACAACCACAGGTTATCAAGCACTTATCACTCCGAAGAAGTGGAGTTCGAAGTGGAGTACCGGTCTGGAGTGATCGTGGGCGAGTTCGCCAAGGAAGATGCGTTACTTGGCAATGTGACAGTGCCGGGTCTGCTGTTCGGACTAGTGATGAAGGAGATCGGAGCAGCTTTCGCAGCTTTGCCGTTTGCGGGAATAATGGGTCTGGGCTTCGGAAGTAAGGATTACCCTTCCTTCTTTGACCATCTGGCCAACTTGCACCTACTGCATAGAAACGTAGCGGGGATATACCTCAGCCAAAGTCCACAACAGCCCGGAGAACTGCTATTCGGCGACATTAATTGGACCTTAATTGCTTCCGAACTAGTCTACGCCCCGCTCGCTAGTACTCAATTTTGGGACATTCAAATCGACGAAGTAAGAATAGCCGGCCTAAAGACCAGTCTTTGTGACGACCTGAGGCAAGTCCGTGGGAAGTGTGTGGCCGCCATCGACACAGGCACTCCCATCCTTGCAGGGCCCTCTTCCTTCGTCTCCCAGGTGCAAGCCCTGCTCCCAATCAGTCCGAGTTGCCACGGAGCAGAGGACTTGCCGAGTATTGAGATTGAAGTGGGAGGGCGGGTGCTGGCCTTGGAGCCGCAGGATTATGTGATATATGAAGACGGGATATGCAAGTTAGCGCTAATGCCGATGGATGTGGGGCCGCCAAGGGGGCCGCTGCTGGTGCTAGGGGGCGTCTTTTTGAGGAAGTATTACACGGTGTTGGACAGGGACTTCAGTCGAGTAGGGTTCGCACAGGCTAAAATCATACATTGATAAGGTAGTCTTCCTGCCAAATGACAGCAGTGACGTAAATCGTACTTATGTTGTTCCCTGGATTTCGGTAGATCTGTACTAGTTTTTCCTCTAAAACAACAATTTCCTCCCACAAACAGGGAAGTGTTCTTTTGTAGACTAAACCAATTAGCGTCTGTTCCTGCTTAATCCCTGTGTCGTCTCTCAGTCAACACAAAGCCCTTCTTTCAGTCTACTACATAGTTGCAATATATGGCTAGCTGCATCGAAGAGTTCTATAAACACTTTCAATTCGAAATGCTGCACACTGGAGATATCAGCACCCTCGGAATCGCTCATTTCAAGCCCAGGCACGACTACCCAGACACCGCGATAGTGAAGATATTGAGCTCGAGGCATTCCGATAGCAGCAAAGAGACAATGGCCACGCTGAGTCTGCAGAACCTGAGTAGATACATAGTGAAGCTGTATTGCTTCTACATTACGAGCTCCAGTTACGTGTTATTTCTGGAGCACTGCAAGGGAGGAACGATGCATGACCGACTCCTGCTTGGAAGGAGTTGCTGGGAAGAACGAATGCTACTGGAGTGGTTTCGACAGCTCGCAGACGCAGTTTCCAAGATCCACTCCAAGCGCTATGCCCACAGAGACATCAAGCCGTCCAATATCTTCCTCACAGACAGCGGGGAAATTCGCTTGGGAGACTTCGGTGAAGCTAGTGCTATCCGTGAAAGCCAACAGACTCAGTATCCACGCGGCACGACTAGCTATATACCAGGGCCTTTGAGAGTGGATGAGGGAGTTGTTATACAAGTCAGCAAGGCTTGTGGGTATGCGCATGATATATGGAGTCTAGGGAGGACGTACTACGAGATGTGTATGGGCAAGTATGTGCAGGAGCTGGATAATCGAGTGGGCAATATGCAGTCCTGCCTGCAAATGGTCGCTTACAGTCTCAGTGTGAGGGGCATTTCCGGCCAGCTGGCCAAGTTGATCACTGATATGCTCTCTGTGGAGCTCATCCCTATTACTATGTTGCAGGTAGTCGAGACTATTGCCAGGCTGATAGCTGCGAATGAGTCTATACGGCCAGTGGAGCTGACATCAGAGGAAACGCTGCCTGTGTCTTTTACGTCTTTGAGGCCGCCAACGATATGTAGATGTCAATTCGGAGACCAACACCCTAAGGATTTGCAGGCTTTGCAGTGCGGGCACACGTTTTGCAGGGCTTGCTTGGAGCAAAGGTGCAAGAAGCAAGGGAAAGTGGTCTGTCCACTGTGTCCAGAGTCCTAGTAACGGTCTAAGTTTAGCTATTTCAGACTTAAATTGGCTCAAAACACCCTTGTATGTCCCAGCTTATAGTGCCATTAGCAGTATTTCCACTCATTATTGGGTCTTTAGGTGCCATTTCCCTGCCTAATACTCCATCAGAAGTTAGCAGGTACCTTCTACTTCTTACTTCTATATAGTCTGCAGGTCGCTAGCATACCCCAGGGTCTGCCTAGTCTCCGCAGCCTTGTTTGCGTCGCTGGCGACTGTCACCAAGAAGAGCACTTTGCCTGCAGAAAGCGAGTCTTGCAGAATTCGAGTCAGTTTGCTGTCTCGGTAGGCAGGCAGACAGGGCACTTTGTTGGGTCGAATGCGTCCACTAATCACCTTTTTGAGGGCTGAGAAAGTCGCTTCCAGCCACTTTCCGTCTGGCCCTTTGGCCTCGTCCGCCCCCGCCAGCTCCACTAAATTCAACTGTCCTTCTATGATTCTGCCACTCGCATCCGACCCTTCCAATACTACCTGGAACAAGCAATGGCTCGCCTGTTCATTGCGCTTGTGGCCCTTCGCAGTGCGCCAAAGGCTAAGCAGCTGCTGGGGAGAACTGACTTCGTGCCAGGAAAGCAGGTCCACTACAACCTTGCCGCCTAAGGACTTGATAGAGAGACGGTGGGACTGAGGACACAGTAGGTCGTGCAGGTAGTCGTCGGAGATGTATAGGCAACTGGCTACTATGCGGAGGTTGGCGCTGAGGTGTTGCTGCCGCACGCCTTCGAATAGGCAATCTGCGGCTCTGGGCAGTATTCCCGCCTCGGTTTGGCTGCCTTCCATCGTATAGCTTTTCCCAGAGCCTGTCGCTCCATATGCCAGGATTGTGACCTGCTGGCCGTCAATAGCAGCCTGAACATAGCTCTGCACCTCTGCAAAAACCTGGGTCTGCCTAGTCTCCGGGGGCAATACTTGGTCACAGGTAAAGCTCAATCTGGCAAAACCCAAGTTCAGTGCTATTGTGTGCAGTTGTCCGCACCCGAACCCTGCTTCCGGGTAGTCAATTGGCAGGGAAGCTGCAACGCAGGGAGATACGCGGCAAATCACACGAATTGGCCCCTTTAGGTCCAAAATATGGCCCTGGAGCAGCTTACGGTAGCTCTCCGCAGCCACCACTCGCTGCGTCAAGCTCTCCACTTGGCTTTGCAGACTGCTTATTGTGGCTTTTAGAGCCTTTACCTCTGTTTCAGACTCATTTTGAGCTGATTTCGCAGTTATTTCCCAATTGCACGGCGTCAAAGCCGCAGTTTTCGACGGACTTTGGGCCTGAATGACGACAGGCGGGCCTTCATTAGTGAAGATAGAGGGCAAATCAGGCCTGTTTTCAGTCTCTTGCATTCGTTTCAGCTCTTTCCAGGCGCCCAGCTTGTCCCTGATGTTGCGAGGGTCCAGGTAAGCCTGCACTTTCCGCTTCTTTGGCAGCTGCATAGAGGCGGAAAAGGCGGATTTGCGCTTATCGACCCGACTAGGCGACATTTCCACTTCCATTTAAAAACTAACTACCTTTCCACATGCACTTCCAAGACCCTCCCAGACCGAAATAGGCCAAAAGCAGGCCTTTTTCCAGCTCTAAGTGATAGAATAAGGTGGAAATTCACTAAGTCGATATAATGAAGCGGCTTTCGCAGACAAAAGACCATGTCAGAAAGCAGCACAAGGCGAAGGCAAGCGAGTTCTCAGCAGCGCTGATTCCTGCCTTTGTGTACAGCGAAATAGCGGTCTTTCTGAAGGCGGAGGAGCTGCTTTTAGGCGTGGCGCTGACCTGCCGCAGTTGGTACATCGGCAGTTCAGCCCTAGTAGTGTGGGAAGAAATCAAGAAAAGGGACTTTGGTCGACTTTACGAAAGTCTGTCCTGTCAGTCTTATAGGGAAGGGGTGAGGGCCACTTATTTGTACTATCCGGACCCTGCTTCCAACCGCATCTGCTGGCTGCACCCGGGCAGACTGTCGCTGCTGTGGGCTTCCCTGGCGGATGATACGCTTTTTAGACGGAAGTCGTCCTGGCTGCTGCTGAAGTCAGCGGATTTGTTCATATGTGGAGGCTGCAAAGCCAACAATCTGATGCACAATATGCAGCTTTTGACACTGTACGACCACACCTGCACTGTCAGTCTCAGGGACAGAACTCGCACAGACCTGCAGCCAATGCTAGAAGCGAAGATGATGGTGCCTATAGTGGAGGCAGAGGAAGCAGTTTGGACCTTTGGGGGGATTTCCAGTGCAGGCTGGGCTCTCAGCGCCCACAAATTAGACCTGAAAACCGCCCAGTGGACTGCCCTTCCCGCCCTTTCCAGACCTCACTTGTCCTTCTCCCCTGTGCTCTACCAGCGAGACATCTACCTTATCTGCAAGGACGGTATCGACGCTTTCAGTCTCCAAACCGCCCAATACCGTCCCGTCCTCCCCTACAGCTTCCTCGCCCACAACCTCTGCTGGCTGCACGGGGAAACGCTCTATATCGCAGACCCAGTGCTAGTCTCTGTCAATATGCGTACTTGGCAGGTCCGTGCAGTTGGCACTACCCCCCTGCGGGCAGGCATGTGGTGGTCCAGTCCTCCCTTCCAAGTCCCAGGCAAGGTCTATATTGGCCAGCGGAATAAGATTCTGTGTTTGGATATGCGCAACTTCTCCTGGGAAATAGCGGTTGATAGCCTTTAATAGTAGGGATGGAAGGGAAAAGGGCGCTATTGCAGCACAAGTTGGCAGGTGGCAAGGTGTGGATTCGCAGTCAGTCGGAACTGAGAAGAGGCATACAGCGGGTTAAGCAGTTAATTGAAGCTTCGAAAGCGGACAACCCAGAGGAGGAGGCCTGGCTCACGAACAGGCCCCAAAACAGAGGGAAAAGGACTGCAACAGTAGGGAACAGCTTCGCACTTCCCATAGAAAGAGAAGCCACTAGCTGCGGGGCACGCACTGAAAGGAAGGACACAGCCCTTCTACAGCCCAGGATCCGACTAAGGAAAGTCAGGGAAAGAAGGACAGAAGTCCACAGCAGAGCCCAGTCTGCCTCCATTGCCTGCCTCCTCAGTCCTCAGCAAGACCGCTGGCTCTTTGGAGGACTGAGGGGAGGCAAGAAACTGCAGCTCACGCCTCACTACGAAGTGCATAGAAGAGTGAGGAAGGAGAATGAAGGGGGGATGGATGGAAAGGCGGCTGTTTTGACGCAGAGAGAAGAGGTTTCTGAGGCCTCGAAGGCCAGGTTTGCAGGGCCTCGGCCGCTTCGAGTGCGGAATAGCCAGGGAAGTCTGCTTCATCCGCCTAGTCCCAGGTCGCCCGGACTCCGCTTTCAGCGTGCTGTCGCCCGCACTGCTGCCTCTATGCAGAAGGAACAGCTCGCAGGCTGGGACTAGTATCTTAGTGGTATCTAAGTTCATAATGCACTCCACAAAACAACCGCGCAAGTCTCAAATCCAAGCCCTAGCCAGCAGCCTCCAACAGCGCTTAGTCCGCCTGCAGTCCAGCAACCGCACTCTCTCCCATCTCTCGCAGGAAACACAAGACTTCCTCTCTCTAGTGCAGGAACTCAGAGCCACCAAGACTCAGAGGAAACTGCTGATTAGACGGATAGAGGAGGCGCTGGCGCAGACCTGTGGAGAGCTGCTGGCCTGTGAACAGGAACAGACGACCTGCGACTTGAGGGGAAGACTGAAGTTACTGCAAAGTGCGGTGAAGAGACAGTGTGTGCAGACTGTCAAGTCGGAGCAGATATCGGAAGGGGAGGAGCCCTTGGTGTCAGCGCCCAGCGCCCTGTCCTTCCTCAGTCGGCCCTCCCCCCACTAGTGTCTGTTGGAAAGAAAGGTGTAAATGGAGCCAGAGGACATGGACCCAGTCCTCGAGACTGGCTTTTCCTTCATGGACTCCCGCCCCGAGTTCGCTCCCTGTGTGCGCACCTTCCTCAACAACACCTTCGACCCTAGAGCGCCTGTCTCTGCTGTAGCGGAGCTGCTCTGCCAACAGGCGGAAATAGGCACGTTCATAGTGGTGGAAAACGGGGAAAGGCCAGAAGACGCGATTGTGGGGTTCATCTCCATACTGGATTTGACAGTGCAGTGTCCTGAGACGCAGTACCTGACTGCCTACTTGGTCAGCAAGGTGCCCAAACTGCAGGATTTCGCCACCTCCCAGAATCGGTCTGTTAGTG
>Ga0247837_1001584_pt1 | contig 46435 bp, 32 predicted proteins | sample LaCtaG_2_FD_187115 | JGI IMG/M metagenome (GOLD analysis project Ga0247837, IMG submission 187115) | Freshwater microbial communities from meromictic Lake La Cruz, Castile-La Mancha, Spain - LaCruzMarch2015_14.5m | ecosystem: Environmental > Aquatic > Freshwater > Lake | place: Spain: Castile-La...
CAAAGTGGAAACGCTCACAGACTTCTCCATAATGCTCGGTAAGCAAGTGCTGCGCTGGACCCTCGACCAGTGGGTGGCTCCGGACCGGGTGATGCAGGTGTTGGCGGGCTGTGCGGCGGCAGGACTGTGGATGTGTTTGGAGGAAATTCACCACTTGGACGGAGCGGTGTTCAGCTCGCTGGCGTTCTATTTGGCGAGGCTGAGGGAGCAAGTGGGCTCTGGGTCTGTGGCGTTTGAGGATGGGAAGTTGAATGTTAGGCCGGGGTTTGCGTTTTGGGCGACTTCTTCACTTCCTAAGCTTGACCTGCCGCTGCGAGTTCGCGAATCCTTCCGAACCCTGTCCCTAATGCAGCCCGACCTCTCCGCAGCTGCCGAAATCAGGCTCCTGGCCCTAGGCTGCCGCCAGCCCGCTCAGCTAGGCAAGAAAATCGGCCGAACACTGATGAACTTAGCCACTGACTGCCGCTGGAGTGGGGAGAACTGGGCCTACTTGCGTGCTGCGGCCTCACTAAGGACTGTCAACTTGGTGGTGGACCGAGTGGTGGCGATGCTTGACAACTTCACTATAACCGACGACGACTATTTGGTCAATAACGCGTTTAGAAGGGTCCTAGGGACGAATTTGCCCCCAGAACAGGAAATCCTATTCGACGAATTTCTTACGACGATATTCCAAACTTCCCATAACAATATCATCTCAGGCACTAGTACTCAGGCCGATACAGACCGACTTGCTCCTATTTTAGACGCTGAAAAGGTCGAAACCTGTCCCGGACTGCTTCGCTGTATTCGCTATTTGTGGGTGTGTCTGGCTGAGAGTAGGAAGGTAGTGCTGCTCACAGGGCCTCCAGGCGCTGGGAAAACGACGATATTGCGGGCGGTTGCGAAGGCCTACGAAGCAGCCCTGGACAGGCGGATTTCTATACCAGTGCTGACTTCAACAGTATCAGCGGAGGGAGTGTTGCGCCTGTTATATGCTTGCGAAGCTGGCAATAGCAGCAAATCGCACCCTTGCTTTTCCCCCTTCCAGCAGCCTTTCCTGTCCGGCTTCGACTGGATTTACCTCAATTCCAGCACTTTTGATGCGTCCTTATTGCTGACTATAGCCAGAGGGCAGCCAGCTCTCCACAAGGGACTGAGGACGAAGCTTCCCTCCAACTTGCGAGTTGTCGTGGAAACGGATAGTCTGCACAGTGCTTCTCCGGACCTTATGGTGGAATGCGGCCTCATTCACTGCTCAGATGTTGGAGCTGATGAAAGCCAAATCTTCAAAAGAGTACTGGAATCAGGCGTTTCAGTTCCAATTAGTCAACTAATCGACCTGTTTGACAGCCATTTCAAGCGAATATACAAGCGAGTAGTAGCGAGCGACCCAGCGATTCCGCTGTCAGTCCGCATGGCAGTGCTGACATTAGGGAAGTGGCTGGTGATGCTGCTGAGTCCAGGGAAGAGTAAGGCAGGGAAGAGAGTGGTCGGCGAGTTAGTGTTGGAAGTGAGTTGCATAGAGGAAAAGCAGGTCTGGGCGCTGATGGATGGGAGGGAAAATGACGTGTTGGAAGTGGCATGGGTGGTCAGTTTGCTGGGAGGTCTGGGGTCCCTGCTTAGAGAGCCAGCAGCCTTCGAAGCTGCCGTTCTCAAAATGATCGATAGAGAGCCTGACCAATTCGCTAAGGGCCTTTCCGCCTACCTCCGCACTGCCCCATCCCCCAGCCTCTCCTCTCTCGCCTTCGACTTTTCTCGCAAGGAATGGACCAACTGGCTTGACTTCGCCCCTACTTCCCACTCTGACATCCAACTGCCCCCGGTTCCTAGCAGTCCTTGGGTCTTCATCCCCACTGAAAGCAGTCAAAAAGTCGCGAGTTGGCTCCAGCTAAGCAGTGACCTGGCTATCGATGTGGCGCTTTTAGGTCCTTCTCAGGCCGGAAAGTCAGCTATTGCAAGTCACGTTTTCCGGTCTAAACTATCCCAATCCTTCGCCTCGATCATCCCTATAACCCTACTCCAAGGCACATCCAGTGAGTCCGCACAGTACATACTAATGTCCAGAATGGACGAAATCCAGGCGCATTCCTTCGGAGCATTGGGAGGTCGTAGGCACTATGTGTATCTGGAAGACCAGCACTTAGGGACGAATGGACTGTACGAGTGCTTAAGAGTACTGAGGGAGCATGGCGGCTGGCACTACAAGGACTCCTTCAAGAGGCTGGACGACTTGGTGCTGTGTGTGGTGCCGCAGGGAGAGGTCAAGCCGGAGACTATCAGGGCGCTACGGCATTTCCTGGTGCTATATAAGGCGAAATACGACCAGAAAGAGGTGCAAAGCCTGTTCCGAAGCCTATCCCCAGCCTACTACCGCGAAGTCTCTGCTGAGCTGTGGCAGCACGGTGGACTCTCCAACCCTCTGCAGTCCTTGCGACTCCCCCACTCCACTGCCAGCTTCCCACAGCGCTACTTGTCTGATCAACTGCTGGCCCCTGCCTCCGCCTTCCTCCTGCCTTGTCTAGTCCTGCAGGACCGCACAGACCGCTTTATTCCCTTCACAGCTTCTGTGTTTCCTTTGCTCATGTTCACTTTCCAAAGAATGGCGACAGAGTGTGAGAAGACTTCCAGTGCCTTGATGAAGTGCGTAAGGAAGGTGCTGCTGAGGACAGGGGAAAGACTCGGCAGACAGATGTACCTGTTTTGCGGCCTGGTGGGGGACTTGCAGGCGGGCCAACATGCACTGATTGCCACTGCAACAGAGCTAACGCCCGCCAGGGCAGTTTCCCGAATGGCGGCCCAGCTTCTCAGCCGCTCAGTAGTCGATATCAATTTAAGAGAAGTGTCGTCCTCTATTGTGAACTCCTTCACTGGCGCGGACCAAGGACAGCTGCCCACTGCTGTCAAACTGGAACTGCGACTTGCAGTGGAAAAGGCAGCGCTGGGGCAGAAATCAGTCTGTGTCTTGTCTGTGGAGGACAGGATGGACTGGGACTCCCCAGCTGTTGCGAGTGTGATGGACTTAATATGTGATGTGGTGTCAGGCAAGGAAATGAAGCTGGTGGGGAGACTGAGGAACCCGCAAGACTTGAACTATCTGTACCCGGACCAAGCAGCGGCTTTGGTCAGAGAACGCTTACAGCGGAACATCACTGTCATTTTACTAGTTCAAAGCAGTACTTCCAGCTTCAGCCGCTACTCGCAAACCAGCTCTTTGGAAGTGATAAAGTACCGCTACAGTCCCTTGTTTTCCCTCTGCAGATTGATGGCTCTGGACCAAATCCCTCTCCCACCAGAACTCACAGCCCTCACAGCCACCGTAAAGCGGCCTCTGGATGTCAGTCTCGACCTCATGCGACGCATGGGGGAAACCACCGCTATCCACATGGACGACGTATTGGTGGAAAGAATCGCCTACGTAGCCAAGGCAATGCAGCGGGCAGACGAGCGGAAACTCGTGAAGGAGCTGACAGAGCTGAGGACGGCGGGGAGGTGGTGTGTGCAGATAGAGCAGGAAAGCAAGCAAAGTCTGTATCAGGCGGAACTGCAGCGGAGGATTGAGGCTTTGAGGACGCAGCTGCAGACTATGAAGAAGGCGCCGAAAGACCCTGCGAAGGCCATAGGCCTGGCGGAAGCGGGAATCAAGGCTGAGAAAAAGGCGTTTTTGGAACTATACAGTCGCAGTAAGGAGAAGCTAAAGAAGGCTGTTGCAGACTTAGGAGACTGGTCCGTGCAGCGGCCAAGTCCAGGCGACCTCGTGCTAATCGCAGCCCTGAGAAAGACGCTCGACCGAGACTGCCCCGCCTTCCCCTTCGGCAGGGGCGACCTGTACTCCGACCACTGCAAAGACACTCTCCTCGCCCTGAGAAACAGCAGGAAAGACCTGCAAGTCCGCCTGCAGTCCTTAGACCTCACGAAGTTGGCAGACCTCAGAGACTTCCTCACACGAGTTTCCCCCTCAGAGCAGGGGTCTGAACTTGGGAACTTGGTGATAGCGTTGGAAGAGGTTCGGGCGCTAGGGGTGGAGTTGGTATCAAGGAGTTCAGTTTGGCTGCAGCAAGCGATGACTAGTGGTCCTTCGGACGATATACAGGAATTGCAGGCGGAGTTGACACTGGTGGAGGAGGAGTTGCAGCAAGTAATGGTGCTGCGGCCGAAAATCGCAAGGCTGTTCAGTGACATCCAGGGACTGAGGAAGGAGTGGGAAGGGAAAGCTGACGCTTTGACGAAGAGACTGAGTAATTCCCCTGGGAATTCCCTGCAGGCGGCGACTCTTTTTGTGATGGGTCTGAAGCTGGCGGCAGGGCCTAGGGAAGAGCTGAAAACGGCAGTGCTGGGCTTTCTGTCTGCCCGGCAAATAGCCTTCGACCCAGTAGACGTGGGGGAAAGTCACACGTCTGCTTCCCCGTTTCTGCAGGAAGTGCTGAGTGTCAGCAGCTGGATTTGGCGCCTCGTGCTTCCCTACCCTCTCTTCCTCGACCCCTTCGGCCTGGCCCAGGACCTGCTCCCTGACCGCACGAAGACAGTGTACACTATGGACTCCAGCGAGTCCTTCGAAGAAGTACTGCAGACTTGCCTGACTCAGGGTAAATCCCTGCTTGTAAAGGACCCAAGTCCCGTCACTTTACAGCTACTAAGGCCTGTACTGCGCTGGAGATGGGACCGCAGTCTCGAAGCCGCCCGCGACGAATCCGCCCCGGCTCCTCCAATTCCCTTAGGGAAAAGAACTATCTCCGTTCATAGCGATTTCAAGCTGTTTCTCAGCGTAGCAGAGACTTCCGGGGGTTGGCTGGACCTGTGCACAGTGGTGTCGCTGGAGCCTAGGGACAAGGGCAGTTGGCTGGCTTGTCTGTTCCGACTGATGCCTGAGGCGCAAGTTTCCAACTCCGCGGCAGTCTTTGGGAAGGGACCGAAGGAGGAAATTCTGAGTATACTGGCAGCTGCGAAGTCCGGACCCATATATCGCATATCTGGCTTCTCTACTGTGATAACCCGTGCTCAGCGCATCTCCACCTATGAGGCCGAGGAAGCCCTGCGCTGTCCCGAACTAGTGACTGACCCTCTCAAGCAGCTGTACGAAAGCATGCTGGACTCTGCAGTTTCCTTCACTCTCCTGCTGCAGTCTCTCCACTTCGGTCCCTGGCGTATTTCCCCTGCAATGTGTCGCTCTCTACTGCTGCAGGCCTGTGAAGAGCAGCTGAGAGAAGCTGGCCCGCCTGGCAAGGACCTGCTTTCTCCGCAAAGCGAGCCCATTTGGTATCGCTTCCTCGTCCGAATCCTGTGGAGCTTGCCGAGGAAGCAGCAAATTGCAGTGCTGCTCCTGCACTGCTTAGGCAGAAAATACAAGGGAAAGGAGTTGGAAGAGTGCAGGGAGTTGCTGATTGCAGGGCTGAAATTGCCCTTTACGTCCTCTTCCGAAGCACTAGCGAAGAGATTTCGGGAGTTAGTGGGGAAACTGCAGTCCTTTCCCGAGCACTTCACAGAGAGATCAGTGGACTACAGCCACTTCCTGCACAGAAGTTACTACAACGAGGGAGAAGTGGACGGCTTGGAGCTGAAGCTGCAGGCCTTGCTAGTGGCCTGGCTGCGACAGGACTTACTGCCCCAGTTCCTGCGAGTACTGATAGCGGATTCGCTAGGAAAGCGGTTTGTTTCTATGCCGAATGTGGACTTTATGCTGGTTCCGCAGCTGTTTCCAGTCACAGCGCCAATAGTGCTCTTCAGTAAGGGAGTGGACCCTGTGCCTTTGCTGCGCCTGGCAGCTGCCAGCCTGGAAATCGGACTCGTGCACTGTCCGGCCTTGATTCCGCTGAAAGCTGGCAGTAAGAACACGGAGTTGCGGCTCCGCAGAGTAGTCCGCACAGTGCTGGCCTCAGCCCAAGACAAGCGCTGGGTGCTGCTGGAAGGCTTCGACAGTCTCAGCGAGGCAGAACTCGAAACTCTTTTCAAAGCCTTCGGAGAGGCGAGAAGGAGGGAAAACGTCCATCCGGACTTTCGACTGTGGGTGTTGCTGCAGCGGAAGGCAGGGCAACTGCCGCAGTGGCAGCGGTTCATTCAGCACAGTTTCCGCTTAGTGCTACCCACTCCTGAGACAGTTCGAGAGCTGCTCCTAGCTTCACACCTGTCCTTCAACGTAGATCTCATCCATACGCTGACCGCTCAGTCCAGAAATACATACATCGAGCACACCCAGTCTATACAGCAAAGTACACATAAGCCTGGGAAGCGCAGTCCTCACCTCAGTCCCGTGCTCCGAGTATCTATTTCCCGCATATTGAAGGCTGACGGAGGCGACATGAGTCCAACGAGTGGCTTCTTGACTCCCTCTCGCAGACGAATTTCAGTGGCAGAAGCCTCAGAGGCGGAGATTCTGAGGTTTAACCTGTGCTTGGGGGCGGCTGCGATGCACCTTCGACACTGCTTTGCGAGTGATTTGCAGCTGACTATGAGTTGGAGGGAGGTACTGAGGAGTTTGGAGGACAGTGTGCTTGCGGGACTCGGGAAGCCGGGGCAAACAGGGATGTGGGCTGCTGCGGGACTGTTTGTGCAGCTGGTGGGAGTTAGTTGGAGCAGCAGTGGGCTGTATGCAGGGCTCAATATCCTTAAGCACTGTCTGGGGTCTCCCGAGTCTTTACTCAGATTCACACCCAAAGACACCAGTGGAGACGCAGATATAGTGGAGTACCCCCGCTACCCTGCTGGACCTGTGCAATCCATCGAGCAATTGCTCCTTTCAGCGCCCAAACTGGACCATTTGCAGCTCGCGGGACTGCCTCAAACGCTGCTCAGAGTCAGGAAACACTGCCAAGCCAACAAAATCGCGGAAATGATGGAAGAAAGTGCAGTAAAGCTCTACATTGAGAGCGTATTACCAGAGTTTCGCGAGCGTTTCTGTGAGTTACTGAAAGTTGCAGGGGAAAAGCAAACTGTGGACTATAAAGCAGCCTACGAGCAAATGCAGGAAAGCAGATCGAAGCGCTTTAGCTACTTTTTCGTGCCGGACAGGTACCGAATTACTGATATGAAGAGCAGAATTTTGGTGAATCGGCCCAGTTTGGCGGTGTTTCTCGAGCAGTTAAAGGCTTGCAATGATAGTCAATTGAGGGAGTTTGTGTGCAATTTGGACCTGTGTTTGAGAAGGTTGGAGGGATATATGAAGTATGAAAAACACGATTTGACCGGATGCGACATAGCAGTGTTTTTAGCACTCAGCAGGAATAAGACTCCGGAGCAGTGGCTGACCTCAGGACCCTATGGGATTAGGGCGGAAACTGACCTCAAAGCCTACATTCAAGGAATTCCCACTCCTTTGCAAGACTTCAGCGGAGTCATATACCTGAAAAGGACTTTCGACCCTGCGGCTATGCTCACAGCTCTACTGCGAACTTTCTGTTTCCTGCAAAAGCAGGACTTCGCCACAGCTCAATTGGAACTATGTCGCTGTGGGGAAGACCGGCCCAGTAACTCAGTACTGCTAGAGGACCTGTTTCTATACAACGCAGAGCTGAGGGAGGACCGGCTAGTGGACAGCTACGACCAGCCCCCTTGGCCTCTGGGTGTACTGAGTTGCACACTGCAAAGTGAGTCGAAACAGCGAATTCCCAGATTTCCAGGAGTTCTAATCCACTACAAGTCCTCAGCACTAAGTGGCAGTCCATCCATCAAGCGTGAGTCTCGTCTTAGTGAGATCGCTCAGTTGGTTCTTAACTACCCTGAAGAGTCAGATGATCTCAATCCCACACCACGCGCACGTCTCAATTCAGTGGCTGTACCGCTATTCCAAGCAAGCGCTGGCAGCTTCTACTCACTTTTTTCTACAGAACAAACTCAAAGTCACTGGAGCAAGCGAGCAGTCCACATAGACCTTTAGCTGAGTAGGCAGCCTATGGCTAAGTACAACGTAGACATTTTAGACAGAGAGGTGGTCCAAACTCAATGGAAAACGAAAACGTGCTTGAGATAGCTTCAGACGGCCGTCTCAAATTCATCACAAGAGAGGGAAGCATTCGAGAGGCGCGGTTATCTGGAGACTGGCAGCTGCTCAGTCGAGGCGGGCAGTCTTTTTTTCGACTGGAAGGGAGTATTCTCCTGATTTTGGATGCCAGCAGGCCTAAAAATGCATTTTGTGTGTCTGTGAGAGGACTGGAAGGGACAGTGGTGCAGCTGTGCGAACTGAATGAAGCGAGGATTAGGCCTGGAGTCATCTGCTTCCAGCGGCACTGTTATGTCTTTGGCGGCATGGACGGTGCTGGGATCGAACTGAAGCGCTCAGCTGAGAGACTAGCACTATCAAGCGAAATGGAAGAGTTCGCAACTACTCAATGGGAGTCACTGACTTCCATGATCAGCCCGCGAGCTTCCTTCCTACCCTGTGTTTACAACGATAAAATCTACCTCTGTGGCGGCTTCACATTTTACTGCGAAGTATATGACCCAGTGAAGCAGACGTATACAGTTCTGCCTTTCACCCTTCGAGAGTTCGACACTAGAAGTCACTTAGCTGTGTTTGTCAATCAAACCATTGTGATAATCTCCCAGTGCTGGGTCACACTGTGGAAACTAAGCACTTCTAACGAAATTGCTAACTACGAAATCGATAAGGTACCAGATCCCTATTCCAGTGGCGGAGTACTGATGAAAGTACCAAATTCCTATTACAGTGGCGGAGTACTGGTGAATCCAAACATATGCACTCTTTACTACGTCGCCAAAGGTCAGCTGGTGAGCTTAAAACTGCAAACTAGTTTTGGGATTTAACAGTTAGGCAGCCCTGGGAGAGTTGCAGTCAAGTCGCACACTCAGTTGGCTTAAATCCACTGTTGCTCGCTCTGTCAGACCTCTGCGGTAGGGCGAGAGGAAGCTCGCAACGTCCTCTGACTCACTCATGTCCCGCAGTAAAGGCAGCAGTCCCTCCAGTTCTCTGTCTTCCTCGCCATCAAAATAACTTCGAATCGGAACTGCGTTTTCCGGGTGGAACAAATAAGACCCTGGCGAATTCTGTCTAGTCCTTACATCCACAATTACCACATTCACTAAGTCCCTGCCCAGTCTCGCCAGGTCCTTCACATACGCACCATTATGCATCACACAGTGCTCGCGAAAGAGACGGTGGGCAATGTGCCCGTTCCTGTCTATTCGGTCCAGCACTGGGTCTGCGTATTTCGCCATTGAGGCCGTGAAAATCACTACTTCGTAGTAGGAGGAGGCTTCTTGCAGGAACTCCTCTAGCCCGGGACGCACTTTGACGTATACGTTGTAGTTGCCGCCCTCGAGATTAACGCGCACCACTAGGTCCGAGTTGTTGGTTGGCTCGAAGGTACTGTGCACCAATGTCTCGTCTAAATCCAGCACCAATGTCTTCTTCCCTTGGTTCACTACGCTGAGCGGGGGCAGCAGGCAGCTTGCAGTGGGAGGGTTCACGTCATAGACCTGAAAGCGCCTGCGACCAAAGCAGACAAAGAGACCGCGTAGCAGGGAGCAGAAGCCTGAGCGTTTGGTGGGTTGAGGCGTCTTGACCTGAGTGACAAGTTCCTCCAGCTTGGAGGAACTCTCGCCCTGGGCCTGCTGTCTTCGCACTAGTTGGTACTGCATCGTCAAGTCAACTGTGGATTCCGGGTCCACCTTCATCATTATGTTTTCTATTACCAAAGAAGAAGTAGGAAAGACAGTAGTGCGGACGAATAGGAAGTGCTCCATTTCAGCCACTCATTTAACATCTGAAACTCGGGCGCGTTTAAATCCTCGTCACTTTCGTTGCTGTGCGTATCTCTGTGGAAAAAGGGTCTAGGAGTTACGAGAAAAGCCCTATTTAGCATAGACGAACACCGAAGATAATTATATTTCTCGGACGAGAATTTGGGCTAAATCGTAATTTCTGCATTCTAATAATTGAAGATGACAGCCGGACAGAGAGATGCTATATAGCTTTCCCATTGAAAGCAATCAACTACAGCACATTTGGGTAATTCGAATCTTTTTGTTATATCCAGTACCAAGTTACTGCTGTTTCCGCTGACTTCCACCTGCAGAGTGCACCGTCCCTCCATGAAGCTACTACTACCTAATAGGCCGCAGGAACTTGGGCACGCGGTAGTGGTCCTCACAGTAAAGCTTGAGTTTGAGCGCAGCCACGAATTCTTTCCCGGAGTCAGAGTTGAAGAGCTGCGGGTACTGCTTGCGGAGAAGGGCTTCGAGGAGCTCCAGTTCTTCGCGGCGGGTGAGGGCTTCGATGTCTTTTTCTGCACGGATGTGGAAAGCCTTGGCGTTGAAGTCACCAATAAGCATAGAAAGCTGCAGACTCGGTCCTTTCGCCCTCAGCTCCCTCACGAACTCCCTTCTCCTCTGCTCCATCGTCAACTCCTGCCCCGCAGTCACAGTCTCCAAGTAGTCCTGCTCCTTGAAAGGGGCATAGCCCAGGAGTTCCCGTAGCTGCGAAAGCGCTGAATCTTCCATAGACCAAGTCACGCTGCAGCCTAGGAGGAAGCCAGCACTCGTGAGTCCCAGTCTATGCAGAACGAACATAGGCAATTATGGCTTAGAAGGCCTGGTTAAGATTGAGAGGACAAAGCATGGAGTAGGACTGCGGGAAGCTGAGACGGCCGACGAGTAGTCCGAAGCTGGTCAGCAGTTCCTCTGTTTCTGGCAGTGGGGGGATGGAGGCTGGAGCAGGGCACAGCTTTTCCCCCATGGAAAGCCGGGGAAAGACTCGAATTTGCTTCTCGAGTGAGTCTGTATGGAGTCTGAGTACGTGAGTTAACTGGTGACAAGCCTCTATGAGTCTCGTCAGTTCCCCGGATATCATCATCAGACTGTACTCATTGGACCCTTGCGGGTAAATCTGAGGCCCATACATAATATTCAAACTCATCGCCAATGGGGTCATAGTGAGGTTGCCCCACAGTGACTCGAGGTTGCAAGAGCTGGAAGTCCAGACAGCCATCTGAGCAGTCACTCCCTCCAGCTGCATCTCAAACAGTCGCTTTCTTTCCTCTGCAAAGGCTTTGGCTTGGTCTGAATCCAGCGCCCAGCTGACATGGTCCTTGTGCGAGAACAGGCAAAGGCCGCAGAGGAGACGGGAATCTGTCACACAGAAGCCTAAAGCCGGGTTGTCATGAGTCTTGCAGAGCACTTGCACAGGTCCGCTGAGGTTTTCGTGCAGTTCCAGGAGCAGGTAGTTTACAGGCAAAGACTTGGCTTCGAAGGAAGTTTGGTCAAAGGGACAGGCCTGGAGAGCAGTGCACTGCTGGCAGATAGTGTGGCCGCAGGGCAGACAAAGAGGCGGCTTCTGGCCTGGACTATAGGGCAACAGACAGACAGGACAGCTAAGTCCCTGTTCCGTCCCTACACTCTGCGTCTTTTCCTCGTGTTTGCTGCCCTCCCAACTGTTGATCGCCATCTGAATCGCAGTGAAGAGGCCTCCCAGCTTCTCTCTGAGGTCTTGGAAAGAGCCCAACTCTGAGGAGACAGTTTGCGTGCCTGATTCGGACTTGAGGGGCTTTTCTGGGTCGGGAGGAGGGGCAGTGCGCTGCAGTTTGCGGGTCTTTTTGGACTCGGAGTTTTCAGGAGGCTGGATTTTCCCCATTACTAGGGACCGAGTGATATAATCGAGGCTTTTCCATGTAAATAGCGTAATCATCCCCACGATTTCCCAATTATCAGCGAATCTACTAGGGTAGTTTTAGCAGGTCTAAGCGGGCCTGCAGTCTCGAGGACGCAATGCTGGGTCCCTTGGAAGTAGCCACCGACCTTACATCCAGATCCGCCTGCATCGCCCTACTCTGCCGAGTCAGCACACTGCTCCGGTACAGCTTCGGACTCTGCGGGAAAGGCTGAGTCCTGTCTCTCTTGGGAGAGATCAGTCCTCGGATAGTCAGTAAAGGACTGCGGTCCCTCCCTATATGTTGATGGGTTATGGAGGACTTGGCCCTAGGACTGCCCAGGTCGATACTGAGGTCTAGGTTCTGAGTCTTGGCTATACAGAGACCTGGCAGTTCTGGAGACTGGGGACTAGGCCAGGGACTGGTGATGTCTGGGTAGACTGTACCTTCCGCTTTCCTAAGAGCGATTTGCAGGCCTGAGACTTCCGTAAGGGCTCGAAACAGGCCTCTCATATACATTTCCAGCCTGTCTGTGAGTCACTCTGCCAGGGTACTGGTGGGAAAGCGGGTAGTGAGGGCTTGGGTGAAGTCGTAGCAGAAGCGAGTATAGGAAGCCTCGGCTGTGGGGGAGACTCTGCAAGGCGGTAGGCCGAGAGCCCTATAGGCCAGTCCCAAGGCTTCCTGGTACAGGCCGCTGGGAAGGGTCTGCAAGGGTGCGGAAATGCACTTTGGCGGGCTTTGCAGCTGCAGAAAGAGTCGCCAGAACTTGACGAAGAGTGGCTGCCACTGCGCCATAGAGGCGAAATCCCAGAGTTTGAGCCTTTCCCGTCTCTGCAGACTGAGTCTGAGTCTCGTTTTCCCGCTGAGCTGCACCCTGTCCGGCCTGACCTCCAAATGGTCCTGCATATTGAACCACAGGGCTGTTTCCCCGCAAACAAACCATTAATGGAAGCTCAGAACTCCAGCGAGCCCTTTGAAGCCGCAGACTCTCCGGACCAGTTCTTCGACGCTGGCACTGGAGGTCTGGACCAGCCCCCGACTGACCTGCCTGCGGAACGCACCTTCCAGTGCAGCTGTGGGAAGGAGTACCAGTCCTACTCCGCCTTGTACTCGCACAACAAGCAGAAGCACAATGGAGACAGGGCCAACTTACCTTCCGGCAGAGGCGGCAGGAGCAGAGGCAGGCCGCGGAAGAACGGAGAGGCGCCGAGACCCAGAGCCCGCCCAGACAAGCAGGTCCAAGAGGCGGAGGTCACAGAGGACAACTCCTTCTTCCAGAACCGCGCGTTGCTGGGGTGCACAGACCCTCGCAGTGTGTAAGTCCCACGTAGACTGGCGCCCGACTCGCCCCTGCTGCAACATGTGCTGGCCTTGTTGGCGGGTGCGGAGCAGCCGCATGAGGAAACTGCGACTTGTGACGAGGTGTTGGCGGCCTACCTGGTCACTATGGGCAGAAGACTGGCAGAGCGGGGACTCACTATGGTGGCTGAGTTCGTGGATCACTTCCGCTTGTGTCTGAATGCTAGAGGCAATGAGGCCTGTGGAGGGAATGCGCAGGGCGTCTTTTGTGAGACAAACACACCTCAGCAGGTACCGGAAGTGGCCAATATCTTCATATCGGAGTACTTAGACACTGCGCAGACTTCGTTTGACAGGGAGACGGGGATCAGTCTGATGATGCACCTGTGTCGCTGGCTCTTCGTCAAGCACTACAGCAACCTCAAGCTCAGTCTTTGCGACTAACTGGCATTAGCTCAGATACATAGTGGGAATAGCTAGGGGAGCCTATCTGAGACTTAGGAGAAGCAGAGTTGGGTTTTCCACGATCTGCTTCCAGCGCTGTCCGAACCTGGCAGTAGTGGCGCCGTCCACCAGTCTGTGGTCCGCAGACCAACTCACTCCGATCACTTGGTTCTCCACGATGTCCCCCGCCTTGGTGCGCCGCAGCATCGGCCGCATGCCGCCAATCCCGCCAATGAACACCTGAGGCGGGAAGATCACAGGAATGCCATGCAACCCCCCAATACTTCCTACGTTGGAGAGAGACACAGTGCCGCCTAGCACATCTTCCAGCGGCACTTTATTTTCATGCCCCAGCGCTTGAAGTCTGCGCAGGTCGCTTTGCAGCTCCACCATCGACTTCCGCTCACAGTGCTTCACATTCGGCACAATCAGTCCATGTGCCGTGTCAATAGCCACACTGATGTTATGATGTGGGTGTTCCTCGTACTCCTCCAAAGTCTCCATCAGTCTTGCGTTGACGATCGGGTACTCCAGCATGGTCAGAGACAGGGCCTTCATGAAGAAAGGCATGAAGGTTAGCTTCTTCTCCTTGGGCAGGGAGTCGTTTAGCTGCTTGCGGAGAGCGATCAGGTTGTCCATGTTCACGTCGTCTGTCAGAGTGAGGTGCGGGATTTTCAGGGATTCGGTCATGGATTTGGCCATACTGCGGACTATTTTGGGCATTTTTTTGAGATGGGAAGTTGCAGGGGCGGTGGAAGTAGCATGGACGGAAGGAGCTTTGGAAGGGAGGGCAGCGGGCTTGACTAGGTCTTCTTTGAGGATAGTGCCGCGCTTGCCTGTGCCCTTCACAGTGGACAAGTCAATGCCCATTTCCTTGGCCAGACGTCTAGTAGCCGGCAGAGCCAGGATCTCCTTGCCCTGGGCAGCCGCTAGCACAGGTTTGCTTTCCGCCTTAGCCGCAGTCTCCCCAGCCTTCACTGCCTCTTGCTTAGGCTTAGCCCCACCCGGCCCCTCCGGCATTTCTATCTGGTAGAGCGGACTGCCCACATTGCCGTCACTCCCCTCCGTGACAAAGACCTTCTTCATCACTCCTGTATACTTGCTGAAGAGGTTGGTAGTGCCCTTGTCTCCCTCAGCCTCGCAGATTTCCTGCAGCTCTGAGACCTGCTCGCCTTCCTTCACCAACCACCGCACGATTGTGAGTTTCGCCAGGCCTTCGCCTATCTGCGGCACTGTGCAGGTCTCTAGTCTGCGCAGTGCCAAGCTCCGGTGAAAGCCTCTGAGCATCCTTCCAACCAACATTTGTCAAATCTGGGTTAGAAGTATGGGGAGAAGGGAATGGGCTGCGGCCTTTGTGCGCCTGAGAGGTATTAGAAGGTCGAAGGAACGGCAAATCAGACCGTGAGGCGGACTCGATTTTCCCCTACGAGGAATTCACATATAAATTGCTCCAAATGCTGGATCAGACAATAAAAATTCGGTCGATTCGGCTTCGAAAGGTTAAAAAAGTGATTCGATTCGCCTTTTTATAGGATTCAAAGACTCCTAAAGCTCTAAAATTGCTAATTTTCGTAGTCGATACCGAGAAATAAGTCTTATTTTACTCTACGCGAAAGCAAATTTAAAGCCTCATCTCGGACAAGATTAGGTCAAACTATGGCTTTTTCTAGCCTTTCAGCAGTGGTCTTTCCTGGACTGGAAAGTTATAACGTCTTGTCGTTCCGAGTAAGGAATTGTCTTTACCTGCTTGATCGATAGGTATTTGGGTCATCGTCTGAAATAACTGTCAATAGGGATAGCCGTGCACTAGTCTCCACCCACTTAAGTGACAGTTGCGCCTAGAATTGCCAGAACGGTCTCAGGGAGAGATAAGAACTCTGAAAATGGAAACGTCTCATACCAGCAGACCTTCGACTGTGAACTCCACCCGTAGTGCCCCGGTGAAGGCCCTGCCTAGTGTGCCTGACCCCAGTCTGTACCTGTCTGGCAGACTCAATTCTGAGAGACTGCCAGAGGCCTATCGCCTGCTTGCCCAGGCTCGGGAGTCCTTGGAAGGCCTGGGTGAGGCGGCTGCCCAGGTACAAGCAGGTCTGCACGCAGTGGAAAACGACCTGAAGCTGCTGACAAGAAGGGAAGAAGAGAGCGACCGAGGGGCAGAAATGAGCCTCTCAACTCCCCGTGACGACATTGACGGGCTGTTCACGCAGGTCAAAAAGGCTGTTTTCCTCGCGGATGCGCAGGTCGACCGGTTTTGCTTCAAGCACAAAAGCACCTATTCTGACAAGGAGAGGAAAAAAGCGGTAACCGGAGCACTTGAGAAGATGGCAAATGATATCTGGGCGGCTTTGATAGCCACTGTGCACAAGCCTGCAAAGGTACAGCTGGCAGAGGCCCAACAGGCACTCAGTGCACTGCACGCTCAAGCCACTTCCCTGTCTACAGGCCTTTCTGCAGCTCTGGAAGAGGTGGAAGAAGTGCTGTATAACCACCTTGCAGAGGGCGTGAGAGTGCCTGTGCAGCTCATGGCGACAGAGCGCAAGTCCCGACCTGAAGCTCCAGACAGCCAAAGAGGCGCTCAAACCACACGAGAAAACAGGCCTTTGCCGGGCGCAAAGGAAGAGTTCGCTGCAGATCTGCAGGAAGACGGCCGCAGGATGCTGGCTTCCTTCGAGAAGTACGCAAGCACTCGAGGAGGCAGAAGCAGCAGTGTGTCAGCAGTTCGCAAGGAAATGAACCGAATTCTGAAGGACATGGTGACCACAGTGCAACTCAACTGTGCAGGCTTCGGACCCACCGCAGACGCAGAGACCTGGCGCATGAAGAAGCAGGCCCTGCGTATCAAGAAGCGAATCGACGGCTTGTGCAAAGGCCTGGATGAGAAGGAGTCCACTTCAATGCATGATTACTCTATAGCAAGCGTGCCGACCAGTTATTTGGGCAGGGACACGCCTAGTTTCGATACAGGCAGAAACACTCCTAGCTTCGATACTCCGGATCGAGGGACTCCGAGTCGAGGTCTGTCAGTGGAGCCTCCCTTTCCCAGCGAGCCCAGCGACCTGCAATCCGAGGAAAACGGCCACTCGCGCACCCTCAGCCAAGGCTTCTCCAGTACTGAGGAAAAGCAAGGCACTAGCAGAGAGGCACGTTCCTCTGTGCCTGACAGAACCAGGCCTGGGGTCGCGCAAGCCAGGTCCATACACGCCCGGCAGGAAGTGCTGAACATGGATATAGCGGATATACGAAGGAAGCTGGACGACCTGTTTCCCGCCTCTCGCAGCAAGTCTAGGACCGAAAGCGGTTCTCAGCTAGGCCTACTGAAGACCCTCGCCCCTGAGCTCACAGGCTCAGACCAGGAATTCATCCAACAGTTCACTGAGCAAGTCAGCAAGGAAAGACAGGCGACCGCTGCCCTGCTCTCCACTCTGCACAGTGCAGGAACGACTGTGAGTTCGGTCGAAGAAGCAGGAACCGAGTACCTGAGACTCAAGGAAAGTCTGCATGCACTGAAAAGGGAGCATGAGGAGTACGTCCTGAGGACTCTTCGCAGTCAAAGTGACAGCGACCTAAACTCCGAACTGGACAAATCGCTATTAAAGCAACTGCAAGCAGAATTAAAGCAGTTGAAAGAGGCAGGCAGAATCAGAAGTCTTCGCCAAGCCGTAGCCTCGCAAACCGCTCCGTTGGCACTAACTGTCCAGGCAGCTGGGGACGTTTCCATCGCTCCTAGTGCCCAAGTCTTCACTCTGTCTGAGGAATCAGCGGAAATGACCTTTAAAGATGTCACGGAAATTGAAGTGGCGGCGGGAAGTCCGGATGTTTCCCTGAGTTCCGAGATGACAAAGACGCAAAACGTGGTAAAAGCGGCCCTTTCCCTGGCTAAGCATACTACAGATAGGAAGGCTGACGGCAGAGGCCGTCGACAGCCCACCAAAAAGGCAAGCGGCAGACTGACCACTGTGCAGGAAGCAGTACTCGAGCTGGAAGACTCCATGGAACACGAAGAAGAGAAAAAGGCTGCAATTGACTCCGACCCACAGTGCGGAAATAACCCTGCCTCCTCCAAGTCCACACCTACTAGTGAGAAACGAGTGCAGGGCGCTGCAAAGGGCAGTGGGAAAGTGCCGGTGACTCTGCCTATGTCCTACTTCAAAGCTAAAGCGCTCAGTAAGGACTCGGGCTCTCACAGTGCGGGCAAACTGGTTCCGCCTATTAAGCTCGAGGAAATGCCGGCTGAGAATTCGGTAAAAATGAATGCGAAGTCAGTTGTTTCGGTTTCACTATTGCAGGAGTCTCGGGGGAAAGTGCCGATTCCTGCAGCTACGGAGCAACTCATCAAAAGTATGGTCGGCTCCAAATTCACGAAAGTCGCAGAAAGCCTGATTTCTGAAGCGCCCGACAAACCTCCGACTCCCAAGTCCGCCACTCTCCCGAACAAGCGACTCCCCGTCAAAGAAACAGCTGCCCTTTTCGGCCAAACCACTGAGGAAAGCAGTAGACTGGTGACTCCTAAAGGCAAAAGCGCAGGGTTCGCTGCGAAGACTGCGACTGACCTGAAAGGAAAGCAGCTGGCGGTTAAGGAACCTGTGCTAGCTGAGAGGAAAAGTGAGGGTGCGAAGCCCGCTGCTGTCTCGAAGCCGGTGGCTACATTTGGAAGTGGCAAAAAGCCTGCAAGTCGAGATAAGCTGGAGATGGAGGAAATAGGCAAGTCTGGCCAGACCGCACCTATTGGGAAATTAGCAATTCCCAAGTTGTCGATTCCTCTCAAGTCGTCTTCTGAGAGCTCTAAGAAGGAGCCTTCGCCTCCTGTCACCTTCCGACCCATTCCTGAGGTACTGGCTTCCGAGGCCGCCAACGAGTCGTCCGAAGTAGTAATAGAAGGGGAAGAAATCGAATTCCAAACAAGCACTCCACAAGAGGTAGAACTGGCAGCCGGGTCCACTAATCAAGGCACAGACAAGGAAGAGCCTGAGGGCATTATAGTGCTCAATCAACTCGTCGCTGAGAAAGTGGAATTACTCAAAAGTATCACTGACGAGGAAGCCGCTATCGAAGCTGAAATCTCGAGTATCGCCTTTGCGACTATGGAGGAACAGTATATAGAGGCGAAGTTGTTAGAGTGGGCTGCTTTCCCGGACTTAGCCAGAATGTGCCGTCTTTCTCATGACCTTCGGCAGACTCAGCGCCGATACGACGAAATCTTCCGAGAAATCCAAAGCCTACAGGACCACATCCAGCTGCAGAAGTTCCAGCAGACCTGCAAACTGGTCCTCCTGCCTTCGACTCCCCAAGCAGTTGAGGAGCTGCAAGCAATGCTGCACTGTCCTGCGGAAGTCTGTGGACGAGTGAGTTTCGAGACTTGGGAGTGGGCTTTGGTGCGCATAGAGGAAGTCTGTGTCTGGGTGAGGCCGGGCGTGCCTTCTGATTCTCTCAGTCTGCCGGAAATGGCTGAAAAGTACCGAGAAGCCACGAGGTTGCTGGGTCCTCAGCTGCCTGGAGACTTGGTGCTCGCTACAGCTCAGCTGTTGCAGCGAACTTAACGCTTTCCTCTAAATGGCTTTGCAGGTTCGTACACAGCCTACAGTAGTTAGGACCTTTGGACGAGTATTTGCAAAAGTCTAAGGGACTGAAATGCATCAATAGACTTATATGCCTTGCATTGAACGAGACATAGTCTCACTCCCATTAACTTCGCATAGATAATGTCGTCTCCGCTGCAGCTTTCCAAGGTATTGCTCCGCACTCTCAACCAACTGCGGCTCTACGTGGAACTGCCCGTCCACGTCTCTTCCCAGCTCTATGCGCTGGCACAAGACCTGCACCTGCACCAAGAATCCGCACTAGACATCCTGGCCCTGGACCCTGCAGCAGGTAAGAGAGACGTAGTGATTATTGAAGAAAGCGAGTTGGAAGCTCGACTGTGTGGCTATTTGTCTGCAGTCCTTGAGACGTTGAGAAGTGGAGTCTGGGCGGATGGTCCGCTTCTGCTGCAGCCCTATCTCCAGGCCAAGGAAATCCTCAGCCAAGCTGCGGGACTGCCTGTCAAGAGCGCACGGGCTGAGGAAAGCAAGGCCTGGCAGCCATTGCAAGACCTGGACAACCACCGCCTGCCCGGGGGACACTCCTACGGAGGCTTATCCCTCACCGACCAGGAGGTCCTAGCCAAGCTACGGAGAGTTGGGAAGGAGCTGATATACAGAATTGGGAAGAAAATCCTCTCCGGAAGCCTGAACTTGACCACCATTTCGTTCCCCATCGCCTGCATGCAGGGCAACACAGCCCTGCACAACTCCCTGAAAGCTGCAGCGCTGTGTCCCTTGTACCTCACCAAAGCAGCGGCGTGCAGTAACTTCATTGAGCGACTCAAACTGGTGGTCGCTGCCACTGTCTGCTCCTTTGCCTCCACCAGCACCTTCCTTAAGCCTGTACTTCCCACTCAGCTCAACCCAATTTTGGGGGAAACCCTCACTGCAAGCACTGAGGACGGCACTATTTACTATGCTGAACAGACTTGCCACCATCCTCCGGTTTCCAGTGTGCTAATTATAGGGCCCAACGACAGCTACAGAGTCAGCGGCTGCTATTGCTTTGAGTCGCACGCAGGCCTCAACTCCCTCACAGTCACTAACTCCGGCCACCGCACAGTCACCTTTCTTGACCAAGTGATCACGCACAACTGTCCTACAGAGCTATTCAGCGGCACTTTCATCGGCACTCTGCGACACGAGTCTTTAGGCGTGTTGACGTTCCTAGACGCAGGCCACGACCTCAAGTGCGAGTTGAAATTCTCAGGCCAGAAAGGCAAGCCCAGCGACTACTTCCTCGGCACAGTGACAGAAGCAGACAGAGAAGTGTGCACAGTCTCAGGGACCTACCTGGGATATATGGACTTTGGTGAGGAGCGGTACTGGGATGCACGCTACATCCAGCCCTTCCCTCTGCGCTTTGTGCCGGTGCTGCCTTCAGACTCTGAGTACAGAGAAGACCTGGTCAAGCTTAGAGAAGGCAACGAGGAGGGTGCGCAAACCGCCAAAGAAGCTCTTGAAGAACTGCAGCGAGGCGACAGGAAGCTTAGAGCCAAATGGCAGTCCTCTTAGTTCTTACCAGTCCGCGAAGGACTCCACAGCAGTGCGGTCAGACTTCACGTGGTCCAGAAAGAGCGGAACTCGGTGGTTGGAGGCCTCCAGGTGTCCTTTGAACTTGCTCATCATTGGCATTTTCTGGAACTTCTTGATGTTTTCTGTGAATTCCTGGGAGAAGGAAAGGCCGCCTTCCTTTTCCTGAATGTGGAGGAAGAAGTAGGGCTGCACGGCTGCCTGGGGCTTACCTCGGGTTTGCTGCAGGGCGCTGATTTTCGAGTCCTTGTCTTGGCCCTGTCGCCAGCGCTCAGGCGGAAGGTACCAGGGACTCTTGTACGTCCCTTTGGGAGCCTTGAAAGCTGGTCGCGGACTTGCCTCGAGGCAGTACCCAGGCTTGCGACTTGCCTTCTGAGCCAGCACACGTGCAGTGATAGGGAACTTGAGGTCTGGGAGTGAGGAGACTTGGTGCGTTTGGACCATTGGAACTCGCTTTTGGAAGGTTTCCACGTCAATGTAGTCACTGGCAGGCTTGGCGAGGACAGTTTCTCGGTGTAGGTGAGACTTGGGCAATTGGGCCAGGGAAGTGTGGGAAAAGGAAGCAAGGTGCTGCAGGCGAGCAGAGGAGCTGTTCTGCGGAGACTTCGAGGAGAAACTGCCCTTCGGAGACTGCTTCACCCGGGGTTCCTCCAAAAACACCCACTTGAAAGTGGCCAAACTCGGGACCTTTTGCCTCCTGGAGTCCATTTCTAGTATATAGCACTAAAAAGAACTACAACAATCCACCCTTTCCTTCTTCAACTTGTCCTTTTTCAAGCCTGCAGGCGCTATCCACGCTACCTGCGCTGTGAGCAGAGAGAGCTGGGAGCGAGGAAGGTGCTCATCAGGGTCAGTGGAGTAGGTGGGAAGGAGACTTTGGTCCTTGCAGTTGAGGGCGGCTTCCAGTTCTTGATTGCGGGTGTTTGCAGTCACTAGTTGGGATTTCAGTGCTTCCAACTCAGCGGAAAACTGGGCTTCCAGGTCGATTTCTCGACATTTGAGACGATATTCCAGGTCCGAAACTTCCCTTTCCTGGCCTTTTAATAGACTCACTCGAGGAGCTTCGGGGACGAACTGCCCTTTCGGAGACTGCAAAGGAGCGAAATTCCTGCCCATTGCCACCTCCTTTAGCCCATAAATGGCACACAGTCCGCTCGCAGTCTTTCGTTCCTTCCTCAAGCTTCTAATCTCCATAGCCGCAGAGTCCTCAGCAGGGGCGATTTCCTGCAGTACTCTTCGACTCGTCAGTCTGCGTAAGTCCAGTTGCAATTTGGCGATTTCCGCTTCTTTAGCCTCGATTTCGCCCTGAATGGTGGTCAATTGCTGTGAGACTTGCTGGCCTTGTACGTGTGCGGAGTGCAGTAAGGCTTGGAAGTGTGAACTTTCCTGCTGGATTTCTTGACGACTGCTTTGCTCTTCCATCATTTCCGTCTCCAAGGTTTTGATCCGCTCGAAAAGTGCATTGGAGCGTGATTCAGCCATTTCACATCTTCGCTCCAATTCGGAGTTAACGGCGGCTAGCTGGATTTCCCGGGCCTCGGAAGCAAGTGCAGTGGCAGAGCAGGCTGTGAGGCAGTCCTGCAGCTGCTCTACTAGCTTTAAACTTCCTCGCAGCAGTGCGTCTCTCACTTTGTCAGGGGAACTGCTGTACTTGCTGTGGAGCTTTTCGAGCAAGTGCTGGGTCATGTCCACATAGTTCTCCAAGCGGAACTCATTACCCGAGCCATTCCACGACAGTGTGCTTCTATGTGACAGCAAGGCACTGTAGAAGGCATAGGCCTGCCTCATAGCCTGGCTTTTCAGCACTGGCTCAGCAGGCGTATTTTCCTGTATAGTCCCCAACCCCCTAAATCTCGCATTTGCAGGGGGAAAATCCACTTCTTCGATTATATCGATGTTAAAAACCGGCCCTGAGTCTCTCTGCTGCTCCCCAATAGACCTTCTTTCCTTCAACTCCTCTCTATACTGCTCCAGTAGGAAAGGGAAGTCCATCACTCCCTTCGCGAATTCCTCAAAGGAGATCAAATTTCCCTTTTCTTCTCGCTTAAACCCTTGAAAAAGGGTCTCTAAGTCCTCGGAGCGAGCAAGACCACTGCTGGTTTGCAGGTCTTCTCGACTCAAATAGCCGTCTCCATCGATATCGCTGGCCTGAAAGGCACTGCGCAGGACCTTCACTTCGTCCAGGGACAGTTCTTGAGCCATTATTAGGGCTGTTAGCAGTTACAAAGGAGCAGTGGTAGGTCTGAATTTGTACATATTGGGTGTTAGGATACATGCATGCATTAAGTCTAATTGGGAATCGACACTAACTTATTATCTGCGACTCGGACCTAATAGCATTGGATTTGGCACTAGTGCGTAAGGTGCAAACATGGTCTGTGTCTTTAGTGTGGAGAAGTGGCGATAGGCCGGTTCGAAGTCAGTCCGTTCATAGTAGAGAGGGCGCTCGGGCTCAAACTTCACCTTGGGAGCACTCAGCATGCCCAAGGCCTGATCAAGTGCAATGCTGCCGTCAATACTAGCGAAGTTCATCCCGTCCCTCAAGTCCGGACTGCTAGTGAGGGTTTTCCTCTGTTCCTGCTTCCTTTGCAGACCTTTGAAGACTGTAACAGCCACTGTGCCTTTTTTGCCTTCATGAGCAGGCCGCTCAAATGCGAAAACCTGTCTACGAGCATCTTCACTGGTGAGGAACTTCGACAGGTTCCAGAACTCGTAGTAGCTCTCAGAAGCGGGAGTCGGCCGTCTGGGGGAGTCGTGGTGTTCAGGCCTGATAGAACTCTTGTGGAGCTGCTGCTCTCGTTCGCCTTTTATGCGCTTCGTGAGTTTGTCGAAGTTGATTTGTCTGCGGACGATGGAGTAGCGGTAGTTCGCCCTCTCTTGCAAGCGGCGGTCCTCCTCAACTAGTTTCTTTTTCCACTGATTAAACAGGTATGTGTGAGCGTCTGGGTGCTGTCCAGCCACTGCCATGAAGGTAGTTTTCCTCCCACAAGCCAGCAAAGTCCCAGGCTCCTTCAAATTCCCCTCTAGCAGTCTCGGCAGCCCCACACGTTTGAAGTCCTTCCCCAGGGTGCAAATCCCCAGCTGGCCGCGGTTGTTGCTGCCCCAGGCGTAGATCAGGCCATTGAGTGTGAGTGCCAAAGAGTGTTCGTAGCCCGCGGAAATGAAGCAGACGGCTTTGCCGGTGAAATAGTCGTTGTGCATGGGCTTTTCTAGGGAGCTGGGTGGAAGTTACTGGAAGTCGCTGCGAGTCAGGCCTAACTGTCCTTTGCGGTTCCCACCGAAGGAGTACATTTCCAGGTCTTCCGTAAGGACGTGGGTGTGCATGCCTCCGCAACAGACAGAGCGAATACGCTTGCCTTCGAAACTGGCTGGACTATGCTTGAGCCAGTCCTCGACTCCGCCTAATCTCCCTTCAGCGGGACTGCCGAACATCACTAAAGCGCCTTCGAATGTGACGACTCCGGTGTGGGACTCGCTGCTGGAGCAGCAGTGCACAGGGTCGAGGTTTGGTACTTTGGTAGGGACCAGCATGTCTGCACTGCCGTGGCCTAGAGCGCCTGAGCTAGCAGCGCCGCAGCTGTAGAGAGTGCCGGCGGAGTCAATAAAGAAGGAGGAATTGGACCCTGCTGCTATCTACATAGCCGCTACCTTCACTATGTGACTGGTCCCGAACTTAGGCAAATCTCTAGGTGTATGGCAGTTTTCCTTCGTGCCAAGGCCTAATTGTCCACTGTCTCCTCTGCCGAACACATACAACTCCTGCTTTCTGGTGAGTATAAGGGAGTGTTGGGCGCCACAGGCCACTTGCCAGACATGCGTCAGTTCGGAAATAAGCGTGGGGACCGGAACCCAGCTTTCCAGCAGTTCTGCCTGCGAATGATGACTGGAATAAGGGGATCCATTAGTGAATTTCGCCTTAATAATCCCCTGTTTCGCAGCTAAATTTCTCGCGATTTCCTGCGACTTCGCTACTGAAATCCCCAACTGCCCACAAGTCCCGTGGCCCCAGGTATAGACCTGCCCTTCATTAGTAATGCTCAAAGTATGCGAGTCTCCAGCGGCCAAAGCAGTCCAAGACGGCGGATTCACAGAGCAAAAGGTCTGGTCCTCCTGCGTTTCATGGAACAAAACGTCGTCATTTCCATATACAACCTCGGGGATAGGCTCGCAGATTTCCGCTCTAAAGGACTCTTCTGAGGGGAAATTGGCCACTAGAAACTTCTTCAAGGACTGATTGGTGCCTAGTTGCGACTTATCATCTAGGCCGCAAGCGTATACCTTATAGGCAATTTTCTCCACGAAATACGCAGTTAAAGCCACTGATTCCCGCTGTCCTTTAACTGAGTGCTGGAGACGCACTGCCCCTGAGTCCCTGACTTCCTCACTGGTATACACCATCACGTCGATTTCCTGTCCTTCTGTGGTGAACTCCAGAGTATGAGGCTGGACTGTGACGTGGTCTGTGTCTGCGGAGATAGTGAGTGTGAGGGGTAGCTCGTTTGCCTGGGCTAATCGCACGGAGTAGTAGTCTGGGGAGAGCAGGTCCAGCAGTAGCATTTTCTCCTTAGAAAACTCGAGTTGCACTCCAGTGGACAAGTCCCTGTGGAAGCGCTTGGGCGGCTCTGTGGACAGAGTGGCTTTGCGAGGTCTGCGGCTGATGGCCGGCAGAGCAGAATCAGAGTTCATATATTACGGTTATGCCTAGGAAAAGGAGTTCAAGCCGTCCTCAAGAGTCTTGCATTTGCGGACTTTGTCTAGCTGCTGAGAGTCTAAAGTCTCCCACGGGTCTGCTTATTCAGTGGGTTTTCTATCTCTTTCAGGTTTTCTAAGTTCTGGTTTGCGCTTCTGAGAGTCGAAACTTTGCTTGAGTTGCAGTGATGCAGGGACAGTTCGCTTTCTCTCAGTAACTGGGTCCAGTACTTCAGTCAGTTGGTCAGAAGCGACTACAGGGAACAGGACTTTATCTTTGCAATTCGCAATATGTGCTTTAAAGTCGCTTCGAGACAGATGATGAAGGGACACACTTAAAGTGGCTTTGAAGCTTCTGCCTAGATTTGCACTTGGAGACTGTCGAGAGGCATTTGTGCTAGACGTGTCGGGACATTTCCAATAGAAATGTCAGTCTATGGAGGCTTCGGCACCCGTCTACAGGAAACCGCATACAATCAACTACTCGAAGCACTACTAAGACTGCTTCAGGACTGTATTGTAGCCAATGTCAACCAAGCGAAACTCAAGTCCTCCTGGAGCCGCCGCTTTCTCGAGATATTCTACGAAATGACTCGCCTGGAAAGCAGCAAATACCTGCCTCCCAAGCTAAGTCTCGCAGTGAAGGATTTAGCCGACAACTTGTCCCCTTTACCCAAGCATTTGCCTCTCCCAGAGATATCCGCCTCTCCGGTCTATACAAAGAACCAGTCCTTTTCGACGAGGAGTTTGACTCCCAGTCCAGCGCACTTTGCGTCCAAAGCCCTGACTCCAACTCTTGCCAGACTCCCTCCACGGCCTTTAAGCCTTAAGGACCGGTCCAAAAGGCGCAATGGACTGAAGGAAAGACACAGAAAAGCGGAAAACTTGCCTAGAGGAGACCTGGAGTGGCTGCCATCCCGCGAACTTTCGCAGCACTATTACAGTCGCATAATGCTAAATCGACTGCAGTCCACCAAGGCAGAAGCGTTCTCCCGGCATCCCCGCGTACCCAACTCCTAGCTGTAAGCTACTCTAACTCTCCCAGTTCCCTGTCCTCTATAGGCATTTTCCAGAAGTTGAAGCTGTTGTAGATATCCGACCCCTGCGCTGATTCCACCTCTGGGTCCGACGACACTTCCTCACTACCGAAGTTGAACAGATTCCGTGCATCGAGTTGTTCAGGCGTGAGGCAATTCTGAGTCACTTGGAACTCGAAGCCGTCCTCATTGTCAGCCTCTTCCTTCTCTTCTGCGGCTACGAGGTCCTCGATGGTCTGCACTTCGCCGAGACTGAGTTCACTCTCTTTGCGGGAAGTTTCCAGGTACTTGGCGGTTTCGGTGCGGTTTTGAGGGATGAGGTAGGCGGTGGCGAAGGAGATCCAGGGCTCGGTGTCGAGGAGTTGGTGGAAGTAGGGGGAAGTGGTGGAGGCACTGAGGAGGTTGTTGGCTATGCGGGTGACGTGGCCCAGGTACCCTTTGCGGTGCTTTTCAGGCAGCTCTGCCTTTTTCGCAGCTTCGGATAGGACGGCTATTAGGTCCGCTTTGTCCATCAACTCCGACTTCAGTATTTGACTCCCGTCCTCAACGACCGTCCTGACCAGCGCTTCGTAGGCCTGGTGCAGTCCACTATGCCACGGAAAGGCCACAAACAGCTTCGTGCAGAGACCGATATACCCGTGGTCAACCAGCAAGCCATCCAACTCCGACCCTACAGCTCGCATACATGTGTTCACCAGGTGGATCAAAGCCAGACGGTGCTGGCCTAAAGGCTTCACGCTTTCCCCATATGTAGTCGGCTGTTCTTCATAGTCACTCTGTGCAGTGAAAGCTGTCAAGGCTGCTTCTGCGATAGGCCGTAAAGCGTCGCAGGTTCTGAACCCGGCTTCACACACTTCTGTGAAAAAGGTGACTACTTCATCGAAGGCACTATGGGACATAAAGGCTGTTAGCACTGTGGCGACCTGGTCCCCTGTCTCCGTCCAAGTCACTGCCTGAGCCAGCTTTTCCATCGTTTCTCTGAATAAAAAGATCGATATTAGGCTTTTCCACTCTCCTATATCCGCACTTCGCCTGATCACTTCCTGCAGTGTGAAGCTGACATTGACAGTCCGCTCCCTTTTCATGCCCTGTTCATAGGCCATTGCTACGCTGTATAGCAGCCGCTCTCTAGCTGGGAAATGGGAATTTATCATAAGGACACTTACCACGAGTTCGGCAATGACTCGGTTTTCAATGTGTCTCAGGAGCAGGGCTGGGTAGTTGGACTCACTGATGAGGAGGAACTCGAGCACTTTGAAGCCTTGTCTTTCTAACATACGCTGGCTCAGAGAGACGCAGTAGCCTGCTAGGGTCAGGTTCAGCGGTGACTCACTTTGCAAGTACTGAAAAATTAGAGGCAACATCGCAGAGTCTTTCCCCAGTTCAGTCAAAAATGCCTCTGAGTTCAGTATTTCGTTGGCGATAAAGGGATACCGATGTCCCTCCTTCTCCCCTGCCTCCGCAGCAGGTTCCTTTGTGATGTAGTCAATGAGTCTGGCAGTTTGTGGCTGTAGGAGTGCGAGAAGTCCAGCGTTGGCCTTCTTTATCTCCGTCACAGTGTCGTCGTGGTCGAGAATTTGCTCCAGACTGAGGCCTTCGGTCTTCAGGAACTCTTCGTAGAAGGCGTTGGGGCCTTGGTTTGCGAAGAACTGGGAGAAGTTGAAGAACATCATTCCTCAAAATGGACTATAAGGATGGACGACTGCTGTGATGCGGTTAGACTAATGCAGGAATATGTATGTAGATTGGGAGGGTACTTTGTTGGGAGTTTTGACGAATTACGGCGAGAATATCAGAGTAGTAGAGGGTGTATGTGCACTCTGGGGGAATGATTGGGGAATGAAGCTCATACTATGGACGGTAAATAAGGTTACTAACCAGACGGGAAGAATACGAAAGGCCTGTTGTTTTCATGCATTGGTAGAGACATATCAAGTTGCAGGCACTGTGCAGTCCTCAGGTAATACACTGTCTATGTGGCAAGCTTCATGAGGGAGGTCTATGGAAGGCAATGTATAAGCTACTCTGCAGTTCAGACATACGAGACACAGCCCACGCATTCATTTAAACGCCTGCATCTAAAGGCGCTATAGCCAATCTTCGAATCCATCTTTAGTCTGTTTCTCCTACACCGGAACAGTTGGGAGTTGTCCCTAAACCTCTGTAATCACTTCGGTATGAATAAGTCATTGCAGCACTTCCTGTCTGTGAAATTCTCAATTTCCTAAATCTTGCTCGACAAGCAGTTGGGTCCTTCGCTCCAGAGACCTACATTGTATGAGCGCTACAGGGTGTGTGCACCAGCTAGCCCTGAGTAATAAGATGAAGCCAGTGCATGTGTTGGCAGCCGCCACTTTGCTGCTGAGTCTCTCGCAGCAGCGACTGGGACCTGCCGCAGTGCTGCGCCTCTGTCTGGTGGGGCCCGTGTTCCTGCTGCAAGCCTCGGTGCAGTACTACTTCCTGACGCTGGCCGTGCTTGTTTCTTCCTACTTCGCAGAGGCTAGTGACCTGACCTCGGCAGCACTGCTGCTACTAGCCGCTCCCTTCTTCCACGACTTCAAGGCGGAAACCACCTTCCTCTGTTCCCTCGCACAGATCAGTCTCTACGCAGCCCTGCAGGGTGAAGGGGAAGAGTTGATGCTATTGGCCGGGGAAGTGGCTCTCAGCCTGTTCCTTTGCCGCCTCAACAGTCAACTGAAAGAGGTCAAATCGCAGGTAACAGCTGCTGAGGAGGAAGTGGCGGCTTTGCGGAGGGATGAAGAAGGCCTGAAGGCTCAGCTCAAGTTCCAGCGCTTTCAGAAGAACCCTACCATTTCTACCCGTGCAGGCGCCCTTCTCTCCAAACTGAAGACAATTTCTTCTCAAAAGGCCTTAGGCTCCAGCGGCGACGTGTCCGACTTGACTTCCAATCGTCCTGAAAGAGAAGAAGACTCCGTCGACCCAATAATCCACCCCAACACCGAATTCGTGCTTTTAACTCATGAAACTGAAGGAGACGAAGGCAAAGCCGGGTCCTTTGACGAAGAAGGGTCAGTCCAATCGAAGCACGATTTCACTCATGAGGACATTGACGACCTGATCACCTCTGTGATGAGCAGAGACATCGTGCCTTGGCACCTCAACAAGCAGAAGCGGGAGGTGGACAACTTGTCTGAGCGGCTGCACATGCGAAACGTGCTGAGTCAAAGGGTGGAAGTGGCTCCGGGAGTAAGTCGGAAGGCATACAACCCTTTGACTCGAAAAGTAACTGTGAAAGTGACAGCAGTAGACGCTGCCAATGGCGAATTGACAGTGCTGCTGCAGGGTGTGGGCGAGTGGAACTTCGACACCCTGGCTATAGTGCCCCACACCACTGAGCCGCTCAAAGAAGTGGGCTACTGCGCCTTTCGCCAGCTGGGCTTATACGACAACTTCACTATCAAGCAGAATGTACTACTGGCGTTCTTGACTCGGGTGGAGCACAAGTACCGAGCAGACAACTTCTACCACAACTCCATCCACGCTGCAGACGTGCTAAACTCCTGCATCTTCCTGCTCTGCACAGACGCCTACAAGAGCGGCAAGTTCTTGGAACTGGAGATGTTCGGGATGGTGGTGGCGGCCATTGGACATGACGTGGGCCATCCAGGCTTCAACAATGCGTTTTTGGTCAACTCCATGGACAGCATTGCACTCAAATACAACGACCGGAGTGTGCTGGAAAACATGCACTCCGCCCTCACTTTCCAAATCCTCCTCAAGTCCGACAGCAACCTGGTGGCGGACTTGACGAAGCCCAACTACATGGCTTTCCGCAAGGTAGTCATAGCGCTCATCCTAGCGACCGACCTGCAGAAACATATGGCGAAACAGGCCGAATTCAAGGCGGCCTTGGAGGACGACACGAAGGACTTGGGAGATGCGGACTATAGACTGCTGATACTGGAAATGTGTCTGAAGTGTGCGGATTTGGGACATGGGGCGAAGGCTACGGATATTCACAAGCGCTGGACTAGCCTTATTACGAAGGAGTTCTTCCAACAAGGGGACACCGAGAGGCAGAAAAAGCTGCCGATATCGCCTATTTGCGACCGCGAACTGGTGGTTATCCCTAAGTCGCAGGTAGGCTTCCTGAACTTCATGGTGCTGCCTATCTACGACTTGTGGGAAAAAATGATATTCAAGATCATGCAACATGAAGACAGCCTGGTGAAAATCTGCTGCTCGCAAATCAGAGGAAATGTGCAATTCTGGTCAGAGGAAACGCAGCGACTGGAGGAAGGCCGGCCTACCTTCGCCTTGGACGACCTGCCGCCTCCTCTGAAGCCTAAATAGCTAAAAGGGAGATACTCAGATGTCAGCCAACAAGGCAGAGTCGCTGGACACTGACCCGTACGAGTCCGGCTTTGAAGAGAACGCTGCAGAGAAGGAAGTCCCTTCCTGCGAGTTGCCTATGAGTCTCCCCCCTTCCACCCACTGCGACCTCACCGCAATAGTTCCCCAGTCCTACCCCCTTGCCCAGGGCGAACTGAGTCTGATCCCTGATATCCTCATGGGCTGGCGACCAAAGTTCGACAAAGCTGGCCCTGTGCCGCTCAACTTCAACCTGCAGCAGTTACCCTCTGCTAGACACAGTGTAAGGGGCACTGACTTGCCTTGTGTCTTCCACGGCTTCCGGCCTAGAGACACGATTGTGCTACACAGGACTCTTAGGGGCAAATGTGAATATCCGCCGCCTTACACAAACTCGGCAGTCCAGGAAGCACTGGAGTTCCTCAGCATGAGAGACCAAATAAGCAGGACCCGCGTCCATTTGTAGGGATGCGCGCAGGTCTAGACCCGGTGCAGTTCGAGGCTACCTTCGAATCAGGCAACTTGGACCAAGTTTACAAGGTCTCGGATACGGAGTTCGACCTGTACATGCGTGCGGATTCGAACACTCTCGGTCACCACCAGTGGTATTACTTCTCTGCGTCCGCTCCCAACGGTTCAATCCGCTTCAACATTCTCAACTTCACGAAGCGAGACAGTCTGTATGAGCAAGGGATGCTGCCACTGGTATACGAGGAACACAGGAAGGACTTAGGTTGGCATAGAGCAGGGACAAATGTGCGCTACTGCTACAGCAAACTGAACCAGTGGATGACTGCTCGCAGAGCCTACTTCTCCCTCTCCTTCGAGTACGAGTTCACAGGCGGTCCAGTCCACTTCGCCTACTCCATCCCCTATACCTACTCCCGGCTTCTAAGACTGCTAGAGGAGCTCGAGCCAAAGGCTACTCGCAGTCTTTTGTGCAAATCTCTAAGTGGATTGGAAGTGCCGCTGCTCACAATCACAGACTCGGCCGCCACTGGACTAAAGGAACACATCATCATGTCTGCTCGCGTGCACCCTGGAGAGACGCACGGGTCTTGGATGATGGAGGGCTTTCTACGCTTTATTACCGGGAACAACTCCGCAGCTGTAACGCTAAGAAAGCGACTCGTCTTCCACATAGTTCCAATGCTGAATCCAGACGGGGTCGTGCTCGGGAACTACAGGTCTTGCCTGTCAGGCAGCGACCTAAACCGGCAATTTCAGTACCCGGACTCCAAACTGCACCCCACAGTCTCCCACCTCAAGTCTCTTATCGCTCAAATCACCAGAGAAAACCGCGTGTTGGCCTTTATCGACATGCACGCCCACTCCAAGAAAAAGAGCGTCTTTATGTACGGCCCCCACTACCCCCTCCACTCCGAAAGGTACTACACTATGCGAGTGATTCCCAAACTAATGAGCGAACGCACTGACATGTTTCGCTACTACTCCTGCAAGTTCCGCAACGACAAGGGGAAGGAGAAGGCTGCAAGACTGGTAGTATCGAAGGAATTCGGCCTTGCCAACAGCTACACCTTAGAAGCCAGTTTCCATGGTTATCTCAACACTGAGCGGGGGACGAATTCCTTCGATGCTGCCAATTTGCTGGCAGTGGGTCGGGCTTTAGCAGAAGTTCTGCATGAATTTCTGAGTCTAAGGGATGAGGAGGAGTTGCAAAAAGAGGCCAAACGGATTGACCGGCTGAAGAAGAAAAACCGCAGACGGAGCGAAGGAGGCGACTTCGAGCCTGGGAAAGTCCCAGAAGCCCCGAGGAGGACTATGGCGGACCTCATTCAAATCATAAAGGATGAGGAAGTCCGGGAGGAGGAAAGCGATAGTGGTGGGTCAGATAGCAGCGCTGAGGAGGACGAACTGGACCCTGAGACCCAGAAGAAACTAACCGCTCAAATACTGGAAGCAATGGATAATTTGGGAGGGAAGGAGGAAAAGAAGGCGAAGAGCAGGGGAAATCAGAGGGAAGAGGAAGGGGGCAGGCCGAGGACCGCTAGCACTCTGGCCAAGTTCTTTTCCAAGGCTCGCACTGACGGACCTCGTAGACGCAAGCCAGAAAGCGAAGCGCCCAAATCTGACTCCAAAGTACTGCGCAACGAGCTAATCAGAGACAGTCCCACGAGGCCGAAGTCGCAAAGAAGCGGCACTCCCCACCCCTGGCGGCACAGGGAACGGCTGCTTCCTACACATCGCATCAACTCAGTGATTAGTCAGCCGCCCACTACTCGGTCTCCCTTGGAAGAGCCGGAACTTTCCCTGCCCCAACACAAGCTAACTGAGCGCAGACACTCCTTCTCCTTCGACTCCTACCAAACCCCTGAGAAACCCACCAAAATCAGACTTCCCCGCACTAACAAACGCGACAACAGCACTCAGCGTCCTAACAAGCAGTGCTCTTACACAGACGCCCAGAAGCAGTGGGCGTCCTTTCTGGTGGTGCAGCCCGTTCCCGCCTCCAACCGCACTGTGCTTTCCAAGAAAAGCCGCAGCAAGTTGTACCACCTCGAGAAGTCCAGCGCGCGTACTCCGCAGGTGCTGGCCGATGATATGCTGAGACGGTATGCAGTCCTGCCCAGGACCAAGATAAAGTAGATATGGCTGTGCTCAGTAATGCGCTTTCAGCTGTTCTAAGCACAATAGTGTTTCAATTAACTGGAAAAGCTGCTTTTGTACTGATTAATGCGAAATCTACCAGCAGAGTGGAACATTTTCTCCGCAAAACTAGACTATTCCCACAAAAAGTGACCAAATAATTCCTCATAACTCTGCCTAAACTGCCCAAAAGCTACATCTATGAAGGAAACAAGTCCTTTTATCGCTTCTTCCTCTGTTTCGCCTTAGTTCCAGTAGCCTCAGGAGCCGGTCGCTTGGCCGCTCTAAAGAACCGAAAGACAGCCGCAGCATTTGCCTCCTTAGTCACATTTTGGCAGTAAAACTGCAGCAGCACTTCCAACACTTCCTGCTCACTTTTCCCTGCCCGCAAATACTCGAAAAACAGCGGTAGAGACGCAGGGGTTTCCGGCCCTTTGCCTGCTACCTCGGTTGCTAGGCGCAGAATTGCTTCGTCGGTGACTACTTGGGAGCGGAGATAAGAGTCGTGGATGGATTGGGACTGGGCTTGGGAAAGCGCGGGGAAGTCGGGCAGTGTCTCTGGCTGGGACATATTAGCTAGGAAGGAGTGTGGCTGAGTAGAGAGATGGGATGGTGGAGGCTTAGCAAAGCGGGAATGGACCAACATAGACTCACTCGAAGTCAGTTTAGTCCTTAAAGCGGCCTTATGTGCTTAAGGCAGCTAACTGTCCTCTGCGTCCAGACTGAGCAAGTGCTGCTTGATGCTGTCCTGCACCGACCTGGCAATGCCCAGCTTCAAGTCCGCAGCCAGCGCAGCCTACATAGCACTCACAAACTCATCCATCGCCTTGCGCTTCTCAGCAGCACACAGCAGCAACTCCCCTTCCAAGGCCTGCATGCGCTGCAGCACACTGGCCTGCTGTTGCTCCCACTGCTCTCGCTCTCCCCGCTGGTCAGTCATCATTTCGCCCATATGTTGCTGGAAGGCGTTGCTTTGGTCTGAGATTCGTTGCTTCAGTTCGTCCGTTTCGTTGTCGAGACTTTCGCAGGTGGACTTCAGGCCTTCGCACTGGCCTTGGTACCCATTCAAATCGGTCTGCAGCGCCCTATTCTGCGCACAAAGTTCCCTATACTGGTCCTGCGCTTTGCCTCGTTCAAGCTCAAAGGCCAGTGCCTGCTCCACCGTTTTCTTCTCTGCCTTCATCAGTTCCCTCTGCAGGTCCTGACACTTGTCCTGCAGTGCATCTCTCAGGTCCTGCACGGACCTCAGTTTCTGGTCCAGACTATGGAAAGTCGCATTGAAGCGACGGGTTTCGTCCTCGTGCAGTTGAGTTTCTAAGGCGGTTAGGGACTGCTTGCTTTGTTCCTGGGATTGGGCTAATTCGCCGCGAATGACCCGGTTTTCACTGGTCAATTTTTCCTTTTGGTCGATCAAGCGACTGATTTCGCTGTCTTTGAGGCGGATTTGAGACTCGAAATCAGCCTTTATCGTGACCACCGCTTCATTTACTTCCCTGACTTTAAAGCCTCTGGCCTCCGCCAAGTCCTTTTCCGTCCTTTCCAAAGCCTCTTGCAGCTCCACCACTCGAGTCTCCACATCCTTCACCTGTCCCCTGGCATAGGCCTGCTCCCGACCCAGGTTTTCCTTAGCGATTTGCAGTGCCTCTGCAGTTTCTTCTTTGAGTCTTTGCTCATCGGCTAGTTGACTTTCCAAGTCTTGTTTTTCCGCTTCGAAAGAGGACTGCAGTTTTTCCAGGATGTCTTGAAGAGCCATACATTTGCTCTCTGCGTCGCTTTTGTCTGCTTGCTCGTTCGCTAAAGCAGCCACTAAGTCGGCGTTTCGTCTCCTTTCTTGTTCCAAAGCGAACTCTAGGTCTGCAATTTGTGTTTCCAGTCGAGTGTGCGTGAGCAGTTGTGGGATTTCCAGGTCTCTCCGCCGATAAGTGCCGCTGGAGCGGTTGCGGGCGTGGACTTGCGCAGTTTCAGTCTTGCGTCTCGGACTAGTCAAGGCTCCGGACTCCTCAAAGACCTGCTGAGGGTTGGACTCGCCTTTAAGCAGTGCTTCAATTTGCCTTATAGCGTCTTCAGGGGCCTTATTGCCAGAGAGTTCCAGCTGCTTAAGTCCGCTCTGCCGAGCTTCCAGCAGACTGATGAAGGGCTTGACGCCTTCCAGGCCTAAGTCGTTCCAGCGGAGATCTAGCTTTTGAAGAGTGGTATTGGTGGCTAGGGCGCGCGCCAGCTGGGCAGCAGCCTCAGGCCCCAGCTTGTTGTTTCTCAAGTCCAAGGTGTGCAGCGTAGTATTGGTTGCAAGTGCTTCCGCAAGTGGCGCCAAGCCCAGATGCGCATTATTCCACTCCAAGTTCAGGTCTTCCAGAGCACTTGGCGGCTTCAGCAGTCCCGCCACAGTCTTCATCCCCTCCGCCCCGATGTTATTCCCCCTCAGATCCAGCGCCTTCACACCTGCTTTCTCCCTCACGAACCTGGCCAATACCAAGCAACCCGCATCTCCGATGAAGCTGTCTGCAAGGCTTAGGGAGTCAGTCTCTGCCAGCAGTCTCAGCTTCGCTTGTAGCTTCTGTAGAGCCAAATCAGCCACGGAAAGGCCTCTCTGGGAGTCGGAGTCTTGGGAGCCGTCTGGAGCAAGGGCAGCCATTATGGACATGTTAGGAAGTGAGGCTGAAGGGGCTATAGGTTCTGGGTGGGTCTGGACTGAGAGGGTGTTAGGGGGTTGGGGTTTGCCCCTTGGGACTGCACCATTACGCTAATGGTTGGATGTATTGGACAGCTGCAGCATGGATGTTGTGCATTTATAAGATAACTCTCTTAGCCGCTTTCTTCCCACAAACAATGCAAATCCCTTCATTATTGCTGACAAATCTACCTGAAATCGTTGAAAAATCAGTCCACATCCATACCTCTACGCACCTCACTCCTCCTATTTACCAATGCTAAGGCTCGCCTTACCTATAGAATGTGTGCTTAGAGCGGAGCTGTTTGCAGCTTGTCACCCTCCGTTTGCAGGTACACAGGTACGCTTTCTGCCTCTGCAGGCTTGACTTCTTCCCTTAGCTTCGGCTTCTTCCCCCAGACTTCAGCCACATCACTGGCTTCCACAGACCCGAACAGTTCCAACCCTCGCTTCCTTTCCTGCCTAGACCTGACCTTCAGCTTGACTTTCTGGAAGTCGAGGACTAGGATCTGGGGCAGGCGATGGGCGACGTAGGCGCGGTAGTCTCTGGACCGAGTGACGAAGTTGTCCAGGAGACTCAGTCTTCGCAGGTTGCGGCAGTTCACTAAATGGTCGATTTCCTCCAACTCAGTTATCTGCCTGGGGCGTACTTTGTTATTCGTCAAAACCAAGTTTTCGAGGTACGGCAGTTCTTTACCGAAGTCAGGCGAGATCTTGCTGATGTGGTTATTGGCAAGCAGGAAAGTGGTCAGATGTCTCAGAGGCGCGGTTTCCTCCAGTCTGGTTAGTTCATTGTTGGTCAGGTCGATCACTTCGTACTGATCCTGTCTAGGTCTCACCAAGGTGGCGCCCAGGTTCTCGATCAGGGGGATTTTGAGACCACGGAAGCAGATCTCGCGTTCGCCTAAGGGATTGACGTACTGCGGAGAGCGCTGGATCAGCTCTATGGTGATACGCATTATAGGGGTGGAAGAGCAGTGGGAAAGTCGACTAGTGACCGGCTAATTTGGGTTATGGGAAGCACTTAAAGATTCTTGGGATACACCTTGCAAAGCAGAAATGCCCAGAGACAATATAAGCGGAAATTCGAGTCGGCTGTTTTTCGCGGGAACTGAAATGAACTGGGAGCAGATGCTAAAGTATGCCTAAATAGCATGGAAATGGCCACAACAAATGCTGACTTGTGCAGAAACTGGCCCCTATGTCCCTTCCTGACTAACATAGGTGCAATAGTAAAGACAGCCAGTAACCTCCCTTCACCCAAAGCCACAACCACTACCTTGGGAAATCGCCGGGTCTGTAGGCCATTAGATAGTTATGGAGGCCGCTGAGAACTGGGACTCTGTGTCTCAACTCGTTCAAAGCAAGGTCCCTGCCCTCGTCCAGAACCTGCTTTCTCTGGAAGAAGGCTACGAAGGCTGGGAAGACCTGGGCACAATCAAGGAAATCGAAGGCACTCGACTCATGACCGAGTCAGGGCTGTACGTAGTCCGTGCCAAGGGCATTATCCCGGCTGGGCCTGAGGAGATCCTCGCCCTGGTCAGTGACTTAGAGAGGAAGAAGCTGTGGGATCCTATGTTCGTGGAGGGCAGAGTAGTGAAGGAGTTTACCCCGGATCTGAAGGTGAACTACCAACATTTCTATGCGCCGTGGCCTGTGAGTCACCGAGACTTCGTGTTTATGTCGGCTGTGCATAGGGATGCGGATGGGACTATTGTGTATACAGGGACGAGCATTGACCTGCCGTGGATGCCGGATGTGAGTGGACTGGTGAGGGGGGAAATGGTGCGGGGCGGCTTTATTCTGAGGCCACTGGGAGACAGGGAGACCAAAGTTACCTATTTGGTGCATGTGGATCCAAGAGGTATGCTGCCTACCATGATCGTCAACAAGTTCCAAAGGTCCCAAACTGCGAACGTCTACAAGATCAAGAAAATCTACCTGCAGCCCAGCTAATAGTTAGTTCTTCCTCCATTCCTACCGTAAGTCGTAACTACTGCTAACTTGCTCCACATGTTTGACTGTGAAGAGCTCTACTTCCGATATAGCGAAATCGCTAATAACTGCTGAGAGGAAAGCAGTGGAAGGCTGGCGACTCCCGAATTTCAGCTCTTGACTGAGAACTAGGAAGGGAGTGGGACTGAGTGGAGCTCACTTGCCAGTGTCGTGGAATTCCAGATCGCTTAGAGCTGAAAGGCGGATGGAAAAGGTCCCAGATTGAGGCTTTCCCTGGGTTTCCGGGGATATTTCAATTAATTGCGAGTCACTAAATTGCACTTCGCCTCTTTCAAATCGGTCAAACGGCTGGTCTAAGTAGAGGCCGAAAATCTGCGTATTTCCCTACATTAGAGTTGTCAACCCGCACTAGCAGCAGTTGAGAGTCTTTGCAAAGCCTCCAAGTAGCATAGAGCTCGCCCAGGACCCTCGCAGAAGCCTGGTACACTCTGTGCAGACTTTCCACTGTGGCAGGCAGCAGGGCAAGCACTCGAGCCTGTGTCTGCGGCGTGGGCAGAATCGAGCAAGCGGGCAGAAACTTCACTCTGTGGCTGGGAGTCAGTCCGGAGTGACTGTGCAAGTCCAGGTCTTTGGCGCCTGCCACTACCTTGAGAGTGTCCACTCCGTATAGACAGGCGGCTTGGAAACTGCTTCGGAACTCCTCTGCGCTGCAGTTATTGCCCTCGGCTACAGTTGCAGGGACTACTGAAAGGAGCAGCATGGCGACTACTTGGCCCAGTCCTTTCAGTCCCGACCCCAGAAACACCATCAGCACACTGCCAAAGTACTCAGGACGGATATAGCCAATTAGCAGATTGTCCACCATATCAGAAATCACATAGGCGAGAAACGCTTCGTTGAAGGACTTCTGCGAAGACCCCAGGAAGAAGTGGAGAATCAGGTCGTAGGTCCGGACATAGTCTGCGGACTTGGCAGGGAAGTAGGAAGGGTCGAAAGCCAGCATAGACAGCAGACTAAAGGTCAAGTTCTCACTGAGGAACCAAAGCAGCAGCTGAGTTACTCTCTGCAGTGTGCGCAAGTCTTCTAGTTCGCAGATATTTTCTACTAGTTTGGCGATTTCCTTCGCTTTTTGCACTCCTTCAGTCGTCAAAAAGGCGGAATATTGCGAAATTTGGGAAGTCGCAGCTACTTTGACTTGACTTTTCTCGTTTTCTTTTGCAAGTGCATACTGCTTGGCTGCATAGCGCTCGTCCAAGTTAAACAAGTAGACAATTAAGGGACGGATATGGGAAAAAGGCACTCCTCGCCATATATTGGGCCGCATTCTCTCTATTTCCACAGTGTTTACTGTCACCCGGTCCAGTACTTCTCCGTGTGGGACTGGACTCAGGTCCCTCCACGACTCATTCATTTTCTTCTGGGAGTAGCGATAGAGCCGCATAACGACTGCGGCTTTGAAAGCAGAGGAGTCGAAGTAGGCTTGGCCTCGGTACCACGTCTCCCTGTCAAAGCTATAACTGCCCTCCTCCTTGCCCCTCTCATTGCCACAGCAGCTCCCCATTAATATGCTCCGCCTGCCCCTGCTCAAGTCCGACACAGCCTCCCAAGACCACCGCAGCAAAGTCCGCTCCAAGCGGTCTCGTCTGTCTTCCCAGTCCATCTCCACCTTAGACTCGCTCAAGCGGGTTTCTCGAGAGACTTTGAGAGATTTGGTCGCTCGAGAAAAGCAGCCAAGAACGCGAGTTTCCTCTAGGGATGTTTCCCACGTACGGGACAAAAGAGACCCTTCAGCGCCTCCAATTGCCTCACTTTACACTATTCCTGAACCCACTCAATGCCTCCCTACCGGCCTTGACCAACTGGAAAAGCTCCTTACAGTCTCCAACTCCCTGGGCCTGCTGCAGGACTCGAAGCTCGTGCAGACCTGTATCAAGCCGCACTGTATTGATAGAATTATGACGCAAAGGGAGAAGCTGGAGCTGAGGTTTTCTGAGGCTTTGCCCCCCAAAAAGACGTTTGCGCAGATAGCTGAGTCGGAATTGCCCTTTATTACGATGGTGGAAACGATGGATATGCGGGTCGTAGGGGCGTCGACGATATCGGAGGACGATTTTCTCTATTTGGGACAACCCACGGGCAGGCAAGATGTTGAGAACTTGAAAGAATGGTTCCAGCATATGAAAAGGAAATACCTGGGACTCGACTTATCAGCGCCTTCTTTCCTAGAGTCCGCCAGAAAGGTGCAGTCCGGCCTCGTGATTTACAAAGCTTGCGCAAGAGAGTTGGCCCGGCAAGTGGCTGTGCTGTGTGTCGAGCGAGGACAGCTGCTAGTCGAAGTAATGAGTTTTTTCAGCGATTTATGGGAGAAATACGTGCAAAAGGCGGAAAGCGAATTCCGCATACTGCACGGAAACTATGCAGAAACCTGCTCCCAGCTGAAGCAAGAAAACAGCACTCAGGCCGAAACGCACAAAAGCCAAATCCGCTCCCTAGAAAAGACCATCGAAAGCCTGAGAAAGGACCTTAGTGACAAGACCGAAGACTGCCATTTGCTGAAGAAACGCATGCAGCACATCCACGCACACGAACAGCAAATCCTGCAAAGACTGATGCACCAGCAAGACTCACTGGTGGAAGCTGCTCCCCGGAGTGACGCTTGTATGAAGAAGTCGCTGTTGACGACTTATCAGGTGGCCAAAGAGAAGGAAGCCACTGGGAAAAGGACGGAAGTCGGGGAGAAGGAGAAAGAAGCGGTGGAGGAAGCGGCTTCCCTGATAGTGCAGCAGAGTCCAGAGGGAGTGTTGGACGACTTCATACAAGAAAAAGGCGTAGGAGCTTTTGAACTGTTCGAATGCATAGAGAAGGACCAGCAGACCGACCTTCCAGAGCCTTTTCCAGACAAAGAGACGCAAACGGACGAAATTCCTGTTTTGATTCCTACGTCTTTACCTGAAGAAGGCAAGAAACCCTCCCCAGAAGCCACTGTCCAAAGCCTAATTCCGCTACTAGTTGCCTCGAACGCTCTGTTCAACTCCGATACGAAGGACGGGAAAGTGGAAGAAAGCAGCTTGTTAGAGATATTAGAAGCAAGACAGCTGCTTAATGCAGGCGTCCAGGGCCCTGCATTTAGCGAATTAGCGGGGAAATACCTATCAGAGGAGTCCTTCGGACAGTCTGAACAAACGCCCAAAAGCACTACAAACGACACGTCCTTTCCACACAATTTGTCTCAAATCGCACCCGAAAGCGACCTGCGCGGGAACGAGGACTTTATGCAGATTTCCAAGAAGAGGTATGAAACTGTGGCCCGGCAACTAGAGGAAAAAGAGTCCATTTTGCGTCAAATAAAGTCCTCAATTGAGGAGCGAAGAAGTGCTTTGACCAGACTGGATGCGGCTTTGGAAGAGAAACAGCTGCTGCTTCGGCAGCTCTCTGGAGAGCTGGAGGCCGCGGAGAAGGAGTGCAAGTCTCTGGCCCAGCAGAAGGAAGTGCTGGAAAAGGTGGCACTGCGGCCCAAAGCGCAGGCCATTCTGCACTTAGCGGGCATAGAGGAAGTCCCGGAAGCCGACGATACAGTGTCAGTGGAGTTCATCCCTGAGGGCGCTGATATGGAGTCCTGGAAGGCTGGGTACTCCTTAGGCCTGGAGAAAGGCTGGTCCGAGGGGATTCACGCAGGCGAGGACTTGGGGTATGAACGCGCTTTGAGCGAGGTCAAGGGACTGGACGAGTCGAAAGCCTTAGAAGAGCAGAATAAAGGCTTGGAGGACTCCCAGGCTAGGTCCAGCCAGCCCACGACCCCGACCTCCAGGCGCAAATCCCTCACTTACGAAAGGAAAAGGCCTAGACGAAGCAGTAATCGTCTGAAAGTCAGCCCCGAGGCTGAGGAATCCAGTGGAGAGTCGGAAGCCTCTAGGCCCGGCGGCACTATCGAAGAAGCGTCTGAGTCCTCTGAATCTCCTGATACCACTGAAAGACGGGATAGCTCCTCTCGAGGGAAATACTGGAGAAGACCCTCCACCATCAAAATCAAGAAAAAGAACCAAAAAGCCCCTACGAAATTCGCAGAGTTCAGCTTCCGACATACGGATTTGGGCCGAATTTGGAGGAAAAGGCAGCATCCCGCCCCTCGCTTATTGGCCCATTTCCTGCGCAAATCGCCTGAATCTCTCACCAAATCCGCCGTAATGTCCCGCAAAATGCTCTTAAAGTTCTGCTCCCAAGTGTACTCCTCCGCAGTCCAAAAGGTCCGAGAAGGGGTGGACTTCCTGCTAATTGAACTCGCCTACGACGAAATCGACAAGAAATTCGTGCTAAAGAAAGTGGTGGAAAAGAAGCTATTGGAAGTGATAGCCTCCGCCTTAAATGCAGTGGAGCTGCGTAGAGCCGCTATGTTCGCCAGACTGCTGGGAGTGGGGGAAAGGGCGGGCCTGCCTTCCTGCTCTAAGCAGTCTGTGTGGATGTACCTCACAGCCTATGAGTTCATGCTGACGTCGAAAGTGGGAATAATGGTGGGCATTGATGAGACTGCAGAGGTGCAGTTGTTTCCTTTGAGTCGGGGGATTGAGTGTTTGAAGGACAGGTTGGCGGCTTTTGGCAGTCTTTCGGAGTTGTCTGCACTGCAGATGACGCTGGAGCGGCAGTGCAAAGTGGACTATAAGCGGGTGAATAAGTCGGGACTGGTGGAGTTGGAACTGGTGCTGGAAGTGCTGCTGCAGGAGTATGACCTCTACCAGCAGCAGGTCCAGGATAACCTACAGTTTCTCCTAGAGATTCTCGCCTATAGTGACAATCAAATGACAGTCACAGCCACTCAAGTCGCCCTGATGGTGAGACATATAAGTCCAGGGAAACTGCATATGGTTTTGAGTGAGGAAGGGGGAGAAGCCTTTACATCTGCTATAGAGGCCGCAGGAAGTAGGGCGGAAGAAGGGGAAAACGAGGTCTTCATATCCGCAGACAGACTCTACGAGCTGAGCATTGAGTGGGGCTTGTTCACGAACGCTGATATGGAGGCGTTCTTCGGTCCTGCTTGGGACTCAAATGCGCAATTACTGTCTTCTGACGATATATCCGGGTTCGACTCTCTGCTGCTTTCTACCGCTTGCAGCCTTTCTTCCCTATCGAAACTGGTAGTGGAGGCCTCGGAAGTGTGGACTACTCGGCTGAACCTCTTCCACGAAGGCCTCTCAGACAGACCTGCTCACATCTCTCAGGCCGCCTACAAACTACAAGCTGCGGAGTTGCTGCGACTTCGGGCTCTGCTACCTCCTAAAATGCTTTAACACTGACTATCGGTATGACAATGACCAACAGCAGGATTAGACAGGCTATCATCAAACAGCATTTTTTCTATATGAGTTTTACCCAGCGGGCGGATTTCTGGTGTTCCTTGGCTGCTTCTAGTGCTTTGCCCGCTCTTTCGACGTAGTTGACGGCCGTGTCCACGTGCTTTTCTATCGTGTCCAGCATTTCGCCTTGGTGATGCACGAGAACTGCCAGGTCCAGGAACATCTGGTGCATGTCTTCGATACTCTAGGGGGAAAGTACCTTCGCAAGAGCGGTGATTTCGTTGAAGCGGTCTTGGAGCTCTTCCACCATGTGGACTATGTCGAGACTGGCTCCCACCAGTGCCTTGTCCACCAGCCTCTGCACCTGCTCCGGATGCTCCACCAACTGCTCCATTTGCTCCGGAGACACGTTCTCATCCACTACCTAGCACTCACACATTCGCACCTGGTTGCGCACCTTGTCCTTCACCTTCTGACGAAACCCGGTCTGCACTTCGTCACATTCAATTAGCATTTCTTCGAAGCGCTTTGCGAGGGTTGAGTATAAGTTTTCCTTCATACGGCTTTCAGGAGCACCCGGCGATTCCTTGATTTCCAGCTCCTTTTTCATCTCTTCAAGGATGATTTTGACCCGATTTAGGCAAGTTCTGCTCCTGGTGACCAGCACATTGGTTTCCGCATTCATCTCCTTTTCCTTCTCCGGCATCGCGACTTTGACGTAGTCTTCCCTGAGCTTGACCACTTGCAAGTTGATGTCATGCACCTGCGTCAACATCTGCTGGGCCTGACTCACCACTTGCAGAAACCCCGCCTGGAGAGAGGGCCGAGTCTGCACTTCCGCCACGAACTCCAGGTCCTGCCGCTTGCAGCGTCCTCTCAAGTCCTGGAGTCTATCCTGCATATTACTACTTAGCCTCTGCGCGGCTGCTTGCCTGGCTTCACGGCTTCTGAGGAGTTGGCCCGCTTTGCAGGCCGCAACAGCCGCAGGAAGTCCTCTTCAGAGGTCTGCTTGAGTTGCGTGTATATGGCGAAAGCGTGTTTGGCTTCTTGCATGTTCAAACCCGCGGCTCGCAGGTTTCTGTACAGCTTGGGCTGGTCGGAAGGGTCAGGCCCGGTCAAAAAGGCAGCGAACTTGTCCGCTATTTGAGCGGGGAGAGCGGAAGTAGCGGCTGTGAAGGCAAGAAAGGCGGACTTGAGGGCAGCTGAGAGAGCCTGCATTGTATAAGCGCTAGGGTAGTGCCGCACTATCTCTGAGCAGGCCATTGGCTATCCGAACCCCTCCATTCGACAGATGTGCTGTCTACAGGTGCACGATAGCAGAGACTTGGGAAGAGCTAACTACTGTTTGCGCGGTTTGCGCTTCTTGGGGCTGGTTTCCTCGAAGAAGACGTCGAACTTGGAGCCACTGCGCTGCTGTTCCTTGAGTTCAGACTTCGAAGGCTTGAACTTGGGCTGAGAGGACATCGGCATTTCCTTCATCACCTGCTCTGTGCCTTCAATCACCCGCTGCAATTGGTGCTTCTTCCAGGCTTTCACTTCCTCGGGAGTCATCTTTTCCAATACTGAAAGGTCGATTCTGTCGTCGGGTGTGGTCTTCTCGCCCTCCGTCACGACATCGATTTCTGTCTCCTCTGCAGGGATGTAGACTTGGTTGGACAGGTATTGTCGTTCTTGCTCGTTTACTTGGTCTTCCATCCAGTTGATGTTTCTCAGTTCCGGCGGGACCCAGTAGGGGGCGGGCTGACTAGGTAGTGCTTACTTCCGGGCTCGGTGTTCTCTGGGAGTTATATTTTTCCCATACACATTCGGAATGTACGGCACTTGGTACTCCGGATCCAGCAACTTCTTCGTAACATGCGACTTCAGCAGTTCCCCCATCCTCGACCTCATGTCCTTCGAGCTTGTTGCAAGCAAGTAATTGTCCAAACAGCCCTTCTTCCTAATAGTCCTCAGCGCCTTGATTGTCACAGACAAGCGGAAACTGCGGCTCAGCGCATCACTCCAAAAGGTCTTGAAATGTGCATTGGGCTTCCAAGACCTGCGAGACCTGGGTGGTGCTTACGCCTTGTGACTGAAGCAGTACTGGTTGCCAAAGCGGATGTCCACAGCGTGCCACAAGCCTCGCTGCGACCGGTTCGAGGCAAAGCCACGAGTCACGAGTCCTAGCATTACAGACCTATTTAAAGGCGTTCGGAGCTGCGCAGCGACGGATTCGCTCGGGAGGCTGCGGGGCTGCAGGCTCCTCCCTAGGCCGCTTCGCTGGCACACTCACCTTTTCCGACCTAGCAGACTGCAGACAGTTCCGAAAGCCGACCAGCACTTCCGCTAGAACCGCATCCACATTGAGTAGTTTCTTCCCTTCCTTGGGAAACTGCTCACAGAAGGCATTGTTGGCATTGGCGTACTCTGTAGCCCTCCTCTGGGCGACTTCCAGCAAGCGGTAGAGGTCCTGGCTGCTTTGGTCGTCTGCACTGGCCCTAGCAGCTAGGTGCAGCTCCTTCACTGCGACTACTTTCTGCATCAACAGGTCGGTTAGGTGGGCTTTCTGGAGATATGACTGCATGGCTGTGTTCAGTCGACATATAGCGGCTGAAAACTCGTTGTTGTGAGGGGAAACGAGGTCCATAGGGATCCGCACAGCTGAGAAATTGAAGGATTTCCTGGTGATTTGCACTGTGGCCTGCTTCCAACTCTCCAAAACGGCCTTAATATAGGCGCCTGTGAGGGAATTCGAGTGCTCTTCGAGCTTCTTCAGCGTGGCTTCAAGGTTGCAGTACTGTGTAAGGCTTACAGTGTCAGTCATTATGTGGAAAGCCAGGCTGTCCAGCAGCTTATGACTGCCGTGAGGGAAATAAGGCGCAGGGGGGCGTTGGGACTGATACAAAATGGAGATTTTCCCCAGCAGTTGGGAAATGGGCTTGGAAAACAGACTGCGGTATCTGAGTTTGGGCTCTGCTAGTGAGACTTCAGGGACTGGCTCAGGCTGTGCAGAGGGCTTACTCGGCTCTGCACTTGGCTCAGAGTGATTTCCCGCCTCTCTTACTCTCAAATCACTCAATTTCGCCACGTAGAAGTCCTCCTTCGCTGCCTTTTCGAACTCCTCCACGGCTTCCCCCTCCCACTCCTCCCCGTCCTCGACCACAAAGTCCCCCAGTGCGTACATTTCCTCATCATCCCCATAGGTAGCGAAGTCCTCCCAACGTCCCAAGCCGCCGTGTCTTTCTATGCGCTGCTGCAGGTTTTCAGGAGTGAAGCGACTTTGGGACGTGTTGTCAGTGTGGATGTGGCAGGCGTGGTAGTGGGAGTCCAGCAGGTCTGCGAAGCTGAGGGACTGGCGGGGCTGCAGAGGGAAGCGGGGGTATAGAGGGATGTCTCTGAAGTCAATCATGTGGGGCTTGTTGGAATGGAGAAAAAAGGAGTTTGAAGG